>Ga0105240_10004299_pt1 | contig 21760 bp, 29 predicted proteins | sample KBSC54metaG_FD_80426 | JGI IMG/M metagenome (GOLD analysis project Ga0105240, IMG submission 80426) | Corn rhizosphere microbial communities from Kellogg Biological Station, Michigan, USA - KBS C5-4 metaG | ecosystem: Host-associated > Plants > Roots > Rhizosphere > Soil | place: Michigan, USA... | reverse complement strand
GTTCTTATTTGTGTGGAACTGTTGGCCTCATATTACGGCATCAATGTTGATGAATACGTAGCCAAGAAGTTCAATGCGACCAGCGAGGCGCGTGGACTCAAGACAATGATGGAGGTGTGAATGATACGGACGCAGTACAACGGTCAACCTTTGCTTCCTCCAACTCCACAAGAAAAGGATGCGGCAGGAAAATATGCCGATAAAAGACTTGTGCAATTCAAATCGCACAATTTGACTCCAACTCAAAATGATCCGCAAATTCGTGCGATCATTACAGAATATGAAGACAGTCTTTGGGGAGAAAAAAAGAAAAGAGCTAAGTACATGTGGGATGCGTATAGTTCAAAGACTTTGACTTGGAGCGATGTTCGCTACATGTTTTTCTGCATCGGATTGAGAGCTAATCCAACCAAAGCTCAATTGGCGGTAATAAAGTGAAAACACACATCATCTGTGACATAGACGGAACCATCGCCAACTGCGATCATCGTGTTGATCTTGCGCAAGCAGGGTTGTGGGATGACTTCCATGCGAAGTGTCCAGATGACAAGCCTTATCACGATGTGATAACAGTGATGCGATTGTTGACGATGCATCCGGGCATCTCAATCATCGGGTTGACCGGACGGAGCGAAAAGAACCGCATCCAAACTTTGAAGTGGATGGAGCCTTTGCCATTCCAATTCGATACTCTCTTGATGAGGCCAGATGATGACTACACCAAAGATGTTGAGCTCAAAATCAGGCTTCTGGAAGAGCATTTCGGAAGCAAAGCAGCAGTTCTTAATTCTGTGCTTTGTGTGTTTGATGACCGTGATCGAGTGGTTGCTGGGCTCAGAGATTACGGATTGACGGTGTTCCAGCCCAGAGAGGGAGCCTATTGATGGACTTCAACACAAGTGGAAGCCTTTCAATCCAAACCATCTCTGTGCAATATCTCACCATCAGCGGATTGGTTCGCATTGATTTGAAGACAGGAGAGATTGAATACCTGAATGGATACAAACCAAACGAAGCTGCGCAAGCATTTTGGGATGCTGTTGGAAGAACATGTCCCGGAGTGAAGCAGCAATGAACAGTGGGTGGTCTACGCAGGTGAGCGGCAGCGTCAGCGTTCCTGTTTCTGGTAACAGACTCAGGCCATAGAAAGAGAATTGATGAACGGTATCCCACTAGGGGTAAGCATGGTGCCAATCAATTCAACTGCCGCAACTAGTCAAAGGAGAGAGAAATGAAAGCAGATAAAATTCCCGGATTTACGCGGACCTTAGGTGCTCCCAGAGAATGGGCAGCAGACGGACGTGACAAGGATTGTGGTGCGTTGGCCATTCTTGATGGCAAGAATGAAATGGGAGCAAAAATGACCAGCCAATGGAAGCCAGACAAGTATGAGATTGAAGCGATGGCTGCTGGTGCTCCGATTTACCTGACGGTTTATGGTGCTGTTCATCCGCCTGTTTCGATCCATGTTGGTTTTCCACCGGAGAAAGATGATGAAAAAAATTAATGGTGTGCCTGAAATTCTCGAACAGGCACGAAAGACTTTCGAGAGCCGCAACCCAACATACGGACAACGCGGCTATCTGATGCAGGCAGGGATCGTTAATGCGATGTTCCCAGAAGGCATCCCAAGGCTCTCAACAAATGACATGGGACGCTTTGTTACGCTGATGATGATCACTGCGAAGCTGGGACGTTATGCGACCAACTTCTTGAAGGGTGGTCACAAGGATTCAATTCACGATCTGGGTGTTTACGCTTTTATTTTGGAGGAATTTGATGACGCAATCAATGCTGATAACGGGAGCAGAAGGAAGCCTGGGAAAAAAGATCGCAAGCCGGGCAGCAAGCGAGGGGTTGGACTTCGTAAATCTCCCCGGAGACGTAATAATGGGCGGCAAAAAGGCCATTGAGAGCTACCTGAAATTGAATGGCAATGACTTCGATTATGTGGTCAACAATTTCGGCACCAACCATCTCTCTTGGATTGGCACCACAGAGGAAGATGATGAAGACATCATGCGCTGGAATGTGATGGGACCTTATTGGGTGATCAATTATCTGGTGGGCAACGGAAACAAGCCAGCACGTGTAGTCAACATTGCGTCTGCGACACATCGGGTGCCTCAGCGGACAACATCGCTCTATTGCGCATCGAAGGCTGCGTTGGTCCAAATGACGAAGGTGATGGCTCGTGAATTGGCTCCCAGTGGATGGATCATCAATGCTCTCGCTCCGGGGAAGATTGAAGATACAGAGATGTCTCAATTGACAGATCAGCAAGTCTGTGAATTGCGGGGATGGTCGAAAGAACAGGCAGACAGCTATGCGCTCAGCAATGTACCAATGGGACGCTTCACCAATCGTCTTGAGGTCACAAATGCTGTTTTCAAACTCTTGGAGATGCCCGATTATGTAAACGGGATTTGCTTGGATGTGATGGGAGGGGTGTGATGGGATGGTGGAGCCGAAAGAAGAAAGAAAGCCCCATCGAAAAGATGATTGGTGAAATCAAAACCATGACTCCAGCAATCCATTCCGTCTATTGCTATGTTGGAGAAGATAGCAACACCAAGGCGATGAATGTGATCATGACAATCAAGTATGAGGATAAAGACCTTGCTTGGATTGGGATGAGTGATGTTCAAACTGAGGAACTGATCAACAATCTTCATTTGATGATTGATGAAATTAAATTGCGTCGCAGCAGGGGAGAGAAGGGATGAGTAGTGAATTCAAAATGCCCTGGGAGGTTCCCCAGGTCGAAACATTCACCAGCAACGGGACCAGTGCCGCACCTGATCCCAACTGTCCTTATTGCGGCAGCATTCACAAGCACAAGTGCCCATTGATCAGACGGATGGACTATCACGAAAATGGAATGTTGAAGTCTGTTGAGTTCCATTCTGAGAAGAGCATGAAAGAAGAACAATGGAATGACGGGATGGATGGTCCAAAGGAAATAAAATTCACAGGCACCGGAAATGGCGGTGCTGGCGGTGCTGGAGGCGGTGGTGGTGCTGGCGGCGGTGGAGCCGGAAGTGTTGGTTGGTGCACTTTCAGCAATGGAACAACAACCACAACAACAGGAACAGGCAACAATGGAACAATGTGGGTATTAGTCAAATGAGCGGACGCAGAACAGCAAACATGAGCCTGATGGTTGACAACAATATTGTTGAGCTTAATTTCGGCGGCAACAAACACACCATCACCCGCCCAGCCTCCATTTCTTCAATCGAGTGGACAGAGTTTTGGGAGGGAGCAGATGAGACCAACACCTATCAGACCTTGCCTACGAAGAAAAAGAAATGAGAATATTCCTTTTTGACACAGAGACTGACGGATTGATCCGCAACAGTTTGGTGAGAGAGGAAAAACAGCCTCGCATCATCGAATTGTTCGGACTGGTCCTTGACGGTGATCTGAATGAGATTGACAAGTGGGAGTCACTTTTCGCTCATCCTGCCAGGCTTGATGATGAGATCATTCGCATCACAGGCATCACCAACGATATGCTGGACGATGCTCCATTGTTTCCGCAAAAGGCTCAAGAATTGAAAGCCTTTATTGAGTCATGCGACACTGTTGTTGGACACAATCTCACTTATGACCGGGACATGGTCGATAACGAGATGAGACGCATCAATGAGGTTGTGAAATGGCCAAAGGATCAGATATGCACTGTTGAGCAGACAGAGCACATCAAAGGCTTTCGATTGAGCCTAACAAATCTCCACACTCACCTGTTTGGTGAAGGCTTCCCCAATGCCCACAGGGCAGAAACTGACGTCAGGGCAATGACCCGTTGTTTTATTGAGTTGCGCAAAAGAGGCGAAGTATGACACGCGGGAAGTTTGATGAAGACAAACTCAAGAAGCTGCTTGAAGAGGCTCAAGAGCGTGTTGAAAAAATGACGCCAGCAGAGAAGGAAGAAATGTTGCGCAAGCAACGTGAGTCTTGGTCTAAACAGGACATGGACTGATGAGCGGACGGGTTGGGATGCAGGTGAGGCCCAGGGTTGAATGGGGCGGGGAATTTTTGCCCCGTCTCAATTGCCTTGAGGCATGCGCACTGGCAGCAGAGTTGGTCAAGAAAGCGAATTTCGCTTTGGTCTATCGCTCAATGAAAAGCGAGGCTTGTTATTATGCGGCTCCTGGCCGGCACGGTGTGCTGCGGATCGCGTCCCATTCCAAACGCAGCCGCAATGAGATGATGAAAGATGGACCAACAATTGTTTCCCTAACATTCCCAGAAGCGAATTTGAAGGGCTGGACGAAGTGGCATGTTGAGAACCACGCGGCCAATGGCATTGGCATTTATATGATCAGGGCTGAGCACAAATGAGAATAAGAACAGGCTATAGCTTTCGCACTGCTGTTGGATCAGTTGAGAATGTGATGAGCCGGGTGAAGGAGTTGGGGTGGGATGCTGCCCCAATTTCAGATCGCGCATCAACATTTGGTTATGTGAAGTGGAGGAAGGAAGCCAAGAAGGCCGGGCTGCGTCCGGTCTATGGAGTTGAACTTGGCGTCACTGATTCATTGTCAGCGAAAAAGCCCGCAATTGATCATTGGACCTTCTGGGCGATTGACGATCTGAAATATCTGAATTTGCTGGTTGAGAAGGCCACCAACCAATTCCGCTATGAGCCTTTGCTTTCCTACGAACAGGCATGGGCAGCGGAAGGGGTTTTCAAGATGACTGGGCATCGGACCCTCTTGGACAAAGTGCCTCTCCGGGACGATGTCTTTGTGTCCCTGGCCCCGTCCACCCCTCGCGGACTTTTCAAGAAGGCGAAGGAAGCAGGGCACAAGTTCATTGCCTGTTCTGACAATCACTTCGCGCGTCCGGAAGACAAAGGGCTGTACGAGGTTCTGTGCGGCCGCAATTCCAGCACCCAGACCTATCCGCAATACATTTTGACAGATACGGAATGGCTGGAGGCTCTCCAGTGGTGCGATCCGGCTGAGTTGGGGATGGCTGTTGCCAATCGGAATATGCTGATGGGCTTTTCCAAGGCAACCCTTCGCCAAGGTGAATTGCTCCATCCTGAGAAGCCAATGAGCCTTCGGGAATTGTGCATTGAAGGGGCTAAGATTGTTGGTTGTGATCTGACCAGGCCGGTTTATGCTGCCCGGCTGGACCGGGAATTGTCGCTCATTGCTGAGAAGCAGTATGAGGATTATTTCTATATCATCAGCGATGTGATGCGCTGGGCAAGAAAGGAAATGATTTGTGGTCCTGCTCGTGGTTCTAGCTGCGGTTCTCTTGTTTGTTATCTTCTCCAAATAACAACAATTGATCCAATCCCCTACAATCTCATCTTTGAACGCTTCATTGATACAACCCGCACAGACCTTCCAGATATTGACTTGGACTTCTCTGATGAGCGTCGTCATCTGGTGTTCGAGTACATGGAAGCCAAGTATGGAAAGGAGCGTGTTGCCCGTCTCGGCACAGTGGCTCTTTATAAGCCACGCTCCGCAATTGCTGAGGCAGGGGCTGCGTTGGACATCCCTCGCTGGCGAACAGACAAGGTGCTTGACTCGTTGATTGAGCGAAGCGGTGGTGACTCTCGTGCATTGCAGGTTATGGAGGACACATTCAATGATACAGAAGCCGGAAAGGCACTCATTCTTGAATACCCTGAGCTCAAAATTGCACAAGCTATGGAAGGGCATCCAAGACACTCATCGCAGCATGCAGCAGGCATCGTCCTTACTGAACGTCCTGTTGTCGATTACATTGCTATTGATAGTCGAACAGGCGCTACTCAATGCGACAAGAAAGACGCAGAGGAACTTAACCTGCTCAAAATCGATGCTCTTGGACTTACTCAGCTGAGTGTGTTTGAAGAGACACTTCAAATGGCCGGTCTGCCGATGGACCATCTCGAAAAGGTACCACCTGATGATCAAGCAGCCTTCGACATCATCAACAACGGAAAGTTTGCAGGCATCTTCCAGTACAACGGTGTTGCCCTCCAATCCATTGCCGGACAAATACGAACAAATGAGATTGAAGATATTATCGCTACAACCGCTCTTGCAAGACCTGGACCGCTGGCTTCAGGAGGCACAAACGAATGGGTTAAGCGTAAGAATGGCCTTAGCCCTACTGTCTATCCACACAAAGAGTTTGAGCCTCATCTTCGCAATACGCTTGGCATTGTCGCTTACCAAGAACAAGTGATGTCCATAGGACGCGAAATTGGTGACCTGAGTTGGGATGATGTGACGATGTTGCGCAAGGCAATGTCCAAGTCTCTCGGCAAAGAGTTTTTTGATCAGTATGGTGATCGCTTTAAAGCGGGGGCAAGAAAGAAGTTCAACGGAGCAATACCCGATGAAACTCTTGTCAAGGTTTGGGACGATTTGTGCGCATATGGCGCATGGGCTTTTAATCGGAGCCATTCTGTTGCTTACGGGATTGTATCTTACTGGTGTTGTTACCTCAAGGCTCATCATCCATTTGAGTTTGCTGCTGCGACGCTTCAGCACGAGACTGATCCGGTGAAGCAGATAACATTGCTGCGCGAGATGCACAAGGAAGGCATTGATTATGTTCCTGTGAACAAAGACAAGTCAACCAATCGCTGGCAACCAGCAATCATTGACGGGAAGCGAGTGTTGTTGGGCCCAGTTCAAAATGTGAAGGGCATCGGCCCAAAGATGGTGAGTTCAATCATGTCAGCGCGTCAAAGGGGAGATAAGTTACCGTCTCGCGCTGCAAAACTTTTGGAGAACCCAGTGACATCAATCGACAGTTTGTGGCCTGTGCGTGATAAAATTAAAGAAGTGCTGCCTGACCCTGCAACAGCCAACATTCTTTCTCCGGTGACATCAGTGATTGATGTTCAGGTCAAAGGCTTTGATTATGAGGTGATGATTTTCGCTGTAGCAAAACAAATCAAACCGCGCGATGAAAATGAACCGCAGGTTGTTGCCAAACGCGGCTACAAAGTCAAATCACCAACTCAAGCACTCAATCTGTTTATGAGTGATGACACTGATACCATCTTCTGCAAAATCAGCAGATTTGATTATGAGAGAATTGGACGCGAAATAGTTGAGCGAGGACTTCCCGGCAAAGCGATTTATGCGATAAAAGGAATGGTCCCTGCAGACTTCCGAATGATACGTGTCAAAGCAGTCCGGTACATCGGCTTGATGGATGGACCAAAAGCAAAACAAAGTGGTGGAATAAATTCCTACAGCAAAGACAGGACAGCGGGAGGCATAGCAGAAGATGCACCATAGATGGAGCGGTTGGCCTGGGGCTTGGTGTCTCGATTGTGGTTGTGAGGACCCACACGAATTGTGGTTGGCTGATGAATCACCTGATTCAGATGATCCGGATGCTCACTATGATGCATTCCTTGCGAAGTATGCGGACCACCCTGGGTTGAAAGATTGCTCTTGTCCGAACAGCAAGCAGCATGATCCTTATCACGCAAGAGAAATGATGGGGAAACGCGATGCCGAATAGAATCAGCATGGAGCGAAAAGACTGCGAAGAAATGGAAGGCAAAGCCAGGCAGGTAATTGACCAGGCTGGTGAGCTTTCGACTGATGTGAATGACCAGATTACCTTGATTGCTTATTCGATGATCGCATTGATGAAGATGAACAATGTTGAGTTTGACGATATGGTGGCCAACTTGTTTAAGATGTGGTCGAATGTTGAGGCTGGGTACAACTCAAACGTGAACTAACAAGAACAAGAACTGTTGTAGGGCAAAGTCATGATCAACTCTCTATTGGACGTTCCGGCTGTTGCGGATTACCTTCACCGCATCAATGCTGATGTGCGATCCTTGCGCACTGCTGTGATCAAAAAGACCAGCGGCAAATACTGGAAAGATGTTTCCATCATCCGCTTCACCAAGGACGGTGAGGTGAAGGCTGATGAAGAATATGCTCCTGATGACGCAGAGCGCAAGGCAATCAAAGAGCAATTCAATAAGTATGAATGGCCACATATCGTTCACTTGGTGCGTCCACCGAATATGCCGGAAGAATTGCGCAATGGTGATCCGAAGGTTACGTTTGAGTATCGTGACACTGAGGGCAAATTGATCATGATGCAGCAGCGTCAGGTGATCAATGATCGCAGGGTTTATGTTCCTTACACTTTCTGGAATGATGAGGTGTGGAGGAAGATGGAGCCTGATCGGTTGCCCTTGTGGGGGCTGCAAGGGATCAAGGACCAGAGCACAGTCTTTATTCACGAAGGCGCGAAGGCTGCTGCTCATATGCAATGGATGATGGAGGGAGAAACGAAGTCAGCGCGTGATGCGTGGAACGCTTTCCCTTGGAAGAAAGAGATGAGTGGTGCTGCGCATGTCGGATGGACGGGTGGTGCGCTCTCTCCGGAGCGAACAGATTGGAGCCCATTGACGCGTGAAGGCATCAAGTATGCTTACATTGTTGCGGACAATGACAGTGTTGGACGTTCTGTTATTCCTAATATTGCGCGGATGCTGCACTGCACTACTTTCTCTATTCAATTCTCAGAGCAATGGCCAGCGACTTTTGATATGGCTGATGAGTGGCCCAAGAAGATGTTTGAAGAGGTTGATGGCAAGAGATTTTACATTGGGCCGTCTTTCCGCGAATGCAAGCACCCTGCGACATGGGCCACTGATATGATCCCCAATCCGAAGGGAAAGGGGAAAGATGTACCAAGATTGCGTTCCCATTTTAAGGAATTGTGGGCCTATGTTGAGGGCGCAGATTTGTTTATCTGCACTGAGATGCCCGACAATATCATGAATGACAAGATATTCAACAACCATGTGAAGGCATTCTCGCATGTGAGTGTGACCACTGAGTTGTTGCATAAATCCTATAATGGACGGCAGACTAGCCTTTGCTACAGGCCGGACATTCCGGAACGGATGATTGTGAACCAGGGACGGTCCTCAATCAATCTGCATATTCCTTCGACTATTGAGGCCAGTGAAGGTGATCCCAAACCGTGGCTGGATTTCATGGATTATATGTTCCCTAAGAAAGAGGATAGGGATGAGATGTTGCGTTGGTGTGCGACGCTCATTGCGAGGCCGGACATTCACATGGAATATGGAGTGTTGCTGGTGAGTGAGACGCAAGGTGTTGGCAAGACGACACTTGGTCAGCATATTCTTGCGCCGCTTGTTGGGATCAACAATGTGAGCCATCCGTCTGAAACAGATATTACGAACAGTGATTTCAATGAATGGCTTGCACAGAGACGCTTGGCTGTTATTGGAGAGATTTATGCCGGTCATTCGTGGAAGGCTTACAATAAGCTGAAGAGTTTCATCACTGATACATCTGTGCGGATCAATCAGAAGTTCCAGAAGGAATATACGATTGAGAATTGGTGCCACTTCTTTGCTTGCTCCAACTCGAAACAGGCTCTCAAAATGGAGGATGATGACCGCCGTTGGTTTTATCCGGAGGTGACGGAGAAGCGTTGGCCAGATGCGAAGTTTGACAAGTTCCATCGCTGGATCAAGAGCGGTGGTTTGCAGATCATCAAGTGGTGGGCAGAGAATTGGACCGGGGGTTATGTGCTGATTGGTCAACGCGCCCCAATGACTGTTCAGAAGAAAGAATTGATTGAGGCTTCGCGGACGGAGGCCCAAAAGGAGGCGACTGATTTGGCGGTGGCAATGATCAGGCTCTCTGGTCCGAAGGCTCTGGCGATGAAGGATGTTGAGAGCTATGTCAAGCGGGCTGTCAAGTCGAAGGTCTTTGATAGTGACGCGGATTTGAGGCGTGCGATGAAGGAGGTTGGTGCGCTGACATTGAAGAAACGGATGTTTGTTGATGGCCGGTTGCAGTATGTCATTGTCAATGAGGATTTTGAAAAAGGTTTCGAGGAAATTGAGGATGATAAATTGAAAAGGGAGTATCTGTCGAAGCATTTGACAACATCGAATGAAGTGCTGTTTCTGTCATTTTGAGGGTGGTGAAATTGAATTTCCACTTTCCAAAATTGAGGATGAATTGGCGGCGATATTGGTCTGATGTCATTGGTCTGAATGAATTGATGATTGTACCAGCTCAAAAGACCAGAAAAAGATGGACTTTCCAAATTCCACGAAAAGTCGGATTCATACTCTACGCGAGAATTTTAGAGAGAGAGAAAATTACCCTTAGGGAAGTTTAAAATGTGTAAGTGTGGAAAGTGGAAAGAGATTGGGATGAGGGTCTATGGTTCTTGAGCGAGATGTCAAAAGAGATTTTCTGAAGCGGTGGGATGGTTGGTATGATACCTTTGAGCCAGCGCGTGGGAGCGGGACCGGGCATCCAGATTGTCAATTGGTCATCGTCAAACCAAATTGGATTTTGCCGCTGGAGTTCAAACGAGGCTCCATTGTCAAAGGAAATTTGACTGTTGAGGAAATTCGACCTGCGCAAATTTCGTGGCACACGCGGTTTGGGATCGCAGGCAACATGAGTGCATTCTCTGTTGGAATAAAGGACGGGAAAGATATTAGGCATATTCTGTTTCATGCAAAACACATGTTGGATGGTTATCGCTTGAACCAATTTGTTGTTGGTGTGAATTGTCAGATGCTTCCCAAAGATGACAACTTCAGCAATGAGGTCAGAAATTTTTTGTGGAGGGGGCTTTCCAAAAAATGAAATTTGGGGCAAGAAACGCTACTGGGTGTTCCGCTTCGGGTGGATTTGGGTGGCTGACGAAAACCAAAATTGGTACATTGCCGCACTCCGCGCTGGAGACACCAAGCGTGCTCTCACCAATCTCCGCAACAATGGAATTGCTTACCTGTATCCTGAGATCAAACACGATGGTTATTACCGCGCTGTGTTGCCTGGTTATGTGTTTGTGAAGCTTTGGGATTGTGATGAGGACTTCTCGCGCGTCAATGAGACGCAAGGTGTGAGCAAATTGCTCCCCAATCATTTGGTGCGTCCAATTGCTGTGCCTCAGAATTGGATGAATGAATTTGAACGTCGTCTTTGCTACGGCGATTTTGAGATCAAGGTTGAGAGCAATGATGTTCTCCCTTGGTTTGACAAGAATGAGATTTTTGGAATCATCAGCGGTCCATTTACTGGGCACAAAGGTACCTTTGTTCGCAAGATCAAAGGCGCTGTTGAGGCAACGATTGCATTCTTTGGGCGTCAATTGACAGTTGAGCTCAAAGGCCACCAGATTCAGAAGATGATGTGAGCCCCGCGTTGGGGCTTTTCTTCTGGGTGGCGCACTCTGCTGCAAAGCGGAGAGCGTGAGCACAGCGAACAGTTATTAACTGTCAAAAAACTTTTTTCGTTGGTAATCAAATCATGGAGTAATGTCAAAATGCCTGGTGGCCGTCCCAAAGGCTCAGTCAACAAACTGACACAAGCGGATCGAAGCCACATTGTTGCCTATGCGAAGGCTGCAGGCAAGTCACCAATTGAGGTGATGATTGACAACATGGTGTACTTCACGGAGAAGGGTGAAGAAACCGTTCGCAAATTCGAGGATGAGATTTTGCCGCGTGCGCAGCAGATTGGTGATGCTGCTCTCATTCGTGAAGTGAATATGACGATCAATCGTCTTTGGGACTGGCGAGAGAAGGCTCAAAACTGCGCAGTGGATGCTGCTCCATATATCCACCCGCGTTTGGCCAATGTGCAATTCCGTGAGCAGTCATCGGAAGACACACCCAAGATCAGTGGCAAGATGACGCCAAAGGAAGCAGCAGAAATTTATTCTGAGATGATCGCAAACTCTAATGCAGCCGTCAACACTCGATAAAGATCACTGGCCTCCCGATTATGCTGCAGTCATCTCATGGCGAGCAGCAACACTCCAACAGTGCATTTCGGATGAGAGAAAACGCGCTGCTGCGATGATGAAGTACTCAAACGATCCTGTTGCTTGGATCAATGAGTGGTTCATTACCTACGATCCGCGTAATGCGTTTGAAGACACGTTGCCTGTCAAGCTTCCGATGGTGATGTTTAAGCGCCAAGAGGAACTGATCAACTTTCTGATGGCTTGTATGAACGAGCAAGCCAATGGATTGATCGACAAGTCCCGCGATATGGGTGCGACGTGGGTGTGCTGTGCCTTCTCACTTTGGTTGTGGTTGTTCCGTCCCGGCTCTTCCATTGGTTGGGGATCGCGCAAGGAACAATTGGTGGACAAACTCGGTGATCCAGACAGCATCTTTGAGAAGATGCGAATGGCTCTGCGTGAATTACCGCGTTGGATGCTACCTGCTGGTTTCTCGTTTGGTGACCATTCGCTCTATATGAGGTTGATCAATCCTGCGAACGGATCGACAATCACTGGTGAGGCTGGAGACAACATCGGACGTGGTGGCCGCAAAACGATTTACTTCAAGGATGAGTCTGCTCACTATGAGCATCCTGAGTCAATTGAAGCGGCACTTGGCGACAACACCAAGGTCCAGATAGACATCTCGACAAGCAACGGTGTGGGCACCGTTTATGACCGCAAGAAGGAAGCGGGTGTTGAGTGGAGTACTGGTGTGCTGCTTCCGAAGGCCACAACACGGGTCTTTACGATGGATTGGTCTGACCATCCAGCAAAGACACAGCAGTGGCACGATGAGCGTGAGAAGTCTGCGCGTGATCAAGGGTTGCTGCATCTCTTTAGGCAGGAAGTTGATCGTGATCCATCAGCGTCTCTTCAAGGAATTATCATCAAACCTGAGTGGGTTAAATCTGCGATTGACGCGCATGTGCATCTCCAGTTTGGTGACAATGGTGGTTGGTGTGCTGGTTTTGATCCTTACGATGAAGGCGGTGATAGTCACGCATTAGTGAAGCGAAAGGGAGTTGTGCTGCGCTACGCTCAAGAATGGAGCGAAGGCGACACTGGTGAGGCAACCCGCCATGTTATTTCAGAGATTGGGTTTGATACTCCTATTGCTGTCCAATATGATTGTTGCGGCATCGGTGCTGGTGTGAAGTCTGAAGCCAACCGGCTTTGGAAGGAAAAAATTCTAGACCAGCACATTGTGTTCTCTCCATGGGATGCGGGCATGGGCCCGATTGATCCGGAGACGAATGTAATACGAGGCGACAGCAACACTCCGTTGAATAAAGACTTCTATGCGAATTTGAAAGCCCAAGGTTGGTGGCAGTTGGCGAGGCGTTTTGAGAATACTCACCGTGCTAGGACTGAGGGCATCAAGTTCAATGTTGCTGATATGATCTCAATTGACTCCAAGCTGCCTAGGTTGCGTCAGTTGATGCGTGAATTGTCTCAGCCAGTGATGAAAAAGAGCGGCGATTTACGCTTGCTCGTTGACAAGAAACCAGAAGGTGCCAAGTCACCAAATATGGCGGATGCGATGATGATGTGCTACTTCCCGATGAAGACACCGCTGGTCATCACTCCTGAGATGCTGGCTGCTAGCCGGATTGTGCGCCGGTGAGAAAGACTGCCAAGCCTAAGATCGCCAAAGACACGAAGCAGACAAAGCCTGCTTGGCTATCTGTTGAAGCAATGGCCTTGTCACGTCGTAACGAGCAGATGGGAATGGACGCTGCTCGCAAGATGTTTATGCCTGCTGAGCCGGCACCGGGTGTGTTGCCTAAAGGCACCAAGCTGGCGATGGACGACAACAGTGCGTTCTTCAACAACTCTCAGATTGGTTGGGCAGCTAACCAAATCTACAACACTGCCTTCTCTCAGGGCTACACGTTCCTTGGTTATGCGTATCTGTCTGAGCTGGCGCAAATCCCGGAATATCGCCTCATCAGCGAAGTCATCAGCACCGAAGCAACACGACGTTGGATCAAGATTCAATCGGTGTCTGAGGATGAAGAGCAGGAAGAACAAATCAAAGAATTGGAGGATGAGTTCAAACGCCTCCGGGTGCGTGATCTGTTTCAGACCATCAGCGAACAAGATGGATGGTTTGGCCGCTCTCATCTCTACATCGACACTGGTGACACCGACAATCCCGATGAGCTGAAGAAGCCAATTGGGAATGGTGACGAGTTCAGCGAAAAGAAAATCAAGCAAGGCTCATTACGCGCGTTCAAGCCTGTGGAGCCTGTGTGGTGTTATCCGTCCAATTACAATGCCAATGATCCGATGAAGGATACTTGGTACAATCCCACTTCTTGGTTTGTGATGTCACGCGAGGTTCACCAATCCCGCTTCTTGACATTCGTCTCCATGCCGGTTCCAGATTTGCTGAAACCTGCATTCTCCTTTGGCGGGCTGAGTCGCACCCAGATGGCTAAGCCCTATGTTGATAACTGGCTCCAGACCCGCCAATCTGTTAACGATCTGATCCAAGCATTCTCGCAGATGGTGTTGTCCACCGACATGAACACCACTCTCGCTCCGGGACAGTCAACCGGGTTGATGGATCGCATCGACATGTTCAACAATCTCCGCAACAATCGCGGGACGATGGTGTTGAACAAAGGCACTGAAGAGTTGACGAATGTGAGTGTTCCGCTTGGTACCCTCGATAAGCTGCAGGCCCAAGCACAAGAGCACATGGCCTCAATCTCTCGTATTCCGTTGGTGAAGTTGTTGGGCATCAGCCCTGCTGGTCTCAATGCTTCAAGTGATGGTGAAATTCGCGCCTTCTATGACACGATCCATGCCTATCAGGAACGCTTCTTCACGCCCCATTTGATGACTGTGTTCAAGATGGCACAGATCAACCTGTGGGGAAAAGTTGACCCTGACTTGACGTTCATCTATGAGCCCCTGTGGGAGATGGATGAAGTGGAACAAGCTGGCATGCGCAAGACAGAGGCAGAAACAGATGCAATTTACATCGACAAAGGCATTTTGGACCCTGCTGAGTCGCGTCAGCGGATCGCTGATGACCCTGATGCGCCGTATGGGCCAATTGATCCCGATGATGTTCCCGAACCAATGGAAATGGAACCAGGAAACATCAAAGAGTCAATCAAGCCCGATGCCGGAGGAAAAGCCGGTGGTGGTGCGAGCAGTGCGAAAAAACCTGGGACTGGGAAAACCGAAGCGAAAAAACCCGCGAAAGACAAAAAGCCGAAAAGCAAAAAATAAGGGCAAACGATGATGATGAGGGAACATCTCAGACGCTTTGTTCATTGCGTGATCTACACACCCGGTGAACGCCGGTTGATGCAGATGATCGAAGTCACCAACCAGAGGATTGATATAATGGCACAGGAAATTGACGATCTGAATGCGGCAGTCACCAACATCACCAATTCGGTGAATGCGGCTGTTGCGGACATCCAGGCTCTTGCGGCTCAGGTAGCTGCTCAGGCCAACAACCCTGACCCGGCTGCGATGGAAGCGGCTGCGACTCAGCTGAATGCGCTTGCGGCCAATCTGAGTGCTGCGGTCAATCCGCCCGCTCCTGCTCCTGAACCGGCTCCGGCACCGGCTCCTGACGCGCCTCCTGCGTCGTAATGAAATGATGATGCCAGTGGACGTATCACTGCTGGCCTCATCTTCGATCACAGCCGGTGGAATGATCACTGCTGCTGCGATCTTCTCCCTGGGGGCTGCTGGCATCATCACTGGTGGCCCCCTTCATTCCTGGAGACATTGATGTCCAACGATCTTGCTGCTGAGCTGAAATTCCGTTCTGATCGTCAGACAATTTTGGCAATGGATGAGTCTCTTGAGTCTGCGAAACGCAAGGCCAAAGAGGAAAGCAAGAAGGGTTATGTCCAGCACGTGAACGAAAACTACAAAGGTGTGTTCACAGTTGAGGACTGGTATGACTCGGACAAGACACGCGCCTCTTTCGAGAATGGCCGTGCGTTAGATGGTGCGATGGACAGTGGTGATGTCAATTCTTGGGCAAAATCCATAGTCAAGCATAACAGCAAATCTGCAGTTGCTAGCATCATCAAAGAACAAAAAGATGCCGCAGCGGAATGTGAAAAGCGTTCCAAGCAATTCAAATCAATTCCGGGTGGCAATGGAGCCGCAGCCACTTGGAAGGCGGATGCTCAATGGCATCGTGATGCGGCAGCTGCGTTAGAAAAATTGATCTGACTGTGCTTCGCGCGAAGGTTAAGACGCTTCCTAAGACATTGCCGCCAGTCCATCCAAATTTGGGCACACAGCAAATCTTTAAGCGCAAGCTGCTGAAGCTGATTAAGGAGATGCAAGATTCAATCGAGTATTGGATCAGCGCATCGTACAAGGCCAACACACCGCTGATCACAGCGGACGAATTACCTGCGGCTGCTCTGAACAGAGCACTAAAGAAACTGTTCCGGAGATGGTCGCGTCAATTTGATGAACTTGCTCCGGCACTCGCTGAGTATTATACGAAGTCTGCCAACAATCGTTCCGCGAAACAGTTGGCTGCGATCCTCAATGAGCACGGCATGTCTGTCAAGTTCAAAATGACACGCGAAATGCGCGATGTTATGAAGGCCACAATTGAAGAACAGGTTGGGCTGATCAAGAGCATTCCTGAGCAGCACTTCAAAAATGTTCAAGGTGCGGTGATGCGATCTGTGTCTGCTGGACGTGATCTGAAATCACTCACTGACGATCTCAAGAAGATCAAAGGAGTGACAGAGCGTCGTGCGGCTGCGATATCACGTGATCAAAACAATAAAGCAACTGCGACAATGGTTCGTGTCCGCCAGCAAGAATTGGGGATCACTCAGGCAATCTGGATTCACTCTCATGGTGGCAAAGTCCCCCGTCCGTCGCATCTTGCCAACAACGGGAAAAAATATGACGTTGCCAAGGGTTGGTATGATCCCGATGAAGGGCGCTTTGTTCATCCGGGAGAGCTTATCAACTGTCGTTGTGTTTCGCGCTCGATTATTCCGGGGTTTGACTAATGACAAATCACCATCTCGCAATGAGCATGATGCATCAGGCACAAGCTTTGAACTCTCTATCCAAAGCGATGGAGAGGTACGCAAAGTCTGGCGGGATACCAAAAGACAAACTGAATGAGGTTTCCAAATCGCTCCGCAAGTGTGCGTTGTTTAGCGATGAAATCTCGATGATGATTGAGGAAAAGGCCGGATGATTCTCTATGGGAGTGACGCTGAGCCGCAAGCAAAACTCGATGATGGCACCGTCTTGGCCCTTGATCCTCCGGCAGAAGATGAAGCTACTGAGGAACAAATCGCTGCGAAAATTACGGCACTTAAGGCCAAGATCGCAGAAGCCAAGAAAAGCCCCCATCGTGCGCGTGAAGTCGCAGGAATGGAAGATGACGTAAAGCTGTATGAGGATGATCTCAAAAAGCTGAAGGCATCCACCAAGAAGGCAAAAGACGCTGAATTCAAAGAGGGTGTGTTGCGTTTGAGCAAGCTGTTTGCTCACGACAAGATGCCTCTGAACAAGTCCAACCGTCATTATTCGGTGGACGGTTTTTTGCATGTCGATCACAACAACATCTCGAAAGGTAATATCTGCCCTTATTGGGGCCGGGAAATTCCTGGTGCGGCAGAGATGGGCCTTGACTTCAATCGCAAGTATATGTTGCTGCGTGATCCTGAAGAATTGAAGAAGGCAGCCGACAGCTTCAACAATGTGCCGCTTTTGATCAAGCACATGGCGGTTGATGCTGATGACCATCAGCCTGACTTGGTGATTGGTTCAACCGGAACAGACGCCAAGTACAATCATCCTTATCTCTCCAACTCTCTTGTGGTGTGGTCGAAAGAGGCCATTGACGCAATCGAGAGTGAAGAGCAAAAAGAATTGTCGTGTGGTTATCGCTATCGTGCTGACATGACTCCGGGCACCTTTGAGGGTGAGCACTATGACGGAGTGATGCGGGACATTATCGCCAATCATGTTGCTTTGGTTGAGGAAGGTCGTGCTGGCCCAGATGTTGTGGTTGGTGACTCCAAAATCTCTGGAAAGGAAATTATAATGCCCAAGACAGTTCTGTCTCGAAAGGCAGCAATGACGGGCGGTGCCTTGCTTGTGTATCTCAAGCCCAAGCTTGCTGCTGATGCGAAGATTGACCTGACTCCAATTTTGTCCGGAGTCACCAGTGACAATTTTAAGGACAAAAAAGCCGGCATTGCTTCTGCGATCACTGCGCAAGCCAAACTTGCAAAAGACGCTTCGCTTGCCGACATCATGAGTATGCTCGATCAATGTGAGAGCGAAGAAGTAGGCGAAGATATGCAACCTAATGCTGGCATCCCTGCCAGTGAAACAGAAACAGGAGTTGATGAAATGGCTGATCCGAAAGACTTCCTCAAGAACAAGCTGTCCGCTGAAGACATGAAGTCGTATGACGAGATGTGCGCCAAGAAAGAAGCGGAAGACAAGAAGGCTGCTGACGAAAAAGAGGAAGAAGAAAAGAAGGCAGCTGCCGATGCCGCTGCTGAGGAAGAAAAGAAAAAGGCTGAGGACGAAGCTGAAGCTGCCAAGAAGAATGCCGAAGGTGAGGACAAGGCGATGGATGCGAAGTTCAAAGTGACGATGGATGCTGCGTTGAAAGATCAACGCGATGCGATCATGAAGCAGACCCGCGATGCCGCTGAGGCGCGTGAGTTTGCGTCGCAGTGGGTTGGCAAGCTTCCGATTGCTTTGGACAGCGCGGAGGAAATTTATCGTACGGCTCTTGACGGTCTTGGTGTCAAGAACCACAAGGACATTCATCCGTCCGCGTTGAAGGCTGTTTTGGAAGCACAGCCCAAGCCCGGTGCCCGTTCCGTCGTCATCGCCAATGACGCTGCCACTGGCAATAGTGAAGGCTTCAGTTCTCGCTTTGCCAATGCTGATCGCATCACTGTGATTGGCTAATCAAACTCTCTTTGAAAGGAAATAACAATGGCCGATTTTCCCAATCAAGTTAACACGGTGCAGGCTCCCGCAGTTGCGGGTGACTTCGCCTCCACCAATCCGCGTGGCTCTTATGTGGCTGGGCCCGGTGGTCTGGTTGCTGGCCCGGCTGGTGTCACAGTTGGCCGCTTTGCGTGGGTGTCCGCTCCCATGGATGGCGACAACTCCCCGGCTGTGGTCAACAATTTCGGCACCGGCCTTCCGTCCGGCTTTGTTCACCGCGAACAGCAGGCACTCATCACGCAGTATCTTGCGGCTTCGGGCAATCTGATTCAGCCTGGCTTCAACATGACACTGATGAACTTTGGTGACTTCTGGGTCACCAATGATGGTGCCACACAGGCTCTGGTTGGTCAGAAGGCTTATGCGAATTTTGCTGACGGCAAAATCACATTCGCTGCCACTGGCACTCCCAAGACTGGCGCCACCTCGACAGGCTCCACCGTTGCTGCCTCCACCTTCTCGGTGACCGGCTCCATCACGGGTGCGGTGCTGACGGTTTCGGCTGTTTCGTCCGGTTCCGTTTATCCGGGTGCGACAATCTCCGGCACCAACGTTGTGACTGGCACACAGATCGTGAACCAGATCACACCGCTCATTGCCGGTGAAACTGCGAATGGTGTTGGCCGCTACAATGTGAGCATCGGTGAACAGACTGTGGCTTCCACCACCGTCTCCGGCACCTATGGTACATTGACCATCGGCACTGCCACTGGCACCTTTGCTGTCGGCAACCTGCTGGCGGTTTCTGGTGCGGTTGTTGCGGGCACCTACATCGCTTATGCGCTGACTGGTGCGGGCGGTTCTGGTTCCACCTTCGTTGTCACCAACAACACCGTTGTTAGCTCTCAGGCGATCAACGTGGCTGCGGTGAATGTTGAGACCAAGTATATCTGCTCGTCCACAGGACTTGCCGGTGAGTTGGTCAAAATCCAATCCGCCACCAACGCCTAATCGCGCAGCGATAATTGAAAGGAAATAAGCAATGACCATTCGTTTTAACTCTCTGCGTGATGCCGAGCAGGCGTATCGTGAAGATGCGCCTCACCTCGAAGCACGCGGTGTCATCAATCCGTTGGCCACGGCTTATTTGCCCGCCAACTTCAAGAGCAACATCAACATCGCAATGGACGCCCAGCCTGCTCTGGCGACTGCGCCCAATGCCGGTGTACCTGCGTACCTGACGCAGTACATCGATCCGGCTGTGTACGAAATTCTGTTTGCCCCGAATATGGCAGCGCAGATTTTCGGTGAAGTGAAGAAAGGTGACTGGACAGTCCAGACAGCTTTCTTCCCGACAGTGGAACACACCGGTGAAGTTTCCAGCTATGGCGACTTCGCTGAGAACGGCCATGCTGGTGCGAACACAAACTGGCCCCAACGCCAGTCGTATCTCTACCAGGTCATCAAGGAATATGGTGAGCTGGAACTGGAGCGTGCTGGCCTTGCCAAGATCAGCTGGGTGAGCGAGATTGACCAGGCTGCTGCTCTGGCCATGAACAAGTTCAGCAACTTCGCTTACTTCTTTGGCGTTGCTGGCCTGCAGAACTATGGCTTGCTGAATGACCCCAACCTGACCGCTTCGCTGACTCCTGCGACGAAGGCTTGGGGTGGTACTGCGTGGATCAACGGTGGTGTTGTGAAGGCCACTGCGAATGAAATCTTCAATGACATTCAGTCCATGTTCCTTCAGCTGGTCAATCAGTCCTCTGGTTTGATTGACTCCAAGTCCGCTGTGACACTGGCGATGAGCCCGGCATCGGATGTTGCGCTGACTGCCACCAACTCTTTCAATGTGAATGTGCGGACGCTGCTCAAGGGCAACTTCCCGAACATCCGCTTTGAAACGGCGGTGCAGTATGGTGTGACCTCCACGAGCAATCCGCAGGGCATCGCGGGCGGCAATCTGGTTCAGATGATCTGCGACAGTGTCGAAGGTCAGCAGACCGGCTATTGCGCGTTCAATGAGAAGATGCGTGCGCATCCGATTGTTCGCGGTCTGTCCAGCTTCAAGCAGAAGCAGACGGGTGGCACATGGGGTGCGATCATTCGCCAGCCCTTCGCCATCTGCTCAATGCTTGGTGTTTAATGATTGAAACCCGGTGTCAGAGGGGCACCGGGTTACTATCCACAAAAGGAAAACAAAATGGCAAATGTTCGTTCAGAGCCTAAGACCACTGGTGAGACAGTCACAGTTGCGTGCAAACTCCCAAATGGTCTCATTCTCCGTGTTTTTGAAATGATTGCTTCTGAAGAGCCGATCCCCAGTGGCGGTTTCCGCACTGTGAAAGTTGCCCAGGTGATGGGTGAGCCGGTCACCATTTACGGCAATGCGACGCAGGTTGGTGTTGTGCCTTCTTGCCGGATCGTTGCTGGTTATGCGCTCACACCAGGTGTCTCGAAAGACTTCTGGGAACTGTGGCTGGCTCAGAATGAACAGAGTGATCTTGTCAAGAATGGCATTGTGTTTGCCAATCCGGATGAGCGCAGCAGCGAGGCCCAGGCCAAGGATGGCTCAAAGATTTTGTCCGGTCTGGAACCGCTTGCGACAGATCGTCAGGGCAAGATGATTGACACACGCATTCCGAAGCGTGTTGGAACGGCTGACGAGCAACCCCGCGTCTAAGAGGCCACCATGGGTGTCTCCGTAACATTCGACTATGGCAATTGGGTTGCGACCTATCCTGAGTTCAGTCAAGTGACGAAGGAACAGGCAGCGAATTTTTTCACCATTGCGACTACTGTTCATGCAAATGATGGTGGTGGCCCGGTTCAGACAGCGGAAATGCAGACCGCTCTTTTGAATATGTTGGTGTCGCATATCGCTGCTCAGTATGCCACACCGAAGGGGACACCCGCACCTTCCAACACTCTTGTTGGGCGATTGACGGATGTTTCTGAAGGCTCTGTCAGTGCGAGTGCTGAATATGCAACAGAGCCGGTTTCTGCAACTCAGGCTTGGTTCACTCAGACCAAGTACGGT
>Ga0105240_10004297_pt1 | contig 21762 bp, 21 predicted proteins | sample KBSC54metaG_FD_80426 | JGI IMG/M metagenome (GOLD analysis project Ga0105240, IMG submission 80426) | Corn rhizosphere microbial communities from Kellogg Biological Station, Michigan, USA - KBS C5-4 metaG | ecosystem: Host-associated > Plants > Roots > Rhizosphere > Soil | place: Michigan, USA... | reverse complement strand
CGGTGCGCACCGACTACGACTGGAAGGGCCAGAAGGTCTTTGTGTCCTATCCGGGGTCGGCCAGCCCCGATATCACGGCGCTGACCACCGGCACGCATAGCGTGTACGACGCCCTGGAACGCCTGACCGATACCCAGCAGGATTCGGAACTGGGCACGCTGACCACGCACACGGCGTATCTGTCCGGCGCCCGCCAGCAGATCACCGATCCCAAGAGCAACGTCACCACGACGGCGTACCAGGTCTTCGATCAGCCGGCCTACCAGTCGGTGATCCAGGTGCAGGCGCCGGGTGGGATCACGCAAACGATCAGCCGCGATATCTACGGCAATCCGCTATCGATTACCCAGTCGGGCCTGTACGGCACCGAGACCGATACGGTCACCAAGACGCTGACCTACGACAGCTTCCACCGCCTGTGCCGTACGACCGAGCCGGAGAGCGGCAGCGAAGTGACGGCTTACGATGCCGCCAACAACATCGCCTGGACCGCCTCGGGCCTGAGCATCACCGGCACGGGTTGCGGTCAGGAGCAGGTCGCCGATGCGGCCAAGACCAATCGCAGCTACGACGCGATGAACCGCATGCTGACCCTGGTGCCTCCGGCCGGCACGCAGAGCACGACCTATACCTACGATCCGTTGGGCAATGTGCAGACCAGCACCTCGGGTATCGCCACCTGGACCGCGGGGCGCAACAAGCTCGCTCAGCTGACCTCGGAGACCTTAAATGTCACCGGCAACGGCAGCAACGTGCTGCGTTACAGCCATGATACCAACGGCCATGTCGCGACGATCAGCTACCCCGATGGCCTGGTGGTCAACTATGCCCCCGATGCCTTGGGCCGCCCGACCCAGGCGGGTAGCTTTGCCAGCAACCTGAGTTATTTCCCCGATGGCGATATCGAGCACTTCACCTTCGGCAACGGCGCCGATTATTTGGTGCAGAAAAACACCCGCCAGTTGCTGAGCAACTTCAGCTACGCCAAGGGCAGCACGCTCAATCTGAGCGAAGACTTCGTATACGACCCCAACGGCAATATCACCACCATCAACGACCTGGCCGGCGGCCCGCGCACCAAGAGCTTCGGCTACGACGCGCTCAATCGTCTGACCAGTGCACAGGCCAATGGCCTGTGGGGCACCGAAACCTATAGCTACGACCCGCTCAACAATATCCGCAGCCGAGTCAGCGACGGCCAGACCTACAGCTACAACTACGATGCGACCAATCGTTTAGCCAGCATCACCAACGGCAGCACCACCGCCTTTAGCTTCGGCTATGACAACCGCGGCAACGTTACGAGCAAGAACACCACCAGCCTGGTGTTCGACCAGAAGAATCAGCTGACGCAGATTCCGGGCCTGGATAGCTACGCCTACGACGCCTCGGGCCGGCGCGTGCTGAAGACCCCGACCAGCGGCAACCCGACCTATTACTTCTACACCCAGGACGGCCAGCTGCTGTACCAGTTCGAGGCGAACACGACCAAGAGCACCGATTACATCTTCCTGGGCAAGAAGCTGATTGCGCGCAACGAGGGTTACACCACGACCGTCATCGGCAATATCGACAGCGTCAATATCGATGGCTCGGGCAATGCCACGGTCTCGGGCTGGGCGTGCTCCACCGGCCTGGCGGCCTCGATCACTGTCGAGGTGTTTGCCGGCGGCCCTTCCGGAGGCGGCGGGACGCGGGTCGCCACGGGGACGGCCAACCAGGCTAGCGAGCCGGCGGTGGCGACAGCCTGTCAAACCAGTGGCACGACTTACCGCTTCAGCATTCCGCTGACGACCGCAATCCGCTCACAGTACGCGGGCACGCTGATCTACATGTACGGGGACTCGCCGGTAGGCAACGGCAACCTCGTGCTGAACGGTTCTGGGACCTTGCAGGTACCGGCCGCCCCGACCGCGCCGGCCACGCCGGCCAGTGCAACGGCCACCGTTGCCGGTGATCTGGGCAGCCTTACGGTGACCTGGAGCAGTTCCGCTACGGCGACCAGCTACGTGTTGCAGCAGAAGCAGAACAGCAATCCCTGGAACCAGATCCTCAACAGCAACGTCACCAGCTACACGTTGAGCAGCCCGGTGGATGCCAGCTATAGCTACCAGGTGCAGGCCTGCAATGCGAACGGCTGCAGCGCGTTCAAGGCATCTAACACGGTCAGCGTGGCGCATCTGCCGACCACGCCGGCCAGTATCAGTGCGCCCGGTAGCAGCACGGGCACCATCGGCATCAGCTGGGCGGCGGCCACGTATGCAACGAGCTATACGCTGGAGCAGAGCGTCAACGGCGGTGCCTATGCGGCGATCTACAGCGGTGCGGCCACCAGTGACAGCTTCAGTGTGGGCGCGACCGGCAGCTACACCTATCGCGTGAAGGCGTGCAATGCGAACGGCTGCAGCGGCTACGCCACCAGTGGTGCGGTCGCGGTGACCATCCCGCCGGCCAGTGCGCCCAGTATCAGCGTGCCGGGCAGCAGCAACACCGGTAGTTATACGGTGAGCTGGAGCGGCGTGGCCGGGGCGACCAGTTATCTGTTGCAGGAGCAGGTCAACGGCGGCGGCTGGACGACGATCCAGAATGCCAATGCGACCAGTTGGGCCGCGAGCGGGAAGGGCAACGGGACCTACGGTTATCAGGTGCAGGCGTGCAATGCCGGCGGGTGCGGGCCGTTTAGTGGTACCGGCTCGGTCAGCGTGGCACTGGTGCCCGCGGTGCCGACCGGGGCGTGGGTGCAAACGTACTTCCCGAACTCCAAGGTCGAAGACTATCGAGCTACGTGGAACGCTGTTAGCGGGGCGACTCGCTATGAAGCAATCCGCAACGATACCGGGGCGAGTGTTTATAGCGGTACGGCAACCAATTTCATTATCGGCTCCGCTTTCCTTCCGGATACGCCTGAGTACTACCAGTTCTCCGTTCGCGCTTGTAATGCAGTCGGATGTTCGGCTTGGGCGATTGGGGTCTGACCATGACGAAGAAAAAAAACGAAGTAGTGAGCGATCAAGTTCAAGTGAAATGCCTTCGGATGCATGGCATTCGTTACCTCCTGTTGATGTTTATTTAACTAGAAGGTTGAATGCCATGACAATATTGCGAAGAATATTTTTGATCCGCTTCACTGCACTTATGTTCGCGGCTGTGGCGTCATCCTCACCTAAATTGTATGCAAGTAACGTAACTTATATTTATACGGATCCCCAAGGAACGCCACTTGCGGAGGCTGATTCTCAAGGCAACGTCGTCAGTACCTCTGACTATAGACCATACGGTCGGCAAGCCTTGGGAAATGCAAAAGACGGCCCCGGCTATACTGCACAGGTGAACGATACTGATGTCAGCCTAATGTACATGCAGGCTAGATACTATGATGAACAGGTTGGAGCGTTTCTTAGCACGGATGCACAGGGTGTGCGTGCTGGTAATATATATAATTTTGGCCGTTTTGCGTACGCTTACAATAATCCAGTTGTTTTGCAGGATCCAAGCGGAATGGTTCCCACTCGTGGCAGCGAAGATGGCTATCCATTTGAATATTACGGGCCAGATAGCGGTATGTGCGACAGTTGCAATGGCGCCGCCGTGGCTCAAGTCCAATCCACGAGTCAGGGGTCGGACTCGACTAGCAAGCAGGTCCTGTCATATAAGTCGTTAAGCGATTCGAGGGGGCTGGCTGATGGATCCTTGGACTGGAAGATAAAATGGATTCTAAAGTCGGCTTCGAAGAATGGTGGTTACATAATTCAAGAATTTACCGCGAGAGCCGATGCAATAGACTTTGATGGTAAGAGTATGGGTACGTTTTACACGCATTTTTGGGAAGCTTTTCATGTAAGTAAGGGGGAGTCGTCAGTGGATAACCTGAATGACTATGATGATGAATTTCGCTTTGGAGGTGCTCCGGGAAGCGCTAGCGGACACTATTCAGCCGAAGGTACCGCGAGATTTTATGAGGGTTTGACGTTACCTTCAGATTTTGTGCCGGGTTCAGTGAGACATGCTGGTGATCTTCCTGCGACGACAGTTAATCCCAATCTATCGTCGAAAAATGCAACAGATCCAGTGGTAAGAAAAGTTTCGACTTCTTGGGGAACGAAATGATTAAAGTGCTATTTTTTTTCTTTCTGTCTATGGCGCCATTGACACTATTTGCAGATCAAAATAACCAAGTCGAATTATCTAACAATGACAAGTTCTTACTTGGCTTGTTGCAAAAAATTTCTTCATCTCATGATGAGGCGACTCAGGTTGATTTGATGAATGATTTTCAAAGAAAAATAGAGGATATGAACATTTCGGATCGTTCGAGATTGAATATTTCAGTTGTAAGGAATATATCTGGTCTACTTAATAATAAGAATGCTTATATAAGGTCATCTGCGGCGCGGTCTTTAGGGGATATTGGTCAGGCAGCATGTTCAGAAAAATCCTCCTTAGAAAAGGCTTTGTACGACGAAGAGCATCCACCTGGTGTTTTTAAAGTTTTTCCATCACATGGAAATGAGGGTGTTCTAAGAGAGGCTATATCAAAGATGCATTGCAATTAATTTATATGGGAGATATTTTCGGGGGATATTGAAAGGATGTTTGGAGTGCCTAAGAAAAGGCCTTGCGCTGGCGGGTCAATCACCCGCTTTGATGGGGGATGTGTTTATCACACATCATCTAGGACACCCAAGAGACATCATCTAGCATCATCATCTAGGATATCCAAGAAATGGCCATAAGCTGAAAAGACCAGCGCGCTATGATAAATGTCCTGTTTGCCTGTTTTGCCCCTGAGGTTCGGCGAGAAATTTGTGGATGTATCGATTGACAGCAACGCGCCCATGACGCTTTCTCCAATGCAGCGAAAGAAAATTAGCGCACTGCCCCTACTCCTTGACGTATAAGGGCTAATGTAAAAATATTTGAGGTGGTAATGATGATGGAGTGTGTCAGGCGTTTGTTGCTGTCATTCGCTACGCTGCTCTATTGCACTGCGGCTCAAGCTGGCACAGTCACTTACATTTATACAGATCCACAGAGCACTCCGCTCGCCGAGGCTGATGCACAAGGCATAATAGTTGCGACATTCGACTATCGGCCATACGGGGCACTCGCATCAGGTAGTGAATCTTCTAAGCCAGGCTATACGGGACAGGTCAAAGACGTCGATGCAGGCCTGAACTATATGCAGGCCCGCTACTATGATCCGGCTCTTGGACGCTTTCTGAGTCACGATCCAATAGCACCGTCAGCGGGAGACGTTAGAAACTTCAATCGCTTTCAGTACGCGAATAGCAATCCCGTTGTTTATACCGATCCGACAGGAAAATTCGGGGAAGCTACGGCAATTGGCTGCGCTTTATCTGCCGAGGTCGGATGTGCACCTGGCGCAGCGGTTGGATTTCTAGTCGATTTGGGTATAGCTGCTGTCGAGACCATTGCAGTAGCGGTTACGATCCATGTTGTCACCAATGAAGAGCATCAGCCAACAGCAACAGATAAAGCAAAGGATGCCGTCAAGGACGGGACAACATCTGCCGCTGGAGCGTCCGGAAAAAAGGGTGAATTGGAGGGGGCTTCCGGGGGCGAAACTGCTGCCTGGGATAAAATCAGCGGAAAAGAAACTGTTTACGATAACGGTACCAAAGTCAAAATATTAGATGACGGTGGAAGGGCGGAGCTTCATAGCAGTACCAAGAGCCAGGACTATCCGCAAGGCACACCGACTATCAAAATTCAGACTGCCGACGGCAAAGTGTCACAGACTGTACGATATCCAAAGCCGCCGCCACCACCACCACCTGAGTCAGAGCCACAAAAATGAGCGAATGCGATCTCACAGCCATTAGCAAGTTATTCGAGGAAGATATTTTCCCCGGGTTTCCCTTCAAAAATAAGCTCTGGCTGGGTATTGCTTTTGACCGCGACCGCTGGGTGACGAGGATACCCCAGTGGTATTTCGAGCAAATGCAGGAGCTGTTGCCACCTGGGGATGTCATGTGCATTTACGGTTCGGCTATTTCAGGTGGCGGCCGGACTTCTAGCTATGTGCACTTGGGAGCGCTTGATTTTTCTTGGCGGGATTTTTCATCGTTTATGGCAACCGATGCTAATTATTCCCCGGAATATTGGATATTCGACAGGGACGGGCGTTGGGCTTGTCGGGCGGATGCTGAACTGACAGTTTGGGGTGCGGAAGCGCCAATCATGAACGCCTTCTATTCACAGCAGGGAGGCGCGGCGGGTGTTCTACAAATGATGATCGACGAGATGGGTGTTTTACCTGAAGCTCACGGTGACATGTACCGATACCTTCAGAAATTGGTGGGCCTGCATGGAGATGTTGCGTGATAGCAGCCGCGGGTTTGTATATGCGGTAAGCGCATAAAGATTATAAACATTATTCAATTGAAGCATGGCCTCTGCCTATTTAGCATGCACAGCCACTCTTTATGCAAGGCCCCGCTATGCAGTTCGCCACACGCTCCAAGCTGGCTGTCGAGCCCGCCGCTGAGCCGCTCGAGACGCTGACGGGACCGCTGACGTTCCTGTTTGCGCTAGCCGTTGGCGTGATCATTGTGAATCTTTCGGCGGCGCAACCGCTTACCGGACCGGTGGCGCAGGCCTTCCATCTACCGTCATCGTGGACTGGACTGGTGGCGATGTTGCCGCAGCTGGGCTACGCGGTTGGCATGTTGTTTCTGGTGCCGCTGGCTGATTTGTTCGAGAACCGGCGTTTGACGGTGACGACGTTGACTTGCTGCGCGTTGATGCTCGGTGTGGCCGCGATTGCGCCGACGGCGCCGTGGTTCTTGTTTGCGGTTTGTGTCGCAGGTGCGACCTCGTGTGCGATCCAGATTCTTGTACCGTTGGCAGCGGCGATGGCCCATCCGGATCGCCGTGGAACGGCGGTAGGCACCGTGATGAGCGGGGTGATGATCGGCATCCTGCTGTCTCGGCCGTTGGCAAGCATAGTGGCGGGCAGTTTTGGCTGGCGTTCTTTTTACGGATTGCTGGCGGTGATGAATGCCGTCCTGGCTTTTGCTTTGTTCCGCTGGTTGCCGCAGCGGCATCCGGAGCGCGTCAGTTCGTATCGGGCCTTGATGGCCTCCTTAGCGACTCTGTGGCGGCGTGAGCCGGTATTGCGCCGCTATGCTCTTTCGGCGGCGATTGGCATGAGCGCATTTACGGCATTCTGGACGGCGGTGGGTTTGCGGCTGGTGCAGCAACCATTTGGGCTGAGTGCGCATGGCGTCGCTTTGTTTGCTTTTGCAGGTGTCGCGGGGACGGTGGTTGCGCCTGTGGCGGGCCGTATCGGTGATCGGGGTTACAGCGTGGTCGGTATGCCCATTGCGCACGGCATCCTGGTTTTGGGCGTGTTGATCGCTGCGGTAGCGGGGGCAGGCTGGTTTGGCTTTCCCCTTGAGGCGCATCCGCTGCTTGCGCTTGGCGGCCTGGTGGCCGCGGCTATCGTTATCGATGCCGGTGCCGTGGGTGACCAGACGCTGGGACGTCGCGCGATAAATATGCTTGATCCGGCTGCGCGCAGTCGCCTGAATGGCTTGTTTGTCGGTGTGTTTTTTGTCGGTGGTGGCGCTGGTGCGTTAGCTGCGGGCGCTGCCTGGGCGGCGGCGGGGTGGAGCGGAGTGTGTGTGCTTTGCCTGGTGCTGTGCGCGTTGGCGTTTGCGCTTGATATCACCTCGCGGCGGGCGATGTTGGCGGCGGCGATCTAGGCGCGACGCGCGCAAGCGAATCCTCAGGACTTACGGCTCGATATCAATGGGGCCAATGGCCGGCAACGCGTGCATGTCCGCACGATAGCGGTCCAGATGAAACCCATCCGATTGGCGTTTGGCTGTTCGCTTTGCCTGGGCAGCCAGGCTGGCGACGCTTTCGGCTTCGGATGGGAAGTCGTCGACAATGGCTACAGCGCCTACCGATACAGTGGTCAGCGGAAAGAAGCGCAGGTTGCCATGGCGGTCTTCGGCTTCGATGCCTCCGCGCAGCCGATCGACATCGTCGAACAAGGTGGCTGCCATGGTGTTGAAGCGTTCACGCATCTGCCTGCAGCGTTCTTCCCAGTCGTTGCTCTGAAAGAGCACGATAAAATCATCGCCGCCGATATGCCCGACAAAGTCACTGTCCTGGCGTAGATCGCCCGTCAAGGCACTGGCCAGAAGACGGATCATCTCGTCGCCGCGGAAATAACCGTAGTGGTCGTTGAAGGGCTTGAAGAAGTCCAGGTCGAAATACGTCGTGACGAACGGGCGGCGCGCCTGCAACAGGCGGTCGAGATGCTCGGTGACAGGAATATTGCCGGGCAGGAAAGTCAGTGGATTGGCATAGCGTGCCGCTTCAACGCGGATTTCGGTGACCCTGCGCACCAGCGATTCGCCCGTGCCCAGGCCGAGATACATGCCACCACGCGTGATGATGAAGCCGTCGCTGAGATAGCGCTGGTCTTCGCCGCGCAGGATATCAGCCATGCTTTGAAGCGATTGCTCGGCATCGCAGAGCAGGGGCGCGTCGTTCATGAACGCGGTGCAGCCTTTGCGCGCGAATAGCTCGCGTGCAAACGGCTGAGCCATCCGTTCGGTGAAGTGGCGACGATTGATGATGCCTACCGGCTTGCCTTGGTCGACCACGGCGATGGCATGCAAGCGCTCGTGCATGGAAAAGATCGCCGCTACATGATCGTTGTTTTGCGCCAACGATACGGCCGGCGCTTCGATCAACAAGTGTTCCGCCTTGAGGGGCCGTGCCGTGACAGGACCGCTCAAGCGGGGCGGTACGACGACCTCCTGGTCGGTAACGGCGTCGATGTACTGTCGGCTGACCTGAACGGTCGGCACGGCCGAGGGGCGTGCAATCAAAAAGCCTTGTGCGTAGGGAATACGAAGTTCACGCAGCATGCGCAGGTCATCGGGGTTTTCAACGCCTTCGCCGACCAGGTCCGCACCCAGGGTTTCGGCCACGGTGCACAGCGCACGCACGATCGCCAGTTTTTCCGCGCTACGGGAAAGGCCGTTGATCAGGTAGCGATCGATTTTCACCACCTCCGGGTGAATCTCGTTCCACATCTCGAAGTTGGAGTGACCGTTGCCGAAATCATCCAGTGCGATACGGATGCCACTGGCGCGCAGATAACCCAGGCTGTGGGCAAGTTTGGCTGCGTCCTCGACGATGTCGCGTTCGGTCAGTTCGATGGTGACGCGACTGAGATCGAAGCCTGGTACCGATAGTGCTTCGATCACGTCTTCAGGCCGTACACCTGCCTGCAGGATGGCGTGTGCGCTCAGGTTGATCAGCAGCCGCCCATCGACTCCGGTTTGCGCAAACTGATTGACGATGCAGCGTGCCGCACCGAGTTCGAAATCGGCCAGGCGGCCGCGCGCTCGCGCCAGGTCCAGGAGATCGATCGGCGTCAGCGCCGTGCCGGCGAGGACGGAACGGATCAGGCCCTCGTGCGCGACTACCGCGTTCGTTTCGATATGTACGACCGGCTGAAAATGGGCGGTCAGCGCTTCGGAAGCCAGCGCCTGGTCAAGCAGCGATCGTTCTCGCTCAGCGGCGTCGGTCATGACTTTGATCATCGCAAGGCTGCTCTCGGAAAGCGCAGAACTATCGGGTGTCATCGGCGCTTCGGGCGGAAACTTGATGTCGGCAATGGGCTGACGTTGCAGCGCGACATGATGCGTCTGCTTATGTGGCAAGCAGATGTCAAACGACCGGATTTTCATGACAGCGCGGTCCGGTACCCCTGCCACAAGTCAGGTGTCCGGGGACGGCATTGCGGCCTATGATCGTTATGTTATAACGTTTCCAATCTGGTCGGAGCCCTCATGAAACTCGCACTGTCGCTATCTGTCGGCCTGGTACTGGCCTCGGCTGTAGCCACTGCCCAAGGGCAAACGGCGCGCCAACAGGGCGCGCACGTGCACGGGACGACCACCGTAGATGTCGGTCTGGACGGTACGGTCTTGCAGGTTGCGTTGGATGCACCGGCGATCAACATGCTCGGTTTTGAACATCCACCGCACGACGCGCTGCAGAGCAGGCAGGTGGCCGATGTTCTTGCAGCCATGCACGATCCTGCGTCCTGGCTGGCTCCGGCAGGTAACGCAGCCTGCGTATTGACCCACAGCAGCGTCCAAGCGCAGGGGCTCGATGCAAACGTGGCTACCCGAGGACACGCGGATATCGATGCGCATTACGACTATCGCTGCAGTCAGCCGGAGCGCCTTGACCATATCGATATCCACCTCACGGATCGCTATCCCGCCACCCATCGTCTGGTGGTCAATATCGTATTGCCGCAGAAACAGGATCGGCAGGAGCTGGGGCAGGGCGAGTACCGCGTGATGTTGGCGCCGTGATTCCCTGGGGCGATGCGATGTTGCTGAACTGTCTCGATTTATGCTTTGGCTGGGGCAAGGGCGATGTCATTGCCTTGTCGCGTTTCGAAGTAGCGCGCGGCGAGCGTGTTTTTGTCTGCGGCCCGAGCGGCAGCGGAAAAAGTACCTTGCTCAGCCTGCTTACCGGGATTGCCGTGCCACGCGAAGGCCATGTGCGCATCGAAGATACTGTGCTGTCCAGCCTGCCAGCTGCTGCACGCGATCAGTTTCGTGCCGATCACATCGGTTACGTCTTTCAGCAATTCAATTTACTTCCCTATCTGGGCATTTTGGACAACGTCCTGCTGAGCTGCATGTTTTCGCCGCGCCGCGAACAGCGCGCGGGCGGGCGTGTTGCCGCTCGCCTGGAAGCCATACGTCTGCTTGCCGCGCTTGGCCTGGACGAAACAAGCCTGCACGAGCGCCGGGTAACCGAACTCAGTGTGGGGCAGCAGCAGCGTGTCGCCGCGGCGCGGGCATTGATCGGTAGCCCGGAACTGATCATTGCCGACGAGCCTACGTCAGCCCTGGATACGGACGCACGCGACGCCTTTCTCCGCTTGCTGCTGGCCGAATGCGAGCGAGCCAGCAGCAGCCTGGTATTGGTCAGCCACGATATCGCGCTTGCCCGCCACTTCGATCGTGTGGTCAGGCTGGGTGTCCAGACGGCGCAACGGGAGATAGCGTGATGAGGGCGCCACGCCTTGCACTAAACAGTTTGCGCCAGCGACGTTTCGCCGCCGTGCTGACGGTGATCACTATTGCTTTGAGTGTGTGGTTGCTCCTTGGCGTCGAACGGCTTCGCCAGGACGCACGCAGCAGTTTTGCCAGCACGGTGTCGGGCACCGACTTGATCGTGGGCGCGCGCTCGGGGCCGGTGAACCTGCTGCTGTATTCGGTGTTTCACCTGGGCGATGCCACCAACAATGTGTCCTGGCAAAGCTACAAGGAAATCGCCTCGCTGCCCGAGGTCCGCTGGACCGTGCCGATTTCCCTGGGCGACTCGCATCGTGGGTTTCGTGTCATGGGTACCACGGCCGAGTTTTTTCAACGCTATCGCTATGGCAGTGATCACGAACTCGCGTTCGCTCAAGGTCGCGTCTTCGGTGATCTCTACGATGCGGTGATAGGAGCCCAGGTGGCGCGGCAACTGGGTTACCACGTGGGACAGTCGCTGGTGATCGCCCACGGCTTTGGTGGAATGCGGCAAATGCTGCATGCCGACAAACCCTTTCGTGTTGCCGGCATACTCGAGCCGACCGGTACGCCGGTCGACGCCAGCGTCATCGTCAGCCTGCAGGCGATCGAGGCCATTCATGTCGACTGGCAATCGGGCATGCGTCTCCCCGGGCAAGCTGTCAGCGCGGATCAGGCACGCGGCATGGACCTGACACCCACCTCGATCACGGCATTCCTGGTGGGGCTCAATTCGCGGCTTTCGTCGTTCGCCGTGCAGCGCGCGGTCAACGAGTACAGCCAGGAGCCATTGCAGGCGATCCTGCCCGGTGTCGCGCTCAGCCAGTTATGGAGCCTGGTCGGCGCCGCGGAGAACGCATTGCGTGCGATCAGCGCGATGGTCGTGCTGGTCGGCCTGTGCGGCATGCTGACCGCGTTGTTGACCACGCTCAACGAACGCCGGCGCGAGATGGCGATCCTGCGTGCAGTGGGGGCGTCGGCACGAACCGTATTCTTCTTGTTGGTGCTCGAAGCGGGAGTGCTCGCGATGGCGGGCATCGTGTTGGGTGTGGCGCTCATGTACGCCACGCTACTTGTTCTGCATGGCTTTCTTGCGGCGCAACTTGGGCTCAATCTTGGCCTTGGATTGCCTGCTTCCAATGAATGGCTATTGATGGCCGCCGTGATGGTTGCGGCACTCCTGGCCGGCTGCCTGCCGGCATGGATTGCCTATCGCCGCTCGCTTGCCGACGGGTTACAGGTGCATCTATGAGGATGCTTGTGCTCATGGCGCTGTTTGTCACGCTGTTCGGGTGCGCCCGACAACCCGGTGACGAAGCAGGGCCCGCCACGGCCGGCACCAGCGCCCAGGCGGTGTTGGCCCGTGCCGAAGCGACTGCGCAAGCCGGTCGCCAACAGCGGGCTCGCGCGATTGCCGATGGCACGCTGGCGGCACAGGCGGTGGCAGCCTCGCGCGGTATCGCATCCCATGATGGGCTTGCCCCGGGCACGCTGGGCGATCCGGACGACGAGGGATACGCGGAGCTGGAATGGACGCGAATGATGCCCAAGGAAGACTACGAGCAACTACAGCATGCCCCGCCGGTCGTGCATATCGGTAACAAGCAGGGCAAGCAGATTGGCACGCTGCACACCATTCCCGCGCTCGACGGTCGGAAGGTCCGGTTGTCCGGCTACGTTGTGCCGCTAGCCTCTGATGACCAGAACCGCATGACCGAGTTCTTTTTCGTTCCGTTCTACGGAGCATGTATCCATGTGCCGCCACCGCCGCCGAACATGATGGTGCACGTCGTGCTTGCCCGCGGTATCGACGCGCCGCAGCTATGGGACCCTTACTGGCTTCGGGGCGAGCTGCATATTGAAACCACCAGTAACAGCATGGCGGCTTCTGCCTACGACATGCGGCAGGCGGCCTTGCTTCCCTATAACGAAGACCATGCCAAAGATCTGCGCCGAGCGTTCGAGTAACGCACGCGCGCTGTGTCGCCCACTGTGCCTAACAGGTCAACGATCATGTCCGCACCCCTTCCCGTTACCGTGCTCTCCGGCTTTCTAGGTGCCGGAAAAACAACCCTCTTGAACCATCTGCTGCTCAACCGTGAGGGGCGTCGTCTCGCGGTCATCGTCAACGATATGAGCGAGGTCAATATCGATGCCGACCTGGTGCGCGAAAGTGGCTTTGCCATCAGCCGCACCGACGAACGGCTGGTCGAATTCAGCAATGGCTGTATCTGCTGCACCTTGCGAGACGATTTGATGCGGGAGGTGCAGCGGCTCGCCGAAGAGGACAGGTTCGACTACCTGTTGATCGAATCGACCGGGATATCCGAACCGATGCCAGTGGCCGCCACCTTTCATGTGCGTGACGAGGCGGGCTTCAGTCTTTCGGATGTGGCGCGGCTGGATACCATGGTCACGGTCGTCGATGGCCGTAGTTTCATCAACGACTTCTGCTCCAGCGATATGCTTGTGGCGCGTGGTGAAACGGCTGGCGAAGACGACCGGCGCGCACTGGTGCATTTGCTGACCGACCAGATTGAATTTGCCGACGTCATCGTGATCAACAAATGCGACACCCTGAAAGAAGGGCAGTTGGCACAGCTGCGTCGTCTGTTGCGCGCGCTCAATCGCAACGCCCGACTGGTCGAAGCCGAGTACGGCAGGGTGCCGCTCGATAGCGTGCTCAATACGCACGCCTTCGACTACGAACAGGCGAAGCTTGCACCTGGCTGGGTGCAGGAATTGATGGGGCAGCATTTGCCGGAGACCGAGGCATACGGAATCACCAGCTTCGTTTATACGAGCGCTCGCCCGTTTCATCCGGCGCGCCTGCAGGACCTGCTGACAGGCGGCATTCCAGGTGTATTACGCGCGAAAGGCTTTTTCTGGTTGGCCAGCCGCATGGACTGGGTAGGCGAACTGATCGTTGCCGGCGGCGCTACTGAAACCAAGCCTGCCGGCCTCTGGTGGGCGAGCCGGCATCGCAGTCGACGTGCAGGGCAGCCCTTCAGCACGGCGGATATCGGTGTGCCGCCCCCGGGGCCGGCCGAGCTGGCCGATGCCGAACAACGCGCCGCGTTGCGAGCCATCTGGGATCCGACCTATGGCGATCGTCGACAGGAGCTGGTTCTGATCGGCATCGACTTGCCTGAAAGCGATATCCGTGCGGCGCTCAACCGCTGCCTGTTGCGCGACCATGAACTCATGGTCGGACCCTTGGCATGGTCGATGTTGCTCGATCCCTTCCCGCAATGGGAGTTGCAGGCGCGACGTGCCTCTTAGTTCATCGTGACAAAGCGCTGGCTATGGAGCGCTCTCGTCCTGGCGATGCTGCTCGCAGGTGTCGCCTTGTGGCAAATGAGGCAGGCGACGGATACCGCGCCTGCGGGTCAGGTGCGGGCCGAGCCATATCGTGTCGATGCCGGTGCGTGGCTGCCGGCAGACAGTCGCGACAGGGTCGCCCGGCTACTCGGCATGCACGATGGGTTCGAGCGTGACCTGATCTTTCTGTTCAACAGCAGCCTCTATGGTCGATGCCACCCCGAGCGCGCACACGACACCGGACGAATGGCCATTGCGGCGCGTTTGCCTGTGCTCGATGCGATGGTGCCGTTGTGGCAGCGGGATCCATCGTTGCGTGATCAGCTCTACGGCATGATCCGATCCGTCGTCGCCGAGGCCGACTGCGATCGACCATTGCCGCTGGCCATCGGCAGTTATACGACGACGCTACAGCCGGCGCGCTATGCGGCATTTTTCCCCGATAGCTATTTCGATCCGGCGCTCGCTGCACCGCCCAATGAATTCTCCGGTCGCGACCTGGCCAAACGCGTGGCCGATCCCTGTACGGCGGTCGGTTATGCGGTGTTGCCTATGGGTGGCGATCGGTCCTGGGTATGCCTGGGCGCGCGTGCGTCGATGCGCCGCCATGTGGTCGTGGATCTTTGCGGTTCTGCCGACCGCACGGCAGCCGGCGCGCCCGCCCTGGCCCGGCTGATCGATGCTTCTCTACAGGCTTTGCCACCCGCGTGTCGGTAGCAGCTAGCCATTGACCATGCTATCGAGCTTAGCCGCATCACGCGGGGCGCGTACCTTTACGTCATTGTCGAAATAACAGTAGACATCTCGACCTTGCCGCTTGGGTGGCACGCTGGATGACACGCGCGAGGTGTCCTTATGCGGTTGCGCGCCGCGCATCCATGTCTTGATCCTTTGTCGCCACCAGGCCAGCGTGGCATCGTCGTAACCACTGGTATAGAGTTTCTTGTCGCCGTGCAGGCGCAGGTAGAGAAAGCTGGCCGTAATATCTTCGATAAAAGGCCACTTGCCCGCTGTGTCGGCCAGAACGATTGCGACACCGTGGCGTCGCAGCTGAGCAATGAACTCCGGTACGGCAAAGCTTTCATGACGGATCTCCACTGCGTGGCGCAACCGGCGATTGGCGGAGTCTCCAGTGGCTACATGACTTACAACGCGGTCATGGTGACGTGCCAGCAGTGCGGCATGGTGCGTGTCCCGTGGCAACTGTTCGAGGAATGCCTCGAACAGGTCGGCGTCGTAACGAAAATTGGGCGGAAACTGCCACAGCATGGGCCCCAGTTTCTCCCGCAGTTCGAGCACGCCCGACGCAAAGAAATTCGCCAGTGGCCCCTTGATATCGTGCAGGCGCTTCACATGGGTGACATAGCGTGGCGCCTTGACCGCGAACACGAATTGGCGCGGCGTTGCATTACGCCATTGTTGGTAACTTTCCGGGCGCTGCAATGAATAGAAAGAGCCGTTCAATTCGATAGTGGAGAAACTGCGAGAGGCGTAAGCCAGCTCTTCGCGTTGAGGCAAATCCTTTGGATAGAACTTGCCCTTGCGCCATGGCGCATAGCGCCAACCGGAAATGCCAATACGCGCCTTGGCCATAGTCAGCTGACCAGAGGCGGTGGATAAGGCTGTTGCGCAAGCAGGCCGGCGAGATGAGCGGCGTTGCTAGCCAGGCTCGGGATGGTCTTCTGTACGGATTCGGGCGTGCTCTTCAGGTCGATATAGTTGGTATTTCCCATGGCCTCGCCGACCCAGTACGCCGGACTACCCGCGGGTATGGTGAAACCTACATCCGCAAGTGCCTGGTAAATCTCCGCACTGACGTGATGCGCACCGTCTTCGTTACCTACGATGGCCGCGATGGCGACCTTGCCGAAGGTGGGGTAGGTGCCCTGCTTGTCGCCTTCGCCTAATACCGCATCCAGTCGCTCCAGCGCACGTTTCGCGACACTGCTTGGTTGCCCCATCCAGATCGGCGTTGCCAGTACCAGAATATTCGCATCGTAGATCTGTTTGCGTATCTCCGGCCATGCGTCGCCGCCGCCCTCATCCGCAGTGACGCCGGCCTTGATGTCGTGGTCGGCGAGGCGTATCGACGAAGTGCTGACCGAGTGATCTTCGAGTGAACGTAGCATCTGATCGAGTAGATGCTGGGTGGACGATGGGTGTGGGGACGACTTCAACGTGGCATTGAGCCCAATGGCTTTGAGCTGCATGGCTTCGGTTCCCTAAGGTTGCGTGCGTCGCATTCTCCAAAGGGCCGGGCACGCGACGCGTGAAGCGCAACCACGCATTGCGTGAAATAGACACTCGTTGTTGATGTTGCCTGCGGTATATCCGACATATGCCTCGATCGACCGACAAGCCGTCGACCACGTTGGCCAAACCGGTTGGCCGGATACCGGCTGGTTCATTACGCGAGCTAAAGAAACAGGCGCGTACCTGCCAGATGTGCCCCTTGTGGCGCAAAGCGACGCAAACGGTCTTTGGCGCGGGGAGGGCAAGGGCGACAATCATGTTGATTGGCGAACAGCCCGGCGCACAGGAGGATGAACAGGGAGAGCCATTTGTAGGTCCGGCCGGAAAGCTGCTCGATCGTGCGTTGAAGGAGGCGGGGCTCGAGCGCAGCGAACTCTATGTCACCAATACAGTGAAGCATTTCAAGTTCGAGCGGCGCGGCAAGGCACGCCTGCACGCGCGTGCCGCCGCCGCCGAGCAGGCGGCCTGCCGACCGTGGCTGGCCGCGGAGCTCGACCGGATCAAGCCTCGTCGTGTTGTGGCCCTGGGCTTGATGGCCGCACAGACGCTGTTCGGGAACGGCTTTCGCATGGGGCGCGATCATGGGCGTTGGCATGCGATGAGCGAACGTATGCATGGGTTGGCTACCTGGCACCCCTCGGGGATTCTTCGTTTACGTGACGAGGGTGAGCGAGAGCGAGCCTTTGCCGAGCTGGTGGCGGACCTGAAATTGGCTGCTGGTGCAAGCAAGGATTGATTTTTTTCCGCCAGGGCGCGAACTTGTCTGGGATAACGCTGGGAGATGCGTAATGAAGCTGGTGACATGCGAGCATGAAGGTCAGGTATGGGTGGCCGAATGGGATTCCGGCCGCAAGTTGATTCGTCCGCTCCGCTTCACCGACGGCGAGCCTGTGCACAGCATGATCGGGCTGATCCAGGCGCATCTGGCAGGGCATGATCAGCTTGAGCGCGGCGAGGACATGGCCCTCGAAAAGGTTTCATTGCTGGCGCCCATTCCCCGCCCGGCGCGCAACATCTTCTGTGTCGGTAAAAACTATCGGGCACATGCTGAAGAATTCACGCGAAGCGGCTTCGATGGAGGCCAGCAGGCCGGTGATGCCATTCCCGCGGCGCCTATATTTTTCACGAAGGCACCTGAAACCGTGATAGCTCACGGCGAAGCCATCTGGAGTGCCGAAGGCGTTACCGAGGCGCTCGACTACGAAGCCGAATTGGCCGTGATCATCGGTCAAGGTGGCCGTGGCATACGCAAGGCCGATGCGATGAGCCATGTCTTTGGCTACACGATCATCAATGACGTTACCGCGCGGGACTGGCAGAAACGCCACCAGCAATGGTTCCTCGGCAAGTCCTTCGACACGTTTGCGCCGATGGGCCCAGCGCTGGTCACCGCCGACGAGGTCGACGGGCAAGGTCTTGACCTTTATTGCTATGTCAACGGTGAACTGCGACAGCGCGCGAACACCCGTGACCTGATCTTCGATATCCCGACGCTTATCGAAACCCTTTCTGCCGGCATCACACTGTATCCGGGCGATATCATTGCGACGGGTACCCCCGAAGGTGTAGGAGTGGGTTTCAACCCACCCAGGTTTCTTCACCGTGGCGATGTTGTGCGGATCGAGATCGAGGGCATCGGCGAGCTGGAGAACCCGATCGGCTAGTCCGGCTCGTCAAGCCCGACTCGTCAAGAATGAAGGGCTGGCCTGGTTCGCGTCCTTTATCCCGCCATCGCGCGAGCAGACTCCAACGCTTCGATCAGATTCTTGCGGCCATAGGGTTTCATCAGAAACTGCGCACGCCGCAATTGGTCGCGGCGGCCGGAGAATGCTTCCGGATCCCCGGAGACGATAATGAAAGATCCTGTCCAGCCGTTTGCGGCGATGTCCTCGGCCAGGCGCATGCCGTCCACGCCGTTGCCAAGGTTCACGTCGGCAAGCACGATATCGATATCGCCGTTTTCCGCAAGCAACTGCATCGCCGTTGCCGGCGTCTGGGCGATATGGTGTGGATAACCATAAGCGCTGAGTAGCGCCGTAGTGACGTCAAGGATGGTCGGTTCATCGTCGATAACAAGGATCGAACTCATGGGCGGATATCCGGAATCGTCGTCATGCAATTTATATACCTTGACCAGACAATCATGATGGTTTTGTGAAGCGTCGATGGTCTTTGCGACGGCCGATCGTCACAGGTTCGTCACCCTGCCTGCGTTGGACTCCGTACGCAATGAGCACCTTGAGGTAAGCGTGGAAATGGTTCTGCTGGTCGAAGACGATATCGACGTCATGGAAGTTACGAGCGTGCTGCTTGAGGACGCGGGATATGTCGTGTTGCAAGCAAAGAACGCGAACCAGGCTCTACGTCTGGCGGAAGAGCACCCGGATATCTGTGCGGTATTTACCGACGTCAACCTGCGTGAAGGCCTGAACGGAATCGAACTCGCCTATGAGCTGCGAGCCCGGGGAAACGGCGCGGCAGTAGTCGTGGTATCGGGCGATCTGGGTTGGGCCGATACGCCGCTCAAGGAAGATATGCGATTTCTTTCCAAGCCGTACGGTCGACAGACCTTGCTGGCCGTAGTCAATGAGGCATGCGCACGAACGCAGGCCCGCCATACATAGAACGCCAAGATGTCCCCACTCGATGACAATCTACTGAGATTGCTACCCCGTTCCGATCTGCAAATCGAACCCGGCGGAGAGTTGTCGAACGCTGGCTATCAGTTGCTGGTGCAGTCGGTCATCGATTATGCGATCTATATGCTGGATCCTGACGGATTCATTACCAGTTGGAACAACGGCGCTCGCCAGATCAAGGGTTATGAAGCATCGGAAGTGCTCGGCAAGCACTTTTCAATGTTCTATACCGAGGAAGACAGGCTGCTTGGCGCCCCCGCCAAAGCATTGCTGGTGGCTACGGAGGTGGGAAGATTCAACGGGGAAGCCTGGCGTATCCGTCGTGATGGCAGCAGCTTCCGTGCTCTTGTGGCAATCGATGCGATTCGTGATGCCGATGGCGAGCTGATCGGTTTTGCGAAGGTGACTCGCGACGTCACCGATAGCTGGGAAGTGCGGGCGCGGCTGGAGGAAAGCGAAAGGCGCTATAGGCTTTTTGTCGAAGGACTGCCTGGTTACGCGTTATGCATGCTTGACAACGAGGGACGCATCCGCGAGTGGAACCCAGGCGCCGCGAGACTTACCGGCTATGAAGCAGGCGACGTTCTAGCCTCATCCCTGGTATCGCTTTTCCCTCCGGATCCGGCGTCCCGTGCGGTAGTGGACCGTATGCTGAGCGCCGCTACCACGGTAGGAAGTTACGAGGCCGATCATTGGATCCCGCGTAAAGACGGTTCGCGCTTCCTGGCGCACGTGCAGTTACGCTCTTTACGCGATGAGAAAGGAGTGCTGCACGGCTATGCCTGCATCATGCAGGACGTCAGCGAGCAGCGCGCCACCGAGACGGAACTTGAAGAAACGCGCGCGCAGTTGTTTCAATCACAAAAACTGGACGCATTGGGCCAGCTTACCGGCGGCGTCGCACACGATTTCAACAATATTCTGCAGGCACTCACCAGTGGCCTGGAGATCGCACAAATTCGGCTCGAGCGTGGGCAAGCCGAGGCCGCTGGCCAGCAGATCGACGAAGCCTTGCGCTCGGTGGAGCGGGCCATGCACCTCACACGGCGACTGCTTGCGTTTGCGCGTCGGCAGCCGCTTATGCCCAGCTGTGTAGATGTCGGCCAGTTGGTAGTTTCGATGACGGAGCTGCTTGAGCGGACGGTCGGCAAGCGTATAAGCATTGCCATCGAGCTGGCGGACTCGCCCCTATATGTGATGTGCGATGCCAATCAGCTCGAAACGGCCTTGCTTAACCTGGCTATCAATGGCCGTGACGCCATGCCCGATGGTGGCACCCTGAAGATATCGACCGAGCTGGACAGGAGCGATCCCAAGGGGCAGGCTTATGCCATGCTGGTGGTAGAGGACAACGGTATCGGCATGTCTCGCGACATGGCTGCCCGGGCTTTTGATCCTTTCTTCACGACCAAGCCTCTGGGGAGGGGCACGGGCCTGGGGCTCTCCATGATTCATGGCTTTGTGAAGCAGTCGCAAGGTACCGTAAGACTCCGATCCAGGCTGGGTAAGGGAACGCGGGTCGAATTGTGCCTGCCAAGCTGCGAGCCAACCGAATCGGGAGTTTCACGTTTGTAGAAGAGCCTGTTGATGGTCACTGCGCATGGATTTTCAGCGCCTGGGGTCAGGCTGTAGTGCACTCGCAGCTTCCTACTGCGACGGCGTGCAACCTACCGGAGGATTTGAGATGAGCGATCAGAAGCGTAATCCAGGCAACATGGACAACCAGCAGCAACGCAAGAACGCCCAACCGAACCAGGATAAACAGCACAGCAAGAACGCTGGCTCGCACGACAACCCGCCGCAACAGCAGCAGGGGCGTCCGAGCGACCAGAGTCAGAAGAATCGGGATCATTGATCTCGTTAGCGGCGCCGCGACCATGATCGTCGCGGCGTCTCCGCGTATGTTGCGCACGTACCACAGGAGAACTTCATGAATCGTCTTACCCTTTGTATCGTGACCGCAGGTGTCGCTCTGGCTCTGGGTGGTTGCCAGAAGCACGATAGCGACCAGATGCAACCGGGAGCCGGTCAATCATCCACGGCAGCAACACCGCCGGCGGCTGCCCAGCCCGCTCCGACCAGCTCCACGCCGCCCGCGGCACCGGCCAGCACGCCGGCACCGGCGAGCACTGCCGGCGGTACCCCGGCTTCGTCGGGCACGGCCGGACACTAAGCAGACCGTTTAGCCGCAGTGCGTCCGCGCACTGCGGCTAACTGGCGGTCGCCAGACCTGCCGACATGAAGGGCATGCATAAGCTCATGCCCAGATGTCCTTTTACCTGTTTCCAATGCCAGCGCTACTTTGTGACGTCAAGCGGTAAAGACGTCCAAAGGCGGCAACGTGAACGCGGTTACCTGGCCCGATCCGGCCACATCGATCCTTAACGACGAGAAGTGGGGCTTGCTGCATGAGCTCGTAAGAGGGCTGAGCCCGGCCCAGCTCTATGTCGTTGCTGCCTATAGTG
>Ga0105240_10004296_pt1 | contig 21764 bp, 24 predicted proteins | sample KBSC54metaG_FD_80426 | JGI IMG/M metagenome (GOLD analysis project Ga0105240, IMG submission 80426) | Corn rhizosphere microbial communities from Kellogg Biological Station, Michigan, USA - KBS C5-4 metaG | ecosystem: Host-associated > Plants > Roots > Rhizosphere > Soil | place: Michigan, USA... | reverse complement strand
GTCCAACGACGTCGATCTTGACCAGGTAACACTTTATGTAGTACCAGCAGAAGATAGTGAAGAATGCGATCACCGTATACGTTCTTACCTGCAAGCCAGGTTAAGGGTAAGCCCTCATATCAAATACGTGACTGCTGAAGAAATTCAGAAAATGCAGTTTAACGAGGCTAACCGCAAGGCAGTTAAGTTTATAGATAAACGATTGTAGTCCGGAAGCCCGAATAAGTCGGAAAGTCCGAAAGAAGTTATTAAAGCGATTGCTTACTGGCTTACTGGCTTCCTGACTTGCCGACTTAATCTTATTGCCCGGAAGTCTGCATGAAATGGAGGCCCCGAAACTATAAAAGAGCGACAACTTACGGACTTTCTGACTTACGAATTTTCCGACTTATTTCCTACCTTAGCCAATTAATTTTTAACCCGAAAAACATATAGTTTGCCCATGATATCTATTGGACAAAGCGCACTTTCTTTAAACGATTTTGCTGAGCTGATATTTAGGAATAAGAAAGTCGTTTTGGATAAAGACGCTTTAAACAAGGTAAATACCAATTTTGAGTTCCTTAAAAAATTCTCATCGCACAAGCTTATTTACGGCATCAATACCGGTTTCGGACCGATGGCCCAGTATAAGGTTAGCGAAGAAAATATTTTACAACTGCAATATAATCTCATCCGCAGTCATTCATCAGGCAGCGGTAAGCTAATTCCCGCACAGCTGTCTAAAGCATTGATGATAGCCCGGCTGAACAGCTTTATGCAGGCTTACTCTGGTGTCCATACTGAAGTGGTTGAGTTGCTGAAGGAAATGATCAATAACGACATATGTCCGTGTATTTACGAGCATGGCGGCGTGGGTGCAAGTGGCGACCTGGTACAGCTGGCTCATTTAGGATTAGTATTGATCGGCGAAGGAGAAGTGATATTTGAAGACGCTGTCCATCCAACAATAGAAATATTTAATAGATTCAACATCAAGCCACTTTCTATTCATATTCGTGAGGGTTTGGCAGTGCTGAACGGCACTTCGGCTATGACCGGCATCGGTATGCTGAATATTTTGCAGGCAAGAAAATTATTGAGCTGGTCGGTATTGTTTTCGTCAATGATCAATGAGATCGTTGAGGCTTTTGACGACCATTACTCTTATGAGCTGAATATTGTAAAGCATCACAATGGCCAGAACAAAATCGCTTCCTTGATGCGCGATATTTTGCAGGATAGCAAAATGATCCGTGACCGCTCGGAACATTTATACAATCCGGATAATCTTGATCAGGAAGTATTTGAAGATAAGGTACAGGAGTATTATTCCCTCCGTTGCGTTACCCAGGTTTTAGGGCCGGTCTATGATACTATCAACCAGGCAGAAAATGTGGTGGTAAACGAGATCAACTCTGTGAATGATAACCCGGTGATAGACCATGAAAATCATAATATTTTCCATGGCGGTAATTTCCACGGAGATTACGTATCACTGGAGATGGATAAGCTGAAGACCGCTATCACCAGGCTATCCATGCTGGCTGAACGTCAGTTGAATTATCTATTGAACAACAAGCTTAACCAAAAACTCCCTCCTTTTGTTAACCTTGGAGTTTTAGGCTTGAACTTCGGCATGCAGGGTATGCAATTTACTGCTACATCAACGGTAGCTGAAAATCAAACGCTTTCGTTTCCGATGTATGTGCACAGTATCCCGAACAATAACGATAACCAGGACATTGTGAGCATGGGTTGCAATGCTGCGTTGATGACTAAGCGGGTAATTGACAACTCTTTTGAGGTACTGGCTATCCATTTGATGACTATTCTTCAGGCAATCGATTATTTGGAATGTCACGACAGGTTATCGTCTTCATCGATGTCGCTCTATGATAAAGTTCGCGCCATATTCCCGAAATTTGTGGAAGATCAGCCGCGATACAAAGAAATGGCGAGAGTAAAAGACTTCCTCATAGAATCTGACCATATATCAGTTTTTTAACATGAAATGTGCGTTAGTCACCGGTGGTTCAAGAGGCATAGGCCGGGCAATCTGCTTAAAAATGGCTTCACTGGGCTACTACGTGCTGATCAATTATAAAAGCAACGCTAAAGAAGCCAATAATACACTTTCTCAGATCACAGAAGCCGGAGGCAATGGCGAACTATTACAATTTGACGTAGCCGATCGTGAGCAGGTAAAGCACGTTTTGGGTGGATGGATAGAAGCTAACGACGATAATAAATATATCGAAGTGCTGATAAACAACGCCGGCATCCGCGACGATAGCCTGATGGTATGGATGGGCGAAGAGCAATGGGATAATGTACTCAAAACCAACCTTGACGGTTTTTTTGTTGTGACCCGTTTGGTATTAAACAGCATGCTGGGCCGCAAATATGGACGGATTATCAATGTAGTATCGCTTTCGGGGATAAAGGGGTTGGCGGGTCAAACCAATTATTCTGCGGCAAAAGCAGGAGTAATCGGTGCAACCAAAGCGCTGGCGCAAGAAGTAGGCAGACAAGGCATTACTGTTAATGCTTTAGCTCCGGGGTTTATCAAAACAGATATGACGGAGGGGTTGGATGAAAAAGAATTAAAAGCATTGATCCCTGCAAGACGTTTCGGCCTGCCGGAAGAAGTGGCACATGCTGCCGCTTTCTTTGCTTCACCAGAAGCTGCCTATATCACCGGACAAGTTTTATCCATCAACGGTGGCTTGTATACATGATGCTGCCCGTCGAAAATATCATCCCGTTGATTCCGCAAAAGCCGCCCTTTGTAATGGTAGGCAAACTACTTTTTACTGACGAGGCAAGTACCCGCAGCAGTTTTATAATTGAGTCTGACAATGTTTTTGTAAAAGATAACGTTTTCCAGGAAGCTGGCCTGATGGAGAATATTGCTCAAACGGCAGCTTTGCGCGCGGGGTATGTCGCGCAGTCAGAAAACAAACCAGTTGCCGTAGGCTATATTGGTGCCGTGAGCAATTTTGAGATATTTGATTTGCCCCAAACAGGCGATGAGATAGAAACAGAGATCCGGGTTGAAAACCAAATATTTGATGTCACTATACTTTCAGGAAAAGTGTGGCATAGGGAAAATTTGCTCGCACAATGCGAAATGAAATTGTTTATCAGCAATAAATAGAATGGAAAAGAATGTATTTGTGGTTGCTGATAATGTGTTATCGCCCATCGGCAAAACCACTGCCGAAAATTTTGATCAACTTAAAAAAAATGTTTCCGGCGTAAAGGAACAAAACAATCCGGCAATTTCACCGAGATCATTTTTTGCTTCTCTTTTTAATAAGGACGTTATTAACATTGAAGCAGGCCGAACCAAATTTGAGCAGTTGTTGATCGATTCCATTTCTGATGCTTTGAAAAATAGCGACATCGATCCAAAGGATAAAAAGACAATCCTGATCATTTCTTCCACCAAAGGGAATATCAGTTTACTTGAGACAGAAGAGGATACACCGGAATTAGAAAAGCGTATCGCGTTATCTACTTCTGCCAGGCTAGTTGCCGAACATTTCGGATTTATCAATACGCCAATCATCATTTCCAATGCTTGTATCTCGGGCGTTGTGGGAATCATAACCGGAATGCGCCTGGTGCGAACAGGCCAGTATGAAAACGCTATTGTGACCGGTGCAGATGTGATCTCTTCGTTCATATTGTCGGGTTTTGAATCCTTTCAGGCATTGAGCCCGCAGATATGCAGGCCGTTTGATAGGTCAAGAGATGGTTTAAATTTGGGTGAAGGTGCTGCAACGATCATTTTGTCGACTAATAAAAAATATGCAAAAAATATAAAGGTGTTAGCCGGTTCAGTAAGTAACGACGCCAATCATATTTCAGGGCCGTCGCGTACAGGGAAAGAATTAAGTTTGGCTATCGATCAGTCCCTAAAGGAGGCCGGTCTATCAGCCAATGAGATTGATTTTATTTCAGCACATGGCACCGCAACGCCTTATAATGATGAAATGGAGGCAAAGGCTATCAACTTATCTGGCTTGCAATCCGCACCATTAAATAGCCTGAAAGGTTATTATGGACATACACTTGGCGCCGCAGGTTTGATCGAATCGATCATCTCTCTTCAATCATTAAAAGAAGGGGTGCTACTGCCAACGCCAGGGTATAAAGAATCAGGGGTAACTCAATCGGTAAATGTTGTTGCCAATATTCAACCAATAACGGCTAAGAACTTTTTAAAAATGGCCTCTGGTTTTGGCGGTTGTAATGCTGCCATAATTTTTGGCAAATAAAAGATATTTTTGGACAGATAAGGGAAGGACAAACATTGCCGGCAGAAAATCAAATCATAAGCAGTTGTGTAATTGAGCAGGGAACTGTTTTTAAAAATGGCTCGATGCTTTTTGAAAACAAAGGCGCCGATCTTGCTGAGTTCTTGCTTTCTATTTACCAGCATTTTCAGCTGAATTATCCAAAGTTTTATAAAATGGATAACCTGACCAAGTTGGGCTGGCTGGCTTCTGAAGTATTATTGAAAGACAGTTATCAGAAAGACCAATATCAGCCAGAAGAAGTAGGTTTGGTTTTGACTAACCGGAATTCAAGTTTAGATAACGATATTAAATATTTTGAGTCGGCTAAGGAAATCGCCAGTCCATCATTGTTTGTTTATACCCTGCCCAATATTGTTATCGGCGAAATTTGCATCCGTAATAATTTTAAAGGCGAACATGGTTTTTATATTCAGGATTCGTTCGATGCGGGTTTTATTGCCGGACAGGCAGACTATCTTTTGAATAATAATATTCTTAAAGCGTGTATTTGCGGCTGGGTAGAGGTATTAGGGCAGGATTACAAAGCCGCATTGTACCTGGTTGAGAAAAACCAGACAGATAAATCTGTACCATTTTCAATAAAAAATATCAATAGTATATTCGAAACGTTTTAAATCGTAGAGACGCGATGCATTGCGTCTCTTAAATATTATGAGTTCATCAGTATATATAGCAGGCGTGGGTGTCATTTCGGGCATTGGAAACAATGTGGCCGAGCATCTTCGTGCGTTTGAGCAGGGGCAGGCAGGGATGGGAGCTATCACCATGCTGAATACCATTCACCAAGGCGAACTGCCCGTTGCTGAAGTAAAATTGAGCAATGACGAACTGGTTGCAATGACAGGGTTGCCTCCGAACACCAGTCGCACGGCTTTGCTAAGTTTGGTTGCTGCACACGAGGCATTAAATGACGCAGCGATACCTGATTTTAAATCATTGCGCACCGGTTTTGTATCAGCAAATACCGTTGGCGGGATGGACAAGAGTGAGGGTTTTTTTGTCGATTTCCTGGCAGATAATAACAAAGGCAAACTGAGGAATATATTCGACCATGAGTGTGGCAGCAAGACAGAGATTGTAGCTGACAAGTTGGGGATCAGCGATTATATGACGACGATCAACACAGCCTGCTCTTCGTCTGCCAATGCCATTTTTTATGGTGCTCGACTCATCAAAAACGATCTACTCGATGTGGTCATCGCGGGAGGCACCGATGCGCTCACGAAATTTACGCTGAATGGCTTCAATACGCTGATGATATTGGATAAGCAATTTTGCAAGCCATTTGATGAGCACCGCGAAGGACTTAACCTGGGCGAAGGTGCCGGGTATTTGGTTTTGGTGTCGGAGAAAGTGGCTCAAACATTAACCAAACCGGTTTATTGCAAACTGAGCGGTTATAATAACAGTAATGACGCCTATCACCAAACCGCATCATCTCCGGATGGTACGGGTTCCTATCTGGCTATGAAAGGTGCTTTGGAAAAAAGCGGATTAAAACCATCTGATATAGATTATATCAACCTGCACGGAACGGGCACGCCAAATAATGACAGCGCCGAAGGAACAGCCGTGAAACGCTTATTTGATCCGAATTATCCGCCAATGAGCTCGACCAAGTCATTCACCGGGCATACCCTGGGTGCAAGTGGTGGCATTGAGGCGGTGTTTTCGGTATTGGCCATTAAACATGGCATTATCTATCCCAATCTACGGTTTGAAACCCGGATGAGCGAATTACCTTTTGAACCGGAGACAAAATTCCAAAAAGGGCAACATATTAATAATGTCATGTCTAACTCATTCGGCTTTGGAGGCAACTGTACATCTTTAATATTTTCGAGGGCCTGACATGAAAACTTATATCCGTTCGTCCTCGTGCATATCGCCGCAAAAAACTTTCAGGAATGAAGATTTTCTGATCGATATAGTTGAATATACCGGCCCCCGTCTAAGCACTATCGAGCCGGATTACAAGGAGTTCATCGACCCGAAACTGATACGCCGCATGAGCCATGTGATCAAAATGGGCGTAGCAGCGGCAAAAGATTGCCTTAATCAAGCCGAGGTAGAAATGCCGGGAGCAATCGTGACGGGCACAGCCTTAGGTTGTTTGGAAGATACTGTGGGCTTTATGACCCGTATGGTGGAGCAAAACGAAGAACTATTGAATCCTACTGCTTTTATTCAATCCACCCATAATACGGTTGCCGCGCAGGTTGCCCTGATGCTCAAATGCCATGGCTACAATAATACATTTGTGCACAAAGGCATTTCGTTTGAAAGTGCGCTGCTGGATGCCATCATGCTTTTGCGCGAGCAGGAAGCTGATAGCATATTAGTTGGTGGCACAGAAGAAATGGTGGATGTCAGCTTTAGAATTTTAACCCGTTTAGGATTATACAGACGTTGGCCTACCTCCAACCTCGAACTGCTTTCAACGGAAGCAAAAGGATCAATAGGAGGTGAAGGCGCAGCTTTTTTCCCGCTGACCGACAAAACATCTAAAGACAACCTGGCGGAACTAAGCGCCATTAAAACGCTTTATAACATCAACGATATTGAAGGGGGGATTACCAAATTCCTTGCTGAAAATAATTTGAAGCCGGGAGATATTGATCTGGTGATTACAGGTAAAAATGGCGATCTTAAAAATGATGCTGTCTATAAACAATTAGGTTCCTCCATATTTAAAGACAGCAACATTTCCAACTATAAGCACTTGAGCGGCGAGTATTCTACCTCGTCTTCCTTCGCTCTGTGGATGGCAGCTAATATCATTAAGAAGGAAATTATTCCGCAGACCGTCATTGAAAAACAGATCGACAATAAATCGCCAAAGAAAGTGTTGATCTACAATCACTACCTGCACAAGTATCATTCACTAATGCTGGTTTCTGCTATTTAATCCTGAGTCATGACAGCAGCAAACAACGACTTGTTCAGTATTGAAGAAATAAGCCACAAAAATGGTTTTATCAAGTCAATATTGGGCGTTAATGCGGATAGCGAAATTTTAAAAGGGCACTTCCCAGGTCATCCTGTAGTACCGGGTGCCTGTATGCTGCAAATAACCAAGGAAGTTTTGGAAGTGGTATTAACGACGTCACTTCAACTTAAAAAAGCTGATCAGCTTAAATTTATGACGATGATCGATCCGGCAAATACATCAACTGTCGACCTGGATATTGGTTATAAGCACCAGGAAGATGGTAGCATTGCGGCTAACGCCAAATTAAGCAATGCGGACGCGGTTTATTTCAAATTGCAGGGGAGTTTTATAAAAAGCTAAGGTTTTTGCAGTTGTGAACTTTCATCATCCTTAGTTTCAGCCACATACTAAAACCAGTAATAGAAACAAATATTCCCTAATAACCGATTAACCGATCTCTGATTAACTATTTACTACGATTCTGCTCAATATAATCCGCCATCGTGTTGATATCCGTCAATACTTTACGGCCCACTTTTGGGTCTTGGATATTAATGCCGTATTCTCTTTTCAGCAATACGATTAGTTCTAAGGAGTCTATGGAATCCAAACCTAAACCATCGCCAAACAAAGGCTCATCGTCCTTAATATCGGCAGGTGTCAGGTCTGTTAAGTTTAAAAATAATATGATCTGGCTTTTCAGTTTCTCTTTCAGCTCTGTATTCTGTTCCATTCCGTAATTATATTAAATTTTTTCGTTTCAAGCCTAAAAAGGTTATCAATTGAAGTACCAAGGTGATAAGCACCAGCGGTATAAGATATTGCATTACATCGGTCAATTTTCCGCCTTCCAGGAACAGCCCGTAGTAAGCCTGCAGGCACCAATGCATCGGTGAAAGGTTAGCAACTGCTTTTAAAGAAGTATCCATGGCGAAGCTTGGCACCATCAATCCGCCGATTGCAGCCAGTATCACGATGGAAATAGCGCCAAAGCCATTGCTTTGCTGATGCGATTCGGCAAATACACCTACGCAAATGGCATAGCTTACGGCGCACCAACCACAAATGATGGTCACTATCAATAGGCCAAATACATCCAGCGGGATGTTTAATCCCGGTAAACCCATCAATGGAAATCCCCAGATGCCTAAAGCGAATATCACTACAGCCTGTATCACCGTAACTGTCACATAGGTGATTTGCTTGGATAACAAACCCACAGCAAAATTGGTTGGTAATGTTTTAAGGCGGACAAAGCTGCCGCTCACTTTTTCACGAACCACACTGCCACCTAAAGACATGATCACAAAAAACATAGCGAAAATCGTCCAGGCAGGGACATTGTGCTGGGCTGCATTCGGCGCACGTAAAGAACCGTTCTTAGAAACAGGTATCTCGTTAATGGCAGCCTTATTGCTCAGCATTTCACGCTCCAGTTTTTCAGGCAATGGTTTTTCATTGATAGCAAAATAGAGCGTGCGTAAGGTTTCACGACTTTCCACTATCTGCAATGCACTTTGTAAACCACCTTTTACAGAAAATCGTAATTGCTCCTGGATAACCGGGTTATAATACAAAGTAAGCGGACTTACGTCGCCGACGTATTTTTGTACAGAATCGGCCTGTAAGCCAAAGCTGACCATGGCCTTATTGGAAACACTTTTAGCTTTCGCCTTTACTTTTCGGGTAAAATCTTCCGGGATGGTTACGCTTAACAAGGCCTCTTTATCCTTCATCGAATCGACGATAGTTTTGGCGTCCTGGTTTTTAGGCAGATCGTAAACTTTGAACAAACCTATTTTGTTGATCGCGGCGATTAGCTGTTTGCCTGATTCGCCGGTATCCCGGTTGCAGACCAGGACAGCCATTTTGTTTTTATTGATCAGTTGGAAAGTGCCATTCTGTATGTCCGTCACCACCACAACCAGTACAATGGGCATAATAAACATTAACGAAAGCCCGATACCGTCACGGATAAGCACCCGGCAATCTTTCTTTATGGTAGCCCATAGCTTAAAGATCATTGCGGTACTCCTTTCCGGTAAGGTTAAGAAACAAATCTTCCAGACTGTCCTGCTGGTGCTCTTTTAATAAATTGGTTAGGCTATCTTGTGTGATGATCTTACCTACATCTATCAAAGCTACTTCCTCACATAAGCCTTCCGCTTCACTCAACTGGTGCGAAGTATAAATAAGCGTGGTCCCTTTTTTATTCAGCTCCATCAAATAATTGATAATGGCATGACGGGTTTGTACATCCACACCTACTGTAGGTTCATCCAATATTAAGATAGCGGGATTATGGATCACTCCGATAGCCAGATTTACCCGGCGTTTCATACCGCCCGAGAATTTATCAACCTGTTTATTTCTTACATTTTCGAGGCCCAGGATATGAAGCAATTCATCTGTTCTGGTTTTGATCTGTTGTTTATTTAGACCTGACCAGGCACCAAAGAACTCTAAATTCTCAACCGGGCTCAGCTCCTGGTAATAAGAAAAATCCTGGGGCACAAAACCGATCAGCTTATTGACATCCTTATTTTTTTTGCGAACATCATTGCCCAGCAAAGTAATCGTACCAGAATCCGCGGAAAGCAAGCCCGTCATCAAACTAAGCAAAGTAGTTTTACCGGCGCCATTGGGGCCGAACAGACCGAAGCGCTCTCCCTTCTTTATCTTCAAATTCAGGCCGGAGAAGATCGCGCCTCCATTATCTGGATAATGAAAACCAAGATCTTCAATATTTACCGCCAGTTCGCTGTCTGCTACCATTTAATTTTTTTTAAAGCAAGAAAAGCATTCTTTTCCAGTTCAGCTATTTCGATCAGGTAATCGCCCATCTGGTTAAAATCTTCTTGGCTGCCTAACCGCCCTTTATATATCCCCGCAGCATGTACGGCTGCTGTGCGCCAAAGGTCGCCCGCCCGGGTAAATATTTTTGAAATTTCGGGCAGTCGGTCGTTATGTGTATAAGCCTGTGCTTCCTGCAGAAAAGCGCCATAAATGTAGCGAAAACCGCCGCCGCCGGTGCCAATCTCTTCCTGCATCCGAACCAGTTGCGCCAGGTATGAGCCTGCTTTTTCAAGGCCCAATTTATCGCGCCAGTTTTTTATTTTTTTTCCGGTGTATCTGATCCCACTTACTCCCGCAAAATTTCCCGGAATGCGCAGCATCTGGTTCACATTTAATTTGATACCGCTAATGATAGCCGTTCTGATCTGCTCATCAGTAATTACGGCCTTGCTTTGAGGATAATATAATTGTCCTTTCGGAGCCAACGGCCCTTTTGCGAATCGAACGCGCTCCAACTCATAACTGGTCAGTTTTGTTGGCGTTTCCATTACCGGATCGCTGATGAGGTAATTGTCATCCTTTTTACCAAAAACGATCAGGTTGTGTGCATTGAAATGAAAACGGTATTCGCGCGGGAAATAAGAAAGATAATATACACCTACCTGGCAGCCCACGGGATGGCCTTCTTTTAACCGTTCAATCAAATAGCTTTCTGCTTGTTCTTTTGAACTGAACTTTTTGCGGACGACTGGGATGCCTAAGGCATTGCAGGTCCGCTTAAAGATAAGCCCAGGGAAAGTTCGAAACGCTATAGCCGGACCATTATTTATTTTGATCAGCGGGATATAACAGAAAAACAGTCCCGCTCCGATGCCAAAAGCAAGTGGTTCAGTGATCTTGTTTAATGAGCTTTCACGTAATAAACTACTTGTAACCCCTGACTCGCAATGTGCCGACTGGTGGTGTTCAAAATCAAGCTTCATGAACGGTCATGGTTTTTAGATCCTCCACCTTTACGTTAAAGGCGTCGGCATATTTTTGAAGTTTTTTATCAGATAATTTTTTAAACACGTTGGGCTTTAAATGTCTTTTTACCTGCCATTGCCAGAATCCGGAATAACCCGCCAAAATATCTATATCCATTAACCGGTATTCCATAAAAAACAGCAGCGGGCTAGCTTCTCCGTTCAGTACTTTTTGTTTGGCCTTTGCAATGCGTTCTTCCACATCCTTCCAGGCCACATCTAATGCACCGTTCTTTACGTCCCATCCACTGCTTAGTTCAGCCACGTATTTGCCGCTGCTATCGGTAGCATAGCAAACCTCTTTGGTGATCTTCCCAAGTGCACCCATATCCTGTGGCACATTTTCCTTCTTCATATTACACGTTTCAGTGATTTTATGGATTTACAAAGATAAATACACGATTCAGTGATTTTAAAGATTATTATTCTGATCACCGGTTAATCGATCACTGATCACACAACTGTCAACATAGCGTACATATACGAAAAACGGGCACTTTCAGGCACTAACAGCAATAACCTGTCTCCCTTTTTCAATTTGCCGCTATTGAACAACTCATTAATCATCAGGAAAATCGATGCTGCGCCTACGTTACCTACTGTATATAAGTTGATAAACCATTTTTCGTAGGGGATACCGCCGCCGTATATTTCTACCAGGTCATATATTCTTGTTCTGAAAAAATCGCTGGAGATATGGGGCAAAAAGTAATCTACATCACTAGCGGTGAGGCCCCTTCGGTCCATTATCTCTTTAATCTTCTTACCGCCAAGGTGAACAATATTATCGCTCAGCAAAGTAATATCTTGCTTTACGCTGAAGATAGATTTCGTCATGATCTCCTCCGGCGTATAATCCATAAAGCCTTTTAGCGAGCCATCCTCCATCTTTTCGCCGCCCATATACATACAGGTATCCATTTCGTTGGCGTAGGATGCTCCTTCGATCCAGTCGATGCGCAGGCTTAAGCCATTTTCATTCGGTTTGTCAGACATTAAAAATGCCGACGCCCCGTCGGACAACATCCATCTTAAAAAATCCTTTTGGAAAGCGATGAACGGATTTTCCTCCATCTCCTTCAGCTTCTGCGCTTCTTCTTCAAACACGTCAGAAACCAGTAAGCCTGAAAAGCGTTCTGATCCTGTAGCTACCGCTAGTTTTGTTTCACCTGACTTGATCGCCAAATAAGCATATTTGATAGCGTGCATTCCCGCACAACATACGCCCGATGGCGATACGACCTCAATTGATTCTGCTTCGGGCAGCCAACCATGAGTCATTACCCCGTGACTTGGCATTACCTGGTCGGGTGATGAGGTGCCGCACGATAACAGCTCGATCTCTTTTATTTTTTCAGGATCGTTCTTAAATAATTCTTTCACAGCCAGGGCGGTCATCTGCGCATTAGTATGGGTCGATTTGCCGTTCTTGTCCAACGCGTAATAGCGGTTAGTAATACCGTTATTGCGCAGTACGATCTTTTTTGACTTTGACGGACGGCCATCGATATAACCCAAATATTCCTCCATCTCATCATTCGACACCGGCCCATTAGGGAAATATGCAGAAGTTGCGTTTATATAAACCTGGTTAGACATATTGTTATATTACTTGTAAATAGTTTTGTTTCTTGGTTTTAATTCGTTTGGCTGAAAACGGTCTGACAAAAATAGCATCTAAAATAAGAAGAACTGGCGCACCTAAAAACAGTGCAACAAAAAGATAATATTTAAATGCGGATATCCATGGCGCCTTGTTTTTTCGTTTGGCTATGAATTTAGCCCAAGCCGCAAAAATGAATTTTGCCTTCCCTTCAATAAACATCAGCGGATATTTTACTACAACAGCTTTTTTATCTAATAGTTCTTGTTGCAAATTACCCCATTCGCCTGTCTCTAAATGCTTTGCGACGATCTCACCAAACACGGAGGTGTTTTTTATATCCTCGTCAGATACACCAGGTTTTGGGAAAATGTTCAGGTAACGTTCTTTCTTGCCGGTAAGCATCCAGTAAAAAATGGTGACAAAGCTTATCGGGTTCGAGTGTTTATCAACCAAAGCGACATTACCTACGAGTTTGCCCCTTATGTCCTTTAATGATTTCCGTATCCGGTCATAAGCATTCAGCCACATGTTACGGCCGGCACTAATAGTAATTACGGGTGTATCATTTAATACCGCCTTAAATTCCGGGCTATTGATGATCGAGTTTGACGGTATACTTGGTGATAAGAACCAGGGTTGATACCCAAGTATTACCAAGTCATATGATTTCTCTTTTAACTCGAATGGCTGCAAAGTAGTGGGTACGCTTAACACGCAATCAGGCATTACCGCAAAAAAATGATTGCCTTTCCAGGGAAACTTATACTCCTTGACCGGCTTTACCTGAACCTTCTCTACTATTGCACCCGCGTCAGCTATTGGCGCCGTGAATGAGTTGATGATGTCACCCATCTGCCCCGACTGCGTATAATATATAGCCAATACTTTTTTATCCATTCTGCGGCAAAGTTAGAAATCTTCCTTGTGCAACACTTTTGAATTTTCGCAGTAGTCTAAAATTGCATGGCGCACTGCCGGAGATTGACTCTTAAAATTCTTGATCACAATGGCCTTATCCTTTTCGATATCTGAATGATATTTTACGATCTTAGGAGCATGCTCTTCTATAGCCAACCTTAAAAAGTGAAACTCTGTATTTTCGGGATCGGCTAACAATGCAGTTTCCAGTTTGATGCGTCCTTGCTTAAAAAACGCAAGCCTTTCCTTAGCCTTTTTTAACAACCCGGCCTTTTTCATCAGTAATGCGCCCTCATATCCTTCACGTTCCTTTTCAGGGGCCGCTTTTACTGCTTCCAGCTCGTTGTTAATGGTCTCCAACGTGCCCGATTTCATTACTTCATAAAACTCAGCCTTCTCAAATTTTTGCGGATGCGCATTTACTGCTACCGATGCGATCAGTAATAAAAGAATAACTATGCATGCAGATCTCAATCTTATTTTCATATTAAGCAATACCAAACATAATAAATAATAAATGGTGGGGCAACCTATCAGATGCTATACTAACGTTTATAAATTCAATAATAACCGCAAAAAGTGGCTTATATTGCAACATTATGCTTAAAAACTAATTAACTTTTGCTTACTTTGAGGCTGCATTTTTTAGGAGTAGGAAGTTTATAGCTAATTAAATCCCCTGTTAAGACAAGCTAAGCATACAAAAGTTAAAAATTCTGAAGTGAGTAATAACATGCCTTTTTCTGGTTTATGGGCTATAATTTTGGGAGGATCGAGCGGGTTTGGGTTCGCGGCAGCTGAAAAACTGGCGCAGAAGGGGATGAACATCGCGGCGCTTTACCGTGAAACTTCAATTGGCGAAAAAGCCTTGTTCGGAAAGTTTGCAGAGATTGCATCTGAAAATAATATCACAATCCTGCCGTATAATATTAATGCTCTAAGTACAGAAGGCCGGGAAACATTTTTTGAAAGGTTTACTACAGAGAACGGCGTTTCGAAACATCAGGTAAAATTGCTGCTGCACTCCATCGCCCGGGGAAATTTAAAGCCGTTGGCAGGTGTAAAACACACAATGGATGAGCTTTCGACCGAGGACATACAGTTTACCAGCTATGCCATGGCAAGCAGTTTGCTGGATTGGACGCGCGCTATCCTTGATGCGGAACTTTTTCACCAGGATGCCCGCATTATCGGCCTAACCAGCGAAGGCGCCCACAAACATTGGGATGGCTACGCAGCTGTATCAATAGCCAAAGCGTCATTAGAAAGTCTCGCTAAATATATGGCTGTGGAATTTGCTCCATTCGGGCTGAAAACCAATTTAATACAGGCAGGTATTACAGCTACCTCATCATTAAAAATGATACCTGGCAGTGAAAAATTATTGGACATAGGAACGAACCGTAACCCAATGGGAAGAATAACCCAACCGGAAGATGTAGCGAAAGTGATCTCGTTATTATGCAGCGATGACGCATTTTGGATAAACGGCGCACTAATTCATGTGGATGGAGGTGAACATTGCAGATAGATGTGCAAATGGATTTATTATTTTTATAATATGAGAAATTTACTTTTTTAAAGTTTCATAATCTAACTATCATGATTTTTTCATCTGCACATCCGCATATTTGCACATTTACACATGTATAAAGACATACTCGATCAACTACCCTATAAATCATCCTTCCGCTTTGTGGATCATATCACAGCGCTGGATGAAGATGGGGTGACCGGCGATTATACTTTGCGGCCTGATTCCTTTTTTTATGAAGATCATTTTGTGGGTAACCCGGTTACACCAGGAGTGATCATCACAGAAATAATGGCGCAGATTGGGTTGGTGGTATTGGGTATATTTTTGTTGTCAAAAGAGACAACGTCTGCCGGGGGAGAGGCGACCTTTCCATTGTTCGCCTCGACCGATATTTCGTTTCATAAAATGGTTTTACCTGGCGAAAAGGTAACCGTTGTCTCAAAAAAACAATATTTTCGTTTCGGCAAGCTAAAATGCTATGTCGAGATGTGGGACAGTTCTAATAATCTGATTGCAAAAGGAACGTTTTCGGGCATTGTAAAAAAGGTGGATATTAAAAGATGAACAGGCGCATTGTGGTAACCGGGTTAGGCATTGTGGCGCCTAACGGAATAGGAATACCAGCTTTTTTAAATGCTATACAGCATGGGATTTCCGGGATAAAATTTGTACCGCTGTACGAGGAGCTCCATATGAGCTGCCAGGTAGCGGGGCAACCCGCTTTTGAGTGGGAAAATCTGCGCAATTATATCTCAGAAGTGAGCTTTTATGGTCTGAAGGGCACCAATATCGGCTATGGCATCACTGCTGCGCTGGATGCCTGGGCCGACTCTGGTATGGCTTTCGACACCGAAGAACCGCGTTGGGAAACCGGCTGCGTTTTTGGGAACAGCACGCCTGACACACAGGCCATGAAAAATGTTATCTCACGCGTCGACAATAAAGAGTCAAAAAAATTAGGTTCGCGCGTGGTAGAACAAACCATGAACAGCGGTGTTACATCTTATATATCAGGCCGTTTGGGTTTGGGTAATAAGATTGTGACCAACTCGTCGGCTTGTGCTACGGGTACGCAGGCGGTATTGATGGGCTACGAATATATTAAGCACGGCTATGCCAAACGTATGGTGGTGGGCAGCGCTGAGCATATAGACCCTTATGTTTTCGGAACTTTTGATTCAATGCGGGTATTATCACGCAAATTTAACGACCAACCCGAAAGGGCGTCACGGCCGATGAGTGCGACAGCGGGTGGGTTTGTTCCGGGATCGGGTGCCGCAGCACTTATACTGGAGGACCTGGATTTTGCATTGGAGCGTGGTGCTAAAATTTATGCCGAGGTATTAGGCGGTTCGTCTAATTCCGGTGGGCAACGTGGCGGAGGCTCGATGACAGCAGCTAATTCGACAGGCGTAATTCGTTGTATTGAGGACTCGATGCATAATTCGGGGATTAATCCAAATGATATCGACCTGATTAGTGGGCACCTTACAGCCACCATGGCCGACAAGCAGGAGATACAGAACTGGAGCAAGGTATTGGGACGTGGTGGCAAGGATTTTCCGCTGACCAACTCCGTTAAATCAATGATAGGCCACAGTCTTAGTGCGGCAGGTTCTATTGAATCGGTGGCATGCGTATTGCAAATATTTCATCAATTTGTGCATCCAAATATTAACTTAGAGGATCCAAATCCGGAAATAATAAATATGGTGAGCATTGAAAGCTTGCCTACTAACATGATAAAAAAGGAAATTAACATTGTAGCAAAGGCCAATTTTGGATTTGGCGACGTTAATTCCTGTTTAATTTTTTCAAAATTTAACAACTAATGACCAGAGAAGAAACTTTAAATGAGCTTAAAAAGGTAATTGCCCCTTATACCGTTAATAAGGAGATGCTGGCCGGCATTAACGACCAGACCGACCTGATAAGAGATTTAAAAATTAATTCGGCCAATTTGGTTGATATTATTATTGACGCAGAAGCAAAATACGATATCGAAATTGATTACGATTCGGCAGACAGAATGACCAATGTGGGCAGCTGCCTGGATGTGATCACCGAAAAAATCAACCAAAAGTAAAATGATCAGCACGGGCAACGATATTGTAGCGCTCAAAGCTATCAACGTTGCCCGCACCAAACAGCAAAATTTTTACAGCAAGATCATTACCGACACTGAAAAGGCTCTGTACGATGAGCAATTTTCAGACCGGCTTCCTTTTGAGCAATTTATTTGGCTGGCATGGTCGGTAAAGGAATCAGTTTTTAAGTATGCGCAACGTATAAACCCTGAGTTGGTCTTTTCGCCGTCTAAAATTAAGATAAGTAAACTTGCCGCGCCTTCCGATGGGGGCCCGTCTTATTTCGAGGGTCGGGGCTTTAATAATACGAGTGTTTACAGGGGAGTGGTCGAATATAGCCCGGATATTCTTCACTCGCGGACTATCATCACAGACGATTTCATTTTTTCCGTGGTCAGCCACGCTGATAATTTCGAAAAGGTGATGTGGGGCATTAAAAAAATTGACTCAACAGATGCTGATGATCAATCGAAAGCAGTGCGGATTTTTGCATTGGCTATGCTGAACACACTTTTCCCGGGTGCCGAATTGGAGATCGACAAAAACAATTATTCCTGCCCAATTATTTTAAAAAACGAGGTTGAAATCCCTGTACCCATTTCGTTGGCACACCATGATCACTGGGTAGGCTACTCGTTCCAGGTATGATCGCTCTTTGCATTTCCATGAAATATCTCTAATATTAGTTTATGGAAAGTACATCAAACAGCCGTCGCAATTTTGTAAAAACCACCGCCGCAGGATTGGGTCTGCTAACGCTGCCGCAATTATTACATACCAACCCTGCCGAAGAAGCCTCCAAAAAGAAAGTAATTTGTTTTGGCGGTCACCCCGACGACCCGGAAAGCGGCTGTGGGGGCACGTTGGCCAAACTGGTCGCCAAAGGTCATGATGTCACCATTATTTACCTGACCACCGGCGAAGCCGGAATAGAAAGGAAAAGCCACAATGAAGCTGCTGCCATCCGCAAACAGGAAGCCATTAATGCCTGTGCCATATTAAGAACTAAATATGTATTTGTTGGGCAGATAGATGGCGATACCATAATGGACAATACCTGGCTTGGGAAAGTCCAGAAAATCATCGCCGACGAAAAGCCTGATTTGGTGTTCACCCACTGGCCGGTTGATAGTCATAAGGACCATCAGATAGCCAGTTTGCTGATGATACAAACCTGGGTGCGCTCCGGGAAGAAATTCCCCTTATATTTTTTCGAAGTATGCACAGGCGAACAAACCATGATATTCCGCCCGACGGATTATGTCGACATCACTGATACCCAGGAACAGAAACGCCAGGCCGTTTATTGCCATAAGAGCCAGGATCCGTCTGGCATTTACGCCTGCGGACATACCGCTATGGAAGATTTTCGTGGCAGGGAATTGGGCGTAAAAGCTGCAGAAGCTTTTGTCTATATGACGGGTAAGGGCATGGGTTGGGGGATAGAGTAGTATTCAATTTTTTATGGTTGTCTACAAACCCGAAATCATAATATCCGCCAATTGCTCCCAATCATCAATGTGGTGGTCAATGCCAAGCATCTCTCCGATCAGAGTGTAAATGTCTGACGGCTTTTTCCCATTCTCGCGCAAGTATTTAATTGATATTGAACCTGCCGATTTTGATAATTTTTGACCTGAGGCTTCCGTTAGCAACGGATGGTGATAAAATCTTATCCGGTTAAATCTGCTCTCATCTAAAGCCAAAGCTAGTTCATGCTGAGCGATAGTTGATGGCCATAGGTCCTGCCCACGTACAATCAGATCAATGTTATAATGAAGATCATCTACCACTGAAGCCAGTTGATATGCAGGAATACCATCCCGCCTGCGGATAACAAAATTTTGCATATCGGCCGCTAAAGCGACGTCCATGATCTCTCCATTGTAGTTTCTGATCTCTAACTTGTTCGTTTGGGTAATTAAGCGCCAGGCCGAATTTTCTGTATTTAATGGGATGTATTTTTCAAGGCATGCACAGGATTGTGAATTTTTAATTTGCTGGCGCGAACAGGTACAGGCAAAAACCAGCCCTTTATTGCATAATCTGCTAAGGGTGTCATGATATAAACCCATTCTGTGAGTTTGCGACCAACTATCCCGAAAATCCTGAACATCCCGCGGACCAGTATCCCAGGGAATCTCCAAATAATTAAGCGTATCAAAAATATCCTGGACATATTGGTCATTAGCCCTTGCCTGATCCAAATCGTCGATCCTTAATAAAACGCCAGTATTGTCCTTTTTTGCCAGGGCCGAGGTAATAGCAAATGACAGGATATTGCCCACATGCAAAAAACCGCTTGGCGTAGGTGCTATCCGTGTATGATTAATTGCATTGGTCACTATTCCGGAAGTAGGTTTAACTCAGGCAAATTACAATAAAAAACCTGACCGTTATGCCCGGCCTATCAGGATGAACTTATTAATGTTAATCAAAAAAACCGCTTGGCGTACGAGCGGTTTTTGATTGGCTTAGCGAGTCCTTCTTCCAACAGCAAACCGCCAACTCTTAACTGCTAACTCAAATTTATGCAGCTAAACTCCGATATTTAAGCGGCGTAGTCTGATAACGGCTGCGGAATAAACGAATGAACGAACTGGTGCATTTAAAGCCCACCATATTGACGATCTCATATACCGGGTATTCTGTTTTTGCTAACAGCAACTGGGCACGCTGCAAACGTATCTGGATCAGGTATTGGTGCGGCGATTGGTTATACGCCAGCTTGAATGTACGCAGCAAATGATTTACCGAAAGGCAGGCATAATTAGCCAGACTTTCCAGGCTTATATTCTTGTCATAATTGGCATACAAGTATTCTTTAGCCAGATTGAGGCGCCTCAATATTTCTATACAGGTATTAACATTCAGGAAGTTGAGCTTTTTCGCTTTCAGGGATATTTCCTCTTTATAAACGCGGCAGCAATTTTGAAGACAACGTTGCAGCAATTCATTTATTAAAACTTCATCGGCATTTTCATCTTCAATAAGGTTTTTCAGTCTGTTGATGTTTAGCCTCAGATTGGTATTCAGGGGATAGATCGTTTCGCGAAGCTGATAGGTTGCATGCTCAGCATCAAACAAGCTATCTTTTCTCCCTTTCAAAAATCCAGAACGGAATTCATCTAAAAAGTCTTCATCAAATTCAACAGACAACACATTTACCGGCAAACGCGGATCGCTGCTGCTGGTGAATTGCGTCCCCTTATTCAGCATGATAAATGAATCGGTATGCAGCGATAATTGACGCCTGCTAATGGAGCAGGTTTCATTTCCGTTGAAAACAAATCTGATGCTGAAATTTGTGGTGGTTTCTGAATAGGTTCTGTAATCGGAGGTGGTGCAGGTTATTTTGTTTCTATTTTTTAGTGTCCTAAAATATTCCATATCGCGCTGGCTAATACCATTTTGTGGTAAGCATAAAGATACAGAGGTGATTTTAGCACATTATCACCCCATTAGGGTGATTTGTGAAATAATAGGCTGATTGTTAATTCAATCACTGTTCATGTTCACAGCGCGTGAACGCTCGTGAACAAACATGAACACCTGACTATAAGTAACTTACATTTTTACAGACGGTGAAAATTAGTTTTGTCATAATCTTTTTTACTCAAAAAAAGGCCAAATTTCAAACCACCAAAGGATCAACAACACAAGTTAGGCACAAGAAGCTTTTCACACATCGCCCTCATTCTTGCCGGGATGGGGGACAAAATAATGTCACCAATTTTTTGGTGCCACCATGCTTTATAAACCGGTCACTATAACAGGCAACGCTTTATTTAATTTTGATAACAACCTTGCCTTTAGCGCGTCCGCTTTCTACATAAGCCATTGCTTCTTTGATCGATTCGAACGCAAAAACTTTGTCCACGATTGGCTTTATCGTACCGGAATTGATAAGCGAAGTGATCGCTTTTAGCTGATCTCCATTTGCCTTCATAAACAGAAATGAAAAGGTCACATTAAGTCGTTTTGCTTTTTTCCTCACTCCAGAGCTCAAAAGGCGCATTATTAATTTCACAAACCATGGAGCTCCGATTTCCTCCGCAAAAACTGGATCAGGCGGACCGGAGATGGAAATAAGTTTTCCTCCGGGTTTTAGTATACGCAAAGATTTTTCAAGTGTCTTGCTGTCCTGGCTATTCAAAACCAAATCGTAACCCTGCAGAACCTTCTCAAAGTCGTCTTTTTTGTAGTCGACAACGACATCTGCATCGAGGCTTTTTACTAATTCTATGTTGGCCGCACTTGTAGTTGTGGCTACAGTAGCGCCCAGGTATTTCGCCAGTTGAATGGCAAATGTGCCTACACCACCGGAGCCTGCCTGGATAAATACTTTCTGTCCTTTCTTCAGGTTCCCTTTTTCAATCAAGGCCTGCCATGCAGTTAAGCCTACCAGCGGGATAGAAGCAGCTTCTTCCATAGTAAGGTTCTTGGGCTTAAGAGCCAAATCAGCTTCCCTAACCGCAATGAATTCCGAAAATGTTCCAATGTGGTGATCTGCAGGGCGCGCATAAACCTCATCTCCAGCTTTAAATTGCCGCACG
>Ga0105240_10004294_pt1 | contig 21769 bp, 23 predicted proteins | sample KBSC54metaG_FD_80426 | JGI IMG/M metagenome (GOLD analysis project Ga0105240, IMG submission 80426) | Corn rhizosphere microbial communities from Kellogg Biological Station, Michigan, USA - KBS C5-4 metaG | ecosystem: Host-associated > Plants > Roots > Rhizosphere > Soil | place: Michigan, USA... | reverse complement strand
TGTCCGTCGCCGGGCGCGATCGTGCAGTACAACAACGGGATCGTCGATTTCCACGAGGAGAACTGCATCGGTTGCGGCTATTGCGTGACCGGCTGCCCGTTCAACGTTCCGCGGATCTCGAAGAAGGATCATCGCGCGTACAAGTGCACGCTCTGTTCCGACCGCGTCGCGGTCGGCCAGGAACCGGCCTGCGTGAAGACCTGCCCGACGGGCGCGATCGTGTTCGGCACCAAGGAGGACATGAAGCAGCACGCGGCCGAGCGCATCGAGGACCTGAAGGAGCGCGGCTTCGAGCATGCGGGGCTGTACGATCCGCAGGGCGTCGGCGGCACGCACGTGATGTACGTGCTGCACCACGCCGATAAGCCGTCGCTGTACCACGGGCTGCCCGACAACCCGTCGATCAGCCCGATGGTGAAGCTGTGGAAGGGCATCGCGAAGCCGCTCGCGGTCGCCGGCATCGCGCTGACGGCGCTTGCCGGGTTCTTCCACTATGTCCGGGTCGGTCCGAACGAGGTGAGCGACGACGAGGAATCGGCCGCGCGCGACGAGGCGCGACGCATCAAGGAGGACGCGAAATGAAGCACGACGACCCCAACCTGATCGTGCGCTACTCGGCGAACGAGCGTACGAATCACTGGATCACCGCGATCACGTTCGTGCTGCTCGCGTTGTCCGGGCTCGCGCTGTTCCATCCGTCGATGTTCTGGCTGACCGCGCTGTTCGGCGGCGGCCAGTGGACGCGGATCCTGCATCCGTTCGTCGGCCTCGTGATGTTCGTGTCGTTCGCGATCCTGGTGGTGCGCTTCTGGCACCACAACGCGCTCGACGCGGACGACCGGCAGTGGCTGAAGCAGATCGGCGACGTGCTGACCAACCAGGAGGACAAGCTGCCGCCCGTCGGGCGCTATAACGCCGGGCAGAAGCTGCTATTCTTTACGTTGGTGGCATGCCTGCTGTTGCTCCTGCTGTCCGGGATCGTGATCTGGCGGCGCTACTTCTCGTTCTACTTCCCGATCGGGGTGATCCGCGCGGCCGCTGTCGTGCATGCCGTGGCGGCCTTCGTGCTGATCGCGAGCATCATCGTGCACATTTACGCGGCGTTGTGGGTGAAGGGCTCGATCGGCGCGATGGTGCGTGGCACCGTCACGCTGGGCTGGGCCCGCAAGCATCACCCGAAGTGGTTCCGTGAAAGCGTGAAATAACGCACCGGAGCGGGCGGCTCGCCGATCGCGGCGGGCCGCTCCGTCAGCCGTCGGAACTGCCCGAAGCGCCGATCCGTCGGCGCTTGTTTATTTGGAATACATTTCTGTGACACAACGCATTCTCGAACCGACCGAGATCTCGGCACTCGATCATTCGGCCATTCCGCGCTTTCGCCTGCCGGAGCGCGCCACCGCGTTTTCGGCGCGCGCCGCGCGGCTGCGCAAGCTTGCCGACTTGAACCCGATCAGCGGCTACCTGCGGCTGATGGCCACCGTCGCCGACGCGCAGCACGCGACATTGCAGACGCTGGAGCTGCCGCTGCCGTCGAAGGAAGCGATCGCGCGTGCGCAGCAGCATTCGATGCCGCTCGTGCCGGCGCTCGACGGCGAGCGCGATCCGCGCTGGCGCGCCGTGCTGTACGAACTGCTCGATCGCGTCGAAGGCGCCGGGCTCGTCAATCCGTCGCTCGCGAAGCTGCTCGACCGGCTGCGCCTGACGGCGCCCGCCGAACTCGACGCGCAGGCCGACGCGATCCTCGCGCTGCGCTTCGCCGAGGTCGACCCGGCCACCGCGCCGTTCCTGATGGCCGCGCTGCAGGTCGTGTGGACCGATCTCGCCAGCCGCGTGACGCCGGCCGACGTTCCGTATCTCGACCAGCCGGGGCTGTGCCCGGTGTGCGGCTCGCATCCGGTCGCGAGCGTCGTGCGGGTGGGTGGCCAGTTCCAGGGCTACCGTTTCCTGCAATGCGGGCTGTGCACGACCGAGTGGCACATGGTGCGCACCAAGTGCTCGCACTGCGATTCGACGAAGGGCATCGCATACCACGGGATCGAGGGCGGCAGCGAAGCCGTCAAGGCCGAATCGTGCGACGAGTGCAAAACCTATCGCAAGATCGGCTACCAGGAGAAGGACTACGAGTTCGAGCCGCTGGCGGACGATCTCGCGAGTCTCACGCTCGACCTGCTGATGAATGAGGCCGGATACCAGCGCAGTTCGCCGAACCCGCTGCTGTGGCCGGATGTGTCGCGGGAAGCGGATTGACGGCACGGGGCCGGGGCGGTGCGCGAGCGCCGGCCTCGGCCGACTGCGAAGCTGAGACTGGAGCCACTACTACGTGACCGAACCGGGTGTGAATGAACTGAATGCGGTGCTGGCGCGCGTGCCGTCGGTCGAGCGCGTGCTGTCGTCGGCACCGCTGCAACCGCTGCTTGCCGACCATGGCCGCACGCGCGTGCTGAATGCCGTGCGCGCCGAACTCGAACGCTGGCGTACCGCCGCCCAGCACGATCCGATGGCGGCCGAGCCGCTCGACGAGCCGCGCATCGCTGCGGCCGTCGCGCGCACGCTGGCCGCGCAGAGCGCCGGCGCCGTGCGCGCGGTGTTCAACCTGACCGGCACCGTGCTGCATACGAATCTCGGGCGCGCGCTGTTGCCCGACGAAGCGGTGCGCGCGGTGATCGACGTGCTTACGCGGCCCGTCAACCTCGAATTCGATCTCGCCACGGGCCGTCGCGGCGATCGCGACGACCTGATCGACGATCTGTTGTGCGAACTGACGGGCGCGGAAGCGGCGACCGTCGTCAACAACAATGCGGCGGCCGTGCTGCTGACGCTGTCGGCGCTCGCGACGAAGCGCGAAGTCGTCGTCTCTCGCGGCGAGCTGGTCGAGATCGGCGGCGCCTTCCGGATTCCCGACATCATGAGTCGCGCCGGCGCCAGGTTGCGCGAGGTCGGCACGACCAACCGTACCCATCTGCGCGACTACGCGGACGCGATCGGCCCGCGCACCGCGCTGCTGATGAAGGTGCACTGCAGCAACTATGCGATCAGCGGCTTCACGAAGGAGGCGACGCTCGCCGAACTCGCGCCGCTCGCGCGCGAGCACGGGCTGCCGGTCGCCGTCGATCTCGGCAGCGGCACGCTCGCCGACCTGTCGTTATGGGGGCTGCCGCACGAGACGACCGTGCAGGAAACCGTCGCCGCCGGCGCAAACGTTGTCACCTTCAGCGGCGACAAGCTGCTCGGCGGGCCGCAGGCCGGCCTGATCGTCGGCGATCGCGCACTGGTCGCGAAGATCAAGAAACATCCGCTCAAGCGCGCGCTGCGCGTCGGCAAGCTGACGCTCGCGGCGCTCGAGCCCGTGCTGCGGCTCTACCAGGCGCCCGAATTCCTGCGCGACCGGCTCACGACTTTGCGCCTGCTGACGCGTTCTCAGCGCGAGATCGCCGAGGCCGCCGGGCGCGTGCGCCCGGCGCTGCAGGCGGCGCTCGGCAACGGTTTCGACGTGACGGTCGAACCGATGTTCAGCCAGATCGGCAGCGGCGCGCTGCCGGTCGATCAGCTGCCGAGCGCCGGGCTCGTCGTGCGCACGCCGGACGGCAAGCGCGGCGGCCGCGCGCTTGCGCAGCTCGAGAAGCGGCTGCGCGAATGGCCGCGCCCGGTGATCGGCCGCATCGCCGACAACGCGCTGCGGCTCGACCTGCGCTGCCTCGAAGCCGCCGACGAAGCGGCATTCGTCGCGCAATGCGTACCGCCCGCGGAGCCCGCTGCATGATCGTCGGTACCGCGGGGCACATCGACCACGGCAAGACGACGCTTGCGCGCGCGCTGACGGGCGTCGATACCGACCGGCTGAAGGAAGAGAAGGCGCGCGGCATCTCGATCGAACTCGGCTACGCGTATACGCCGCTCGAGAACGGCGATGTGCTCGGCCTGATCGACGTGCCGGGCCACGAGAAGTTGATCCATACGATGGCGGCCGGCGCGTGCGGGATCGACTTCGCGCTGCTCGTGATCGCCGCCGACGACGGCGTGATGCCGCAGACGCGCGAGCATCTCGCGATCCTGCAGCTGCTGGGCGTCACGCATGGCGCGGTCGCGCTGACGAAGTGCGATCGTGTCGACGCCGCGCGCGTCGCCCAGGCGCGCGACGAGATCGCCGCATGGCTGCACGACTCGACGCTGGCCGGCGCACCGATCTTCGAAACCCGTGCGACAGCCGTGGACGATCCGGGCGTCGCCGCGTTGAAGCGTCACCTGGCCGACGCGGCGATCGCATGGCGCGCGCGCCGCGACGACGGCCTGTTCCGGCTCGCGGTCGATCGCGTGTTTACGCTCGCGGGGCAGGGGACCGTCGTGACGGGCACCGCGTTCGCGGGCCGCGTCGCGACTGGCGACACGCTCGCGATCGTGCGCACGGGCGGTGCGGCGCGCGTGCGCAGCATCCATGCGCAGAACCGGCCGGTCCAGGCCGGCCGCGCGGGCGAGCGTTGCGCACTGAACCTGGCCGGCGTCGACAAGGCCGACGTCGAGCGCGGCGATACCGTCGCCGATGCGCGGCTCGCCGCGACGTCGCCGCGCGTGGACGTCGAGCTGACGCTGCTCGCGGACGCGGGGCTGACGCTGACGCACTGGGCGCCGCTGCACGTGCATCTCGGCACACTGCATCGCGTCGCGCATGTCGCGCTGCTCGACGGCGACACGCTCGCGGCCGGCCAGCGGATGCGCGTGCAACTGGTATTCGACGAACCGGTGTTCGCGCTGCCGGGCGACCGGTTCATCGTCCGCAATCCGCAGGCGACGCGCACCGTCGGCGGCGGTCGCGTGCTCGATCCGTTCGGGCCGGCGCGCAAGCGCCGCACGCCCGCGCGCCGCGCGTGGCTCGATGCGCTTGCCGAGTGGCTCGACGCGGAGCGCCTCGATGCGCTGCTCGCGCAGGCGCCGCTCGGCATCCCGCGCGCGATGCTCACGCATCTCACCGGTTTCGCGCCGGACGCGCTCGCGTTGCCGGACGACGCGCTGGCGATCGGGCAACGCGATGCCGCGTCGAACGACGGCGCGGTGATTGCGCATGCGCACTGGCGCACGCTGCAGACGCGGGCGATCGAGACGCTGCGCGCGTATCACGAGCGCATGCCCGACGAACAGGGGCTCGACGCCGCGCGCCTGCGGCGGATGGCGGCACCGCTTGCCGGCGATGCGTTGTGGCGCGCGCTCGTCGATGCGCTGGTGTCCGGCGGCGAAGTCGCGCGAAGCGGGCCGTGGCTGCATCTGCCGTCGCATTCGGTGAGCCTCGATTCGCGCGAGGAGGCGCTGGCGCGGCAACTGCTGCCGCTGATTCATGCGGGACGCTTCGATCCGCCGTGGGTGCGCGACCTGGCCCGCGACACGGGCGCGGCCGAGGACGCGGTGCGCACGCTGCTGCGCAAGCTCGCGCGGCGCGGCGACGTGCACCAGGTCGTGCGCGACCTGTTCTATCACGCGGATGTCGTACGCGAGCTGACGGAACTGGTCGCGCACCTCGCGCCTTCGCGTGGCGGCGGGCTCGATGCCGCGACGTTTCGCGACGCGACGGGGCTGGGCCGCAAGCGCGCGATCCAGATTCTCGAGTTCTTCGATCGGGTTGGGTATACTCGCTTCCACCGCGATCTTCACTTCCTGCGGCCTGACAGCGGTTGGGTAGGTATTCAGGCGTAGGCGCCCGTTGTTCTCTTCTGGTTGTTTTCCCCGAGGAAGGCATTCGTATCCGGTGGTACGGCTGGACTTCAAATCCAGTTGGGGGTGTCAGACACTCCCGGGTAGGTTCGACTCCTGCTGCCTTCCGCCATCCCTGGCTTCCGCGGGGTTCCTCGATCTTCCCTTGATGTGCCGCAACCCCATGATTTTGCATGGATTTGTGGGTAACGACGTGCTTGCGACGTCCGGCCTCGTCCTCCACAATTTTTCCGTGAAACATGGGTAGCGACATGGGTTTTGTGGGTAGGAAAGGAGGGCAACATGGCAGGACGACACTTGCATCGGCTCAGCGCGTTGCGCGTCGCCAAGGAAGTCACCCCGGGTCACTATGCCGACGGCGGTGGGCTGTACATGCAGATTGCTGACAGCGGTGCGCGCTCTTGGGTGTTTCGGTTCACGCTGAACGGGCGCGTGCGCGAGATGGGCCTCGGGCCGCTGTCGCGGGTCTCGCTTGCCGAAGCGCGAAAGCTCGCAGCCGGCTATCGGGAAATGGTCAGAGATCGGATTGATCCGATTCATGCGCGGCGCGAACGTCAGCGCCGGGAACGGCTCGAAATCTCGCTGGACGCGAACGTCACGTTTCGCACGGCTGCTGAAGCGTTCATCCGCGCGCGCGAGCCCGAATGGCGTAACCGCAAGCACGCCCAGCAGTGGGGCAACACGCTCGAACGGTACGCCTATCCGGTGATCGGTGACGTCTGGGTACGTGACATCGATACGGCGATGATCGTGCGGATCCTTCAACCGATCTGGACGAAAAAGGCCGAGACCGCGCGCCGGGTACGCGGCCGCATTAAAGCGATTCTCGACGCGGAAACGGTGCTGGGTCACCGCACGGGCAGCAACCCGGCACGATACGTTGACCACCTCGAACTCGTGTTGCCTCGGTCGAAGAAGCGCTTACAAGTGAAACACCATGCCGCGCTGCCTTGGGAGGAACTGCCGGACTTTGTTCGAGAACTCGAAACCCGTCCGCGTCGTGCCGCGAGAGTGCTGCACTTGCTGATTCTCACGGCGACCCGGACGAACGAGGCGCGCTTTGCGCGGCCGGAGGAGTTCGACCTTGACAACCGCATCTGGACGATTCCCGGCGATCGGACGAAAAGTGGCCGGCCGCTTCGCGTGCCGCTTTGCGAGCGCGCCATTGAAATCGTGCGCAGCGCGCTGCCCCGATCGAAATACGGTTACCTGTTCCCGGGCTGCAAGGAAGGCCGTCCGTTGTCGAACATGGCGATGCTTACGCTGTTAAGGCGCATGTCGCGGCACGGGATGACGGTCCATGGTTTCCGTTCGACGTTCCGCGACTGGGTGGCTGAATGCACGGAATATCCCGATTCGCTGGCTGAAGAAGCGCTGGCGCACACGATTGCGTCGCTGACCGTGGCGGCTTACCGGCGTCGCGATCAACTCGAGCGTCGACGCCGGATGATGGAGGACTGGGGGCAGTATTGTGGTAGCGGTTGCCAGACGAGCACGGCAATGGCGTTGCCGCTGCGAGAGGCGGTCGCCGCATAGCGGTGCGTTTGAGTGCCGGAGGTCGAAACGCGCGCCAGACTCTCAGCCATTGTTCGCGGGGGATTCGACGATGGATGCGGTTTCGTGTGTTGTTCAGATCGTCACTCGCACGTTTTGATCAAACTTGACTCGTCACGCCGATGATTTCTGACTGGCTCGACCCTACCGGGTTTCATAGTTGACATTACGCCAGGCAGGGACCAAAAAATAGACATACTGATTTAGGCGAGTAGCACGTTGCCGCTCGCTGGGCCCGCTGCAACCGTGATTCGAATTTGCGCAATCATGGCCGCCTGTTGTCGGTTGATGTGGCCTGCGTACTCGCGGCTAAAGTTCTTGTGGCGCTGTATGCATTGTGTGCAAGGCGAGGCAATGGAATGGACGAATGGCAATCGAGCAATACGACAGCCTGCTCGGCGCCATCGTGTGATGGCGTGGTTATGCAGCATCGGCTATGGCGCGCCGAGGTCGAAATCCGGCGGCTCACACGATGTCTTCAGTTGAAAGATCAGAAGCTGTGTGAGCTCAGGAGAGTGCTGGCGAATTCGGCGACCGCGCACTATTGCGTCGAAGATCGCTTACAGCGCGAGCTTGACGCGCTGCGGATCAACCTGCCAGCCGATGAGATGGACACTCCTTTCGATCGGACCGACAGCAGTCCGTCAATAGATGGCGTGATTATCAAGCTGCCTTACATGACCGCGATACTGTCGGTGTTGTTCGATACCATGGCGGCATTTTGGGCGGATTGTGATCGTCATCGGCTTCCAAAATCTTCGACCGTTGCGCGTGCAATCGACGAGCGCCTCGGACTGCGGGGACAGTCAAATGGCGACGCTTCGCGCAGTAGCCAGGCATACGCGTCTGCAATCAGGCCGGACTGGGTGAAGGACACGGACATGCGTCATCATCGAAACACAAGTGCGAGGCGGCACCCATGATCGGGGGGAATCGTCGCGGCGCTCTAGACGTTCGATGTGAACGCGCGAGGCGCGCCGCCGTATTCGGAAAGGTCGGACGGAGATTGCCGGCATTAAGGCCAATCATTTTCCGAGTCGCGTTTCCGATGCGTACCGTCCCAACCACGTGACCGTAGTCAATAGCGCGTTAAGATCATGACCGAGTTCGACGAACGTTGTGGGTGTGAGTTCAATCGCGCAAACCAGAAACGGAAATCCAGATATCTCGTGTTCCGGTCCAATGCACTGAAGATCGAGACCGAATCGGCGATACAGTCGCGCGATGGCGCGTGTTATGACACCGATGATGCGTGTCGCTCCCAGTGACATTGCGATGGCCAATACGTAGGGAAATAGCTGCATGCCGGACGTCATATCCGTCGACCGGTTATGAACGCTCGTTCCAGCGAAGCGGGAGAGCTCCCACACTGTGGGCGACGAGGGTAGCGTGAGGCCCGATGAGGCGGGGAGCAAATGCTGAAGCAGATATGGAGCGGTCGTGGATATCAGCCGAGCGCTGCCGCATATCCGGCGCCTGGCGTCGAGTGCCACAACCTGAATCGTATCCCCGTCGTCGAATTGATCCCATTCAGTGGTGGCGTGTTCCCCCGCGTTTGGTAATGCCCACCCAAGTCGCCGCATGAATACGTCGTAGCGGTATGCGCCCAATGCGTGGCGGATCTCGAATGGCAGATCATTCAGTTTGCCGGCGACAATGATGGACATGGCCCATTCCCCCCTCTATATCGATGACTGCCACGCTAGCAACGCGAAGCCATCAGAGAAACTAGTCCGTTTGGGAGGAGCACTGGTCGACACGTATGCGAACACGTAGGCAACAGGCGAGGCGTGCTCGTAATAGAGCAAAGTGATCTGGCGGATTATTGGGGCACGCACTATCGTGGGGATTCGAGTACAGCAGTGGTAATGGAGATCGAGTAGATTGTTTATAGCGGCTAGGCCTGCGAGAGGACGCGCGAGTTCGATTATCCGCGCGGGATCAATCCGTAAGTCGAGGCGAAAACAGCAGCCTTCGTTCGACTATTGACGTTCAGGGTTTTCATGGCTTCAGAAAGGTGATAGTCGACCGTGTGGTGCGATATGCCCATAATAATGCCGATCTCCGGCGACGTTTTCCCTTGCCCCACCCAATAAAGACATTCCTGTTGACGGGAGGAAAGGCGAAGCGTCGGCAGTTCAACATATGGGATCGACACGAAGCGCTGAAATTCAGAATGGAAGAGCAAACTGGTCAATTGGGCTCGTCGCACATTTAGGGGGGCATTGACGCGAGACGGCGGCCCGGAAAAATTGAAGAGCAGTACGCTGCCATCCGACTCATAAATCGGGATGCTGAGACCATGCGTCAGTCCGGCATCATGGGCTTCCCAAAGCACGCGACGCTCGTGCTCGCTCAAACCGAAAATGTCGCTCCAGCGATAAGGCGAATTGTAAGTAAAAGCCGCTCGGTGTACAGGGTCAACGAATCCATAGTTGTGCTGCTGATAATGATTTACCCAATTATTGGGATAGTGGACGTAGATTGTCTCGGCGAAAATGCGAGGACTGGAACGGGAGCGGAATCTTGAGATTCGGCTGATGGCGTAACAAGGAAAACCCAACGAACGCGTAGCGTTGGAAAATAAGTTCGTGAGTGATCGGAGATTGTTGGCCTTTAAGAAAGGGGCAAGAAAGGGAGTGATGCGAGTCGCCCATTCCCTGCTTGATGACAGCGATCTCGACGATACGCCTCTAGCGCGATATCGGAAGGCGGGGCTCACAATTACCACCTCGAACCTGCCGTAAAGTGTTCGGTGAGCGTGACGTTCAGCCTGGATAGTGTGTTCATCATCTCGGTCGAGCCAATGAGTGAGTGCGCAACGACGCCTGTTATTTTAATTTTTGTCTCTTTGATATCGACCATTTAATTGTAATTTTTTAATACTGCCGTCTGATTGCAGTTAAGAATTATTACGTTTGTGCGCTAGATCACATTCTGGTGTGCGCTACATGTACACCGCGAATGCGACGTGGAGCCACTTTCCGTTAATCGACATGATTAACGCATTAACAGGGCAGCTGAGGAAAATCCGCCTACTCCTTGCGCGAATAGCAGGAAAGATTTGCTGGGTATCAGATCCTTACAGTCGGCGAGATCGATGAAGGGATCACTCACGGTTACATGTGCGATGCGTGAAAAATTGTCGGCGAACAGGCATGTCGATGGCAGACCGAGCGATTCGACGATGCGGCGCCACGTGGGCAGGTCGAGATGGGACGGCAAAATGCGCTGGAGCTCGACCAGCGGGACGTGCGCTTCGTCCGCAACGCGCTTGATCAATTGTCTGGCCGCGAGAAAATACTGCGCGGCAAAGCGCGGTTCTCCTTGTCCGAGCATTCCTCGCCAGCCATTGCCGCTCGCGTGGTTCGCCAACGCGAGCACGCGATTGACCTTGGCGTCGCGCTCGACAAGCGCGGCGAAAGCGCCGTCGCTCAGCAGGCCGACTACATCGATGCGCCGGTCTGTGTTGATCGGCATGGCGTCGGCCCCGACCAGCAACACCCGATGGATGACCGGACGCGCAATCAACATTGCTCGAATGATGCGCAGCGCGCCAAGCGAGGACGCGCAATGCTGTTGAGCCAATGAAAGCGCCATCGCGCGGTGCAAGCCGAAGCGGTCGCATAGCAGCTGCGGCAAGGAATGCGGCGGCGGTGCAATGCTGCCCTGGAGCGTATGGACATAGACGAGGCAATCGATCGTATCGGGCGTGACCGTGCCAGTTCCGAGCAGCCTTTCGACCGCATTGGCCGCGAGCGACAACGCGCACTGTCCGGCGGCGTCATGGAAACATCGCACCCCAGCTTGCTCCAGGCGTGTCATGGTCGCAGCCGACTGTCCCGTTATACGACCCCAGTGTCGAACGTCGTCGATCTGAGCGGGCAGGTAGTAGGCGACATGCGGTATGCCGAATTGCATGGTCACGATGACGGATCGCGTGTGCCGAGGCCGGGAGCCAGAGAAGGGGTGCCCCGGATCGCGAGCAGCGCGCAGCCGAGGTGACCACTGAGTCCGATTCCCCACGCCAGCAGACGGGATCGCGGGGGCGGCGCTGTTGTGTGAAGCGTGTTGACCAGTTGCACGATGGACTCCGCTGCGCCCAGATACACGTGGTGGTCGCAGCTGGTTGCCGGGATACCGAGGTGTCGAGACACCAGGTCATTCAATCGACGGTCAACGTTGTGCCCGACCACGGTGGCCAGATCCGTCGGACGCAGGTGGTGCCGCGTTAATAGGTCGTCGACCATGGTCAGCAGGGCCGACGCCCAGCACGTGTCGAGCGGCGCGCCAGCGTATGGCGCTTGAATCGGGTGCGGGTGAAGCGAACGGGTTGCCACGTCGATTATCGCCAGTCCATTGACGGCATCGGCGTGTCGCTCGACCAGGATGGCCCCGGCTGCGTCACCGTGCAGGATGCCGGGGCCGATCCAGCGCGAAAACGGCGGGCACCATTTCTCGGCTGCGACGATCAGAATGGCGCGGGTATCGGGTTCCGCGGCCAGGATGTCTATGGCCAGTTGCAGCGCTGTAAAGAGCGATGCGCCCTGCTGTTGCGACACGGACATCGGAAAAGACCCGGCGCCCGCCAATGCGCCCAGGCGGCCGGCCGTAGTTGTTGAAACGTGTTCGTTGAGACTGCAATGGCAGAACATCACGATGTCGATGGGCGCCGCATCCGGATCTCGCCTGCCACAGATCGCCTGCGCCACGCGCGAGGCGAGCCCGGATTGATCGACGTGTTGTTCGACCGGAACTCGAACTGCCTGACGTTTTGGGGATCGTCTAGTGGCGAGGTGATCTATAGCTGTCGCCGTCGATTCTTCGGCTGAACCGTATTCCGGACGCCATGATCGGAGCCACGTTTTCCAGCCAGAGGGGGCTGCCGCGTGAAGCTTGGCCTCGATCTTTTGCCAGTGGTCGAGCGAGACGGCAGGAGGCACGTAGGCGGCGAGCGCCGTGATGATAGGCGTGTTCACGATGTACCTGACGCGACGGTGAGCTCGTCTGGCAACAAATCGTAAAGGAGCCGGCCAATACGCACATTGTTGACGAGATGGCAATCACGTTGCAATCCGATCAGCCGAAAGCCGAGTCGCGCAAGCAGACGCTGAGAGCGTCCGTTGCTTTGAACAGCCCATGCGGTGATGCAGCGCAATCGGTCGAGTTCGAATGCTTCACACAGAAGTCGTTTTGAAGCATCGTACGTCATATCGGGGTAGGCGGGACGCCGTTTGTCTCGCAGTACCCAGAACGAGCCGGTCGCAAAGCGGTGCGTGACATCGCTTACAGCGACCAGGCCGCTCGGCGAGCGGCATCTATCTGGCCCGAACACGCGTATGCGATGTCGTCCAGTATTGAGCATCGCGTGCAGCGCAAGCGGCGGCAAATCCTGTCGACCGAGCCCGAAATCGAACCATTGATTGATATCAGCTTGCGCAAACCACGTAGTGATTGCGCCGACATCGCCGGGATCCGGTTCGCGCAACCAGCATCGTTCCGAGGCTTTGTTCGTCGCGTTTAGGCGAGGCCTTTGCGCGGTAACGCGATCATTCATGCGCATACTCCCTCCGCTCATCATGACTGCGCGGTTGTCGCGAACGGCGCCAGTGCCGAATCAATTCGCATCAGCAGCCACGCAAACCAATGATTGGTCTGGAAACGCGCAGCAGGCGGAAGACCTTCGACGTAGCCGTGACCGCCGCAGAACTGGACCAGTTCGCGGTTGACGTCAGCCGATGTGGCGGCGACGTGTCGCACGAGCTGGCGCACCACCGATGCCGGCAAAGGTGCACGGGTATTGGCCACGGAACGCAGAAATAGATAACTGCCGTGGGTCGCGATCAGCATATCGGCCAGTCGTGCGGCAACGAGTTGATGCGCCGTCAGCGGTTTTTTAAAAGCTTGCCGGGCTGTGCCATAGTCGAGTGCGAACTGCACACTATGCTGCATTGCGCCGATGGACAGTGCGCACAGGTAGAGGCCGATTTCAGTGAGCCACGTCTGCACGGGGCAAACGCCGTGCTGATCGCGTTGTTCGAGCGTGATGAGCGGCGCGGCGGCCCCAGCCCTATTGACATCGACTCGTTCAAGACAGAGAGCATCCAGCGTCGCGATGCACTTGCATTGCGAAGGCTTCGGATCGTTGGATTGCTCGATCAGCGCCAGCTTCTGGCCATCGATACTGCTCCACAGCGTTTGACCCTGTGTTACGGCTTTCGAGCGCAACCGCCACAATGCGGCGGATTCGCTATCCAGTATGGTCAAGGCGATCGATGATGTGCCATCGAAATAGGCCTGGATGTCGTGTACGGCAAGCCAGCCGAGCGCGTCATGCGCGCGCATCGTCATCAGTGCGGGCGCACTCAGGGTGAGCTCGGCCGCCTGCTCCAGAGGACCGGCGGCGAGTGCGCCCACGACGAGTGCCAGGTCGTGGCGATCGATTGCCATGCCGCCTAGATGTGCGGGCAGGATCATCGTGCCGAGTTCGAGCGTCGCGGCGAGCCGGACGGTTTCCTGCCACACCTCGTCCGACGCAGGCGCCGACAACAGGGGGACCAGTCGATCGCGCGCGAAGCGCTGGCTGGCTGCATAGAGATCGCGTTGCTCGTCGGTCAAGGCCCACGATTCGGGTACGGGGTGCGGCGGCCGGGATGCAAAAAGCTGCATGGTGATTCTCCACGGGAGTGACGGCTGTCAGACGAGCATTTCGATCGCGTGCGGATGACCGAGGAAGCTGCTGGGGCTGGCTGAGCATCCGTATGCCCCGGATTGCAGGACGACCACGAGATCGCCGATGTGGGCGTCGGGCAGCGGCACGTCGTCGGCGATTCGATCCAGCGGGGTGCAGAGGCATCCGACAATCTGGCATCGCGCTCCCGGTGCTTCGGCGAGGCGATTGCCAAGCATCACGGGAAAGTTGCGGCGAAGTACTTGCCCGAAATTCCCTGAAGCCGCGAGATGATGGTGCAGGCCGCCGTCGGTCACGAGAAACGTTTGGCCGCGGGAGATTTTGCGGTCGATGACGCGGCACACATAGATGCCCGCCTCGCCAACCAGATATCGGCCCAGTTCGAGAATGAGGCAGGTGCCCGGCAAGCTTTTCGTGAATTGCGGCAGCCAACTGCCCATCGCTTCGGCAACCGCCCCCAACTCAAGCGGTGTCTCACCCGGGAAGTACGGGATACCGAAGCCGCCGCCCAGATTCACGAATCGCGGGGCGACGCTCCGCTCGGCCGCCAATTTCATCACGAGGTCCGCACTCTGTCGTTGGGCCTGGATCACGGTTGGGGCGTGCAGGCATTGCGATCCCCAGAACACGTGGAAACCGGCGAGGACCGCATCGCGCGCATCGAGTTCATGCAGTAGCGCGGGCACTTGCTCCACGTCGACGCCGAATGCAGCGGCGCCGCCGCCCATGCGCATCCCGCTGTGACCGACGTGGAAGTCGGGGTTGATGCGAATGGCGATGTTGGGCTGCACGCCGAGTTCCCAGCCCAGTGCGGTGACGAGATGCAGTTGGGTGATGGATTCGACGTGGATATTCACGCCGCTTGCGACGGCGCGACGCAATTCGTCGCTTCCCTTGCCCGGCCCCGCAAAGCCGATCTGATCGGCCGGCATACCTGCATCGAGCGCAAGTGCCATTTCGGCTGCCGAGGCCACATCGAAGCCGTCGATACGTGTCGAAAGATGGTGTACGACAGCGGGCATCGGATTGGCTTTGATCGAGTAGTGCAACAGGACGCCAGGCGGCAGCGCGTCGCGCAATGCGCGCACGCGAGCATCAATCGCCGCGCGATCGTACGCGAAGAAGGGCGTGCGCCCCGCGCGATCGGCAAGGCGCGCGATCGTTGTGCCGCCGACGACCAGCACGCCGTCGCGCTCACTGAACGGATGATTCACGAGCGCCTCCCTTCAAGTTCATTGTTTACCGTGGAGAATGAGGCGCGAAGGGCGCTCCGATCGAACTTGCCGTTCGGGTTGCGGGGAATGCTTTGCCGCACGACGATGTGATGCGGCACCATGTAGCGCGGCAAGTGCTGCGTGCACCACTCCAGAAGCCTTTGGGCATCGAACGAAGCGTGTGCAGGCACGACCAGCAGGACGATCGCTTCGCCGAGTTCGTCATCGGGAACGCCGATGGCCAGCGCCTCCGCGACGAGATCGCTACCGTGGACGGTATTCTCGATCTCTTCGGGACTGATCCGGTATCCGGAGCTCTTGATTTGAGCATCGTTGCGCGCGACGAAGTAGAGAAACCCCTGTTCGTCACGCCGGACGAGGTCGCCGGACCAGACGGCGATGTCGCGTGGCGCGCCGCCCGGTTTTACCTCTGGAGAGGGTCGATAGCGCTGTGCCGTGCGTGCTGCGTCATTCCAGTAACCCAATGTGACGCACGCGCCGACATGCACCAGCTCGCCAGTCTCGTCTGGTGCGCAGTGCGAGCCGTCAGGGCGAACGACCAGGACGCGGGCGTTCGGCACGGCTTTGCCGATCGAGTCGGGACGGTGATCCACCTCGCCAGGATCGAGAAACGTCGAGCGAAACGCTTCGGTCAGGCCGTACATCAGGTACGGGAATGCCTGCGGAAACAGCGTGCGCAGTTGCTGCAGGACAGGGACCGGAAGCCGGCCACCGGTATTAGCGAAATAGCGCAGCGTATTGCGCGCTGCTTCTGGCCACGTGGCGCGCGCCAATTGCATCCATAGTGGCGGCACGCCGGTGATGGCCGTAATGCGCTGGATCAAACGCAAGCGTTCATGAGAAGTTGATCAATAGGGCTGAATTTCTTCGCCCCATTTCATGTCGACGATTTTGGGAATCGCCTCGTAGACGAAATCCTTGAGCCGGGTTGCCGACATGGCGCCAACTGATTTGAGAACGATGTCGGCACGTCGCGACAGGTCCGAGTACATGGGATCGGCGCGAAATCCTTCGGCGAGTTGGCGGCCAGCGGGTGTAAGTCCAATTTGCACGGTATTGCCCTGCAGGCCAAGGGTAATGAGGCCGCGCGCGGCCAGCAGGCCGAGCCAGCGCCGATAGCGTCCATCCCAGGGACCGTAACGGAACCGGACCATCTTCGTCTCGATAGAGGTGCGCTCACGCGGATGGACATCTGCGACACTGGCATCCAGTCCGAGCCTGGATCGCGCGCGCTCCAAGCAGGTGGGGTAGCGCAGCAGGAAGTCGAGTTTGGCGAGCTTGGTGATGCCTTCCACGGCTTTGGCTTTCGTGAGCGCCGTTGATTTTCTGGCATCGGCGCTCCCCAGTAAAACCAGCAGGCGCGCGAGATGAAAGTCATCCATATTTTCGGTTTCGGCAACCGCTTTGATCAGGCGCAGACTCATCGGAATCGCTCGGCATAAGTAGGAGGATCACGGCGGCAGCGTACCGGAGTGCCTTGCTTCATGGCGTGTCTGATCTGACTGGAAACCGCGGGCTCCACCATGCCCGGCATTCCCCGGCATTACGCACTTCGGGCCGTAGGCGAGATGCCACGAAGAAGCGTGCGGCGGCGTCACACGTTGTCCGATTGACGCAGGAACTGATGCATCATTCCGGCACTCTATCGTTCCGCCGTCGTTCGTCGCGTCGAACCCGCCCGCGCATCCGCGAGACAATCTTGACGACATCGCCCCTACGACAATGACCCCGCCAGCACGCTCGATTGCGTTGGGCACAATTCGCTGCCAGCCTCAGGGTCAACCTCCGAAGCCAGTCCAAATATCTGACTTTTCAAATTGATCGCCTCTCGCAGATCTTCAGATAATAGCGACTGTCGCCCCAATTTTAAACAGCAAATAGGCAGTGGCACTGGGGCAATTGACGCCACTCTTTAGAGGAGCATTTCATGAATAGTACGGAGCTTAAGATAGGGCCGGCGCAAGACTTCTCCACCTTCGTCGGCACTCATTTCACCTATACCTATGCCAATGGCTGGCAGTACGAATGGTATGCGCGCAGCGAGACCGAATGCGATTACCGCATCCATCACGGACTTGTCGGTGGTCGTTGGGTCCGCAAACAACCGATCAAGCTCGTTCAGCTCAACTCCGGCATGTTCAAGGTCGATTGGCATGAACCCACCGGAACGTGCGTCAGTCTGATCTTCGATCTTCCCCATAAGTTGGTGCATGGCACCATTTTCTTTCCGCAATGGATCGGTGGGGAGGGGCAGCACCCTGAGAAGACCATCTGTTACCAGAACGACTTCATTGAAGACATGTATCGCTTCCGCGATGAAGGCCCCGCCTACCCCTATGTTATTGTCAGTGAGTTCGCGAAAATCACCTTCAAAGAGCAGTTGGGCCGTGACAATGATGACGTAATTTCGCAGGCGCCAGGGCAGCTTCCGGACGGCTACCTTCGTCGCGAAGTCGCATGAGCGGAGACGTGCAACGACGTGACAAAGTGTGGGGATTCGTCGTGCCGTGTCTGACGCTGACGAAGGAAGATGCGTCGCGACGGCACTATGAGCCGTGAGCGTTAAACGCGTCGTCCTGGTTGCCCCGTGCAGGCGCACCATAGCGGCTGTTACGGACGAACTTCCCATCGTGGGAGTCCGTGAACCAGCAAACCCAACGATGCTTGCACGCAAGCTGCTTAGAGGCGGTGACCGACGATCTGCGCTCGATCATTCGGGTGGCACATGGACGTCAGGGCCGCCCCAGTGCGGTGATTCTCGATGAGCGGACGTTTCAGTCGACGAGCGAGAGCGGTTCGCGTGCGGGATATGACGGCTACAAACGCACCCGTGGTAGCAAAGTGCGCATGGCCGGGTGACGCAATGGACCATCGCAGCGGTGCACATCGCTGCCCGCTAACAAGCAGGAGCGCGCTCAGGCGCAAAAATCGGCGCGGCAGGTTTAGCAGGAGGCGGCCTAGACGGTGACGCTCGCTTTCGCCGACCTGGGTTATCCCGCCGAAGGCGTGGCGCCGGCCCCACGTGACGAAGGCGACGAGTTGCAGGTCATCAAATGGTCTGAGGCGAAGGAAGGTTTCCTGCTGTTCCCATGGTGCTGGATTTTCGAACACGGCTTTGGCTGGATCAACCGTTTTCGCAGGCTCGCACGCGACTACACGAGCTTGCCCGCAACCCGCCGGTTTGCATTTCGCCGTATTCGTCATCTTGATGCATGGCTTAGGTCATTCCTGTATTTTAGGGTCGTAACAAATCACAAGGAGTCTAGTGAGATGTCAGGATTAGGAACCAAAGTTTTTATCAGTAGCGACCAGCACAATGGGTTCGGCGTTAGTTCAACTATCATCTATGGCCCCACACAAGCACTTCTGGTCGACTCACAATTCAGTTTGTCTAATGCGCATAGGCTCGTGGCAGAAATCCTGGAGCTCGACCGAGACCTAACGCAGATATTCATTAGTCACGTGCACCCCGATCACTATCTCGGACTTGAGGTAGTGAAAGCGGCGTTTCCAGGCGCCAGAGTCATTGCCTATCGGGACGCCGCCGATCAAATAAATAGCGCTTTCGAATTCAAAATTGATCACTGGCGTACTGAGATTCTCGGTAAAAATGGCGCGACCACAGTGACCAAGGTGGAACGTATTGAGGATGCTCAATTGAGCATAGATGGGGAAGTCATTGAAATTATCGGCCTGCTGCGTGGAGACTCGGCCGATCAGACAGCACTTTGGATTCCCTCTACCAAAACGCTCGTCGCCGCCGATACCGTGTTTTCCGACGCCCATCTTTGGGTGGCCGATGCCAGAACGCCACAGGACCGCCAAGAATGGCTTGACAATCTGGACCGGCTAGAGTCCCTGAAACCAGAAACGATTATTCCCGGACACGCACCTGCCGACCGGCCGTACGATCCCGATGGCATCGGCTTTACGAGGCGCTATTTGAACGACTTCATTCGCGAGTTGAAGGCCTCATCGGATTCGGCCGATTTGATAGCAAGAATGGATGCACGCTATCCCAATCTGCCTGTCAGGGTTTGTCTCGAATACAGCGCACGCATACTCAGGGATGGCTATCACTGGGATGGGGACTGGCCTGAATCCTTGCGCAAAAAAGACGCCGTAATAGAAGAATAACTGTAACGCGTCAGGCAGCGGCCCGGCGGCAGCTTCCTGAACTGCCCAAGGAACTGCTGGACCAATTGGTTAAGGGGCCGATTGACCTGGGGCGGTTCAAATGCATGCCGGAACTGCCGTCACGCGCACTTTGTCACTCGCATACGCGCACGCTTTGACACCGATCACGATTGTAAACAGAAAATAAAAAGCATATCGCCAGCAACAAGGTGAGCGGTAAGAAGGCAGAACATCTCCACGATCAGGGAACCGTCACCGCTACTCCGGTTTAAGAGACGGTTTCAAAAAGACGCGTAGTGAACCGCCCCGGATTTTGTGGAGGCTTCTTAGTCTCTAGTTCCAAGTGCAACACCTTGAATCAAGTAAGGTGTTGCGATGAAGAAGAAGTATCAGCATCTGAGCGCGGAGGACCGCGCGGCAATCATGATCGAACGTCAGCAGGGAACCAGCATGCGAGAGATCGCGCGGCGGTTGGGGCGCAGTGCTTCGACGGTTTCTCGCGAACTGGCTCGTAATCGGGACACGGCAACGCCGCGCTACGACGCGACCCAGGCGGCCTCGTCCTATCGGCTTCGCCGTCGGCGCTGCGTGCGGCGTCGTAAGTTGAGCGAAGGCAGCGCGCTGTACTGGCATGTGTCAAACGCATTTGAAATCTGAGCCACTTCGCGCCTGATCGCGCAAAGTAAAACTGAGCCAGTCGTTACCTCTTCGATGACGAGACGTGACCGGCTTGGCGTTGCTGTCTCAGTCTGTAGCTGTCTCCTTTGATCTGGATGATGTGGGCATGGTGCAGGATGCGGTCGAGCATCGCTGCAGTCAGTGTGGTGTTGCCGCCGAAGGTTTCGTCCCACTGCGCAAACGGCAGGTTGCTGGTCAGGATCATTGGTAAGCGGTAAATTAAGCACACCGAATGGAGAATCATTCGCAACTGACTGGCGAGCGCAGCCGCATCGCGACGGTCAAGATCGGCCGGCGATGTCCGCGATTGGGTCTCGGTAGAGCGCGCCGGCGCGATGCTCGAGGCGCGCTCGCCGCGTCAGCTCACGTGCGCCTCGGCTTGCCGCTTCGCATAGTTGAACGGCAGCAGATCACTGATGTCGGCGTCCGGGGCGCGCTGCGGCAATTCGGTCAGCACGTGCAGTAGCCAGGCGTGTGGCTCGACTCCGCAGGCTCGGCACGTGAGCATCAGGCTGTAGACCATCGCGCTCGCCTTCGCACCGGCCTCGGTATCGCTGAACAGCCACGATTTTCTCGCAGTGGCAAACTGAGGCCGGCCGGAAAAAATGGAAGCCAACGTTTCGTAAAATCGAGAAACGGAGGCATGCATGAATCGAATTCCAAGAGCGGTGTATACGAAGGAGCTTCGCGACGAAGCGGTCAGGCTGGCGTTGACTGAAGGTGTTGGGGTATCGGAAGCTTCCCGGCGGTTGTCGATCCCAATCAAGACGCTGGCAAACTGGGTGCGCGCGGCGAAGGCCGGTAAGCTGAAAGATGTCGGTCGGCACCAGAAGCCACTGACGGAAATGGAGGCCGAGCTGGCGCAGGTCAAGCGCGAACTGGCCGAAGTCAAAATGGAGCGCGATCTGCTAAAAAAGTTCGCGACGTACTTCGCGAAGGAGTCGCGGTGAAGTACGGCGTGATCGAACAAATGCGACAGGACTATCCCGTGCCGCCGATGTGCCGCGTGCTGGGCGTATCGGTAAGCGGCTACTATGCGTGGCGCAAGCGCAAGCCGTCCGAAAGAACGCAGCAGGAGCCTCGCCTGGAAGCGGAGGTGCTTGCGGCCCACCGGCGAACCCGGGAAAGTTTCGGGCCCGAGCGCCTGCAGCAACATCTCGAGGAACGTGGCGTGCGAATCGGCGTGCACCGGATCAGGCGGCTGCGCAGAAAACTGGGGCTGCGCTGCAAGCAGAAACGCCGCTTCAAGGCCACGACGAATTCGAAGCACGACCTGCCTGTCGCGGCGAATCTGCTGAACCAGGATTTCTCGGCGACGGCGCCCAATCAAGCCTGGTGCGGCGACATCACCTATATCGCGACCGACGAGGGCTGGCTGTATCTTGCCGGTCTGAAGGACCTGTACAGTGGCGAAATCGTCGGTTACGCGATGAGCGAACGGATGACGAAACATCTGGTTATGCAGGCCTTGTTTCGCGCGGTCGCGACCCGACGGCCGTCGGCAGGTCTGATTCACCACACCGATCGCGGGTCGCAAGGCGTATTCAACCGGTCGTCGCAACACCTTTAATCGAGGAGGTGTTGCATGGGTCGAATTGCAGAATGGGTGTATCAGATAACCGGTCGAGGAGCGATGCACTCGCCAGGTGCGCCGTCGCTTCGGCATGAGATTGAGCGTCGATTTTGGAAGCAGATCGCCACCGGCGTTACGAGTGAGAGAGCCGCAGAGGCGGTTGGCGTGTCCTCCGCGGTGGGCTCGCGCTGGTTCCGTTAT
>Ga0105240_10004293_pt1 | contig 21772 bp, 21 predicted proteins | sample KBSC54metaG_FD_80426 | JGI IMG/M metagenome (GOLD analysis project Ga0105240, IMG submission 80426) | Corn rhizosphere microbial communities from Kellogg Biological Station, Michigan, USA - KBS C5-4 metaG | ecosystem: Host-associated > Plants > Roots > Rhizosphere > Soil | place: Michigan, USA... | reverse complement strand
GGCGTGAAGGCGATGTCGTTGATGATGTCGCCGCGGTAGCTCGGCAACTCCACGCCGTCGCGCTTCTCGGTCGGCGCCGAGCGCGGCTTGGCGAACTGGCCGGCGATGCGGCCGACCTTCACCACCGGCGAGGCGGCGGCATAGGTCAGCACCACCGCCATCTGCAGGAACATGCGGAAGAAGTCGCGGATGTTGTCGGCGCCGTGCTCGGCGAAGCTCTCCGCGCAATCACCGCCCTGCAGCAGGAAAGCGTCGCCGGCGGCGACACGCGCCAGCCGCTTCTTCAGGCTGCGCGCCTCGCCTGCAAAAACCAGCGGCGGAAAGGTCGCAAGCTGCTTTTCGACATCGGCCAGAGCCTGCCGGTCCGGATAATCCGGGACCTGGTGGATCGGCTTCCTGCGCCAGCTATCGGGCGTCCAACGCTCGGACATCGCGGGGTACTCCAACTCGCAAGGCGGCCTTATACACGACCCCTGCCCGCCGATGCCATAGTTTCAGGCCGCCAAATATTAACGTCTATTCCGCCGCCTGCCGCCGGTAAGTCATCGCCTTCTCGCGCATGGTGACGAGTTCCTCGGCCGCCGTCGGATGCACCGCCATCGTCGCGTCGAAGTCGGCCTTGGTGGCACCCATTTTCACGGCGACGCCGACAAGCTGGATCAATTCGCCGGCGTCGGGGCCGACCAGATGGCAGCCGACGACGCGGCCGCTTATGCCATCGACCAGGAGCTTCATGAACGAGCGCGTCTGCCGGCCGGACAGGGTCGCCTTCATCGGCCGGAAGCTGGTCTTGTAGACGTCGACGACATCGAACTCTGCGCGCGCCTGCGCCTCGGTCAGGCCGATGACGCCGACCTCCGGCTCGGAGAACACCGCGGTCGGCACGTCGGCATGGTCGACCCGCGTCGGCTTGTTGCCGTAGACGGTGTCGGCGAAGGCGTGGCCCTCGCGGATCGCCACCGGCGTGAGATTGATGCGGTTGGTGACGTCGCCGACGGCATAGATGTTCGGCACCGACGTGCGCGAATAGGCGTCGACCTCGATGCCGCCGTGCTCGTGAATCCTGACACCGAGTCTGTCGAGGCCCAGCCCCATGACATTGGGACGCCGGCCGATGGCGAACATCACCTTGTCGGCGGCGATCGTCGTTTTGTCGGAGAGATGGGTGATGAATTCGTCGCCGGCCTTTTCAATAGCCGTCACGGTGTGGCCGCAGGTCACCGTGATGCCGCGCGCGCGCATCTCGCTGCGCAGGTGTTCGCGCACATCGTCGTCGAAGCCGCGCAAGATGTTCTCGCCGCGATAGACCAGGGTGACCTCGCTGCCGAGGCCGGCGAAGATGCAGGCGAACTCGACGGCGATGTAGCCGCCGCCCTGGATGACGATGCGCTTGGGCAGATCGGTCAGGTGCAGCGCCTCGTTCGACGAAATGACGTGCTCGAGGCCGGGGATCTTCGGCCCGTAATGCGGCCAGGCCCCGGTCGCGATCAGGATCGTCGCCGCGCGCACGCGCGCGCCGTTCGCGCTCAGGCACACGGTGTGCGCGTCGTCGAGCACCGCGCGGCTCTCGACCAGCTCCACCTTGAAGCGCTCCAGCGTCGACTTATAGGCGGCCTCGAGGCGGGCGATCTCCCGATCCTTGTTGGCGATCAAGGTCGGCCAGTGAAAGACCGGCTTATCGACGCTCCAGCCGAAACCCGCCGCGTCCTCGAAGTCGTCGGCAAAGCGCGAGGCGTAGACCAGGAGCTTCTTGGGCACGCAGCCGCGGATGACGCAGGTGCCGCCGACGCGGAATTCCTCGGCGATCATCACACGCGCGCCGTGGCTGGCGGCGACGCGCGCGGCGCGCACCCCGCCGGAGCCCGCTCCGATTACAAACAAGTCGACGTCGTGCTCAGCCATGCGCCTGTCGCCTTTCGCCCCGGACCGGCTGCCGGACCATGACGTCCGGCGCCGCGTCTCACATCGGGTGGCCCCGCTTCTTCAGCTCGTCGCGCATCTTGGCGGTCACTTCGGTCGACAGCTTGTTGGCCCAGTCCTGGGCGAACTGCATGCTGTTGTTGACGACCTTGGGCTGCTCGAGGAGCATCTTCTTGCCTGCCGGCGACTGATAGAAGGCCAGGATGTCCTTGAGCTCCTGCTCGGTGAAATGCGACGCGTATTCGTGCGCGACCTCATTGGTGATCTCGACGAAGCGCGGCTGCAGCTCGGTGCGCATCTGCGCCGCGATCTCATTGAGGTCTTTCTGCAGCATCGGGTTTTGCTGCAGGAAGAGCAGCTTCGACTGCTCGACCACTCCGGCGACCAGCGGACTGAACAGGGCCGTCGCACCGGTGATGCCAACAAGCTCCTTGGCGGTGGCGAGGGCGGCGGCGGACGGCTGCGGCCCCTGCGCGAAAGCGGCGGGGCTCGCCACCATCAGCGCGACGGCGACGGCGCTTGCCGACAGCGTGCGGTTGATGGCTCGCATGACGTGTTTCATCGTTTCTCCATCTGGCTCGTGATCTTCAGCGTCGTTCGATCGTCCTGACGCCATCCGGCCCGCCAAGGATGGCGAGCGTGGCCAGTCCGACAAACAGACCGTGCTCCATCACCCCCGGGACCGCCGCGAGCGCACGCGCCAACGCGGCCGGATCTTCGATCCGGCCGAGCGCGGCGTCGACGATCCAGTGACCGCCGTCCGTGACGAAAGCATGGCCGTCGCGGCCCTGTCTGAGATCGAGCCGGCCGGGCGTCTGGACTGCGGCAATTGCGGCGTGCATAGCGCGCAGCGTCGCGCCGGCGCCGAAAGGCGCGATCTCGACCGGCAGCGGGAAGCGCCCGAGCACCGGCACGTATTTGCTGTCGTCGGCGATCACCAGCATGCGCCCGGACGCCGCGGCGACGATCTTTTCGCGCAGCAGGGCGCCGCCGCCGCCTTTGATGAGCGTCAGGTCGGGCCCGATCTCGTCGGCGCCGTCGACCGTCAGGTCGAGCTCCGGCGTATCGTCGAGGGTGGTGAGCGCGACGCCGGCGCGCTCGGCGTCGGCGCGGGTGGACTCGGAGGTCGGCACGCCAATGACGTCGAGTCCGCCGCGGACACGCTCGCCGAGCAGCTCGACGAAATGCTTGGCCGTCGACCCGGTGCCGAGGCCCAGCCGCATGCCAGGGCGCACGAATTCGAGGGCCTTGGCGGCGGCTGCGCGTTTGAAATGCTCGGCGTTCATTGGCACCGGCGGGACTGGATGAGGGATGGTCGGGATTAGGCGCTGCCTATCTAGCCTCGAATGGCGGGCCTGAATAGCCGAAAATCGGCATCCGTCGCCTTTGCGGAGGGCCTTGCAACCGGCCGCCGCGGCGGCTAGCGAGGTCGGCGACATGCCCGCCCCGCTTCTCGTCTTCGACCTCGACGGCACGCTCGTCGATACCGCGCCCGATCTCGTCGACACGCTCAACGTCGTGTTCGCGCGCGAAGGCCTGCCGTCGGTGCCCTACGACTACGCACGCACGATGATCGGCGGCGGCGCCAAGGCGATGCTGCTGCGCGGGCTCGAGGCGGACGGGCGCGTCGCCACGCCGGCGCTGATGGACCGGCTGTTCGCCGAATTCCTCGCGCACTACACCGACCACATCGCCGTGCGCTCGCGACCGTTCCCTGGACTGACCGATGCGCTCGACGCGCTCGCGGCACGGGGGCATCGCTTCGCGGTGTGCACAAACAAGCTCGAAGGGTTGTCGGTGCTCCTGCTGCGCGCGCTCGATCTCGCCGATCGCTTCGCGGCGATCTGCGGCCAGGACACATTCGGCATTCAGAAGCCGGACCCGGAGATCCTGCGGCGCACGATTGCCGCCGCCGGCGGCGTGCCCGGCCAAGCCGTGATGATCGGCGATTCCGCAACCGACATCCGCACCGCCCAAGCGGCGGCCATTCCGGTGATCGCCGTCGATTTCGGTTACAGCGAGGCTCCGGTTGCAGAGTACGGCCCCGACCGTGTGATCAGCCACTTCGCACAGCTGCCGGCCGAAATCGCCGCAATATCGGCGCGATTTTGATAGCTGCGCCGTCAATATGGTTAACGCGGTAAGGTTAATGGGATCGAGATTATTGCACCGATGTGTCAACGCCCGTATCTTGCCGCCGGGCGTGCCTGCGTGCGGCTCGCGTGGGGACGGATTAAACGCGTGGGGACGGGATTGAAGATGTATCGAGTGATTGCGATCGTCGGTGGCGCGCTGGCTCTCGCGGCGTGCTCGTCGACTCCGGACTGGATCAATCTCGACGGCCTCAAACCGGCCCCCAGCATGGACACGGTACGGTTCGAGTCGGAGCCGCCTGGCGCCGATGCGAAGACCTCGAACGGCCAGTCCTGCCGCACGCCGTGCGCGCTTGCGCTGCCGACCGATGCGCCCCTGACGGTGACCTTCACCCTCAACGGCTATCTACCCGAGACCGACCAGCTCGAAATCATCAACACGCCCGGCACGCCGCCGCAGTTGCGGCCGAACCCGGTTCTGGCCGAGCTGTCGCCGGCGCCGCCGCCGGCCAAGCCCGTCAAGAAGAAGCCGGTGCGCCATTCGGCGAAGCCCGCGGCCAAGCCTGCAGCCAAGCCCGCCGCGAAGAAGCCGGCGGCGCCGAAGCCGGCCGCACAGGCCCCTGCCCCGGCGCCCGCCGCGGCCGCGCCGCAGCAGTCGACCTCGCCCTGGCCGACGGCACCCGCGCCGCAACGCTGATCCGGCCCGAATTCGCAAGTTATCGACGGCCCGCGCCTGCAAGGACGCGGGCCGTTTCGCGTCCAGGCGCGATTGGCGCACTGGCCATTCTTCGCCAAGGTTTCTATATGTGACGGGTGGGGCGACGGAATCCGCTTCGCAGGGAGCCCCGATGGCGACAACCGAGCACGCATTGACGACGGATTTCGATCGCGCCGGCACGCCGCCGCGCGCCCTGATCGACCCGTTCGCGCGCGCCATCACCTATCTGCGCGTTTCGGTCACGGACCGCTGCGACTTCCGCTGCGTCTACTGCATGTCGGAACACATGACCTTCCTTCCGAAGGCGGAACTGTTGACGCTGGAGGAGCTCGACCGGCTGTGCAGCGCCTTCGTCGCCAAGGGCGTCACCAAGCTGCGCCTGACCGGCGGCGAGCCACTGGTGCGGCGCGGGATCATGACCCTGGTCGGCTCGCTGTCGCGCCACCTCAAGAGCGGCGCCCTCAAGGAACTCACACTCACGACCAACGGCTCGCAGCTCGAGAAATACGCCGCCGAGTTGAAGGACCTCGGCGTCGAACGCATCAACGTGTCGATCGACACGCTTGATCCGGACAAGTTCCGCGCGGTCACGCGCTGGGGCGATCTCGGCAAGGTGCTCGCCGGCATCGAAGCCGCGCAGAAGGCCGGCCTCAAGGTCAAGATCAACGCGGTGGCGCTCAAGGGCGTCAACGAGGACGAGCTCGCCGACATGACCGCCTGGGCGCACGGCCGCGGCATGGACCTGACGCTCATCGAGGTGATGCCGCTCGGGGAGACCGGCGAGTCGAGGCTCGACCAGTATCTGCCGCTGTCGCTGGCGCGCGCACAGCTGGCGGAGCGCTATACGCTCGAGGACATCGACTACCGCACCGGCGGTCCGGCGCGCTACGTGCGCGTCAAGGAAACCGGCGGGCGGCTCGGCTTCATCACGCCGCTGACCCACAATTTCTGCGAATCGTGCAACCGCGTCCGCATCACCTGCACCGGCACACTCTATATGTGCCTCGGCCAGAACGATGCCGCCGACTTGCGCTCGCCGCTGCGCGCCTCGGAAAGCGACGCTCAGCTCTATGCCGCGATCGATGAGGCCATCGGCCGCAAGCCCAAGGGCCACGATTTCGTCATCGACCGCGAGCACCAGCGTCCGGCGGTCGCGCGCCACATGAGTGTGACCGGCGGCTGAGCCCTCCCCTTGCGGGTGCAGCGCCGCTGCGCGCCACGGCTTTGCATGGTTATCCTCGGTAACCAATTTCGCCATTGACGGGCCTGCCCGGGTTCGGATTAGTTGGCCGGCTCGGCCGTGGGGGTCTGGGCCGTGGGACATAGAAGAAAAATAACAGGCCGGCCGGCATGACCGGTCCGCAGAGGGGAGTACGACTTGGGCGCCCTCGACGCAGTTCTGAAGGCGTTGCTGCCGCTGACACGCGCAATCGATGCCATGAATACATGGCTCGGCAAGCGCCTGGCCTGGCTGATCCTGGCTGCGGTCATCGTCTCGGCGGTCAACGCCACCATCCGCAAGGTGTTCGACACCTCCTCCAACTCCTGGCTGGAGCTGCAGTGGGTGCTGTTCAGCGTCGTATTCCTGCTGTGCTCGCCGTGGACGCTGCTCGCCAACGAGCACATCCGCATCGACATCGTGAACCAGATGCTGCCCAAGACGGTCCGCAACTGGATCGACACGATCGGCCATGCCTTCTTCCTGCTGCCGCTGTGCGTCATCATGATCATGACCGGCATCCCGTTCTTCTACCGCTCGATCGCAATCAATGAGCAATCGGGCAATGCCGGCGGCCTGCCGCAATGGCCGTCCAAGGCGCTCGTCATGGTCGGCTTCGCCCTGCTCCTGGTGCAGGGCGTGTCCGAGCTGGTGAAGCGCATCGCCATCATGCGCGACATGATACCGGACCCGCACGAGAACCAGACCAAGGCGATCGAGGCCGAGGTCGAGCACATCGTCGAAGCGATCGAAAAGCGCTGAGCGGCCTCGGGGGGAAATACGTATGGTGCACGTCCTGATCGACAACATGGCGCCGATCATGTTCGGCTCGCTTGTTGTCTTCCTGCTGCTCGGCTATCCGGCCGCCTTTTCGCTCGGCGCCGTCGGCCTCATCTACGCGCTGGTCGGCATCGATTTCGGCCTGTTCGCGCCAGACTTCCTGCAGGCGCTGCCGGAACGCGTCTACGGCGTGATGAGCAACGACACGCTGCTGGCGATTCCGTTCTTCACCTTCATGGGATTGGTGCTCGAACGATCCGGCATGGCCGAAGATCTGCTCGACACCATCGGGCAGTTGTTCGGCACGGTGCGCGGCGGTCTTGCCTATGCCGTGGTCTTCGTCGGCGCCCTGCTCGCCGCGACCACCGGCGTGGTTGCCGCTTCCGTCATCTCGATGGGCCTGATCTCGCTGCCGATCATGATGCGCTACGGCTACGACCGCCGCGTCGCCACCGGCGTCATCGCCGCCTCCGGCACCTTGGCGCAGATCATTCCACCATCACTGGTTCTGATCGTGATGGCCGATCAGCTCGGCCGTTCGGTCGGCGACATGTACGAAGGCGCCTTCATTCCGGGTCTGGTCCTGTCCGGCCTGTACGCGTTTTACGTCTTCCTGGTCTCGACCTTCTACCCGAAGGCGACGCCCGGCCTGCCGGCGGAAGCCGTCGGCTTCCGCGAGGCGAACGGCAGCCGCGGCCTGATTTCGCTCGCCGTGCTGGCGGTTGCCTCGGCCGTGTTCGGCTGGTTCATGATGCGGAATTCGACCTCACACGGCGCCGACTTCGTCGTGCTGTCGATGTTCTTCGGCATCATCTTCGCGTTCGCGATCACCGTGGTGAACTGGGTCACCGCCCGCACGGTGGGCTTCCGCTTCCTCTCGCATATGGCGCAGCAGACCACCTTCGTCATGGTGCCGCCGCTGTTCCTGATCTTTCTCGTGCTCGGCACGATCTTCATCGGCGTCGCCACCCCGACCGAAGGCGGCGCCATGGGCGCGGCCGGCGCGCTGATCCTCGGCGCCCTCAAGCGACGCCTGTCGTGGGATCTGGTGCGCCAGGCGGTGGAGTCGACGGCCAAGCTGTCGTCCTTCGTCGTCTTCATTCTGCTCGGCGCGCGCGTCTTCTCGCTCACGTTCTATGGCGTCAGCGGTCACATCTGGGTCGAGAATCTCCTGACCTCGCTGCCGGGCGGCCAGATCGGCTTCCTGATCTTCGTCAACGCCTTCGTCTTCGTGCTCGCCTTCTTCCTCGACTTTTTCGAACTGGCCTTCATCGTCATCCCGCTGCTCGGCCCGGCGGCCGAGCATCTCGGCATCGACCTGATCTGGTTCGGCGTCATCCTCGGCGTCAACATGCAGACGTCGTTCATGCACCCGCCGTTCGGCTTCGCGCTGTTCTACCTGCGCTCGGTGGCGCCGCGCGAGCCCTACAACGACCGGGTCACCGGCAAGCGCACCGAGGGCATCACCACGGGTCAAATCTACTGGGGCGCCATGCCCTTCGTGGTGATCCAGGTCATCATGGTGCTGCTGGTGATCCTGTTCCCGAGCATGGTGATGCACTACAAGGGCGTGGCGTCGACCATCGATCCGAACAAGGTGAAGATCGAGATTCCGCAGATCGACATGCCGTCGCTCGATCTCAGCCAGCCGCCGCAATTCAAATAGTCCGCCGACGCGCCGTCATGAAAAAAACCCCGGAGCGCGAGCTCCGGGGTTTCGCGTTTCGCGCTCAGGCGTCGTTCAGCCGCGCATGACCTTGGTCATGTAGGCGTCGTAGCTGAGCTCGGCCACCTGGAACCACTGATAGGTGTTCTTGGTGAAGTCCATCAGCGACTCGTTCACTTTCTTGAACGCAGCGTTCTCCTTCGACACCTCCGCATGCAGCTCCATGGTCGCCTTGTAGGAGGCGTCCATGATCTGCTGCGAGAACACGTGCAGCTTGGTGCCGTTCGCGAGGAGGCGACGCAGCGCCTGCGGGTTGAGGTGATCGTACTTCGCCATGCACCACGTGTTGGCGTAGTGGCCGGCCTGCTCGAGCACCGCCTGGTATTGCTTCGGCAGGGCGTTCCACTTGTCGATGTTGACGAAGGCATGAAGCATCGAGCCGCCTTCCCACCAACCCGGCGCGTAGTAGTGCGGCGCCACCTTGTAGAAGCCGAGCTTCTCGTCGTCGTACGGGCCGACCCACTCGCAGGCGTCGAGCGTGCCCTTCTCCAGCGCCGGATAGATGTCGCCGCCGGCGATCTGCTGCGGCACGCCGCCGAGCCTCTGCAGGACCTTGCCGGCCCAGCCGCCGATGCGCATCTTCAGACCCTTGAGATCGGCGACCGAGTTGATCTCCTTGCGATACCAGCCGCCCATCTGGCAGCCGGTCTGCGCCGCCAGCAGGCCCTTGATGTTGTACTTCTTGTAGAACTCATTCATCACGACATCGCCGCCGCCCTGCGTCCACCAGGCCTGGTTGATGCGGGCGTTCGGCCCGAACGGCACCGAGGTGCCGAAGCCGAAGGTCGGGTCCTTGCCGAAATAGTAGTAGGACGCGGTGTGGCCGATCTCGACGGTGCCGTTCTGGACGGCGTCGACAATCGCCAGGCCGGGCACGATCTCGCCGGCGGCAAAAACCTGGATCTGGAACTTGTTGTCGGTGGCGTCCGCCACGGCCTTGGCCATGACTTCGGCCGAGCCGTACAACGTGTCCAGCGACTTCGGCCAGCTGCACGGCATGCGCCATTTGATCGTCGGCGCGGACTGTGCGATCGCCGGCGCGGCCACAGCGACGCTGGCGGCAGCACCCATACCGGCCGTTTTCAGGAACTCACGACGTTTCATCCAACTTCCTCCCTTGTGAAAATGGACGGGCTGACGCGATTGCGTTGCGCCGTTCTTGATCTTTGGCCCTGCGGGATTTGTCCTGCGGGCGGGGCGGGATGCCGAGGCTCCCACAGATGATTCCAGTCTGCACTGGTTCGGTAAAACTTGGTAGGGTCAAGTTCCCGGTCGGTTAAGCAAAAAGGGGGCCGGCCCACAGGCCGGTCCCCTTGAAACAACACCCGAAAAGGTGCCCGGCCGCCACGGGCCGGTCGCCCCGAAACGGCGTCCGCCGGATCAGCCCCGGCTGCGCGTCCTGATCATGAAGCTGTCGAAGCCGTACTCGGCGACCTGCCACCACAGGTACTCGTCGTTGCGGAAGGCCTCCATGGACTCGAGCACCTTCTTGTAGTTCGGGTTCTTCGCCGACTCTTCGGCGTTCACCTCGTTCGACGCCTTCAGACAGGCTTCCATGACGGCCTGGCTGAACGGGCGCAGCTGCACGCCGTGCGAGAGCAGCCGTTTGAGCGCCTGGGGGTTGCGCGCGTCGTAGCTCGCCTGCTCCTCGACATTGGCCGCACCGGCCGCCGCCCTGACGATGGCCTGGTAGGACTTCGGCAGCTCGTTCCACTTCGCCAGGTTGATCAGCAAGTGGTTTGTGGTGCCGCCCTCCCACCAGCCGGGATAGTAATAATACTTGGCGACCTTGTAGAAACCGAGCTTCTCGTCGTCGTAAGGGCCGACCCACTCGGCCGCGTCGATGGTGCCCTTCTCCAGCGCCGGATAGATATCGCCACCGGCGATTTGCTGCGCGATGACGCCGAGCTTGCCGAGCGTTTTGCCGGCCCAGCCGCCGATGCGCATCTTCAGGCCCTTGAAGTCCTCGGTGGTCTTGATCTCCTTGCGAAACCAGCCGCCCATCTGACAGCCGGTATTGCCCATCAAGAGACACTTGGCGTTGAACTTGGCGCCGAAGTCGTCGATCAATTTCTGGCCGTCACCTTCGTGAAACCAGGCGTTTTGCTGGCGGGCATTCAGGCCGAACGGCACGGCGCAGAACAGCGCCCAGGTCGGATCCTTGCCGATGTAGTAGTACTGCGCGCTGTGGCCCATTTCGACGGTGCCGTTCTGCACGGCGTCGAGCACTTGCAGACCGGGCACGATTTCGCCGGCGGCAAAGGTCTGGATCTGGAATTTGCCGTCGCTGGCTTCCGAGACGTATTTGGCGAAGTTTTCGCAGGCGCCGAACAGAGTATCGAGCGATTTTGGCCAGCTCGCCGTGAGGCGCCATTTGAGCGTCGGCGCCGACTGTGCGATCGCGGGCGCCGCGATCGCGGTGGCCGCAAGTCCCACGCCCGCCGTCTTGAGAAACTGACGTCGTTTCATTGCCGTTCTCCTCCCTGGTCGCATGTCGGGCGGCGGCTCTCCCGGCGCCGGTCCGCCCCGAGGCGGTAACGATAGACCGCAGGGGCCCAAATTCCAATCGAACGAGAGCAAAGAAAATCCCCGCCCGGCGGGGGCCGGACGGGGCTTCGGGCGCGACGAAAAGTCGACGGGATCAGCCGCGGGCGCGCACGCGCACCATGAAGGCGTCGAAGCCGAGCTCGGCCACCTGCCACCACAGATACTCGTCGCCGCGGAATGCGACCATGCTGTCGTAAACCTTCTTGAATTCCGCGTTCTTGGCGCCGACTTCCTGATAGGTCTCGTTGGTGGCCTTGTAGCTCGCTTCCATCACCGGCTGCGGAAACGGGCGAAGCTGGGCGCCCGCGGCGACCAGCCGCTTGAGCGCCTGCGGGTTGACGGCATCGTACTTGGCCTGCATCCACACGTGGGCCTTGTCGGAGGCCGAGCGGACGATCTCCTGATAGGCCTTCGGCAGCGCATTCCACTTATCGAGATTGATAAAGTTGTGCAGCATGGCGCCGCCTTCCCACCAACCCGGGTAGTAGTAGTACTTCGCGACCTTGTAGAAGCCGAGCTTCTCGTCATCGTAAGGACCGACCCACTCGACGGCATCGATCGTGCCCTTCTCGAGCGCCGGATAGATGTCGCCGCCGGCGACCTGCTGCGGCACCGCGCCCATCTTGCTGAAGATCTGGCCGTTGAAGCCCGCCGTGCGGAATTTCAAGCCCTTGATGTCGTCGACGGTCTTGATCTCCTTGCGGAACCAGCCGCCCATCTGCGTGCCGGTGTTGCCGGCCGGGAAAGCGATGAAATTGTATTTCTTGAAGAAGTCGTTGGCGAGTTCGAGCGCGCCGCCGAAATACATCCACGACGTCTGCATGCGCGAATTCAGGCCGAACGGCTGCGCGGTGAACAGCGAGAACGTCGGATCCTTGCCGACGTAATAATAGGACGCGGTGTGCGCCATCTCGACGGTGCCGTTCGAGACCGCATCGGCGGCCTGCAGACCCGGGACGATCTCGCCGGCGGCGAAGGTCTGAATCTGAAACTTGTTGTCGGTCGCGTCGGCAACGGACTTGGCGAACACTTCGCCGGCGCCGAAGATGGTGTCGAGCGAACGGGGGAAGCTCGACGTCAGGCGCCACTTCACCTCGGGAGACGATTGCGCGATGGCCGGCGAGGCGACGGCCGCGGCTGCGAGACCCGCGCCGGCGGTGCCCAGGAATTGTCGGCGTTTCATGGAAATTCAAACTCCAGTGTTTTTATGAGATTGCCCCGCCGAGTGCGGCGGATTGCGCGTGTCAAAGCAGGTCGTCGCCGCCGGCGCCAGTGCGGGCCGATGCAGGGCATGCATGCAGGCAATGCAGGATGTACGAGCGATCTTAGACGAAAGTCTGACTACTTGATCGCGCGCATCAGCGCGCCGGTCCGAGCGATCAGCGTGCGCACCGTGTCGACATCGGCGCGCGGCTCCTTCGGTGCCGCAAGCGGCGCGAAGGCATCTTTCAGATGGATCAGGTTACCGCGCAACGTCCGCAGGGCGTCGGCGTGCTCGCTGCCGACCGCGCTGGCGACGCTTTCGACCATGCGATCCGACTCGAAGACGATGCCGCGCGCGGTCTGGTAGCCGACCGGGTGGACGATGCGGCCATTGGCCACGGCGTCGTCGTATTCATCGGCCGCGTCGCGCAAGGTCGCGGCGGCCACTTGCAGCGTGAAGCGCGGCCAGTCCTTCTGCCGTGCCCGAAGCGCGAAGTCGGCGGCGACGAGGGACGCCTGCACCTTCTTCCAGGCGCGGTCGTAAAGCTTGATGCTGCGCGCCGCCACCGCATGCGCGAGCTCGCGCAGCGCACCGTCGAAGGGCGGCGTCTTGTAGCTCCGCAATTCGTCGCGAATGACGCCGTAGATTTCCTCGCGCGGAAAGTCGGCATGCGGACGCGCATCGACCCAGTCGCGCTCTTTCACCAGCGCGTCGGCCATCAACAGGTCGGCGCGGATCAGCGCAATGTTGCGGGCGAATGCGGCATCCGCCGACAGTGCCGCCGCGACGAGCGGCGCCGCCGGCTGTTGTGGCGGCTGTGGCTGGGCCAGTGCCGCCACCGGCATCACAGCGAGAGCGATCAGGCTGAAACCGAGGAGTTTTGCCTTGGCCATGCCGCGCCCCCTGCCCGCCGGCAACTCACGCCTCGATGACGATCTTCGGCGCCGCGCGTCCGGCGGAGGGACCGCCCCTGATCTCGGCCAGAACCTTGGCGGCGATGTCGCGATAGATTTTGGCATGCGGTCCATCCGGCTCGGTCGCCACCACCGGCAGACCGGCGTCCGATTTCTCGCGGATCGTCATGTGCAGCGGCACCTCGCCGAGGAACGGCACGCCCTGCCGCTCGGCCTCGTGGCGCGCGCCGCCGTGGCCGAAAATGTCGGAGCGCGTGCCGCATTCGGGACAGAGGAAATAGCTCATGTTCTCGACCACGCCGAGCACGGGCACATTGACGCGCTTGAACATGGCGACGCCGCGGCGGGCGTCGATCAGCGCCAGGTCCTGCGGCGTCGACACGATGACCGCGCCCTTCAGCGGCACCTGCTGCGCCATCGTCAGTTGCGCGTCGCCAGTGCCCGGCGGCATGTCGACGACCATGATGTCGAGCTTGCCCCATTCGACCTCGCGCAACATCTGGGTGATTGCGGACATCACCATCGGTCCGCGCCAGATCATCGGCGTGTCTTCGTCGATGAGGAAGCCGATCGACATCACGGTCAGGCCGTAGCGCTCGATCGGCTTGAGCCGGTTGCCGCCGATGGTCTGCGGCTTCTCGCGGATCGCCAGCAGCTTCGGCAGCGACGGGCCGTAAATGTCGGCGTCGAGAATGCCGACCTTGAGGCCGAGGTCGCGCAGGCCAAGCGCGAGGTTGACCGCGGTGGTCGACTTGCCGACGCCGCCTTTGCCGGAGGCGACGGCGATGACGGCATCGACGCCCGGAATGCCGGGCTGCACCTTGTCGGCAGGATGCGCCGCGTGGGCGTGCGGCGCCGCCGGGCGCTGCGCTGGCGGGCGCTGCGCCGCCTGCGGCGCGGGCGCGCCGCCGCCGGCGCGTTCCGCCGTCAGCGCCACCAGCGCCGAGACGACGCCCGGCACCGCCTTGACCGCGTCCTCGGCGCGCTTGCGCACCGGTTCCCACGCCTTGACCGAGGCGGCATCGACCGTGATCGAGAAAAATACCTTGCCGTCGCTGACGACGATGTCCGAGAGGACGCGCGCCTCGGCCAGGCCGCTGCCATTCGGCGCGGCGACCGCCGCCAAAGCCGTCAAAACCTGCTCTTTCGTCACCGCCATCGCACGCACCCTCGTTCCATTCGGCCGCCACCATAGGCACACCGGCAGGGGCGTCAATGCAGCCTTGAGTTCAACGCCATGCGCATGCCAGTTTGCGCCCCGGCTCCGCCCACCGCCCCGGAAATACCGACATGACCCACGACGAGATCAAAGAGCAGCTCATCTGGGCCGGCAAAGTCCTGGTCGGCGAAGGGCAGGACGACTTTACCCGCGGCCACATCTCGTTCCGGCTCCCGGACGAGCCATACCTCTTCTTCATGAAGCCGCACAGCGTCGGCCTCGACGAGATCACGCCCGAGAACATCCTGACGATCGACCTCGACGGTAATGTGGTCGCGGGCACGGCGCGCCGGCACAGCGAGGTCTACATCCATTCCGAAATATTCAAGCAGCGCGTCGATATCAACTGCGTTCTGCATACGCATCCGCCCTATGCCGTCGCCCTGTCGGCAACCGGCCGGCCGATGCGCGCCTACAGCCAGCCGGGCGCGCTTTTCTACGAGGCGCTTGGCATCTACACCGGCACGATCAATCTCATTCGTAGCAAGGAGATGGGCGCCGGCGTCGCGCGCGCGCTCGGTCCGCATCGGGCGGTGCTGCTCAAGAACCATGGCGCGGTGACCGTCGGCGCGACCGTCGCCGAAACCGTCATCGGCGCGATCATGCTGGAGAACGCCGCGATGGTTCAGCTCGCGGCCGAAGCAGCCGGCGATCCGGCGCCGGAGTTTCCGCGGACCGATATCGAGAAGCTCAAAAGCGATATCAGCCGCCCAGAACAGTTCGCCATCAACTTCGATTATCTGGTACGACGTGTGAAACGTCGGGAAGGCATCGGCGACAAGAAATAGGGAGGATACGGCATGAGGCGATTTTCAATCTGCGTCACTGCATTGGCCGCCGTCCTGAGCGCCGCCCTGCCCGCGGCGGCCGAGAACGCCTACCCGAACCGGCCGATCAAGATCCTGGTGCCGATCCCTCCCGGCGGCGCGCCCGACGTCGTGGCGCGCCTTGTCGGTGACTACCTGTCGAAGGCGGTCGGCCAGCCGGTCGTGATCGAGAACCACACAGGTGCCAACGGCAACATCGCCGGCGAAGCCGTGGCCAAGGCGGCGCCCGACGGCTACACGCTGATCCTTGCGGCCGACAGCGGCATCGTCATCAATCCGCACGTCTATTCGAAGATGACCTTCGATCCGATGAAAGACCTGGTGCCGATCACCTCGGTGGCGACCAATCAGTTCGTGCTGGCGGTCAACCCGAAGGTGCCGGTCAAGACACTCCAGGAATTCGTCGCGTACGCCAAGAAGGCCGAACCGCCGCTCGCCTTCGCCAGCGGCGGCGTCGGCAGCCAGCATTTCTTCGCCATGGAGCAGCTCAAGCAGCGCGCCGGGTTCACTGTGCTCAATGTCACCTACCGCGGCGGCTCGCCGGCCATGCAGGCGACGATTGCCGGCGAGACCCAGGTGCTGTTTGCCGGCGGCGAGAGCGCCGGCCAGTTCGAGGCCGGAACGCTGCGGCCGCTTGCCGTCAGCGGCAAGGAGCGCTCGAAGCGCCTTCCCGACGTGCCGACCATCGGCGAAGTCTATCCGGGCTATGCCGTCGATATCTGGCTGGGCCTGTTCGCGCCGGCCGGCACGCCGCAGCCGATCGTCGACAAGCTCCGCGGCACCGTGCAGGCCTTGTTGGCCAAGCCCGAAGTGGCGGCCAAGATCAATGTCTCGGGCAGCCTGCAGCCGCTGATCCTGTCGCAGGAGGCGTTCGCCGCGCGCATCCGCAGCGACGATCAGAAATTCGGCAAGCTCGCCAAGGAGCTCAACGTCCACATCCAGTAGGTCTCAACCGTCAGCGTGCAGCAGGTCTCAACCGTCAGCGTGCATTTCGAAGGAGAATAATGATGGCGAAAGTGGCATTTCTCGGCCTGGGCGTGATGGGCTACCCGATGGCCGGGCATTTGAAGGGCAAGGGTGGTCACGATGTCACCGTTTTTAACCGCACCGCCGCCAAATCCGAGCAGTGGGTCAAGCAATACGGCGGCAAGTCCGCGCCGACGCCGAAGGCGGCAGCGGCTGGCCAGGACTTCGTCATGTGCTGCGTCGGCAATGACAACGATCTGCGCGAGGTCACGCTCGGCAAGGACGGCGCCTTCCAGGCGATGGGCAAGGGCACGATCTTCGTCGACCACACCACCGCCTCCGCCGAGATCGCGCGCGAGCTCTATGCCGCCGCCAAGAAGAGCGGCTTCGACTTCATCGATGGGCCGGTGTCCGGCGGCCAGGCCGGCGCCGAGAACGGCGTGCTGACTGTGATGTGCGGCGGCGACGAGCCGGTCTTCGACAAAGCCAAGCCGGTTATCGACGCCTATGCGCGAGCCTGCAACCTGATGGGTGCGCCGGGCTCGGGGCAACTCGCCAAGATGTGCAACCAGATCTGCATCGCCGGCCTCGTGCAAGGGCTTTCCGAGGCCCTGCATTTCGCCAAGAAGGCGGACCTCGACATCGACAAGCTGATCGCCACCATCTCCAAGGGCGCGGCGCAGTCCTGGCAAATGGAAAACCGCTACAAGACCATGGCGGCGGGCAAGTTCGACCACGGCTTCGCAGTCGACTGGATGCGCAAGGACCTGTCGATTTGCCTCGGCGAAGCGCGCAAGAACGGCGCCAGCCTGCCCGTCACGGCGCTGGTCGATCAGTTCTATGCCGAGGTGCAGAAGATGGGCGGCAAGCGCTGGGACACCTCGGCACTGCTGGCGCGGCTGGAGCGCGAGTGATCGTCAGGAGCGGCGATCTCGCGGTCGCCGCCCTGCCCAGTTGACGGATGCCCGCGGTCGCGGGCATCCCGGCGTCATCAATTTAAATAACCGGCGCAGCGAACGATCAGAATTCCAGCTTCAGCCCGTCCTCGGCCAGCAGGACGCCGCCGGCCCGCACCTCATCCAGACGCGCCAGCATGGTCGGGTTCATGTGCGTGAGCATGGTGCGTTTGGCGGCCAGCGCGGCGAGCTTCGGCTGCAATATCTCCCAGGTCAGATGCCCGGAGAGCTTGCCGACGAAGCCGTAGCATTCGCAGATGAACAGGTCGGCCTCGCGCGCGATCGGTAACAGGGCGTCGGTCCATTCGGTGTCGCCGGAATAGGCAAAGGTCTTGGTGCCGTCCGACAGACGCAGCGCCGTCGACGGCGCGCCGGACTGGTGAAGAACCTCGGCCGTGACGATCGCATGGCCGAGCACCTCGTCAGGGGCGCCCGGCGCGATCTCCTGAACGCTCCAGGGAAAGCGCCACTTGGAGCCCGTCGACTTCGGAAAGAACGCCTCCATCAACGCATCGAGCCGCGCCCGTGTCCCGGTCGGGCCGGCGATCAGCAGCGGCCGCTCGCGACGCGCCAGAAATTGATAATCCAGCAGCAGGAGCGGCAGACCGCCGAAGTGGTCACCGTGGAGGTGCGACAGCACGACGCCGTCAATGCGGTTGGGATCGAGCTTCAACGCTTTCAACGCGACGAGCGACGAGGCGCCGAAGTCGACCACAAGGCTGGCCTTGGCGGTCTCCAGCCAGAAGCAGGTGTTCATGCGCCCGCCCGAGCCGAAGGCGTCGCCGCAGCCGACAATGGTCAGCTTCATGATACGCTCACGCCTTCGCGCTCGGCCGCGCCGCGACCTCGGCGTGCCAGCGTTTGACGTTGGTGAGTTCGTCCGGGAGCGGAATGCGCGTGGGCTTCATGAAATCAACCGCGCAGAGCGCCGTAATGTCGGCGACGGTGTAGTGGTCGCCGGCGATGTAGGCGTGCGTGGCCAGTTCGGCGTCGAGAATGCGGAGGAAGTCGATGACCCGCGGCTTGTTGGCCTCGGCCCAGGCCGGCACTTGCGGCACTTCGAGCTCCTTCATCGCCGGATGCGTGTGGCGGAAGACCTGAGCGACCGGAAACAAAAGACTCAGCTCGCAGCGCCTGTTCCACATCTCGACGATCGCGATCTCCTTGGCGCCGGTGCCGAACAGCGGCGGCTGCGGCCGCAGCGCTTCGAAATAGCGGCAGATCGCAATCGATTCGGAGATGATCGTGCCGTCATCCAGCACGAGGGCCGGCATGCGCTGAAGCGGATTGATCGCCGTGTATTCCGGCGTCAGGTGCTGCTTGGCCATCATGTCGACCTGCTCGGTCGGCACCTCGATGCCCTTCTCGGCAAGAAAAATACGCACGCGGCGCGGATTCGGCGCCATCTTGCTGTCGTAGAGCTTCATTTCGCGTCCCCGGTTCGCCCCGTCGCGGCCAAACGACCACGGCTCCGGCACCCTGTCAAAGCCCGGTTAAGAATCGTTAACCAGAGACTTTAGGCGGCTCTTAAGCTTGGCCTTAAGGATTATAGGTGAGTTTGGACGCCACATTTCCGTAGCGTCAGCGTCCCCGACATGCCCATCCCCGGCGAACAGCCCGATCTGAGCGCCCTACCCCCGGAAACGTCGCCGGTGAAACGGCGGCTTGCCGCGCAATACGTGCGCGAAGCGCGCGACCGGCTGACCTCGTCGAGCGGCACGCGCCCGGCCTTCGACATCGAACTGCTGCGGCTCTACGCGCAAAACCGGCTGTCGGCATCGCTGGTGATCCTGCTGCTGGTCGGCACGATCGGCTTCCTGTCGAGCCTGTGGACCGGCGCGGTGACTGCCGGCGCCTGGACCGCGGCGGTGCTCGTCATCCACGCCGTCATCATCAGCAAGTGCCGCCAGTTCCTCGACCTGCCGCCTGCCGAGGTCTCCACTCGCGCGTGGCGGCTGCGCTTCATCACGCTCGATCTGTTCTACGGTCTGGCCTGGATGTACATCATCATCCATCCGGTCGGCGTCGACGAGAGCTCGGGCACCTTCATGCTCTTCGTCATGCTGCTGGTGGTGGCGGTCTCGAGCATGCTGGCTTCGAGCCTGCCGATCGCGGTGTTTGCCGCGACGTTTCCCGTTACGGCGGCGGTCGCGCTCGATTTCGCGCTGCACGGCACGCTGCGCGACACCATCCTCGCCGTCATGGCGATTGCCGCGCAGGGCTATTTCGCCGTGCTGGCCTACCGCCTCTATTCGACCTCGCTGGCGACGCTCGAGGCGCGCGCCGAGAAGGACGCATTGATCGGTGAGCTGGAGCAGGCGAAGGCGATCTCCGACGAAGCACGGCGGCGCGCCGAGGCCGCCAACATCTCGAAGTCGCGCTTCCTCGCCCAGATGAGCCACGAGTTGCGCACGCCACTCAACGCCATTCTCGGCTTCTCGGAGGTGATGAAGACCGAGGTGTTCGGCGAGCACGCGATCCCCGCTTACAAGGAATACTCCGCCGACATCCATAATTCCGGCGTGCATCTGCTCGGGCTGATCAACGAGATCCTCGATTTGTCGCGTATCGAGGCCGGCCGTTACGAATTGAACGAGGAGTCGGTGTCGCTGGCCGGCATCGTCGAGGACTGCCATCATTTGCTGAAGCTGCGCGCCACCAATCGCGGCATCGCCATCCACGAGATGTTCGAGAGTGAGCTGCCGCGGCTGTGGGCGGACGAGCGCGCGCTCCGCCAGATCTGCCTCAATCTCCTGTCCAATGCGATCAAGTTCACGCCGCAGGGCGGCGAAATCTGGCTCAAGGTCGGCTGGACCGCGTCCGGCGGACAGTACATGAGCGTGAAGGACACCGGCTCGGGCATTCCGGAAGACGAAATCCCGGTTGTGCTCGCGTCGTTCGGCCAGGGCTCGAATTCGATCAAATCGGCCGAACAGGGCGCCGGCCTCGGTCTGCCGATCGCCAAGAGCCTCGTCGACCTGCATGGCGGCACGTTCCAGCTCAAGTCGAAACTGCGCATCGGCACCGAGGTCATCGTCACCTTCCCGCCTGAGCGCGTCGTTGCGGCGATGGCGCCGATCCAGGAACCGGCGCCGCCACTGGCACCGCTCGCGGGCGAGCCGATCCTCAGCGCGGACGAGAAGCGCCGGCTCAGCCGCCGGCCCTTGTTCCGCGCCGGCACCTGACGAGACAGGCCTTGCGACAATCCCGCGATTGCCTTCCCGTTGCCGCCGATTATGGTGACCATGGAATCGCCCTCGAACACCCCGCCGATGGAAACGCCCTGCGTCAAAATCTGCACACTCGATGCCCGCGCCGGCCGCTGCCTCGGCTGCGGCCGCACGAGCGACGAGATTGCGGGCTGGAGTCGCATGAGCGACGCCGAGCGCAGCCGCGTCATGGCGGAACTGCCGGCGCGGCTTGCCGGCACCGTGGCCGCGACGGAGTAATGGAGTGAGCCGCCGTCTGACTTGGTCGCTGGCCTTCGGTGTCGTGGTCTCCCTCGCCGCGCTGATCGCCAGCAGCGACCAGGATGCCATCACCAATCTGCTGCGCCACGACGTCGGCGCGCTGACGCTGAAGATCGCGCTGATCGTCTGCGCCAGCGGCCTGCTGCTGGTATTGTTCCGCGAGCGTCTGTCGAAGGCGATCGAGGCGACCTTGTTCTGGACGGTCCTCGGCCTGCTGCTGGTGGTCGGCTACACCTATCGCTTCGAGCTCGCCGACGCGGGCGACCGAGTCGTCGCCGAACTGATGCCCGGCCGCGTCGCCGGACACGGCCGCAATGCCGAAGTGGTGCGCAGTCGCGGCGGCGACTTCGCCGTCGCCGCCCACATCAACGGCGCCAAGATTCCAATGGTGCTCGACACCGGCGCGAGTTCGGTGGTGCTGACGCAGGAGGCCGCGCGCGCCGCCGGCCTGCCGATCGAAGTGCTCGACTACAGCGTCAACGTCGATACCGCCAACGGCCGCACCCGCGCTGCGCCAGTGACGCTTGCCCGCCTCGCCGTCGGCAATCTGATCGAGCACGACGTGCCGGCGCTGGTGGTGCGGCAGGGACAATTGCGCAACAACCTGCTTGGCATGAGCTTCCTTAACCGGCTGGAGAGCTGGGAGGTGCGCGGCGACAAGCTGCGCATGCGCGGCTACCCGTAGGCAGGCCGAAGCGTCAAATCAGCGTTGCGAGGAATCGCAGCGACACCAGCATCAGAAACAGGCCGAAGCCGATCTCCAGTTTGCGGCGCGGCAGCCAATGCGCGAGCCGCACGCCGTAGCCGGTCATGTAGCTCGACACCGGTGCCATCAGCACGAAGCCGATGACCGACACGAATCCGAAGGACAGCGGCGGCAAGTCATGGATATGCGACCATCCTGCAAACGCGTAGCCGATCGCGCCGACAACGGTGATCGGAACGCCGATACCGGCCGACGTCGCAACGGCGCGCTGCATCGGCTGGCCGTACATGGTCAAGACCGCGTTCGAGAAGGCGCCGCCGCTCACGCCGACCAGCGATGAAACCAGCCCGGTGACAAAGCCATAGACCGACATCAAGACCCGTCCGGGCAATTCGTCTCCGAAGTTCCAGCGATCGCCGGCGAAGAGCATTTTCGTGCTGATGAAAGCGGTGAAGATGACAAAGGCGATTTTGAACACCGCGCCCGGCGCAAACGACGCAGTGACCG
>Ga0105240_10004292_pt1 | contig 21784 bp, 17 predicted proteins | sample KBSC54metaG_FD_80426 | JGI IMG/M metagenome (GOLD analysis project Ga0105240, IMG submission 80426) | Corn rhizosphere microbial communities from Kellogg Biological Station, Michigan, USA - KBS C5-4 metaG | ecosystem: Host-associated > Plants > Roots > Rhizosphere > Soil | place: Michigan, USA... | reverse complement strand
GATCCCGAGGATCGCCGTGGGCGCGAGCGCTTGCTGGAGATGGACGCGGGCCGCTGTCTTTTCCGCGATCATTCAGGCCGCGTCGAGGCGATCCAGGTCGAGTTGGCGGGCCAGGGTTTGCTGCGTGCTTTCTCGACCACGCCAGGCGTCGCCGGGCAGGCGACCGATGCGCCATGAGGCGGTGGCCTGCGCGGCTCGCCGAGCGGGCGGCATGGCGCCGGCTGTCGCTCGGCGCGGTGGCGCTGCTCGCGGTACTTGTCGCCGTCTGCACCGTCATGGCGCCGCCGGCAGGGGCGAGCACGCCCGTCCACCCCGGGCACGTCGCCGGTCGCGCGCCGTCCGGCCCCCCGCTCAGCGGGAGCAGCAGCGGCGGCGCGGTCGCGCCCGGCGAAGGCGAACAGACGGCCGGCATCCAGTCGGCCGCCGGCGATCAGCTGGTGGAAAACGGCCTGGCGAGCCCGCTTTGCAAAGGGACGATCGCCGGCTCCCTGTCAAGTCGGGCGCAGGCCGACTGTCGCACCTCCGGCTTCGTCGGCGCGCCCGCGCCGACCAACGACTACGCGCTTGACGTCCACATCGACACCGGCGCGTTCGGCCTGAGCAAAGGGGGCCTGCTGTCAATCATCCAGGACGTCTTGATCGCGCCGGTGTGGGGAGCGCTCGGCTGGATCGTGCATGTTCTGCTGGTCGCGCTGGAGTGGTGCTACACGCTGGAACTGCTCGGCGGCGCAGGTACGAGCACCGTCGCGCGTGCCCTCGCGCGGGCTCGCGCCACCTTCACGGACCCGTGGCTGGCGCCCGTCCTGGCGCTGGCGTCGCTGCTTGCTCTGCACCACGGTCTCGTGCGCCGCCGCGTGAGCGAGACGCTCGGTGGCGCGCTGACGATGCTCGTGATGATGGCGGCCGGTCTGTGGGTGATCGCCGATCCGGCCGGGACGGTCGGAACCGTTGGCGGCTGGGCCAACCAGGCGAGCCTCGGCGCGCTGGACGCCACCACCGGCGCGGCGCCGACGGGAACCGCGGTGGCGCTCGGCGACAGCATGCGCGCGCTGTACGCGACCGCGATCGAAACGCCCTGGTGCTACCTGGAGTTCGGCAACGTCGGCTGGTGTGAGGACTCCGCGCGGCTGGAACCGAGCTTGCGCACGGCGGCGCTGGCGCTGGTCGCGCATGAAGGCACGTCCGCGCAAACGCGCGAGCTGGTACGTGACGCGAACAGCAATGGCGCGCTGTTCCTGGCTTTCCCGGCCAACGGCCCGGCGCGAAACTCGATCAACCAGGAAGGCTCTTTGCTGCGCGCGATCTGCCGTAGCGAAGAAGCCACCAAATGCAGGGGCCCGGCGGCGGCCGAGGCGGAGTTCCGCACCGACGGCGGCACGTTCCCGCGCATGTTCGGCCTGTTGGCGATCGTCGCCGGCATCTGCGGGCTGGCGCTCTTGTTCGGCTCGATTGCGTTGCAGTTGCTGACGGCGGCGCTCTTCAGCGTTCTGATCTTGCTGTTGGCGCCGATCGCCGTGCTCGCCCCCGCGCTCGGGGACGGCGGTCGGGCCATCTTCGCCGGTTGGGCCACCCGTTTGCTGGGCGCGGTCACCTCCCGGCTGCTGTTCTCGTTCGTGCTCGGCGCGCTGCTGAACATGCAGCGCGTCATTGCTTCGCTGGCGGTTCTCGGCTGGTGGACGCAGTGGCTGCTGTTCTCCGCGATGTGGTGGATGGCGTTCCTGCGACGCCACGAAGCGGCGGCGATCTTGCGCGAAGGAGGCAGTCGTCACCGCGGAGCCAGCCGTGGTCCTGCCCCTGGCGCTCAAGGCGCCGGCCCGCGGATCGGCCGGCTCCCACGTCCGCGGCCCGTCAAGCGAGCGGAGCAGGCGCTGCAGGCATATGGAGCGATCCGGCACCCGGCCCGCTGGGTAGAGGCCCAGAGGAGCGCTCGGATCGCCCATCGGCCGCCGGGCGATGAGCGGCTCGGCCGGGACAGGAGCAAGCCCGCCGCCGCACCCGCCGGCGGGTCGCCGTCTCGGCGAGACGAGGTGGTTGTGCCCGCGGCAGCGCCTGCACCGACTCCCCCGTCGACGCGGCCGATTTCCCCGGGTCCGCCGGCGCCGCCGGTTCCGCCCAAGGAGTCGGCTCCGCCCGAGCCACCGGCGCCTCACGGCCCACCGCCCCCGGTCGCGCGGCGCGAGGACGCAACGCGCATGTCGCCCGCAGAGCAGAGCTCGATCGTCATGAAAGACGCGTTTGCGGTCGAGCGGGGGCAGAAGCCCAAGCTCGGATTTGACTTCAAGGATCCGCGGGCATGATTGTGGGCGCCAAGCTCGTCGCGCCGGCCATCGCCGCGCTTGCCCTCGCCGGCTTGGTTGGACTGATGGTGGTCGCCGCGGTCGCCGGAGCGGGCGCCGCGCCGAGCGCGCAAGCCGGCGGCGGCTTCGGCGTCTCCGCTCGCGCCCGGGCCGACATTCCGCCGGCCTATCTCGCCCTCTACCAGCGCGCCGCCGCTCGCTACCGACTGGACTGGGCGATCCTCGCCGGGATCGGCAAGGTCGAGTGCGATCACGGGCGTGACCCGGACCCTTCCTGCACGAAGGAGGGCGCCGTCAACTCGGCCGGAGCCGGCGGACCGATGCAGTTTCTGGCCTCGACGTTCAGCCAGTACGGCGTCGCGCCGGCCGGCGGCATGCCAGATCGGTGGCGGGCGGCGGACGCCATTTTCTCGGCCGCGAGCTACCTGCGCGCGTCAGGCGCACCGGACGACTACAGCAAGGCGATTTTCGCCTACAACCACGCCACCTGGTACGTGGCCGAGGTCAAGCACTGGGCGTCCGTCTATCGCGGCGCCGCGCTCGCGGCGGCCTCCGGCGTTGGCGAAGAAGAAGCGGGCGGAACTGAGCTCTGGCCTGGTGTTGGACCAGTTCGCTACATCGCCGGTTCGCAGGCTCGTCTGACGCCGGGCGACGGTCATGTCGCGCAGGTGCCCGCACAAGCTCCGCGAGTGGTGCAGGCGATGGTGATCGCAGGCAACGAGATGCAGGGCGTGCCCTACGGGCCGACCGGTCATCCCGATCCGCGCGGCGCTGACAGCGAGGACTGTTCGAGCACGCTCAACTACGTGCTCTACCGATCCGGGGCGCGACCGATCGACGAAATCGTGCGCGAGAATCCGCTGGCGCAGGACTACGTGGACTGGGGCGAACCGGGCCCGGGCCGGTGGGTCACGATCTACGCGACGACGGCTCCCTCCGACCACGTCTTCGTCGTGATCGCCGGTCTGCGCCTGGACACTTCCCACAACGGCACCGACGTTGGTCCCAATCGCGACCAGGACGGCCCGCGCTGGCGGATCCTCGACCACATCCCCACCTGGGCGCACTGGTCGGTGCGCCATCCGCCTGGGTTGTAAGCGCCTGGGTTGTAAGGTGCCCCTGTGAGCGCGCGCGAGGTCGAGTTCCTGCTGATCGGCGGCGGTCTGGCCTCGGCCAATTGCGCGCGCTGGCTGCGCGAGTCCGGCGCCGAGGGCGAGATCCTGCTTGTCGGGCGCGAGCCCGATGCGCCCTACAACCGGCCGGAGTGCTCGAAGGGGTACCTGCGCGGGGAAGAGACTCGGGAGGAGCCGCTGTTCCGGCCGCCGGGATGGTGGGAGGAGCAGAAGGTCGAGCTGCTGACGCGCACGAGCGTGACCTCGCTCGACGCGCAGGCGCGCACGGCCAAGCTCTCCGACAACCAGGAGATCAAGTTCGACAAGGCGCTGCTGGCGACGGGCGCGAACGTGCGTCGGCTGAACGTGCCCGGCTGTGAGCTGGAGCAGATCCACTATCTTCGAACGCTCGGCAACGCCGACTCGATCCGCGAGGGGGTCGCCGATGCTGAGAACGTAGTGCTGATTGGCGGCTCTTACATCGGCTGCGAGGTGGCGGCGTCGCTGAGCAAGATGGGCAAGAAAGCGACGATCGTGATGCAGGAGGAGGCGACGTTCGAACGCACCTTCGGCAAGCAGGCCGGGCGTTTCTTCCAGGGCCTGCTCGAATCGCACGGCGTCGTCGTTCACGGCAGCGACGGCCTCGATCGCTTCGAAGGGGCGGACGGGCGCGTGGGCAAGGTTGTGACGAGCAACGGGCTGGAGCTAGCGGCCGAAGCAGTCGTCGTGGGGGCGGGCGTCACTCCCGATGTCGCGCTTGCCAAGCGGGCGGGTCTGGATATCGGCGAGCGCGGGGGGGTGCTGTGCTCTTCGCGCCTTGAGACATCCGTGCCCGGCATCTACGCGGCTGGGGACATCGCCGAGTACGACTCCCCGATGCACGCTGGGCACGTTCGCATAGAGCATTGGGACGTCGCCTTCAACCACGGCAAGACGGCCGCGCTGAACATGCTCGACAAGGACGTGCCACACGAGGTCGTGCCCTACTTCTATTCGGTGCTCGCCGACTGGGGCGAGCTCGAGTACGTCGGTCCGGCGTACCAGTGGGACGAGGAGATCGTGCGCGGCTCTTACGAGAGCGGCGAGTTCACCAACTGGTTCCTGCAGGATGGCCGCCTGCGCGCTGCGCTGACGTTCGGGCGCTCGGACGACCTCGAGCAGGCGCGCAATCTGATCGCCCGGGGGGCTGCGCTGGACGAGGACGAGCGGGCCGCCCTCTCACGGGTGTAGGATCCTCCCGTCCATAACGGTCGGTGAAAAGGGAAGCCGGTGCAAGTCCGGCGCGGACCCGCCACTGTGACCGGGGATGCCAACCGTGGCGCGCCTTCGGGCGCGCAGCCACTGGCGCCGCCATCGGGCGGGCCGGGAAGGCGCGGAGGGTAGGCCCGGGAGCCAGGAGACCTGCCTCCGACCGATAAGCCCACAAGCCCTCGTGGAAAGGGGTGGCTCCAACATGAAGCACTCACGTACCCTCGCGCTCGGCGTTCTCGCCGCGGCGTCCCTGTCGGTCTCGGCCCTGGCTCTTCCGCTCGCCGCGCAAGCGTCTCCCGGTGCCGCCGTCGCAAAATCCTCCGGCACGCCGGCGAACATTCGCGTCGAGGGGATCTCAAAGACCCTGTTGGCCGAAACGACCGTCCTGACCAGAGCCGCCTCGATCGACCCGGACGGGAAGCCCGCCGACACCTGTGAAGGCGACACCGCGGCTGTGGCGCTGCAGGACGCAACCCACGGACACTGGACCGCCGGCTCCTATTTCAGCGGGCTCGGCTACTCCGTCGCCGGCATACTCGGCGAGTCCTACCCGTTCACGTCCAGCTACTACTGGTCGTTCTGGGTCAACGGCAAAGTGGCGAGCGCCGGGATCTGCGGCACCGCACTGCATCGGGGAGAGAAGCTCCTGTTCTTCCCGCAGTGCTCGCAGGAAAGCGCCTCGGCCTGCCCGCAGAGCATGTTCGATCCGGCCGTGCTCGCGATCAAAGCGGCGGCGAAAGTCAAGGTAGGCAAAGCGCTCGCGGTGAACGTGTCCGCACTTGCCAACCTCACGGGCAAGCCCTCGCCGGGCGCCGGTGTGAAGCTCGGGGCGGGCGGCAAGACGGTCACAACCGACGCCTCCGGCAAAGCGAAGCTCAAGTTCATCAAAGCCGGCAGATACAAGATCGTGGCGAGCGCTCCCAACTCGGTTCGCGACGAGCTGACGGTGAAGGTGAGCCGCTGAGGATCTCGCCCAGGCGGCAGGTACTACGGCAATGACGCCGAGGCGTCTCCCGTCCTTGATGGTCGCGCTCGCGGCGCTGTGCGCGCTCGCGGGCTGCGGCCTGGGGGCAGGGTCGGCGCCGACGGACGTCCAGTTGACCGTCACACGCGACTTCGGCGCGCGCGTGCTGCACCAGGCGCACGCGCCGCGCATCGTCGGCGAAGAGACGATCATGAGCCTGCTGGGACGCAACGCCTCGGTGACGACGCGCTACGGCGGCGGCTTCGTGCAGAGCATCGACGGGCTCTCGGGCGGCAGCGAAAGCGGCGATCCGGTCGACTGGTTCTATTACGTCAACGGCGTCGAGGCGACAAAGGGGGCTGCCGCGACCGTCGTGCATCCGGGAGATCGCATCTGGTGGGACCGGCATGACTGGTCACAGACAGACGACGTGCCCGCTGTCGTCGGCTCCTTCCCCGAGCCGTTTCTCGCCGGCGTCGAAGGCAAGCGGCTGCCGGTGCGCGTGGAATGCGCCGAAGCGGAATCCTCCGCTTGCCAGGGGGTGCTCGGGCGACTGCGCTCGCTCGGCGTGCCGGCGGCGCTGGCCTCCATCTCCGGCGGCGACGAGCCCTACACGCTGCGGGTGCTGGTCGGGCCGCTGAGCAAGCTGGCCGCCGACCCCGGCGTGCACCAGATCGAAAGCGGACCGCGCTACAGCGGTGTGTACGCACGCTTCGGCGCTGAGGCCAAGACGCTGCAGCTGCTCGACGCCAATGGTCGCGCCGTGCTCATGCTCGGCGTGCACGCCGGACTGTTGGCGGCTACCCGCTATCGCGAAGAGGCGCCCGTGTGGGTGGTGACGGGCACTGATGAAGATGGCGTGAACCGCGCCGCCGCTGCGCTGAGCGAAGCAACGCTGCGGGACCGCTTCGCGGTGGCCCTGCCGAGCACGGGCGCGTCGCTGGCGCTGCCGATCCCCGAGCCTGTCGCGCACGCGGCCGCCGCGAGCCCGGGCGCGCAAACACTCTCAACGCCATGAGCGCCGCTGCGCGCATGTTCGTCTACAAACGGCTCGCCTCGCCGCTGCACGGGGCACGCGCTGGGGTGGGAGCGCTTTGGTGCGTCGCACTGGCTCTCTCCGCGTTGGCCAGCGACAGCCCGATCGTGCTCTCGCTGGTGCTGGGGGCGATCGTCGTCGCCGCAGCGCTCGCCGGTGTCGGGCGTGAGCTGGCGCGTTCGCTGCGCGTCGCTGCGATCGTCGCCGTGCCGATCGTCGCCGTCAACGTGCTCGTCTCGCGCGAAGGGCTGACCGTTTTCGCGCGGCTGGGCGACCTCGGGCCGTTCGGCCAGGGCGACTTGACGGTCGAGGCGATCGTCTATGGGGCGACGATCGCGCTGAAGGTGACGATCTTGATGCTGGCGACGACGCTTGCCAGCCTCGCGGTCGATCCCGACGAGCTGCTGCGCGCGGCGAGGCGGCTGTCGTTTCGCTCGGCTCTGACGGCCTCCTTGGCGACGCGGATGCTGCCGGTGCTCGCCGGCGACGCTCGCCGGCTGGCCGATGCTCAGCGCACGCGGCCCCCGGGCTCGGTGACGAGAGGCGGGAACGGTCGGCATCTCTGCCGATACGCCGGTACTTGTGTCGAAGGCCCCCCTTTAAGCCCCCCTTCGCACCTATCGCGCGCATACGTGCACGCACACGCACGCACTACGCTCGTCAGCGCCGTCGTCGCCTCCTCGCTCGACCGCGCGCTCGATGTCGCGGCCACGCTCGAGCTGCGCGGCTTCGCCCACGGCCGGCGGGCACCGCGACAGCGACGCGCCTGGTCTCGCCACGACCTCGCCTTCGCCACCTCGGCCGCGGCGCTGGCGGCGCTGACGCTCGCCGCCCATCTCGCCGACATCGCGCCCTTTCGCATCTACCCCGAAGTCCACGCCGGAGCGCCCGGGGGGGCGCTGGCGCTGGGAAGCGCGCTGGTGCTGATCGCCCTGCTGCCGTTCGCCGACCGTCGCGGGATCGAGCCGTGAGCGCGCTCGCCTTCGAGCACGTCACCTACCACTATCCCGGGGCGGACCGTCCCGCGCTGCGCGACGTCACGCTCGCGATCGAGCACGGCGAGCTGTGCGTGCTGGCCGGGCTCTCCGGGCACGGCAAGTCGACGCTGCTGCGGGCTGCCTGCGGGCTGGCCCCGCACTTTCACGGCGGCAGCTTCGCCGGGCGCGTCACGCTCGAAGGGCTCGATACGCGCGAGCATCCGCCTGCGCGGCTGGGCGAGCTGACCGGCGTCCTCTTCCAAGACCCCGAGACGCAGCTGGTGATGGGGTCGGTCCGCGCGGAGCTTGCCCTGCCGCTCGAGAGTCGCGGGCACGGCGCCGGCGAGGTCGCGCGCGGCGTGGAGGAGGTGGCGCTTGCGCTCGGGATCGACCGGCTGCTCGACCGCTCCACGCACGAGCTCTCCGGCGGCGAGCAGCAGCGCGTGGCGCTGGCCGCGGCGCTGGCCGGACGGCCGCGCGTGGTGCTGCTCGACGAGCCGACATCGCAGCTCGATCCCGTCGCCGGCGACGAGCTGATCGGGCTGCTGCGCCGGCTGAACCAGGAGTGGGACACCACGATCGTGCTGTGCGAGCACAGGCTGGAGCGCTGCCTGAGCGCCGCCGACCGGGTGATCGCGATGCACGGCGGGAGCGTCGCCCACGACGGCGAACCCGCGGACTTCTTGCGCTGGGCCGCTCGCGAGGCGCCCGCGCTGATGACGCCAGGCGCCAAGCTGTTCTCGCTGGCCGGGCTCGCAGCGGCGCCGGTGGGGGTCAAGCAGGCGCGTGCGACACTGCGGCGCGAAGGGTTGCTGCCAGCGGCCACGGAACCGGCGCAGGGGCCGGGGCGGGCTGACTCGTACCCGTCGTCAAACGGCACCGGCGGCGAGAAACCCCGATCTCGGCGGCGGACCGGATCGCGAGTTATTGGGGGAGGGGACGGCGTTCCCGTGGAGGTACGCGGGCTGTGGTTCGAGATCCCGCGCGGTCCGGCGATCTTGCGCGGGTTGGATTTGCGAGTGCAGCCGGGGCAGACGATCGCCCTGATGGGCCGCAACGGCGCGGGGAAGTCCACGCTGCTGCGGCTGCTGGCGGGGTTGCTCGAGCCCACGCGCGGACGGATGCAGACTTCCGGCCGGGTGGCCCTGCTTTTGCAGAACCCGGGCGACTACTTCCTGCGCGAGCGCGTCGGCCAAGAGTTGTCCGTGAAGGCGCTCGAGCGGGCCGGCTTGGCCGAGCTGGCCGAGCGCAACCCGCGCGACATCTCTGGTGGCGAGCGCCAACGGCTGGCGCTCGCGATCGTCTCGGGCGAGGGCGAGCCGCCCGCCGTACTCGCGCTGGACGAGCCCACGCGTGGAATGGATCGCGAGGGCAAGGCCGAGCTGGCGGCAGAGCTGCGTCGGCGCGCGGGGGAGGGACAGAGCGTGATCGTCGCCACGCACGACCCCGAGTTCGCCGCCTCCTGCGCCGAGCGCGCCCTGCTACTCGCCGACGGGCGCATCGTCGCCGACGGTGACACGAGTGAGTTGCTCTCGGGCGGCTGGTACTTCGCCACCGAGACGGCCCGCATCCTCGGCGGCGCCGGCGGCGCCCTCCTGCCCGAGCAGGGGGCCGGCCTGCTGCAGGCGCCCGTGCTGGTGGAGGCGCGGCCATGAGTTGGCTGGTCGCCTCGTTCGCAATCGTGCTCGCCGCGCTGCTCATCGGCTGGCTGGCTTACGAGCGCTCCCGGCCACCCGCACGCATGGCTGCCGTTGTCGGCACGCTCGCGGCCGTCGCAGCGCTCGGGCGCGACGCCTTCGTGGCCGTGCCAGACGTCAAGCCGATCACGGCGATCGCGCTCGTCGTCGGCTATTCGCTAGGGCCGCTGCCCGGCTTTACCGTCGGCGCGGTCGGGATGCTTGCCTCCAATGTGATGCTCGGGCAGGGCTCCTACACGCCCTGGCAGATGGCCGCCTGGGGGCTGGTCGGCCTGATTGGCGCCGGCCTAGGCCTACTCAGCCGCCACCGCGCCAACCGGCTCGCGATCGCAGCGGGATGCGCGCTCAGCGCGATCCTGGCCAAGGAGATCATGAACGTATACACGTGGACACTTACCGGCACCCACACCGCCGCGTCCTTCGTGGCGGTGGCAAGCACGGCGCTGCCGTTCGACATCACCGACGCCGTCGCGAGCTTTGCCTTCGGGCTTGCCTTCGGGCCCGAGCTGGCGCGGATGCTCAGTCGGATACGCTCGCGAATGACGGTGCAATGGCAACCCATCCACACGACCGCTGCGCCGCTGGCGCTGATCGCGATCTGCCTGATCGCCGCGGCCCCTGTGCGTGCAAGCACGTCGCCCGAGGTCAGCTACCTCGAACGCGCCCAGGACTCAAACGGAGGTTTCGGCGGCGCGCCCGGCCAGCGCAGCAGCGAGCTGTACTCCGCCTGGGCCGCGATCGGGCTCGCGGCCGCCGGTCGCAACCCGACCACAGTGAAGCGCTCTGGTCATTCGGTGCTTTACGCGATCCGTGGGGAAGCCTCGACACTTGCGGGCGCGGGCGACGTGGAGCGTACGATCCTTGCCCTGCATGCTTGTGGCGTTCCCGCCTCCGATTTTCCCGGGCAGAGCCTGCTGCTCAGGCTTCGGCGCGAACGCTCCAGCGATGGCTCGTTCGGACACCTCGTCAACATCACCGCATTCGCGATCTTTGCGCTGCGCGTCGCTGGCACCTCGGCGGACAACGCCAGCGTAAACGGCGCAGGACACTGGCTGTCCGCTCAGCAGAACCGCGACGGTGGATTCGGCTTCGCCGGCCGTGGCGGCGGCGAGGACGTGGATGACACCGCCGCGGCCCTACAGGCCGTGATCGACGCCACCGGCAGGCGCTCGAGCTCGACCGTTGCACGCGCGGTCGCCTACCTGCGCCACGCGCAAAACCCCGACGGCGGCTTCCCGCAGCAGCCTGGCGGCTCATCCGATGCGCAATCGACGGCGTGGGCTGTCCAGGGCCTTGACGCGGCGGGCCAGAACGTGAGCGCCGTCAAACGCGGACGCGGACGCTCGCCACTGGGCTACCTGGAGAGCCTTGTCTCCGCTAACGGCAGTGTGCGCTACTCGCGCACCAGCTCGCAGACGCCGGTATGGGTCACGGCGCAGGCGCTGACCGCGCTTGCGGGCAAGCCGTTCCCGGTGTCGCCGGTGTGAGCGACGAGCGTCAGCTCTGAGCGGAGTGCTCGCCTGGCGCCCAAAGCGGCTCAGAGCCGCCGCTGCCGGCCTCGCCCGCGGCGCGAGCGAGGATGAACAGCATGTCTGACAGTCGGTTGAGGTAGCGCACGACCTCCGGGTTGCAGTCCTCGACCGCGATCGCGCGCCGCTCGGCGCGGCGGCAGACGGTGCGGCAGACGTGCAGATGCGCGGTCGCCGGCGCACCCCCGGGGATCACGAACGAGCGCAGTGGCTGCAATGTGGCGTTGACCTCGTCGCAGACCGTCTCCAGCCACGCCGCATAATCCGCGCTCACTCGCAGACGCGCTTGACCCTTGGCCGTGGCGTCGTCCTGCTCATCGGCTGGCGCCGGCACCGCCAGGTCCGCGCCGACGTCGAGCAGGTCGTTTTGCACACGTGCCAGCCACTGCGCGAACTGCTCGGAGAGGCCGGGCTGCGCCAGTGCAACCCCCAGCGCCGCATTCAGCTCGTCCACCGTGCCGTAAGCCTCGACGCGCGGGTGCAGCTTGGAGACGCGGCTCATGTCTCCCAGGTGCGTCTCGCCCCCGTCGCCGAGCTTGGTGTAGATGCGGGTGAGGTTGACGGTCACGGCCGTTCGAGTGTCGCACACGGGGGCGGGCCGGGCGGCTTGACGAGGCAGACTGCGCCCCGTCCTCGCGATCGGATACTTTCCCGCCCTTCATGCAGGTTGGAGTCCCGAAGGAGACCGCCGAGGGGGAGCACAGGGTTGCGCTCGTGCCCGAGGTGGTCGCAAAGCTGAAAGCCCAGGGCCTGGACGTGCTCGTCCAGGGCGACGCTGGCGCGGGCGCGCTGCTGCCCGATTCCGCCTTCGTCGAGGCCGGAGCGCGCCTGAGCGAGGACGCCGGCGAGGTGTGGCGCTCGGACGTGGTCGTGAAGATCTCGCCGCCGAGCGAGGCCGAGGTCGGCATGCTCGGCTCCGGCTCGATCCTGATCGGCTTCCTGGCGCCGCTGACCAGCCCGCAGACGACGCGCGCGCTGGCGTCAGCCAAAGCGACCGCCTTTGCGATGGAGTCGATCCCGCGCATCTCGCGGGCGCAGTCGATGGACGCGCTGTCCTCGCAGAGCAACATCGCCGGCTACAAGGCCGCGCTGCTCGGCGCGGAGAACATGGGGCGCTTCTACCCGATGCTGATGACTGCCGCCGGCACGATCCCACCCGCCAAGGTGCTCGTGCTCGGCGCTGGCGTCGCCGGCCTGCAGGCGCTGGCAACGGCCAAGCGGCTGGGGGCGCGCACGACCGGCTACGACGTGCGACCTGAGGTGGCCGAGCAGGTGCAGTCGCTGGGAGCGCAGTGGCTCGACCTCGGTCTGGAGGCAAGCGGCGAGGGCGGCTATGCGCGCGAGCTGACCGACGAGGAGCGCGCCCAGCAGCAGCAGGCGCTGACCGACGCGATCAAGAGCTTCGACGTCGTGATCACAACCGCGCTCGTGCCCGGCCGCCCCGCCCCGAAGCTCGTCACGGCCGAGGCCGTCGAAGGTATGAAGCCCGGCTCTGTGATCGTCGACCTGGCCGGCGAGTCGGGTGGCAACTGCGAGCTGACCGAGCCGGGGCAGACCGTCGTCAAGCACGACGTCAAGATCGTCTCGCCGCTCAATCTTCCGTCGAGCATGGCTGAGCACTCCTCGCAACTGTTCGCGCGCAACGTGCAATCGCTGCTTGACCTGCTGGTCGTGGGGAAGGACGAGGGTGCCGAGAGCGAAGTCGAGCTGAAGCTCGACTTCGAGGACGAGATCGTCGCTGGCGCCTGCGTTGTGCGCGACGGTGAGGTAGCCAACCCGGCGGCCAAGGCGGCGATGGAGGCGGGCGCATGATCGCGAGCGTTTTGACAACCAACCTGGCGATCCTCGTTCTCGCAGGTTTCATCGGCTTTGTGGTGATCTCCAAGGTGCCGAACACGCTGCACACGCCGCTGATGTCCGGCACCAACGCCATCCACGGAATCGTCCTGCTCGGCGGCCTGCTCCTGTTCGGCTTCGCCGATCTGGGCGCGTTCAGCAAGTTCCTGCTGGTGATCGCTGTCGCGTTCGGCACGATCAACGTCGTCGGTGGCTTCCTGGTCACAGACCGGATGCTCGACATGTTCAAGTCGCGCCCGAAGCCCAAGGCAAGTGAGGACGACCTGGCCGGCGACGCGAAGGACGGCTCTGAGACCAAGCCGGGCTCCGACGGGAAGGCCGGCTCATGAGTGCGCCGCTGGCGACCAGCTTCCTGCAGAGCGCAGACTTCATCTACGTCCTGTACATCGTCGCCTTCGCTCTGTTCATCCAAGGACTGCGCGGCCTGTCAGGGCCGACGACGGCCGTGCGCGGCAACCGCGTCGCGGCAGTCGGCATGGCGATCGCGGTGGTGGCGACACTGCTGTACCCGAGCGAGGGCAATTGGGGGCTGATCGCGCTTGGGATCGTGCTTGGTGTCGTCGTCGGCGTGCCGGCAGCGCGTCAGGTGAAGATGACCGCGATGCCGCAGATGGTGGCGCTGTTCAACGGCGTCGGTGGCGGCGCGGTGGCGATCATCTCCTGGGTCGAGTTCCGCAGCCACGGCTCCAGCTACGGCTCGCACACGCTCGTGCGCACGTTTGAATCAGGTCCGTTCGTCGAACACGCAGTCGTGCACACAGGCGCGCTGCCCACCTATGTCGCGATCTTCTCCGTGTTCGCCGCGATCGTCGGCTCGGTCTCCTTCTGGGGCTCGAACATCGCCTTCGGCAAGCTCCAGGAAATCCTGCCTGGCCGCCCGATCACGCTTGGCGCCGGCCAACAGATCGTCAACATGGTGCTGCTCGTGCTCGCGGTAGCCGCGGGTGTGGACCTGGTCGCCGGGGCGCACTCCGAACTGCTGTTCATCGGCATGCTGATCGTCGCCGCCCTGCTCGGCAACGCGGTCGTGCTGCCGATCGGCGGCGCCGACATGCCGGTTGTGATCTCGCTGCTGAACGCCTTCACCGGCCTCTCCGCCGCCGCGACGGGAATGGCGCTGAACAACCCCGCCCTGATCGTCGCCGGCATGATCGTCGGCGCCTCTGGTTCGATCCTGACCAACCTGATGGCGACCGCCATGAACCGCTCGATCCCCTCGATCGTCGCCGGCGGCTTCGGCGGCGGCGGCGCGGTGGCCGGAGCGCAAGGCGCCGGCGAGCACCAGGGGACCGTTCGCTCGACCAGCGCGGCCGACGCCGCGATCCAGCTCGCCTACGCCAGTCGCGTCGTCGTCGTCCCCGGCTACGGGATGGCGGTCGCACAGGCCCAGCACGCGGTGCGCGAGCTGACCAAGGAGCTCGAGGGGCGCGGTGTCGAGGTCAGCTACGCGATCCATCCAGTAGCGGGACGCATGCCCGGTCACATGAACGTGCTGCTGGCCGAGGCTGACGTGCCTTACGACCAGCTCAAGGAGATGGACGACGCCAACCCCGACTTCCAGCGCACCGACGTGTCGCTGGTGATCGGGGCCAACGACGTCACCAATCCGGCGGCCAAGAACACGCCGTCCTCGCCGATCTATGGGATGCCGATCCTCGAGGTGGCCGACAGCCACTCGGTGATCGTGATCAAGCGCTCGATGAACCCCGGCTTCGCCGGTATCGAGAACGAGCTCTACTTCGATCCGAAGACTTCGATGCTCTTCGGTGACGCCAAGTCGGCCGTGAGTGAGATCACTGCCGAGCTTGCGGGCCTGTAGAGCCCCTTAGCGCCCTCACGGTCGATCAGGCTCGTACACAACCGCCGTGCCAATCTGGCACGTAATGCTGACAAAGCAGGCCTTGTCAACACAGTACATCGTATCTTATCTTCAACTGAAGGGAGGGAACACCAACATCTAAGGGGTCAGCATTTCGCTGCGCCGGCTCAAACTCTCGGGTCAAATGCGACTGCTGCTGTGGACGCTGGCGGCAGTCTGCGCGATCGCCCTGCGCGCGGCGCCAAGTGTGGGCGCGGCGCCGCGCGCAGGGGTGAGCATCGTCGGCGGCGGCGGGTCCTCGATCGCCCAATTTCCCTTCCAGGTGGCTCTGTATGACGCGCAAGCCGGTTCGCCGGCGGCCGGATTCTTCTGCGGTGGCGTGATCGTCGACGCCACGCACGTCGCCACCGCCGCCCACTGTGTCGCCGGTGTGCAGTCCGGTGCCGGGCAGATCGCCGTGCTCGCCGGCTCGAGCAGCCTGGACCCCGAAGCCGGCAGCGTGCGCGACCCCGTTCGCGCCAGCGCCGTGGAGGCGCACTACAGCGCGACCAGCAGCGCCTACGACGTGTCGCTGTTGACGCTCGGCCAGCCGCTGTGGCAGGGGTCCTCCGCGCCGAGCCTCAACGGGGTGAGCCGGATCGCGCCGCTGGCACTCGACCGCGCCACCATCGCCCGCTACGCCAACCCGAACGCCGTCCCGGCTGTCGTGGCTATTGCCAGCGGCTGGGGGGACGTCAACCCGGCGCCGGGACACATACCCAACTACCCCACACGGTTGCACGCGGTGCAGATGGCGCTCGTGCCCGACGAAGTCTGCGAAGAACAGTACGCCCTGATCGAACAGCCGATCGGCCCGAGCATGATCTGCGCCGGCGGCGGGCGCTCACATGTGGACACCTGTTACGGCGACAGCGGTGGCCCGCTGGTGGTCGACCAGGACAACCCGCCGCGCCCGCCCGAGGACTACGTGCTGGCGGGACTGGTCGACTTCGGCAACGGCTGCGCTCAGCCGGGCTATGCGGGGGTGTACACGCGTGTGGCCAACGCCGAGGTGATGGGCTTTCTGATGTCGGGCATCGGTCGCGGCCCGCGCGCGTTGGCGGCGCAGGCAAAGCACAAGAAGAAGCGCAAGAAGCGTCGCCGCCGCTGACGGGCTCGCTCGGGTCGCGGGCGCGCTGGCCGATCGCGATCCCGTCGATCGCCGATCGGTGGCGTCAGAGCGTACCCTGGCACGGTGATCGCGCGCGACGATGCCCTGAAGGCGATGGCGGCCGAGGAGTTCGACCTGGTCGTCGTCGGTGGCGGCATAACCGGAGCTGGCGTGGCGCTCGACGCCGCCTCTCGCGGCTACAGCGTCGCTCTGCTCGAGCGCGCCGACTACGCCTCAGGCACCTCCAGCCGCTCCAGCAAGCTCGTCCACGGCGGTCTGCGCTATTTGCAGAACTTCGACCTCGCCCTGGTGCGCGAGGCGCTGCTCGAGCGCCAGCTGATGGTGGCGCTGGCGCCGCATCTGGTGCGTCCGCTGCCGCTGGTCGTTCCTGCTTTCGAAGGCGCGCGACCCGATCGCTTGATGGGGGTGGGGCTGAATCTCTATGACGTGATGTCGGTGGCCGACCGTCGGGAAGCGAGCCAGCGGTTGCGTTCCCGCAGCGAGTCGTGGAGCCCGGAGCGCCACCGGATCGTCTCCGGCGAGGAGGTGGTCGAGTTGCTGCCGGCGATCGCGGCGCGTGAGCCGACCAGCGGCTACCTGTTCTACGACTGCCAGACAGACGACGCGCGCTTGGTCCTGACCGTGCTCGGCGAGGCCGAGCGTTTCGGTGCTGTCTGCGCGAACCGGCTGAATGCGACATCGCTGCTCACGCGCGACGGCCGCGCCTGCGGCGTGCGGGCACTGGACGTCGAGAGCGGCGCCGAGTTCGAGCTGCGCGCCGTCAACGTCGTCAACGCCACCGGGGTGTGGGCCGACGGTCTCCGCCCGCGCGAGCTGCTCGCCGATCAGGGATCTCGCCGATCCCTGATCGGCGAGGCCGAGCTGCCGCGAATCAGGCCGAGCCGCGGTACCCACCTGACGCTGCGACACGAGGACCTGCCGCTTGTGGCGGGCGCAATCGTCCCGGCAGGCGGTGGCCGCTCGATCTTCGCTCTGCCCTGGCTGGGCCGCACGCTGGTGGGCACCACCGACAACGACTACGAGGGGCCACTCGAACACGTCCCGCCTGCCCATGAAGACATCGACTACTTGCTGGCAGCGGTCAATGAGTTCTTCGCCGCCGACCTCGACCCCAGTGACGTCACCGGCGCCTACGCCGGCGTGCGGCCGTTGATCTGGGGCGGCGACAGCAAGAAGTCGGTGGACATCTCGCGCAAGGCCGAGCTGTATGAGGCCTCCAGTGGCATGATCACGATCACCGGCGGCAAGCTCACGACCTGGCGGCGGATGGCGAAGATGACCGTCGATCGCTTGGTCGAGCGCGAAGCGCGCGAGGCGCCGTGCCGTACCGCCGAGATACCGCTCGGGCAGCCGGTGGGAGACGAGGAGCTTCCATCGGTGGACGGGATGGGTGAGTCCTCACGCGCGGCGCTGGCCGCGCGGTACGGGTATGGGGCGCACGAGGTGCTGGCCGTGGCCCAGGAGCGCCGGGGCCTGGCCGAGCCGATCCAGCCAGGGCTCCCCGACCTGATGGCGGAGGTGGTGATCGCCGCTCGCCGCGAGCAGGCGCGTAGCGTCGGCGACGTGTTGCTGCGTCGCACCCGGCTGGGCTTGCTTGCCGCTCGCGATCTCTGCTCCGAGCAGGATGGCGCCGTTGCGCAGGTGAGCGCCCTGCTCGGCGATGAGCTTGGTTGGGACGAGAGCCGGCGGCGGCTGGAGGCCGAGGGCTTCCGGCGCGAGGCGCGCGAAGAGGGCATCCTGGTGCAGAGGTGAGCCACGTCGTGCGCGCCGGCGCGAGCACTGTTTCACCCGCGAGCCGAGGTACGCCGCCGAGCCGTGTCTTGCGCGCCGGCGCGCGAACGCTGCAGTTGGGCGAGCGGCCGCTGTTGATGGGCGTCGTCAACGCCTCGCCCGACTCCTTCAGCGACGGTGGTCGCTATACGACACTCGATCAGCGCGTGCAGCTGGCCACCGAGCTGCTCGACGGCGGTGCGGATGTCCTCGACGTCGGGGGCGAGTCGGCCAGCACCAACCGTCCGGTGGTGGATGTCGAGCAGGAGATCGAGCGCATCGTCCCGCTGATCGAGCGCCTCACGAGCGAGTTCGGCGCGCTCGTATCGGTCGACACGTACAAGCCGGCGGTAGCGCGCGCGGCGATCGCCGCCGGCGCGTCGATCGTCAACGACGTCAGCGGTCTGCGCGACCCCGAGCTCGCGCGGGTGTGCGTCGATAGCGGGGTCGCGCTCGTTGTGATGCACACGCGCGCGGCGCCCAAGCAGCGCCTGCAGGACCCCGATCTGTATGGCGACGTGGTCGAAGACGTGCTGGCGTTTCTGGCAGAGCGCATGACGGTCGCGATAGAGCAGGGTGTAGCCGCCGAGCAGATCGTCCTCGACCCTGGTCCCGACTTCGCCAAGACGCCGGCGCAGACGATCGAGCTGCTGGCAGCGTTGCCGCGCCTGCACGAGCTTGGTCGTCCCCTGCTGATGGCGATCTCGCGCAAGGACTTCATCGGGGCGCTCACCGGCCGCGCCCCGCGAGAGCGCCTGGCGGGGACGCTCGCTGCCCTCGCGCACGGGCTCGACGCAGGGGCGCACATCTTCCGAGTCCACGATGTCGCGGCCGCCTCGGACTATCTGAAGGTACGCGCCGCCCTGCGCGGCGAGGTGGATCTCGGCAGGGATCTGGCGCTGGCCGAGGAACTGCGCTACGACCGGCCCGTCGCCGACACCAGCTAGGGTTAGAACGCACGCGGGTGCCGATCGCTGTCCAACGCGACCGGACGCCAACCGCCCCAAACACACAAAGGAGAACACATGACAGTGCTCGACCGCCCCGAGCTCGAGGCGAGTTCACTCGCCGACCTGCACCTGATCGCAGATCAGATCGGCCTCGAGGGCTTCAGACGACTGCGCAAGGCCGACCTGATCGATGCGATCCTCGGTGAACGCGCTGAGGAGGAAGGAGACGACGACGCCTCCGAGAACGGCCGGGAGCGCCCTCGTGCGCGTCGCGGACGGTCGCGCTCGCGGCGCGGTGCCGCCAAGAGCGACACCGAGGACGAGCACGATGACGAGAAGCCCGTGTCCCCAGACGAGGACGCCGACGACGAGCAGGCGCCACGCCGCGAACGCGGCCGCTCAGAGCGAGGGCGTCAGCGCGAGCCGCGCCGGCGCGAGCCGAGTCCGCGTGAGTCTGGTCCGCGCGAGCCCGATCCGATTCGCGAGGGTGTCGTGGAGATATTGGGCAACGGCTCCGCGCTGTTGCGTCTACAGCCGCCAGACGCCTCCGATGGCGACGTGTACGTCTCCGCCGCCCAGGTGCGCCGCTGCGAGCTCGTGCCCGGCGATCGCGTCAGTGGCCCGGTGCGCCCACCCAGGCGCTCTGAGCGCCATCCCTCGCTGGTCCGCGTCGACACGATCAACGGTGCGCCCGCCGACTCTGTTGTCGCCGAGGGCACCCGCTACGACGAGCTGGCCGTCGCCTACCCGAGCGAGCACCTCGCACTCGACTCAGAGGACCCGACGCTGAAGGCGATTGAATGGCTGACGCCGATCGGTCGCGGCTCGCGTGTGGTGATCGCCGGCGGCGAGCGTGCCGGCAAGACAGAGGCGCTGCGACGCATCCTCGGCGCCCTTGCGGGTCGCGAGGGCCTTGAGCTCTCACTCGTGCTGGCGGGGGCTCGCCCAGAGGAGATAGCGGAGTGGCAGGAGGGGCCGCTGGCGCCCGCCACGACGCTCAGCTTCGCCGCCTCCCCGGATACGCAGGGGCAGGCGGTCGAGGCCGCGATCGAGACGGCCAAGCGGCTGGCAGCGCGCGGTGCGGACGCCGTCGTCCTGATCGACACGCTTGCCGGGCTGCACCCGCACAGCGCGCGCAAGGCGCTGGCGGCGGCCCGTAACCTCAAGGAGGGTGGCTCGCTGACGGTGATCGCGACCGCCGCACACCCGCTTGGCGGCGAGACGACGGTGATCGCCCTCGATCCCCTGCTCGCAGGCACTGGCCGCTTCCCCGCTCTGAATCTTGTCCACAGTGGCACGCTGCGCCCGGAGCTGCTCGTCGGCAAGGATGGAGCCGAGGCGATCGCCCGCGCGCGGGCTACGGCCGCCGAAGGCTAGTGACGCACGACACTTGACCGCTGCGGGCCAAGCCAACTTCTGATCTGCACGAGGGCTGCCGGCGGCGCCGGTGGCCCCTCCACCTATCCTCTGTATGCGACGCGGCCCCAGGAGGGCTCGGGGGCGAGTTCGATCGGCTCGTCGCCGTCGTCGTGCTGCACGTAGACGAAGCTGCCGGTCTCCTCGACGAAGCAGAAAGCAAGCTCGCCCTCGTTGACGCGCTGGTCAAGCCAGGCGCTGCGGAAGACCAGGCGGCGCAGCCAGTGCACGAGCGAGCGCTCGGCGGGGCCGACCAGTTCCGGCCAGCAGTCGTTGACGTGCTCGCCAAGCGCCGAGGCCGGGTCTTCGATGTCGCCGTTGACAGCGAGATTGACCAGGTCCTCGAGCTCATCCTCGCCCAGGCGCCCGCCGACGAAGCCAAGCTTGATCGCGGCCTGCTCGCAGCGCTCGGAAAAGTCACGCTCGTTGAACGTGAAGCGCAGCTCTCCGTATTCGAGGACAAAGTCCTGACCGGAGTCGTAGTTGCCTCGGCGTGTCCTATCCATGGATCGTCGTTATCGGGTGGGGATCGATTTGTCGTTAGTCCCCGAGCCGCCGGCCGCGAGGCGTCGAGATCATACGTCGGCCTCCTGCCCGCGTGGTGTTGCTGCACGCGATATTGCATTCCGTCCATACGAACCGCTATCGGCCCGTCGGCGACGCCGGGGATCGCCTCTATACGCTCCGAGTAGATGGCGCGCCTTACCGAGCACGGACTGCGGCGATCGGTCGGGGTCCCCGGCTTGTTCGCGACGGCCTACGGCAACGTCGGCTCCTCCATCTACTACGCGCTCGGGCTGGTGGCTTCTTTCGCGCTCGGGCTTACCCCGGTGGTCTTCGTGATCGCGGGATTCATCTTCTATCTGACCGCCGCGACCTACGCCGAGGCGACCACGATGTTCCCCGAGGCCGGGGGGTCCTCCAGCTTCGCACGTCACGCCTTCAACGAGTTCTGGTCGTTCTTTGCCGCGTGGGGTCAGATGCTCAACTACGTCATCACGATCGCGATTTCGGCGTTCTTCGTGCCGCACTACATCGGTGGGCTCTTCTGGAGCCCACTGCGCCACTCGCCGGGTGATGTGGTCTTCGGCATCCTGGTGGTCGCGGTGCTGGCAATCGTGAACGTGTTCGGCGTCAACGAGGCGGCGCGACTGAACGTCCTTCTCGCTGTAGTCGACTTCGCCACGCAGCTGCTGCTCGTTGTGCTCGGCTGCGTGCTCGTCTTTTCGCCCCACGTCCTTGCGGGAAACGTGCACCTGGGCGTGGCGCCGACATGGAAGGACTTCATCGTTGCCATCCCTGTGGCGATGATCGCCTACACCGGCATCGAGACGATCTCGAACATGGCGGAGGAGGCGCGAGATGAGGCGAGGACGATTCCTCGTGCAATCAACCGGGTAGTGATCGCGGTCTTTGCGATCTATGCGCTGCTGCCCTCGGTCGCCCTCTCGGCGCTGCCCGTCACATGCCGGAACGGCACGTGCTCGACGCTACTTGGCGTCAGCGAGGAAAAGGGGGGCTTTGCAGGCGATCCCGTGCTTGGCATCGTCAAGCACCTCGACCTTGGGCCGTTTCAGCACGCCGGCGAAATCTACGTAGGCCTGCTTGCGGCGACGATCCTGTTCATAGCGACGAACGCCGGCATCATCGGCGTCTCGAGGCTCGTCTACTCGATGGGCATCCATCGCCAGTTGCCCGGTCGTCTGCGCCAGCTGCACGTTCGCTTCCGCACGCCGTGGGTTGGGATCGTGATGTTCTCCGCATTCGCGTGCATCGCGATGATCCCCGGCAAGGCGGAATTTCTCGGGAACATCTACGCGTTCGGGGCGATGCTCTCGTTCACGATGGCTCACCTGGCTGTGATCGTCCTCCGTGTCAAGGATCCCGATCGCGCTCGCCCGTATCGCGGACCCGGCACGCTGCGGCTCGCCGGATACG
>Ga0105240_10004289_pt1 | contig 21785 bp, 18 predicted proteins | sample KBSC54metaG_FD_80426 | JGI IMG/M metagenome (GOLD analysis project Ga0105240, IMG submission 80426) | Corn rhizosphere microbial communities from Kellogg Biological Station, Michigan, USA - KBS C5-4 metaG | ecosystem: Host-associated > Plants > Roots > Rhizosphere > Soil | place: Michigan, USA... | reverse complement strand
CCGTTTAATATCGCCGAATCAATAGCTTCCACCCGTTCGCCATTAATAGCTTCTATGGATTTGGCGGTATCCATCGGTATGCCCAGGAAACGTGCTAACCCGTTACCCGAACCAAAAGGAATAACGCCCAACGCTACATTAGTGCCTACTATGGCCGATGCAATTTCGTTTACAGTTCCATCTCCGCCTACCGCTATCACATAATCATATTTACCGACAGCATCTTTAGCCAACTCACTACCATGCATTGCGCGCTCTGTATAAACAATAGTGGCTTCAAACTGTGTGTGATCCAGTATATTCTTTATCAAGGCAGGAACCTGGTCTTTCTTTTTTCCTCCGGAGATCGGATTTATAATAAATAAGGCTTTCCTTTTCAACTAATTATAATTTGACCGTCAAAAGTAACCGGATTTTCCGCTTTGTGAAAAATTGTTTTACTTTTGCCCTTGAAAAGTGGACTGATTTGTTGTTCTTGTACTTTAATACTAAATGTACAGAACTGGATTGCAACCACGTAAAAAAGTGCTAAACCCAGTTTCCTTTTTTAAACCGCGATCCCATTAGATTTCCTGCTTTTAATTACTTTAATTAATTGCTTAACAAAATTTTTTATGCCCTATTTATTCACTTCAGAATCTGTATCAGAGGGACATCCGGACAAAGTTGCAGACCAGATATCGGATGCATTAATTGACAATTTTTTAGCTTTTGACCCCGAATCAAAAGTGGCTTGTGAAACGCTGGTTACAACCGGCCAGGTGTTTTTGGCAGGAGAGGTAAAATCAAAAGCGTACCTCGACGTGCAGAAAATCGCACGCGATGTGATCAACAAGATCGGTTATAACAAAAGTGAATACATGTTTGATGGCAACTCCTGCGGGGTGCTATCGGCTATTCACGAGCAGTCTCCGGACATTAATCAAGGCGTTGACCGCAAGGAAAAACAGGAACAAGGCGCCGGTGACCAGGGAATGATGTTTGGCTACGCTACAGTTGAAACTGCTAACTACATGCCATTGGCTTTGGATATTGCTCACGCTTTATTGATTGAGCTTGCAGCTATACGCCGCGAAGATAAAGAGATCAAATACCTTCGTCCGGATGCGAAATCGCAGGTTACGTTGGAGTATAACGACAACAGCCAGCCTACACGCATCGATGCTATCGTTATATCAACCCAGCATGACGACTTTGGTGAAGAAAAAGCGATGCTGAAAAAGATCAGCGATGATATCATCAATATACTGATCCCACGTGTAAAGGCTAAATATCCAAAATATGCGCACTTTTTCAATGATGATATCAAATATCACATTAACCCAACAGGTAAATTCGTGATCGGCGGTCCGCATGGTGATACCGGTTTGACAGGTCGTAAGATCATTGTTGATACCTATGGCGGAAAAGGCGCACATGGTGGCGGTGCTTTTTCGGGTAAGGACCCATCAAAGGTTGACCGTTCTGCCGCTTATGCAACACGTCACATTGCTAAAAACCTGGTTGCTGCCGGTGTTTGTGATGAGGTATTGGTACAGGTATCGTACGCTATTGGTGTAGCACAGCCAATGGGTATTTATGTAAACACCTACGGCAGCGGAAAAGTGGGCTTAAGTGATGGTGAGATTGCAAAAAAGGTAGAAAGCATTTTCGATATGACCCCTTATGCTATCGAAACCCGCTTTAAACTGCGTAACCCGATATACAGCGAAACCGCAGCTTATGGCCACTTTGGCAAACCAAACCAGAAGGTAACCAAAACTTTCTTTAATCCTTATGGTGAAGAGCTGAAACTTGAAGTGGAGCTGTTTACCTGGGAAAAACTGGATTACGTTGACAAGGTAAAAGCAGCATTCGGACTGTAAAACCTGACATAAATAAAAAGGGGCTTTGATAATATCGAAGCCCCTTTTTCATTGTCCTATATTTTTAGTTATCTAATTGGTGAGCGTTAGTGAGGAAAAGAATTCATCCCGGCCTGCGATGGGTTTACCGGCAGGAACGATAGTAGATAAACTATACAATTTGTTACCCACAAGAACCATATAAGTAAATAGTTGGGATTTATCCTTACTATTTAAACCAGAAGATGTATAAGTGGTATGCCCTTTCCATTTACCAATTTTAAAATCATCCAGGGCCACATCGTGCAGGGTTGAGCTTATGCCTTGTTTCAACTGAGCTGCAAAATCAGGTGTATCTTGCATAGGTGCCAGGGCAGTCGAATCAATATTAGCAACAGCGACGAAATCAACCACGGTCAAAATATAAGCTAAACTATCTTTATCATGTACTGCAAAAGTGCCTGCAACGACCTCTTTGGGTTCAACGGGAAACTTTACTGATATCCGGTTGTCGGCTTTGTGATTTACCCATGCAGTTTGCGCGAAGGCGAAAGTTATTGAAACGACTGTTAAAATAACCAGGGATATTATCTTTTTCATTTTCTAAATTTAGAAAATGCGATTAGATATCTCTTATTGTTGTTGAAATTTATAGGGATTAATACCTGCTTCTTCTAACAGCACGCATTAACTGGCGGTGTCTCCTAGATTCATAAAAATCGTTGGTAACCAATACAGCGTGGATCACACCCGGTATCCAAAAGCAAAGCGTAAGCAGGCAGCTTAATATAAACGCTCCGATACGCCCGGTTGTTAAAACCGCAGCCGGTGGAAATAATATGCAAAGGAAGTAACGCATAGTATCAATAAGACGGTTGACGAAGCGTTAAGTTACAACGCTATTTCTATTTTTACAAAATAACATGAACATATGCAGCAAACTGAAGAAAACCCCTGGCAAATAACCTCTGAAAAGATCATATATGATAATCCGTGGATCGGGTTAACCGAATACCAGGTGATCAATCCTTCCGGTAATCCTGGGATATACGGAAAAATCCGTTTCAAGAATTTTGCTATCGGCGTAGTTCCGCTTGACGCGGACATGAATACTTACATAGTAGGCCAATACCGTTTTGTACTGAACCAATATAGCTGGGAAATACCCGAGGGAGGTGGGCCATTTACTGCTGATCCGCTCGAATCCGCTAAACGCGAATTGCTGGAAGAAACTGGGTTAAAAGCATCCAAATGGACAGAAATACAACGCATGCACCTTTCCAACTCTGTAACAGATGAGTTATCCATCATTTACCTCGCGCAGGATCTTCAGCAATTTGAACCAGAACCCGAGGACACAGAACAATTAGTCATCAAAAAAGTATCTTTTGATGAAGTATACCGTATGGTTTGCGACGGCGAGGTCACCGATTCGGTAACTGTTGGCGCGGTTTTGAAAATAAGATTGATGCAATTGGAGGGCAGTTTATAAAATAATGGCGATGGGTTTGAAACCCATCGCTATTATTTTGACGCACTACTAACACCTAACCCACATCCGCACACTTGCTGTATCGAAAGCGAACAAATCCTCCAAACAAAACCAAAGCAACAATCTGATATCCAATTAAATATATATTTGGCATCGTCTTGGTGCAATTTGCTGTAACCTGCTGAATACTGTGGACGTCTCAGTGATTCAGTCAGGTAGTTGTACAACAAAACCCAATTGGTTATGATCAGGAGTTATCTTAAAACTGCATTTCGCTTTTTGCTGAAGAACAAGACATTCAGCTTTATCAATATTTTCGGTCTTGCAGTGGGCACCTTGTGTTGCCTTTACATATTGCTTTATGTACAGGACCAGTTCAGCTATGATAAACATCATAAAAACTCAGAGGATGTCTATCGCGTTAACACAGATTTAAGTCTTCCCGGTGACAGGCATCACAATGCCAGCACATCGCCTCCAATAGCCCCAGCAATTAAGCGCGACTTTCCTGAAGTATTGCAGTTTACCCGCCATGTGAGTATAGGCGGCAAAAACCTGCTTAAGTACAAAGAGCAATCGTTTTATGAGGAGAATCTTGCTTATGTCGATTCTACGTTTTTCGATGTATTCAGCTATCATTTTGTAGCGGGGAAGAATGCATCCGGACTGATCGCTCAACCCTATTCTATTGTGCTTTTAAAATCTGTGTCCGATAAGCTATTTGGCAATGTTGACCCGATAAATAAAGTGATCACCATTAGCAACCAGGATGGCAAGCACGATTTCAGAGTAGCTGCTGTGGTTGACAATAGCCTGGGCAAGTCCGTTCTTGAAGACCATATATTCGTAACCATGCGCAGCGGGGGTACCGGGCAATTTGTGCTGGACAACACCGCATGGGCGGGATACAATTTTACCGATTCGTTCGTCAAATTACGCCCAGGCGCAGACCCAGCGGCTCTCGAGAAAAAGTTCCCTGACTTCCTGAACAAATACGGCGCACAACAGCTAAAACAATTGGGGATGACCAAGGAATTGCACCTGCAACAGGTTTCAACTATCCATACCACAACAGGATACGAAAATGAGCCGGGAAAGACCGTTAGTCCTATGCTGTTGTACATATTAGCAGGTATCGCTATTATGATCCAGCTTATTGCTTGTATCAATTTCATGAACCTGAGCACTGCACGGGCGTCTAAAAGGGCCAAAGAAGTTGGCGTTCGTAAGGTTGTTGGCGCAGGCCGCGGTGACCTGGTAAAACAATTTTTGGGTGAATCATTTCTGCTTACGCTTATCGGCGTTTTGCTGGCGTTGCCACTTTTATACCTGCTATTGCCATTCTTGAATCAGATCACACAGACTAATATACAGGCTTCCTTCCTAGGCAACGGTAGCGTTTGGCTCATGCTGGTGGCCATCGTTGTTATTACCGGTGTTTTGGCAGGTAGTTACCCCGCCTTCTATCTGTCGGCTTTTGAGGTGATCAAAGTAATGAAGGGAAATTTTACCAATCAAATATCAGCTTCGGGTATTCGCCGTTCACTGGTGGTTTTCCAGTTTGTACTTTCTATTATATTGATAACGGGCATTGTCATCATTTACAGCCAACTGAATTTTATTAAAAATAAAGATCTCGGGTTTGATAAAAATCAAAAGCTGGTCTTCAAGTTTTACACTGATGATCAGCAGAAAAAGATGACTGGCTTATCGACCGATTTCCAGCAGCTATCCGAAATCAAAAATGTTAGTATGGCTAATAATTATCTAAGCCATTTTGTGGGTCGTGACCACGGGGTTTACCTGGGTGGTGGCAGCCCTACCGCCGCTATTGACGCTCAAAACATGGACACTGATGAGAAATTTATTAGGACCAACGGCATCAGGCTTATCAGCGGCCGCGATTTTCATGTTAAAGATTCCCTGAAAACACTCATTAACGAAACCCTTTGCAAAAGACTGGGCCTTGACCCGATGAAAGCGCCGGGAACAAGGCTTTATAGTCAATATTTAAATGGACCAGTGAATTATGTTGACGTAGTAGGTGTGATGAAGGATTTCAATTACAACTCGCTACACGGCGAAGTGCGTCCGTTTATGCTGTTTTATAACGGTGATGCAAACGCGTTTTCTTATATGACCGTTGCTGTAAGCAGCGATAATTATAAGGCGGTGTTAAATAAAATGCAAAACATCTGGCAAAAGAATCTGCCGGGAACACCATTTGAATACTCCTTCCTCGACCAGGAAGTACAGAAACAATACGAAGCCGAGATCACTTTATCGCAAATCATCAATTCGTTCACCCTTATGGCTATTCTTATCTCTTGCCTGGGATTGTTCGGATTAGCAGCCTTTAGCGCTGAGCAACGCCAGAAAGAGATCGGCATACGCAAGGTACTCGGAGCAAGTGTAACTGGCGTTGTAGCCTTGCTTTCAAAGGAGTTTATAAAGCTGGTTGCTATCTCATTCATCATCGCCACTCCGATAGCATGGATTGCTATGCACAAATGGCTGGAGGCCTTTGCTTATAAAATTACCATTAGTTGGTGGATGTTTGCCATTGCCGGTATCATGTCCATCTTCATTGCACTGGCAACTGTAAGTTTTCAGGCTATAAAGGCCGCTTTAGTGAATCCGGTGAAGAGTCTAAAATCAGAGTGATTTTATAGTTGATTGAGTTGAATGGTTGATTAAGTTAAGTGGTTGTCTAACTGCTAAATCTAATCAACCATTCAACCACTTAACTATTCAACTTAATCAACATATTCCAACTTAATCAACCAAATACTACCTTTGCCTCTCTATGAGGAAATTTTTAGGCTACATTTTAACCCCTATTCATTATCTGCTGTTTGGTTTGTGGCTGGTGATTTTTCACCCTATCCAGTGGATATGTTTTAACTGGTTTGGCTACAAAGCACATAAACGGGCGGTTGATGCATTAAATTTCTGCCTGGAAAGCTCCTACTATGCGGTAGGTGATACCGTTACTTTTATTAATAAACAAAATCTGCCGGTTGGTCGCCCGATGATCTTTGTGGCCAATCACCAAAGTTTGTACGACATCCCGGTGCTAATATGGCACCTGCGTAAATACCACGCTAAGTTTATTTCTAAAGTAGAACTAACCAAAGGTATTCCGTCTGTATCTTATAACCTGCGCCACGGCGGCGCTGCCAATATTGACCGCAAGGATCCCCGTCAGTCCATCACGGAAATATCTAAACTGGGCACACGGATGAAGGAAAACAAATGGTCGGCAGTGATATTTCCTGAAGGCACCCGATCAGCTGATGGAATAGTAAGAACATTCCAGCCTGCCGGAGTAGCTACATTATTAAAAAAATGCCCTGAAGCCCTGATTGTCCCTATCGCCATCAATAACTCATGGAAAATGGTACGCTACGGCAGTTACCCGTTAAATACCTTCCTCCGCATGACATGGGAAGTGTTGCCCCCTATCGAACCTGAAAAAAGGCCGGTTGACGAAGTAGTTACTGAAGCTGAGTCGGCGATTCGGAAAAGTCTTGGACAGTGATCAGTTAGCAGTTTTCAGCGTGCAGTTGGCACACCCACCACTATAATTGTTCAGAAGATCAAGAGGGTGTCATGTAGTGCAAACCGGCAATCGCAAACTCATTGGTTCATTTAATGTTTCTGCTCCGTTATTCCCCCCACACTATGCTTCGAGTGCCTCAGCATGACACCCAATGCGTTACGTAGTGAAAATCATTTTCTGCAAACTGTAAACCGGCAACTGCAAACTGGAAAATCTGCAAACTCAAATATTCTTCCCGTCAACTATCTTGAAGAAATCCTCGCGGTAAGTATCACCTACTGGGATGATCTTGTCACTAATAAAAATACGGCTGCGTTCGATGCTATCGATCTTATTAATGGAGACGATATAAGATTTGTGCACGCGGATGAAATGCTTTTCGGGTAAAGCATCTTCCATTTTCTTCATATTCTGCAGCGTGATGATGCGCTCGGCAGGTGTAAAAATGGATATATAATCCTTCAGGCCTTCGATAAACAAAATATCATTCAGGTATACTTTTTGGATCTTATGCTCTGTCTTTACAAAGATAAAATCGCTCAAAAAATCACTTTGCGGAGCGGCTTCTATCTTTATTTCAGGCTTGGCTGATGGCTGGATTATAGCTTGTGCTTTTTGAACTGATTTAAAGAAACGATCAAATGCGATAGGTTTAAGCAGGTAGTCGATCACATCCAGTTCATATCCCTCTAAAGCATACTGCGGATATGCTGTGGTTAATATTACTTTTGCTTTACCATTAGCGATGCGCAGAAACTGTATACCAGTCAGCTCAGGCATCTGCACATCAAGGAATACTAAATCTACGTTCCCTTCCTGCACTAGCTGCAACGCCTCAATAGGATTGGTAGTTACCTTCACCAATTGCAAAAAGGGCATCTTGGAGATGTAATCTTCCAATATATGGAGCGCCAAAGGCTCATCATCTACTACAAGGCATCTGATCATTTTATAAAACTATTGATAATTCACAAGTATAGATATTGGCTTCGTCACGTATAGTTAAACTATAATTCCCGGAATAAAGCAGATCAAGTCTTCTTTTAACATTATTTAACCCGATCCCGCCCTCAGTATCCCGGTTCATCATGTGCTTTTTGTTCTCCATAAAAAAATGAAGATGCGTACCATCCAGGTTTATCCTTAAACATATTGGCGAAGACGGGTCATTGGCTACCCCGTGTTTAAAAGCATTCTCTATAAATGCGATCAGCAGCAAAGGTACAATCTTTTGCGCACCAACTTCACCCGTTATTTTAAAGTCGACAAAGGCCTTATTACCAAATCTTATTTTTTGCAGGTCGATATAATTTTGCAGGTATTGTAGTTCTTTCGCCAGGTCAACTTTATTATCATTACTCTCATATAGCATATACCGCATGATCTCTGAAAGTTTCAATATAGCTTCGGGCGTTGTATCCGATTTCTGATAAGCCAGCGAGTAAATACTATTGAGCGAATTGAACAAAAAATGCGGGTTTATCTGCGATTTCAGGAAAGCCAGCTCAGCGGTAAGGCGCTGGTTCTCCAGGTCGCGCTGCACGCGTTCATTCAGGAACCAATCGACACTAAACTTGAGCGCCGTGCTCAGGAAAAGAAAGAAGATATTGGTTAAACATGAACTGATCATGTAAGTCCCAAAAGACGTTTCCTTCCGGCCCTCAACAAGGATATAACTTCTGAAAATACTGGCCAGCCCATACTTACCCAGAGCAAAGACGATGATTACAATGACGAGCGCTATGCTATAATTCCTATACTTCTTTTTATCTAAAAATTTAGGGATCAGGTACAGGTAGTTGAGATAGAAGAGGCCAATATTTACCCCTGCAAAAAGACCGAAAATGACGAATAGCTGCGCGGCAGTCATTTTGCTATTGCTATGAGCCAGGAACATGAAATAAGAGACAATCCCCACCCAAAAAACAATATGCCAGAATATTTGCCAGTTACGCTTCATTGCATCTAATGTAATATATTCAGCGCTTTATCGGCTATATATTTATATATAGCCCCCCTTTTTACCGATAAACCCGGCAAAATCTCCGATGAACGGCTGATAACAGGAAAATGTCCGTTCATCTACAATTCCCGTCAGTTGGTCTAATAGATTTTAGCAGGTTAAACTTTCGCCTTAAAATTGTATCATAATCAATCACACAATGAAAAAGCTATTCTCTAATTCGAATCCATTTATCTTACTGCTGTTACCTGTAGTATTTGCTTTGGTGATGGGGATAAGTTATCAATTTCAACAAAAAAAGGTTAACACTGAAGGCGCTTCTGCTGCAGTACATGCAACTTCGCTGTTTTATAAAGGTGTAACCTTAGTTAAAACTGTTTGCTCTGTTGCCAAAGAAAAACTATGGTAATCAGCACTGAAGGGTTAAGCTTTAATTTTGGCAACCAGCAAGTTGTCAGATCGCTATCCCTCCAGGTGCCCGAAGGCAGTATTTACGGTTTCCTTGGCCCAAACGGTGCCGGAAAAACCACCACGATAAAATTGCTGCTCAATCTGCTAAAAACAGATCAGGGCAGCATTCATGTTTTTAATAAAGAGCTGCAAAGCAACCGCATTTCTATACTTTCGCAAATTGGCTCGCTGATAGAGCAACCCGCTATTTATCTTCATCTTTCGGGCAGGGAAAACCTGGTAAACCGGGCATTGGTGTTACAGGTTCCCGAAAAGCGTGTGGATGAAATGCTCGATTTGGTTCATCTCACTGACGCAGCGAATAAAAAAGCAGGCAAGTATTCTTTAGGGATGAAGCAACGGTTAGGCATTGCGCTTGCTTTGCTATCCGATCCAAAACTTTTGATACTGGACGAGCCTACCAACGGCCTCGACCCAAATGGCATTATCGAAGTGCGGGAACTATTGATCCGATTAGTGACCCAACATAATAAAACGGTTTTTGTATCCAGCCATTTATTAGCCGAAGTAGAGCGCATGGCTACCCATGTGGGTATTATTCATAAGGGCGAAATGCTTTTCCAGGGAAGTATAAAAGATCTGGAAGCTATCAGTCAGCCGCAAATACAGGTTGAAGTAAACGATAGTGTTGACGCTGCCAATTTCCTGAAAAAACAAGGTCTTACAGTCAATGAGGTGAATGACGAGCATGTGTCCGTTCCCTTTACATCCAAAACCCAGATGGGAGAGATCAATACCTTGCTAAACCGAAACGGCTATACTGTTTTTAGTATACGCAAAGTGAATAAGGACCTGGAGAAATTATTTTTAGATATCACCCAAAACGCCTGAGCAGATGAAGGGATTTTTACTATCGTTCCGGTCGGAGTTTTATAAGACGCGCAAAACCATGGGTTTCTGGAGCGCTGTTTTATTGCCACTGCTCATTTGTTTACTGCTGTTCATCGGCTTCTTCAATAAAAGTGAACACCTGGCCCACATGCCTGGCTTTATGGCATGGCTTCAATTTGCAGGAGCAATCCTTGCGGTGATGGGTTCGCTGCTATTGCCCATGCTGATCGTGTTCATTGCTTATTCCGTTAACAGCATTGAACATAAAGCCGACACCTGGAAATCCTTATTCAGTTTGCCCATTGCCAAGTGGTCGATCTACTCTGCTAAATACTTTTATGCGCTTTTCCTAGTATTCCTTTGCCTCGCGCTGTTTGTTCTTTTTACCATCGGCTTTGGTAATTTCTTAAGTGTGCTAAAGCCCGAGTTAAGATTTAATGAGTACCATATTGAAAAATTATTGGCCCAGATATATTTCAAGCTATTCCTGGCTTCATTAGGCATATTATCGATACAATTTCTGCTTAGCCTGCTTTTCAGAGATTTCTTAAAACCGATGGGTATCGGCTTCGTAGCCACCATTGCTGGTGTGATTTTCGCCAATGTGAACTGGCAATATGCATACCTGTATCCGTACAGTCACCCTATGCTGACTATAAAAGGATTGGTGAACAGCCGCATGAATAATAGTCCGACTATGCCGGAGATCACGGTGGATATATTTACCAAAGATATTCTGGTGAGTTTGACTGTTGCGGTGGGGGTGTTTGTATTGGGGTATTTTATTGTGCTGAAAAAGAGCGTAAAATAAATGCACCTCCCGTAGAGACGCGATGCATCGCGTCTAATAACTACAAATTCCCCGAAGTTACTTCCAATCTCCTTTTCCGCAATAACAAAATCATGTAGACTGCTGCGAGTATTGGCAAATAAATTAAGACACCAGTTACATAATCAATAGTTATTTGCCACGCGCTATAATGCATTGACCATTCAACTTTAGCATCCGGGAATAGAATCCCTTCAAATAGAGACAATATTCTGGGAGTAAATAAAATAACGGATATGACAATCAAGCTTGATTTGAACCTTTTGATCCACAACATCTGTGACAAAAACACACTGGGTACCAATGTAGAAAACCATACCACCCACCAATAGGGGCCGACTACCCGGTTTGATAATGCATACTGTTCATACTCACCTCCTGAAAAAAAGCCTATATAAAATTCTATTACAAATTTGAATATATACAATATTGAACCTAAGAGTAGTGTGTAGCCGACCGAGTTGATCAGTATTTTATAGTTTATTGGGAATATGTTAATCTTAAAAAAAATTACAACCAAAAAGCACACAAGCAACACAAATGACCCATTGAAAATAGCCCTGACTATTAGGTTTATTATTTCGTTCATAATTGGTGTTCATGCATATGAGACGCGATGCATCGCGTCTCTACAAGATTCGTTTTATTAAATCTAAAATCGTAATTCTAAATTCGTAAATTATTTCACAGGTTTCGGATATACCGGCAAACTCTCACGCCCCTCAGCATCTACTGATTGCACCGCGAAAAAGTAATTATCTTTTGAATAGGCTATGTCGGCTTTGATATCAGTCACATAAAACTTCTTCTCCCAATACGGACTGGTAGTTTCGCGCATGAGTACATAATAGCCAGCAGGCTTTTTACCATTTTCAGGAGCCTCCCACCTTAATTGCGTGCGATTGGTTAAGCCACTTGTTACTATACCTACATTTTGCGGTTCAGAAGGGGCTGATGCAAGACTGGCTAGTACCGAAAGATTCATCCGGGCCACTTTTTGCACATAGTTAAAATCCACATAGTCCGGCAGATCGCCGTAGCTTACGCCATTCTCAGTACGGATAGTTTGATGCTGACGCGTAAAGTCCTCGTTCATTTCTGTAATCCGTACTGCCGTAAATCCCTGTTGTTGAAAGGGTGTATGATCCCCACCACGCAGATAGCGATCACGACGGTAGATCAGCTTTACATCCAATTGGTCAACATAACGCTCACCCGTTTCTTTAATATAACGTGATAGCTCACGTGAGGGGCTATCATTTTCGCCGCCCAATGCTATTAAGCTTGCGATATCCTTTTCATTGCGGCTGTCGATGGTCGGTACCCCTTCACTGAATATGCGGACGCTGCGGTTATCTTTCAGATCAGTTTCCATGCCATGGCTGTTTCCCACGATATCATTATTCAGCATCGCATCAATGTTCCAGTTTTCAGCTTTTGCTCGTTTGGCAACATGTGCCGAACCCAATAATCCCTGTTCCTCACCTGCCACAGCCATAAAAATGATCGTCGCCGGGAATGAACGTTTGGACATTACCCTCGCCAGCTCCATAGAAACCGCCGTACCCGAGGCATCATCATTGGCGCCCGGTTCATCCCCATTCGGGTCCATTATATCCGACATCCTCGAATCATAATGCCCGGAAACAATATACACACGGGTATCTTTTGGATCGGTGCCTTTCAGAATGGCCAGTACATTTTTCAGCTTAACAGGCGCATTAACCCGTTCGCCCTTAGGCTGGGTAGACGTATCAAATTTAACAGTCATGCGTCCATGAGAATCTGCTGCATAACGTTCATATTCGGATTTTATCCAATTGCGTGCGGCACCAATACCTGTTGTTTTACTGGCGGTATCGCTCAGGGTATGACGTGATTTAAAACTCACCAGTTTGCGGATGATCGTCTCGATATTGTTTGACGATACCTCATCTACCATTTGTTTAATGGCAGCATCCTGCTTGATGGTGGTTTGCGCCATGGCAGGCGCGCAGAAAAATAACGGCAAAATAAATTTCAGGTACTTCATGGTGATATTTGGTCGTATAGAGACGCGATGCATCGCGTCTCTACGGTTTAATTAATTCGCATCCGCTTCTTCCGCCTCTTCCATAATATTCCCGGTCTGTTTAAAATTGCTGCGCACAAAATGGCACCAGTCGCATTCTTCTTTACCGCAGCCGGTATTGAAATCATGTGCCTGTATTTTGGCGTAAACCGTCCTGATCTGCTCTCTCACTGTCTCCACATCTTCGGGACTGATCAATATTTTTTCAGTAACATATTCGCCCTCGCTTACCGGTTCAATAAAATCAAACTGCGTGCTTATTACCTGCCAGTCTTTAGAGCGGTCATTCTCAATCAGCAATTTATAAAATACAGCCTGTCGCCAGTAATCGCCGCCATTGGGTTTATCGTTGGTTGGTCGCTGTAATTTCTCTTTAGCGTTGCGGAATTTACCGGTTTTATAGTCTACAACAGTAACTTGCTTTCCGGTAAACTCCACTTTATCCAAACTACCTTTTACCGGTACACCGTCCACCTCAATGTTTTTTATCGATAACTCCACCAAAGCTACTTTATTCCAGTTGAGTGTGTTCAACTCATAATAAGGTGGTAATATTTTATCGCCGTAATCCAGGCGCAGTTTGAATTCATCTTTGGTAAATGAATCCCGGTTGCGGAACATGTACGTCCGGAAATCTTTCATGAACAGCTCTGTCGGAGGAAACTCATCATCATTCTCTTTGAGACTACGGAAAGCGCGTTTCAAGGCATCATGCGCTGCCGAACCAAATGTTGCCGACGGACTTTTTCCCGATGGCACCCGTATCAGGCACTGGAAATAGAACCGTAGCGGGCAATCCAAGTAATTACTCAAATGCGTAACCGAGAGCGTATAATTTTGTAGTAGCTGATTTATATAATTTTTGTCGATCAGCTCCACTTTCGGTTTATCATCTTCGCTAAACTGCGTAGCATAAAAGTCAAGCATATCTTCCTCAGCAGGTTTTGGGTAATCAACCCGCAAACTGGTCGTAGCTAATATCTCACCGACAAATTGTGAAGCCTCCTGATCTTTCCCATTCTTATCTCTTGCGGCATAAGAAACACTAAGATGTTGCTTAGCACGAGTCAAAGCCACATAAAATAAGCGACGCGATTCCTCCCGTTGAGCGATATCGTCATCAGGAGCCTGCGTTAAGGTATCAGGCAAACTAAACCCATTGTTTCTCCCTTTGCTATCCCAGGTCTTTTTATCACAACCGATCAGGAACACATGCTCAAATTCAAGTCCTTTTGAGCCATGTGCTGTCAGGAAATTGACGCCGTTTTCGGAGTAGATCACCTGTGTTAATGGTAGCCGTATATTATTATCGCGCATCAGGTCGATGGTCTTAACCAGGTCTTCGGTGCGGATATCCGGATTTTTGCGGCTCTCGTCTTTCAGGAAATCAAAGAAGTTGGTGAGCACCTGGATATACCAGCCTTTATCCGGCTGTTTCATGATGTATCGCAGAATGCCCATCTTCGATATCAGATCCTGGAAAAGCTGCTGTAAAGTGACGCTTACAGATGCCTTCAACAGATCGTCAATGTAAGTCATCAGGTATTTCATCTCCTGGTTCGCAGGCGCATCGAATAGCGCTTGCTGGGCAGGCATTTTTAGCTCACTGATGTATCTTCTGATGGACGATTTTGGATCGCCGTTATTCGACGTTTTGTAGTTTTGGCTGGATACCGCGATACTTGCTTTAGCGATCTCGATAGGCGGGATCTCAAAGAAATCATAATGCATGATCTCAAACAGCAGTTCATCGCCACTATACGGTGAATCCATTTCCATTGCGAGGTAGCGTAGGATATTGATGATCTTTTCGCCAAAAGGCAGCGTCAGGATATCGATCTTTCGCCGGGTATTTACGGCGATCTTTTTTGAATCAAGGTATTTCAGCAACTCCTCTACCTGGCTGTGGTTACGGTAAATGACTGCGATTTCACCCGGCGCCGTTCCGCCATCTATCAATTGCTTGATCTGTTGGGCCGTATGCACCATCTCCTGCGCCGGGTTCTCATATTCCCTTATCGAAGGTTCATGAGCCAATTCTTTGAACCGGGCACCGGCTGCCATCAGGTTTTTATCCAATTGCAACTGACCTGTTAATCGCTCGCGGTTATTGCCAATAAGCGCTTTTGAAATATCGAGGATATGCTGGTTGGATCGGTAATTTTGTTTCAGCACAACCGTCTTGAGTGTGTTAACATAATCGCCCGCAAAATCCAGGATATTCTTCATGTTGGCACCCTGGAACTTGAAGATCGATTGGTCGTCATCGCCCACCACAAACACGTTGGGCGTATCCCAATAGTTCAGTAGCAACTTCAGCAATTCGCTTTGTGAACCGCTGGTATCCTGGAACTCATCCACCAAAATATATTGGTAGCGTTCCTGGTATTTGCGCAGCATTTCTTCATTCTCACGGAAGGCCTTCAGCACCCATATGATCATGTCGTCATAATCATAGTAGCCACCGGTCTTCATCTTAACATCGTATCGCTGATACTCGCTTACCGCCGCCAAAAGTTTGGCCATTACATCCTTCGCCGCATCAATATCCTTTTGTTTCGGATCACCGATCTTGATCCCTTTCACAGCATTGGCGCGTTTATAAATATATTCTTCACGGTTTGGCAGGTCATCTAAATATTCAGTCACTGCCCTGCTGATCAGATCCTCGTCCCAATTCTCCCGTTTCATTACCGAGAACAGGTTCTTCAGGCGCGGTACGTCATAATAAATATCCCCGGTGAAACGCTTTAATAAATGTTCATTCGGGAAATCATCTACCAGTTCCTGAAAGAGTGCTACTGAATCTAAATCTGACAATGGCTCCAAATTCAGTTTGCCGAAATAGTCAAGGTTTTCCTGGATCACTTCGTTACAAAAAGCGTGGAAAGTATAAATATTCACGCGGTAAGCATCCGGCCCGATAAACTCGAACAAACGCTTACGCATAGCAACCGCTCCGGCATCGGTATAGGTTAAACACAGTATTTCGTGCGCACTGGCGTCGGTCTCCAGCAATATCTTACCGATACGTGCCGCCAATATCTGCGTTTTACCCGTCCCCGGCCCGGCAACCACCAGCACAGGTCCCTCAATCTGATCCACAGCTGAGCGTTGCTCGGGGTTTAACCGGTCTAAAGCTTCCTGAAATTTCTCGTTATATTTATTGGGAGTAGATTGCATAAGTGAGTAAATTTAGCACAATTAACTTTAACCTTATTTCAATTTTTCTACAATGACCGCAGAAGAATTTATAGCGCTACTTGAAGTTGACAAACAATCAGTACATGAAGTATTAAGGCCACAGATACATCCAGAGATTTTAAAATTTCTTATTGGCGGGGTTTTTGATAATTCGCGTAAACGTCTGGTAGCATATGCCTTAATGCGCGTTAATAAAGACTATTTCTGGAAATATGATTACATTCTTAAATTCTCTGAAGGCCATGTGGCTGTTCTATTTAATTTAAAAGAAGATCAAAAAAAACCTACGGGAATTTACCCTCCAGGTAAAAGTATAAAAGAAGAAATCGAAGATGGCCATTACAAGAATAATCTCATTTCATTTGTGTGCGAATATGATTTCGACGAATGGAATATTTTAAGGTCGAACTGTTTCACAGATACTAAAGATCAAATAAAGACGATTGGAAGCGCACTCGATAATTGGAAAGGAAGTATTGAAGGTCATTTCTTTGCAACGTCAACTTTTGAAGAAACCAGCAAACACTTTGAGAACATAAACAAATATACAACGCGCGCGATCAAAATTGATGTATCGCCTGAAATGCGCCCTTTTATTGGGCACTCATTCTTAGTGGCTTTAGTTAGAACCAATCGTAAGAGAGAAGTAAATTGGGCATATATTGATTACATTCAAAAAGCAATTTTTCAGCCTTTGGCAATTAAACTCAAAGCCTTTTTTCCCAACAAATATTATCAAATTGATCCCTTTAGTCACACCCAACAGGACCTGCTTTATCCCGAGAACAGGCGTTTTTGTTTGTTCATATGTATATCAATTGATAGTTCGAAAAAGAAAAGACTAAGTTTTTTTGTTTATCAACAAGAAAACAATGTGGTTTACGAATGGATATATTTCCCTGAATCCACATACAGAAAATATAAATTAGCGCCACATGAGCTTCCTCAAATATTTAGCCCGATTTCAAAGCTTGACACCTGGGAATACCTAATCAATCCAGAATGCACATTTGATGATGACGAATTTTGGAACAATTATGTTTTCAAAAAGGAAAACGGAAAATATGTCTATCTGAAAGAATTAAAGTTTGACTAACTTTTCTTCGCTGCCTCCACAATATCCCTCACCTCCAAAATCCGCGTTGGATAGCCATGCAAAGTAACATTGATCATCGCCTGACCAACCTCAGCCAGATCACATGATTTGGATGGGAAAAGCGCGTGAAGAAGCGGATATAGCCAACTGAGATATTTATAAATTGAAGGTACATTCTTAGCTCCTTTGGCCGCTCTCATCAATCCGGGACGGAAATTAAATTCCTGCTTAAAGGGCAGTTTGGCCAGATCATTCTCTGTTTTGCCCTTTACCCGCGCCCACATCTGGCTGCCTTTTTCAGTGCTGTCGGTGCTGGCGCCAGATACATAACAGAAAGTCATATCCGGGTTAAGTCGGCTCAAAGTTTCAGAAACATGCAGGGTCAGGGTATAAGTAAGTTTATAATACTCCGGCTCCTTCTTACCAAGAGAAGTTACGCCTAAACAGAAATAGCAGGCGTTGTATCCTTTCAACTGATCCGCTATAGGCGAAATATCAAAAAAGTCGGCATGAACGATCTCTTTTAATTTAGGGTGACTAAAACCAGATGGCTTGCGATTTATTATCAGTACGGCCTCTACCTGTGGGTGCGATAAACATTCCTGCAATACGCCTTCGCCTACCATACCGGTAGCGCCGGTAACAATCGCCCTGATCTTTGTTTCCATGCTGTCGAACTTATTTTAAAATAACTCCTGTTCCATACGGGAAAACAGTACTAACCCTTACAGATAGTTTCCCTTTCGGATTGATAATACGATTGATCACCTTCACCGCCGAACGCTGCATTTCGTCGCTCATCTGGTAACCGGCTACCAACGCACCTGCATTCTCAATTCCCGGTAAGCCTGCCATGGTGTACGGATTAGCAAATACACAAACAACCGAATGCGGATGTGCTGCTATCTGTGCAATAAATATTTTAACGCCATTGCTGTAATCCAGTTTGCTTGCAGGGCGCGCACGGGTGTCATTAATGCAGACGATCACCTGGTCGTAACCGCGAAGCTTATCCAATAATGCCAGCAGATCATCGGCCGATGTCGCTTTGCCGACAATAAAAGTATCGTTATTCAGGTACCATTGTGAAATCTCATTTTGAAATAGAGTAGGTTGAGTAACACCAATGCTTACGATGGCTGTCTTGGCTATCGGGTTTAATTGCACTGTTGATGCATCACCTTTTAGTAACGTAACAGCGGCATCAGTCAATTGTTGCACTAATACTTTAGCGCTCTGCCTGTTCAGGTCCTCGACCAGATTTTCAGGTGAGGCCTCGCGGTAATGATTTAGTCCGGCCCAATATTTGGCAGTTAATACTTTTTTCACTTTTGCCTCAAACTCCAGTTTAGTAATTTTTTTCTGGCGAACTGCTTTCTTAATAATATCGATTGCCCGTTCTGAGTTTTCTGATAGCTCAATGATATCATTACCTGCAATAAAAGCACGCAGATCAGCTTCACCTTCCGGGAAATATTTTACTACAGCTTTCATTTCCATAGCATCGGAAACCACGAGCCCCTTAAAACCAAGGGAGTCTTTTAAAGCACCTGTTATAATAGGGCGTGATAAAGTGGACGGCAGGTTTTTAGTTGAGTCCAGCGCAGGGATATCCATGTGAGCGATCATCACCCCGCTTATGCCTGCTTTGATTGCCTGGCGAAAAGGGTATTCTTCCAATGTGTCCAATCTTTCCCGAGTGAAAGGCAGTAAAGGCAAATCAAGATGTGAGTCCACATTGGTATCGCCGTGCCCTGGAAAGTGTTTGGCGGTTGTAAGTAAGCCTGCATCCTGCATACCCTTCATGTAGGCGATACCTTTAGCGGCGACGTTGTATTTGTTATCCCCAAACGACCGGTAATTGATTACCGGGTTATTGGGATTGTTATTCACGTCCATATCCGGTGCCAGGTTGATCTGCATACCCAGCCGTTTAAAATCATAAGCTACAAACTGACCCATTTTATAGATCAGCGTGTTATCCTGAATAGCACCCAATGTCATTTGATAAGGATAGGATATAGTCGAATCCAGGCGCATACCCACCCCCCATTCGCCATCCATTGCCACAAGTAGCGGCACTTTGGCCAGTTTCTGATATTTATTGATCAAATTCAGTTGCCTTACCGGTCCGCCCTGGAAAAATACCAGTCCACCAATCTGCTGGTCCTTGATCACATTCCCAACAGAATCTTCATAAGCCTGCCCCCTGTCAGTATGTGCTCTTACGAAGAATAATTGCGCCACACGCTGTTTCTTGCTCAGCTTCTTATAAACCGAGTCGACCCAATGATTTTGACGGTTTAATAGATTGATATAGCTGGTCTTTTGTTGTGAGAAGGCCTCCAGACTGCCTATTATCAGAACGAACAGGAAGGCAAGCTTAAGCCCTTTTTTAAATTGATCCATAGCAGTTTCAAATGTAGCAGATTAGTTGTAAAGGTTGTAGTTGTCAATGGTGAATAGTCAATTATCAACCCAATACAACCATTACAACTTCTACAACTACTTCAACCTAATCACAACCAAACTTAAACCCTAATTAAAAAAATTTCCATAGACGACTAAACCTATTCCTAGTCTTTCACTCTAAAAATTCAATAAACGATAAAAAACTTACTCTAATGAAACACATTTTTATTTTAGCTATATGCCTGCTGGTGGCAGGATCTGTAAGCGCCCAGACTTATTATTATGGCCCCCGTCGTGTTGTTCATCGTCGTCCGGTGCAGCGCCAGCAGGATGACTTTAACCGCCCAAGCGTTGGTATTGAAGGTGGTGTCAGCCTGGCCAATACCGTATCATCTTACAATACCGGGTACAGTACAAATGGTATCGTAGGATTCAACGCCGGTTTAGTTGCAAATATTCCTTTGGTATACCCATTATCCTTTCAGCCTGAAGTTTTATTCTCTCAGAAAGGCTACCAGGCTTATACTACTGATGGTACTTTAACCCAGCGCAATAACTATATCGATATTCCATTGCTGGCCAAATTCCGTATCGTCCGTGGCTTCAATTTCCTGGTGGGCCCCCAGATCAACATTCCGGTATCCAGCACTACCACTTTTGATAATGGCTTTACAACTAGCCGTGAGAGTTATTATGACGATGCCACAAATAAAAGCTACATAGCAGGCGCATTTGGTTTAAGTGTCGATCTTAATCAAAACGTTGACATACATGCCCGTTATGTGATCGATCTTTCATCCAATACTGACGATCAGAACTCTCCGATCCCTAACTATCGTAACCAGGTTTGGCAATTTGGTATAGGTATTAAGTTTCAGTAAAACATTTAATTAATATTTTATTTCAGGAAGCTGTAGCTTTGCTACGGCTTTTTGCGTATTGTAACTATATGTTAAACTAAAAGGCTCGCATTGGAGTTATATAGTTTTGCCACTACCTGTATTCTATGATTTCTGTTATTATCTCTTCCGTTAAGCCCGAATACTTAAAACAAGTAAGCATTAATATTGAAAATACCATCGGCGTGCCATACGAACTTATCACGTTCGCTAATGGTTCCGGCGAAAAAGGCCTTTGTGAAATCTACAATCTTGGCATTGATAAAGCCAAATATGATGTGCTCTGCTTTATGCACGAGGATGTAGACATCAAAACTGAAAATTGGGGAAAAGCTGTAATAGATCACTTTAACTCTGATCCTAATTTAGGTTTACTTGGTGTCGCAGGCAGCACCTATAAAACATTAACACCTACAGGCTGGCACGGCGCAGGGGCCAGCACACCCCGGGGAAACTATATACAAAGCTCTAAGAAATCTAACCTACCACCCAAACACTATTACCTCAACCCTAATAATGAGGAGATAGCCCAGGTAGCCTGCGTTGATGGAGTTTGGCTATCTACTACTAAAAAAATCGCAAAGGAAATCAGGTTTGACGATACTACTTTTAAAAGATTCCATGCGTACGACCTGGATTTCTCATTGGCCGTAGGCCAGAAATATAAAGTGGCCGTCACTTACAACGTATTGCTTGACCATTTTTCAGAAGGCAGCTATGACAGTTCGTGGATGGAAGAAACCTTGAAGTTACATAGTAAATGGAATGAGGTATTACCTGTAAACATCGGAGATACACCACTTGAGACTGTAATACGGATTGAAAAGAACGTTTTCAAAGGATTTATTAATCAGTTGATCCATTTCAATTATCCGATACAGGTAGTGCTGGATGTATTGGCAAGATCCAAAAAATACTTCGGCCTTAAGCCATTTCTAATGACCAAATTGAAGTATTATATATTTTCAAAATACTTTTTTAAGAAACAGGTAAACTGAGAAGCTATATGATATAGCCCATGCTTTTAAATACAGGTCGCCAAAAATCGGTATGCTTATCCCAGGCATGGCAACCAAAAGGAAGTTTATTATAACTTAGAAGCAGGGCCCTT
>Ga0105240_10004287_pt1 | contig 21788 bp, 14 predicted proteins | sample KBSC54metaG_FD_80426 | JGI IMG/M metagenome (GOLD analysis project Ga0105240, IMG submission 80426) | Corn rhizosphere microbial communities from Kellogg Biological Station, Michigan, USA - KBS C5-4 metaG | ecosystem: Host-associated > Plants > Roots > Rhizosphere > Soil | place: Michigan, USA... | reverse complement strand
GCAAGCCTTCCCGGATCCGGGCGGAAAATCCCGGATCAGCGTCTGCCTCCTTGGCCCGGCCGTTAACCAAACTACGCCTCTTAAGCTCTGCGAAGGGTAGCCCCTGGTCCAACACCTTTCGTTGGTAGGCCATTTCGTCGACCCGTCCGTTCACCAGGATGCGCCAATCAAATGGGGCATTGTTGGAATAGGGTTTAGTGTGGCCTCGGATGTTCGTGGTGCAGTTGCTCGTCAGGGCGTTATACCACTCCGGTCGATCCTTTAATCGGTTCACCTGCCGTAAATAATCTAGTAAGACGAGTCGCGCGGTCGCCGCGTCGGTATTCAGCCGGTAAAGGTAGACTTGTTCACCGCGAAAGTTGGTGCGGAGCCGCACCAGGTCACGTTCGTCGCCGATGATATAAGTGAGCTCAAACTGGCGGAAGCATCCTTTGATCGCGGAGTAGGCCTCGCCCTTCTCCTTGCGCGTTTCGATCGAAAAACATACGTAGTCGCCTCCGTCGAACCCGAAGCTCATCATGGTGTGTGCGATCAGCGGGGACCCCCAGTAAACCAGGTACAAGTCGACCGAGCGGAGCTTGGTCAGGTCGAAGCTCTTGTCGTAATGGCGAACCGTATAGTCGGTTTCCGAACGGTATTCGCAATTTCGGATATTATGAATTGTCACCTGGTCGCGATTGATTTCAGCGTATGGGAGGACGGCTACATCCGGCTGCCAGTCGCGGTTGTTGGACGGGGGTGTAACGAGGAACCAGGCGATAACGACCGCGAACGCCCCGAGACAAAGCAGTCGGGCCTTCCGCCAGGGGCGTACTCGCCAGGCTATCGTGCCCAAAAGGAGCGTATAAGCCACAGTCGCACAAGTCTTCACCCAGCTCGTCGGCAGGTTCGATTCATAAACGGCAACCATCGACCAAAGGCCAGTTGCCGTCATCAGCACACCCTCCAAGGCTCGGATGAGCAGTTTGAGAATGGAGCCTTTGGGTAAGTGCGGTTGGGACATGGTGGTGGGACTCTTTCGGTTCGGACGGCTAAAGCTTGAAAGAGAGATCGACCCCGGTGGTCCACCCGGAAAAATCGGTTCCCCAGACGTAGGAGACTCCCAGGCCCAGCCAACGGACCTTCAAGAACTTTCCCTCGAAATCGAGCACGAACCGGGCGTTGGCGGTGTAGGCCTGGCTGGAGTTGAGTCCAGCGGCGGCGTTGCCAAAAAGTTCGGTGCGGCTAAAGAATCCGCCGGTGTGCCACTCGCGCCCGAAAGTCTTCAAGCCGACGGGCACGTCGACATCAATTTTGTTCTCCCACGTATGTGAATCTCCGGCCAGGGTCACCAACGGCGACGAACTATTGAAGCTTTCTGTGTGAAAAAATCCGTAGCGCGAGCTGAACAGGAAAGTGGAACGGCTCCAGTGCCAGGTGTATCTGAAATCCAACGCGGGAGCCACGGACCAGGTATCCACCTGATAATCCACGAGTATGCCTCCAGCTACAGTTTTGATTCCCTGGCCGAGAGCATTACCCGCATGGAACTCATTTTCCGTATGACCGTAAATGCCGCTGAGTGTGGGAGCCAGGCTCAGGTTTTCGGTAAAATAGAATCGCACGCCGGCACCACCCTGGACGACGGCGGTATCAAAATGCGCGCCATTTCCTTTCAGGTAGCCCGTCTGGAATTGGTTTTCCGCTGAAAGGTTTCCCAAGTTACCTTCCAGCACCGGTGCCCATTCCACACCGCCCAGCCCCAGCGGCGATGCGGCGGTCACATCCCCACCACCCCCAATTTTCACCATGCTCAAGTCGGCCAGTGTTCCGCCGCGGAAGGTGTAAATACCTCCTGCCGAAGCGTAATCTCCGCCCAGGATGGTCAAAGCTTCGATGCGGGAGCCGATGGCGTGCTGGAGCTGCGTCACCGCAGTTTCGGGGACCACCTGGGCCAAAGTCGAGCCGCAGACCAGCAGCGCCAGGCCGGTGAGGGCCCCGGCGCCAGAGCGGGACAAATCGGATGCTGAAGGAAAGTGCAAAGCAACGCCAGGAGGCTCCGCGCCGAAACTAAGCGCGGAGGGGATCCTGCTGACCAAACTCACAGAAAGAGTTCAGGCGCGGGTTGGGTTAGAACGTGAATTTCCCGTAGAGCATTAATCCGCTATAGCGGACATTTACCGTGCCGACGAAGCTCGCCCCAGGGTAGCTGGAATGGCTGCTCTCCCCCTCGACCCCTACCGACATGGCATTGTAATCGAGTCCGAAGCCAAAATGCTTCCAGGGCCGATATTCGAGGCCGACGTTCACATCCAACACGGAACCTTTGAAGTTACTGATTTCAAGATACATGGCATCAATCGAGCCGTTCAGGAAGAGCTTGGGAATGAGTTGAAACTCGCTCCGGAGCGCCAGGGCTGGCAGCGGCAGGGTCGTGCTGCCTCCACCGACCGAGCGGAAGCCATCAGGGGTATTGACTTCCAAGCCGTAGCTCAGCGGCACCGCGTACACCGTAACGCCCAGGGCGATGCGCACGCGTTCATCCTGCAGGATCGCATATGAATAGGTGCCGCGAATCAGGTCAAAGTTAAGATGCGAGCGGATCTGCGTTCCGGCCCCATATTCATTGCCGTTGATAATTATCCCCTCGGACAGGGTCCCGCTGCCGGAACGGTGATAGCCGCCGTAGGAGAAATCCACCTGATTCCGGAGGCTCTCGCCCGGGCGATACAAGGCAGCCACCCGGAAAACGGCCAACGTGGAGTCCAGGCCGAGCAACTTCTCGGGGTTGATAGTTACCCCGGCGGCGTTGTTCACGCCGAAGCCGATGCTGTCGTCAAACGCGGCCACAAATCCGCCTAACGCAACGGAACCCTTTTCCCAGGGCAAAAAGTGGCTCTCCGCTTTGGAGGTCAGGACGTCCTCTGCCGCTTGAACAATAGGGCAGGTGCTGGTCAACAGGCCAGCGAGGAGGAATGTGCGAAGATTCAAGAATCCATTCATAACTTTCCTTTATGTGTAAATGTTGGAGGGGTCTGTTTCATGGTTTGAGGGGCGAGTTGACAATTCAAATCCGCGTGACTCAGCCGGGAGCGCCGGTTTTTACCGGGAAGATACCTTGGTGGGTACATCAGGATACTACTTCTCAATGGGCATCCGCGCGCGGCGTCTCGCCTGCCGGCATAGGGGCCAGGTGTTCATAAAGAATCCGGCGGACCTCCTCGATGGTCGCCGGCATGCCTTGGCAGGAGTGAGGTCCACGAACAATTAACTCCGATTCCACGTAGCTCACGTGCGCGCTCTGGTAGTCCACGAGACCGTCCTTGCCTTCATGAAAGTCTCCATCGCCCTGGACGGCGATAATGGAGTGGCCCTTGACTCCGGGCGCCAGCGGAATCTCCGCCAGCGCTTTTTGGACAGGGTTCCTCGGCGACATACTATCCAGGCTGGTAGGAACGCCCTGGAGATCCGCTGGAAAGTCCAACTTTTTTGTCAGGCCGCTGAAATCCGTGGAGGCATTCATAACGCGGGAGGGTAGCGACACCAGTTTGCGAGCCAGGCTTCGCACCAGGCTGCTGGCCAAATAGCTACCCCGGTGAGGGGTGCTGATGAACACCACCCGCTTGACGAAAGGCAGGGCTTCGAAGCGCAAATAGCGGTCGATCAGCTTCTGCTGGCCCGAGGTAAGTTCGAGGCTCTCCGGGCGGTTGGTGCTGAGGATCGATTGAATGAGCCGATCACCCGTGTCGGTGGCCGTCAACTTGGTCAATAGTCCACCCTGGCTGTGGCCAATCACGACCATCTCCTGCAACGCCGGATCCTTTCCGCTCGGATCCAGTTCCTTGACCTTGGCCGTCAGTGAATCCCGCAAGCGCACCGCGGAGTAAGAGGTGGGATTGCCGCTGTTGTAAATAAACCACCAGAACTGACACCGCTCCTGTAGCTGCGGATCGGCTGACAACGTGTTGAACATCTCCGCCCACCAAACCGGGCTGCTGAAGGTCCCGTGCACGAAAACCACCGGGACCTTACCGGGGCGGTACGGCTGAGTTAGGTAAATGCCCGTGGGGACCCGTTCCTTGAAGGAGCGGAATTGCATCATGCCCAATTGCCAGACCAGGGACTGGTTGAGCGCATACGCCACCGAAATGGTGGTATCGGTCTCCAGGGGCACGGAACGGCCGCCGACCTGGAAGGTCTTCTTATCGGCTACCGAGTATAATTCGAGGGAGGCGTGGCACCTGCCCTCGGCCAAATCCGACAAACCGCCCTCCAACCGGAGCAGCACGGTGGCCGGCACACAACGAGAGAGTTGGCTGCGGCGATCACTTTTGCTGACCGCGATGAGGGGCGCTCCCAAGCCGGTTTGGCGATTGCGCACGCTCAGGCCGTGCACCAGGAATTGCTGGGCGAGGAAGTAATTTTCGAACTCCTCCGCCGTCCAGGGAGCGCTCCCCGCGGTGAAATCAACCTGAAGTTCGCCCGTCGGCAATTTCCTTTTGCCTCCCTTGAGCACGGCCACCGCGTTGGTTGCGCGGCGCTCGGTGAGCGCCCAGCCCAGGCCAAAGTTGTAGAGATCGCAAGCCGCGCGGAAGCGTTGGTCGAACGCACCGGGGGGCGCTTCGGCAGCCTCGCCGAAAAGGAAGAACCAGGCATAAACCGCGGAGGCCAGGTAGTAATCACGCGCATCCCTGGGATCCCACGGTTTCACGCTTCGGCGGAGACGCTCGCCGACTACGTAGTTGAGTTCTGAGAGCGCGAACAGCAAGCCTCGATCTCGGCTCCCCACCGCCTTCTGATGGATCAGCCGCAGGGTAGCATCGGGATTCTTCTCAAAACAATCCAACTGGTCAAAACGGTGGAGCACCGACATTGTGTCCGGACTGGTCAGGGCGCCGCTCACCGGGTTCTCGTGGGTCTGGCGATAGACACGCACCGGGGGCGCTTTGGTCGCGCCCATGGGAGCCATACAGCCGCCAAGACCCAAGCCTAAACATAGCAATACGATCCCCAGACGAACCAGGCGCGCCCTGTTTCCGGAAAGGTTCTCTCCCAGGCATCGCGCGGGTGTGCGACCCAGGAACCCGGGCTGAAATTCAGGCTTCAGGTTCATGACGCGTTCGGGACGGTCCTGGGGAACCCGTGAGCGCCAGGATACGGAGCAGCAAAGCTGCCGAGTTGACTAACCCCCGCCCTCGAGCGACCGGAGGTTTGAGTGAACGCATGCAGCCTTTGCCACGCCGGATTGTCGACCGCTAAGTCTGGGCAGCGCCAGCGCCATTGATCTGAAGCGCGCCCCGGAATGTTCATGCGCGCGGAGGAATCGAGACCGAGCAGGTCCTGGAAGGGGAACATGGCCAACCCGGCCCGAGAGGAGCAGGCCAAACGGATTAACTCCCAAACGGGCTCGCGAGATTCACCCTGGGGCCGTTCCAGGTAGCTCCAAAAATGACGTCGCTCGTGCGCCGGCAATGCCTCGTACCAGCCACGGGTCGTATCGTTGTCGTGCGTGCCTGTATAGACCACCGAGTTAGGGACATACTGATGCGGCAAATGAGGATTATCCGGATCCCCATTGAAGCCGAACTGGAGCACGCGCATGCCGGGCAATTGAAATTGATCCCGTAACGCGGTCACCGCCGGGGTAATGAGGCCCAAATCCTCTGCCAGCAGTGGCAACCTCGTCAAAGCTTTCTGCACCTGTTCGAAGAAATCCGCGCCTGGGCCGGGTTCCCAGTGACCGGCAGCGGCGGTTGGCGCTCCGGCCGGCACGTGCCAGGCCGCCTCGAAACCGCGAAAGTGATCGATGCGAATGGCGTCGAGGTATTCCAGGCGGGCTTGCAGGCGGTCAATCCACCAACGATAGCCCGTCTCTTTCAAGGTTTGCCAATCATAGATCGGGTTTCCCCACAGCTGCCCCTCAGCGCTGAAATAATCTGGCGGAACCCCGGCCACCACTTTCGGCCTCGATCGATCGTCCAGCAGGAACAATTCGGGGTTGGACCAAACATCGGCCGAATCCGGTGACACGAAGATAGGAAGATCGCCCAGGAGCCGCACCCCGCGGTGATTCGCATGATCCTTAAGGAGTTTCCAGTGCCGCAAGAGGATGAACTGGCCAAAGCGGAATTCGTCAATCGCCTCGGACAATTCTCCCCTGGCCTTCGCGAGGGCGTTGGGTTCGCGTTCGGCTAAGCCGCCTGGCCACTGCTGAAAGGCAATTCCCCGATAGCGGGCCCGGAGGGCCATGAACAAAGCCGGCTCTGCCTGCAGAGCAGCCTTTTCTTCGCAAAACGCCTCGAAATCCAGCCGCAGCTCGCGATGCCCCCCGCGGCGGAACTTCTTCCAAGCCTGTGCGAGTGTTCGTTGCTTGAACGCAATGACCCGCTCGAAATCCACGTAGTCGGCAGGGAAGGAACCAGGGCTGCAATCGGCGGCCGTGAGCAGGCCATCCGCCAACAGTTGGTCCGGGCTAATGACCAGCGGATTCGCGGCGAAAGAAGACAAGGCCTGGTAAGGTGAATGACCATAGCCCGTCGGGCCCAGCGGCAGCACCTGCCACCAGGATTGCCCGGCCGCGGCTAGTTGGTCCACCCAGGCGAACGCGGAGGGTCCGACATCTCCGATCCCGTAGCGCGAAGGCAGCGAAGTGACATGCAGCAAGACCCCGGAAGCGCGATACGTCGGCGGGAACGGTGCGCTGAAGCTGGATTGGCTCGGATTCACAACGTAATCAGCTCAGGGGAAAATAGAGGGCCACGACTGAGCGAGCCTCAGCCCGATAGGACAAGCCGGGGACCAGCGATGCTTCCTCCCACGGCACGATGTCGTGGGGTGGAACCAGGGCGGTATCCAACCACCGTCTCCAGGAGGATGAGCCGGCCTTCCCGACCGCCGGCAATTCGAAGTCCAACGGCTCCCAATACCCGTTGAAGATCAGATGCAGGTGCAAAGCTTCCTGGCGGAGTTCCACCGTCAACGCGATGCTGCGTGAATGGTCGGTCCAGTCCGGCTGGTTCAGATGGACGCCGTGCCAGGTCTTATTCGCCTCAGCGATGAGGCGGGTCAGCGTCACCCGTTCGCGCTCGTGCTTGGTTCCGCGCAGCAACCGTCGGGCCGTGAGCAGCTTCACAAACCGATGCATATCGGGGTACTTCTTGAGTAGCGTCCAGTCGAACCAACTGATTTCGTTGTCCTGACAATAGGCGTTGTTGTTGCCAACCTGGCTGCGGCGGACCTCATCTCCCATCAGGATCATAGGCACCCCCAACGAGAGCAGTGTAACCGTGAGCAAGTTCTTTGCTTGCCGACTGCGCAGTCGCTCAATCGCCGGATCGTTGGTCGGTCCCTCGACGCCGAAGTTCCAACTCCGGTTGTCGTTAGCGCCATCGCGGTTGTCCTCGCCATTTGCCCCGTTGTGCTTCTCGTCGTACGAGACCAGATCGTTCAGTGTGAACCCGTCGTGACAGGTTACAAAGTTGACGCTCTGCTCCGGCTCGCGTTCTTTGTGACCGTAAAGCTCAGGACTGCCGACCACCCGGTCGGCAAAATGCTTGAGCGAGCCTTCCACGCCGCGGAAGAAGTCGCGGACATCATCGCGGAACCTTCCATTCCACTCTTTCCAGCTATCACCGACAAAGGTGCCGACCTGGTATAAACCGGCGGCATCCCACGCCTCGGCGATCAATTTGGTTCCCGCCAGCAAGGGATCCGACTCAATGTCCCAGAGCACCGGCGGGTTGGGCAGAACATGACCTTGAGCATCGCGAGCGAGAATGGAGGCGAGATCGAAGCGGAAGCCGTCCACATGCATTTCACTCACCCAATAGCGCAGGCTGTCTACAATCAGGCGGCGGACGACGGGATGGTTGGCATTCAGCGTATTGCCCGTACCCGTGTAGTTGGAGTAATGGGCTCGGTCGGCATCAAGGATGTAGTACAGCTCATTGGCCAGCCCGCGGTAACAAAGAGTCGGGCCGTTTTCGCTTCCCTCGGCGGTATGGTTGTAAACCACATCCAGAATCACCTCGATCCCGGCTCGATGCAGCGCCTTAACCATATCGCGAAACTCATCGAGGGGTCCGAGGGGGTCCGGGCGCGAGCTATAGGCCTGGTGTGGCGCAAAAAAAGAGACGGGTGCGTAACCCCAGTAGTTTAAGCGGCCGGCGGGGGCATCCTGGGTATCGAACTGAAATACAGGCAACAGCTCGACGGCCGTGATACCGAGCTCGACGAGGTACGGAATCTTCTCAATCAGGCCAGCATAGGTCCCTCGCTTCGCCGCGGGAACTCCCGAGCTTGGATGGCGAGTGAACCCTCGAACGTGCATTTCGTAGATAATCGTGCGCGCAGAAGGCCGGCGCAGGGGGGCATCGCCTTCCCAATCGTAAGCAGCCAGATCGGCCACGAGGCTCTTCATTGCCGTGGCCGCATTGTCCCCGGGTTGGGCAGCCGCCTCGCGGCTGTAGTTTCCAGGCACGATGACGCCGCGGCCATATGGGTCGAGCAGCACCTTCGAAGCATCGAATCGTAAACCGCGTGCCGGGTCCGCCGGGCCTTGCACTCGATAGCCGTAGATCTGGCCAGCCTTTACCCCCGGGACGAAACCGTGCCAATAGTGATAGGTCCGACCCGTGGCCGGATCCAGCGGTATCGTTCGGCTTGGCCGGACGTCATCCGGTCCCTCGAACAACAAAAGGTCCACGCGTTCGGCGGCTCGAGAAAACAGGCAAAAATTGGTCCCGCGCTGGATGGGAGTAGCCCCTAGTGGGTGGCTGCTTCCGGCCTCGACAATCGCTTTCATGGATTACTCAATAGAAGAGCTACGGGCGGTGCCGTAGGCTGAGTTTGGCCGCCTGCCAGGTCACCAAAGCCAAAGCCCGGCCGCGGTTGTGTAGCGTCAGGGGCTGTCCGACTATGTACCTGGATTTCTTCATCGAGTTTCCTGGTCCCCACCGGTTCTGCGTTCCCGATGCGTGGAATGCCGTGCGAACCTGGTGGTTGCCGATCTTTCTCCTACCCCAAATGGCTTCGCGGTGGATACTAGCAATATTGACAGGTAGTGCTTGCCTCGCAGCCTAATAGACCGTCGTGCTGGCGTCCGCCGCGGCTACGGCCGCAGCGGACCAAACTCCGGGGCTGCCCCGCCTACCCGGCTCTCCGCCTGATTTGCGACAATCTGCACCGCGAGCGGTCGGGCTGTATCCAGATGGAGATCGCGTTGCGGGAAAGCGACGACGATTCCGTTTTCCGCAAAGGCGCCGACAATCATCTGGCGCAAATCACTGCCGACTTGAGCGGCGTTGGCCTCGATGACGTCCACCCAGTAGCGCAACTCGAACATGAGCGCGCCTTCACCGAATTCCGCGAAGAAGACCAGGGGTTTGGGATCCTTTGCGACCAAGCCATGGCGCTCGCCGATCTCACCCAGCAATTGGATCACCCGGCGCGGGTCCGAGCCGTAAGCGACCCCAACGGCAACCGAAAAGCGCACCTTCCGGTTGGTGTAGGTCCAGTTCGAGACGTTGTTCTCAAGCAAGGAGCTGTTCGGAATCAGGGAAGCCTTCGAGCCGTCGTTCCGATTCCCTCAGCGTCTCGACCCGGCGGCTCTCGTACGCAGCAAAGCGCGCCCATGAGTTGGTCAATCCCGGACACCGCAGCCTTCCCAGCAGTGCTCTTAAACTGTTCAACCTGGATCTCCTCTCGCAGCCGGTCGCCAAATTAGTGCTGGCCTCAGCCAGTCTCCGCTGCATGTCTTGGATAGTGACGGCCGAAGGCTGGGCATCGCCCTGCGGAACAATCTGCTGAAGCGAGCCGCCCGCCACCGACAGGGCAAACGTGAGCACCAGCAGAGAAAACGGGATGGAGGCTCGTGAGGGCACAATTTGGACGAACCGAGGCTTCACACGGCCCTCCCTTTGGAACAAGGAACGCGCACGCTCACCCTTGTGCCTTCGCCGAGTTTTGATTCCACGGAAATTCGGCCTCCGACAAAGCGGACTCTCTCACGCATGCTGATCAACCCAAGCCCTGTGTGCCCAGACTTGAATCCGGGGTCGAAGCCACCCCCATCATCGACGATATTCAAGGTGATTTCAGAACCCACCATGGCCAGGTCAACCGTCGCTCGGCGCGCATCACTGTGCTTAACGACGTTTTGCAGCGCCTCCTGGGTGACCCGATAAAGGCACAACGTCAGGTCAGGGGGCAACGCGCGCGGAACTTGGTTCGAGGTAAAGGAGACGACAATCACCCCGCCGGCATGGATTTCCCGGCAAAAACCGGCGATGGCCGCAGCCAGGCCAAGCTGCTCTAACTTGGCCGGATGCAAGCCGTGCGACAGGCGGTGAACCTCACCCGAAAACTCCTTGGTGCGTGCGGAAAACTCCAGCAACAATCGGCTGACCTGGTCGGGCCCCGCCGGTGGCCGCTGAGCGAAAACCTCCAGTTGAACGGCCAGCAACGCCAAGCTCTGGCAGAGCCCATCGTGGAGTTCTTTGGCCAAACGCGTCTGTTCCTTTTCCTGGGCGGCAATTAATCGTCCGGTTAGGTCCTGGAGGGACGCCTCGGCCAACTTGTGGGCAGTGATATTCTGATGAGTGCCCACCATTCGGATGGCGTGGCCCTCGCTGTCCCGCTCCACGACTGTGCCCCGGCTCAAAATCCAGCACCAATCACCGGATTTCTTCCGCATCCGCAACTCCACACAGAACTGCTTGTGGTTGTGAAAGTGGTCGGCGTGAGCTTGGTTCACCCGTTCAAAGTCATCCGAATGAACCAGCTTCTTCCAGGAACTGAAATCCGTAGCAAATTCCTCCGGCTCATAGCCGAGCATCCGGCAATAACTCGGACTGAATACCGACCGACCGCTGGGAATATTCCAGTCCCACACGCCCTCGCTATTGGCGTCCATCACCAACCGGAGCCGCTCCTCGTTTTTGCGCAACTCCGATTCGGATTGCTTGCGCGCAGTGATATCGGTGTGGAAAGCGAGAAAGGTGTCCGAACTCGGCTGATAGGTGGTGCTGACCTCCACATCCAGGACGTTCCCATTTTTGCAGCGATGTTTGGTCTCAAAACGAGCTTGCCCGGCGAGCATGATGGCCGCGAGGTGCGCGGCTATTTCCGCTGGACCCTCGACCGCTTCGATATCCCCCAGAGACCTGGCCAGGAGTTCGGCTTTGCTGTAGCCGTATAGCTCACAAGATCGGTCGTTAACCAACAAAATTTTCCCACGATTATCCACTTCCCAAAATCCAGAGTTGGTTGCGGAGGTCATGGCCTGATATCGCTCTGCCAAGGCACGCAACTCCGCCTCGTGCCTCTTGTGCTCCGAGATATCGATAAAACTGGCGCGGACCAGCTTGCGTTTACCTGCCGGCAGCCGGACCAACCGCACCTCGCAATGCAGTCGGTGGCCTAGAACGTTGCAGATCGTGCGTTCAAAAACCACTGAGTCGCCGCGCAGAGCACGCTCGATATTTTCCCGAAAGCTCCGCGCCACCGGTTCTCCGTCCGGTTGGTCCGGCGTATAGAATCGCTGCGGGCCGCACGCTACGAGATCCTGGCGGGAGCACCCCATGAGCCGTTCTGCCTGGGCGTTGGTCACTAAAACCCGATCCTGGTCGACGTCGTAAACAAAGACTGCCTCGGGCGCCTGTTCCAGAAGGGATCGAAACCGCTCCTCGCTTTCACGCAAAGCCTGCTCCGCCCGGCGCCGCTTTCTCCGCCCGGCGACCAGCAGCACCAGGAGCGCCGCCTCGCCCAGGCATACGGCGATCACAATGAGAATCGATCCGCGGTACTGGTCCCAAACTGTTCGCTCACGAAACTCGACCAGGGAGCCTTCCGGCAGCCGGTCCAGCTTCACGCCCCAGCGCCTCAGCTCGCGCCAGTCATACTCTGGTCGCGGCGAGCCGTTGATCTGCGGCGCAATCTCGCCCACTTTTTCGCCCTGTAGAATTCTCAGCGCCACCTTGGCCGCCTGGTCACCCAGCTGGTGCTCCTGATAGAGCCTGCCCCCGATCGCGCCGAACCCAAGCTGGCTCTTGAACACGCCAAAGATCGGCGCATTAGCCGTCGAGTGCAGCGTCTTTAACGGCATGTCATTGTCGTAGGGCACGCGCTCCGCATCCATCAGAAGCAGTCCAAAAAAGATGAAAGAGCGGGGCGGAAGTTTCTGAGTCTTCTCCTGCACTTGTGCCAACGACAGGCTGTCGAACCAGGTAAAATTCATCCGATTCGTCCACCCTTGCCATTGCCTGCGGCTCTCCTCCACCCAAAACTTTTCCAGCGGGGAAGTTCCAAACACGACCACGATATTGGTCGTTTCAGGCTGGAGCTGCAGCATATCTTCCATCATGCCACGCAGATCCAAGGTCTGCGTGACCAGCGTAGCGTTGGTCTGCAGGGCTCCGGTCGGCAAAAGACGCGGGTCGACCGCTGTAAAGACAATGGGCGTGTCCCGAAAAAGCCGTTCGCGGTATTGAGCCGCAAACCGGCTGGCTGGGCCCCCAACTGGCACGACCAAATCCAAGCCCCCGCCGGGGTATCCATGCTCAATGAAATCAACGAAGTGCGCCTCAAATCCACCATCGGCGGACCGGGCCATGTCCAAAGGCGCTTCGTAGATGTCCACCGACTCACCAAGCTCGCGAGCAAGCCTGGTGCGAAAAGACAGGACCACCCCGCGAAAGGGCGCGACATCGCGGCCGAACGAGTTCAGGATCAAGACTCGTTTGGGAGTGGCCCCGAAGGCGCAGATGGCGGTTAACCCGAGCAGCAGGGACGCGGCCCGGGCCCTAAATCCTCCGGTCCATTGATGTGTTTTGAGCACGCTCTTGATCAGCGCAAGTCCTGCACCGCCACGGCGCTGGGTCGACCGGCAGCTCAGTCGAACAGCGAATAGACCATACCCAACTGCACGCGCCAATGGTCACCGCTGTTCACTTCGTTTTGGGCTTCCTTGAAGCCATACAGTCCTTCCAAACCGATGCTCAACCGCTTCCGCAACTGCCAGACCAGGTTGGCGCTAGCATAGTGACTGGTGTGATAAAACGTTGCTTCCTGGCCGGAAGCGTTATCCAGGTTGACGTAGCCGTAGCTAAGGGTAGAGCGGAACTGGTCATTCCAACGGTGGGTATAACCTGCCGTCGCACTCCAGTAGGGAAGAGCTTCCAGGGAGCCATCGGTTCGGAAAGCGGCATCGCTGTTTAGGAAGCTGGTGTCGTTGCCCATGCCCCCCACCCCTTCCCCGTAGACTCCCAACACTTGCAAGGAGTCGTTCTTGGTCAGGTCAAGACCGGCGCTCAAGTTTACCCCCCAGCCGAAAACGTGGTGGGCATTCCCCAGGCTATCCTTCGCGCCGAGGTCGCGGAACATCGTGCTGAACTGCAGGTGCCCGAAGCCGGCCTTCTCGTAGCGGGTGTTGAAACCGAGATCCGGCATTTGGTGCAAGGTGGAGCCGCCGGCGTTCGGGCCGGAATTCACATCCACGAAAATGTCCGGCTTTTCCACACCGAAGGTGGTGTTCCAGTTCTCGTTCCAGGCGGCGGTGTATTGGGCCACGGGGCGCCGGGAGAAGATGACGGCGTTGGGCCCTTCATAATCGACCGTGTCCGGCCAGCTGTCGGGGTCTTCCCAAACGCCGTAAGTGAATCCCGCTTTGAATCCGTAGAATTGGCCATACAAGTGCTGAACGCGGTATTTCATGTCACCCGTGTCCGAGCCTGATCCAAAAAAGTCATTTTGGTAATAGAACCGGAAGTCGCCTCCGAGTTCCGGCGCGCGCACGTCCAGACGCAACTGGGTGGCATTGGCGTTCATGTGGAATTGCTCGCCTCCGCCAAAATCAGGCGCTCCCTTGAGCGGAAAACTCGCCGGCACAAATCGATTCTGGTTGCCCGCGTTCATGTTGTCCGAGGTCATGTCCAGATGCGGTTTCGCGTTGAACTTGATCAAGGCCGGCGTGTTGGGGATGGGGATGAAGCCCTGGAAGGTTGGATCCAGAGTGTAGTCCTTGGGTCTTGACGCGGCTTCCTGCTGGTCGTTCAGCGCGCCACGATAAGTGACCGGGCTCTTTTCGCCCACGGTTTGCCCCTCGGCTATCTTCTCAATGGTTTGCATCGAGGGGGAGTGCGCGGCAACGGTGTTGGTCACCGCGGGCGCCTGGGTCTTTTGATTCTCCAGGTCGGCGATTTTTTGTTTCATTTGCTCGATGGATTGCTCCATCGACTTCATCGTTTGCTTGAGTTGGTCCAGTTCGGAGGTTTGGGCCGCAGCCGGCATCATTCCGGCCAGGAGCACCGCGCTGGCGGTGGTCAATGCTTTGATGGTGGTTATGTTCATAGGTTCGCTTGGTTTCTTGGTGGCGGTTCAGCGCTCAGTATTGATAAAAGAACTGCTGGATTTCTTTGGCGTCACTGGTCTTGGTCAAACTCAGCATCAAAAGAATGCGCGCTTTTTGTGGGTTCAACTCCATGCCGGCAACCAGGCCAAGCTTGTCGTCATTGACCTCCACGTTGCGATCCACTACGCCACTGCCGGTCCGGGAGCAGCGCACCACGACCACACCTTTGCCGGCCGCCTTCTCCAAAGCCGCCAGCGCAGCGTCCGTCGTATTGCCATCCCCTACCCCGGCCAGCACAATGCCTTTGACGCCCAATCCCACGAGCGCGTCCACGGTATCCCCGCCGAGATTCGCGTAGGAATAAACCACCTCCACGCGCGGAAGATTGGCCACCGTCAGACCCTCCAGGGAAAAATCGCTTTTGGTCGTGTGGCGAGAAGCATTGGCCGAATAAAAGAACGCCTTGCCCGTATTCATCATGCCGGCGATGCCGCGATTGGGTGACCCGAACGTGTCCATACGTGTGGAATGCATTTTTTGAGCTTCGCGGGCGTAATGAATCGTGTCATTGAGGATCACCAGCGGACCACGGCCGCGGGCCTCCGGAGCGCCGGCAAGCGCCACCGCGTTGTACAGGTTGATCGGCCCATCCGCGCTGATCGCGGTGGCGGGGCGCATCGAACCGACGAGCACCACCGGCTTGTCGCTCTTCACCACCAGGCTCAGGAAGTAAGCGGTCTCCTCCATGGTGTCCGTGCCGTGCGTAATGACGACGCCATCAACCTCGTCACTCTTGAGCACCTCGTTCACACGCCCGGCCAACTTGAGCCAGACTTCATGGTTCATGGTCTGGCTGCCAATGTTGGCCACCTGTTCACCCGAGATCTCGGCGATATTCTTAAGCTGGGGGACCGCCTTAACGAGGTCATCGACGGAGAAGGCGCCGGATTTATAACCGGCGTCCGCCTGCGTCGCTTGCGCGCCGGCGATGGTGCCGCCGGTGGCCAGGACTTTGATTTTGGGCAGCGCCCAGGCAGTCGGTGCAAGCACCAGGGCCAGGAGGAGCAACAGGAGGGTCTTGTAGGTTTTCATAACATTATTTGATGGTGGATAGATTTGGCTTCTTCGATTACCGGTTCAAACGGGGATGAGTCATGTTCTCCGGCTTCAGGAGTTCATTGAGTTTTTCCTGCGTGAGCCAGCCCTTGGCGATCACCAGGTCGTAGACGCTGCCGCCCGTTTTTAAGGCCTCTTTGGCAATGGCGGCCGACTTCTCGTAGCCCAAAACGGGGTTGAGAGCCGTGACCAAACCGATGGAGTTCTGCACGTATTCGCGGCAACGCTCGCGGTTCGGCTCAATCCCGGAGATGCAGCGCGAGGCGAGCACGATGGCGGCGTTGCGGAGCAGCGTCAAACCGAAGAAGAGATTGAACGCGATGATCGGCTCCGCCATGTTCAACTCCAGTTCGCTGGCTTCCGAGGCCAAGGAGATGGTCACGTCGTTGCCGATAATTTGATAACAGATCTGGTTGACCACCTCCGGAACCACAGGATTTACTTTGCCCGGCATAATGGACGATCCGGGCTGCATGGCGGGCAGGCGGATTTCGTACAACCCGCAGCGCGGACCGGACGAAAGCCAGCGCAGATCGTTGCAAATTTTCGAAAGCTGGACCGCGGCGGCTTTCATGGCACCGCTCATCAGCGCGAACTCGCCGGAGTCCTGGGTGGCTTCCACCAGGTTCTCCGCCAAGCGCACGGGCGCGCCGGAAATCTCGGCGAGTTTTTTCGTGCAGAGTGGGGCGTAACCGGCGGGGCTGTTCAAGCCCGTGCCAATGGCCGTCGCCCCCATGTTGGTTTCGAGCAGCTCGTTGCCGGCGTGTTCGAGGTGGCGGATGCCATCGCCGATCATCACCGCGTAGGCGCTGAATTCCTGGCCCAAGGTCATCGGCACAGCGTCCTGGTTCTCGGTCCGGCCCATCTTGATCACGTCCGCGAACTCCCGGGCTTTCGCTTCGAGACCCAGCTTGAGTTCACGCAGGCCAGAGAGGGTATCCCGCAAGGTGAACCAGACCCCCACTTTGATCGCGGTCGGGTAGGCATCGTTCGTGGATTGGGAACAATTCACGTGATCGTTCGGGTGGCAGAATTGGTATTCCCCTTTCGCGTGGCCGAGCACCTCCAGAGCACGGTTCGCAATGACCTCATTGGCGCACATGTTGGTCGATGTCCCCGCCCCGCCCTGGACCATGTCCACGACGAACTCGCCATGCAATTTGCCGGCCCGAATATCGTCGCAAGCCTTACCGATGGCCTCGGCAATTTTGGGATCCAGCACCCCCAGCTCGGCGTTGGCCTGCGCCGCGGCTTTCTTAACACACGCAAGAGCGCAAACGAAGTGCGCGTAGTGCCGCACCCGAATCCCGGAGAAAGGAAAGTTCTCGACGGCGCGGACCGTTTGCACTCCGTAGTAGGCGTGGTTCGGCACGTCGCGCTCGCCCAGGGAATCATGTTCGCGCCGGACGTCCGTCAGCGTCGCCGGGCCATGTTCCTTCGCGAGGCGTTCCGAGGCGGCCCGGAGTCGATCACTCAACCGCCGGGCGACCTGGCCGACCAGCCGGTAGAACACTTCCGGATTTTCCGTGCGAACGCGGCCCAACTCGGCGCGGGAAATCTGCCACACGGTGGCGCCTTGATGGGTCACGGCAGACATGCTGTGCGGCGTGTCATCCAGCAGAACCCCCTCCCCCAGCATGGCGCCGGGCTGGGCAAGAGCGATGAGAACGCTGCTGCCATGCTGTCCGCGGACGAGATCAATCTCTCCCTCCATGACCAGCCCCAGCCATTGGCGCGGCATGGATTCGTGGAAGAGGTAATCGGCAGCCTTATAGCTGACGATGGTGCCGCGCTTCAAAACCGCGGCGAGGTCGTCGGGGCTAATGGCGAGCCGTTGGGCGGCGGCGGTGATGGTGCTGGGATCGAGGTTCACAATCAGGGGGTCTATTGGTTTAGCGGAAAAAAAGTTTTGCGATCAACAACCCGATCCCCACGCCTCCCACGGTCGTGATTAGACCCGGCAACATGAACGAGTGGTTCAGCAGATATTTACCGATGCGCGTCGTGCCGCTGCGGTCGAACTGCATCGCGGCGATGAGGGTGCCGTAATTCGGGATGAAGAAATAGCCGTTGACGGCCGGAAACATGGCGACGAGTGAGGCGGCGGGTATGCCCAGCGAAAGGCCGAGTGGCATCAAGGCCCGGGCGGTCGCCGCCTGGCTGTATAGCAGCATTGAAGCGAGAAAGAGGCCGATAGCAAACGTCCACGGAGCAGCCTTGGCCATGTTACTGAGGCCGCCAATGATGGTTTCCTGGTTGGCGCTGATGAAGGTGTCGCCCAGCCAGGCCAGGCCGAGGATGCCGATAATCGCCGTGATGCCGGACTGGCAGGTCTTGCATTTCGGCACCTCGGCGACCGGAGAGCGTGTCGCGGCCAGGATGATCGCGGCCACCGCCATCATAATGATGGCGATGGCGAAAGGCATACTCACAACGAATGGTTGAGCCAGCTTGCCGGGAACGGTACGCACGGCGGGAAACAATCCGGCCAAGACGACCAATGCCACGCCCCCGAAAAAGACGAACGCACTGGTTTTCGCACCCGGCTTCAATGCGGGGATCGCCGCGGTCGCACCTTTGCCCTGACGTGAGGATGGTCCCAGCTCGCCCGCTTTGAACCGGCGTTGGTACTCCGGGTCGTCCTCCAGTTCCTTCCCCACGCGCAATTGAACGAAGGAGGCAATGAGCACGGCGAGCAAGGTAGACGGAACACAAATGAGAAGGATCTGCACCAGGCCGAAATGGTGAGTGGCCAGCAAACCGATCATCGCGGCGGTCGCGGCAGAAACCGGGCTGGCGGTAATGGCTTGCTGCGACGCAACGGTTGCGATCGCCATGGGACGCTCCGGACGGATCCCGCTTTCGTGAGCGACCTCGTAAATTACCGGGAGGAGCGGATACACGATGTGCCCGGTGCCCGATGCAAAGGTGAACGCATAGGTGACCAAGGGGGCGACAATCGTGACCTGCTTAGGGTTCTTGCGAATAATGCGCTCGGCGACCCGCACGAGGAAGTCCACTCCGCCAGCCACTTCCATTGCGGACGCCGCCATGATCACGGTCAAGACAATGATGAGCACCTCGCCGGGAATCGCGCCCGGTGGCACGCCAAACCCCACTACGAGCACAAGCAAACCCATCGCACCCCACAAACCGAGCGCGACGCCGCCCGTCCGAGCTCCCATCAACAGGGCACCGATCAGGACCAGGAATTCGAAGGTGAGTTTAACGGTCATGCGTTCCTTAAGGCATTCCTGACCGCCGGACCGGTTTCCCTCAAAAGCAGAGTTAAAATCAAGGCCAGACCGATCCCATAGAGCAACGGTTGAAAACCGGCCTGGTAATGGCTGAGGTCCATCGCGGCGCTCCCTTCCGAGACCTGAACTAGCCTCGAGCCGAATACCGGCCCGAGGAGTGCGCTGAAGGTGAAGTTGAGGAAATTGATGACGCCGGTAGCCGATCCGCCGAGCTCGGGCGGGTTCGCCTCCTTAATCACCGTGTAGGGCAGCATCGCGGCACCCGAGGCAATTCCCATGAGGATGCCCACCACCGGACCGCGAAGGATAGCCGGGTTCCCAAAGAGCACCCAAGTGAAGATCCCAAGCAGCGCCACTATGCCGCCCAGGATCACCGGCTTGCGACGGCCGAGCCGATCGGAGATGAAGCCAAGCAGCGGGCAACCCACCATCCAGCCAAGAGGAACCGTAGCCGCCAGCATAACGGCGGCATCGTATTCACGGCCACGGGCTTCCTGCAGAAACCTCACACCCCAAGTCATTCCAAAAATGGTCGTGGGTATGAACAACAGCCCGGATATCAACCCGCACAAGATGGATTGCGGGTTGGCAAACACTTTCCAAAGCGTAGCGAAAAAGCTCCCCGCTTTCCCAGTACGGACCTCCCGCGACGTGTCCTCTTTCGGCAAAAAAGCGAACAGACACGCGCTGGTGCCCAGCCCCACCATGCCCGCATAAACCCAGAATTGTCCCCACGGCAATCCGTTCTTAATGATTGGGCCGACGAGAAATTGTCCAGAGGAACCTCCGGCCATACCGAACATTTGCGTGGCGCCAATAAAAGAGGCAGCCATCGAGGCGGGGAAGTTCTTGGTAACCAGGTAGACGGCGCCGACCAGGGCGAATACCCCGCCCGCTCCCTGCAGGAAACGCCCAATATTGGCGGCCGCCACACTGCCACTCCCAAACAGCAGCGCCCCCACGCCGACCAAGGCTGCGCCGATCGGGATAATCCGGCGAGCGCCATAGCGGTCGATGGCCGTGCCGGCGACCAGGCTGAACGGTGAATAACCGTAGTAGAACATGCCCACAATGGCGGAGACGCCCAGCGCGTTCACCCCAAAGGCTTGCGTGAGCTGTGGAAGCATGACGCTCGGCGCCGATCGGAGCGCGTACTGATAGAAGTAGTAGATCGCCACCAGCAACCAAGCCACCAAAGCGCCGGTGGGTATCCGTTTCGACGTGGGCGCTTTATCAGTTTGCGCGCGCTCTAACGGTTTGACGCTGGTGTTCATGGTTAAGGCGGCATGCTTTCTATCGCGCGCGGCAGCCCGCTTCCTGAAATTGGCCAATGACCCGGGCGACCAGATCTGACGAGGCGGGCGGAGTATCCGCGAGTGCGTATTGCAGACCCAGCGCCTGCCATTTGAACGCGCCCAACTGGTGGAAAGGCAGCACCTCAACCCACTCCACGTTCTTCATCGGAGCGACAAATTTCGCAACCGCGTCGACGTTCGCCGGCGCGTCGGTGAGTCCCGCCACAAGCGTGAAGCGGACCCACACCGGCTTGCCCATCGCCGCCAACCGACGGGCGAACCGCAGGGTTGGCTCGAGGTCACGCCCGGTCGCACGCCGATAGGTCTCGGGGTCGCCTGATTTGATGTCGAGTATCACCAGGTCCAACTGCTGCAAAAAATGGTCCGTCGCGCGTGCCCCCAAGAAACCGGAGGTCTCAATGGCCGTGTGGAGCCCCATGGATCGCGCGGAACGCAAGATGCGCGCCGCAAACGCTGCCTGCACCAGAACCTCGCCGCCCGAAATTGTGAGCCCGCCCCCCATGCCTCGCAGCGCGGGTGCGAAATGCCCAAGGCGGGTGATGACCCGCTCGGTCGCAACGCGCGTCCCGTGCTTTAAGTGCCAGGTATCGGGGTTATGGCAATACTGGCACCGGAGCGGGCAGCCTGAGAGAAACAGGGTCAGCCGAACGCCCGGTCCGTCGAGACGCGAACCCGTCTCATAGGAATGCACGAAACCAAAAGCTCCTTCCTCGTCCGAGTAAGTCTCAGTCTCGGGTGCGTCGGGCGTCAGGTCGTGACGCAGATCGTGGCGGCTCCCTTGCGGGATCTCCGCCTTGGCCACCGGGTCCGGGATGTCAGATGCTGCCATGGAAAAAGCTCCGATTGATCACATCGAGTTGCTGCTCGCGGGTGAGCCGGACGAAGTTTACGGCGTAGCCCGAGACCCGGATCGTTAGCTGGGGGTACTTGTCCGGATGTTCCATGGCATCCAGCAAAGTTTCCTTACGGAGCACATTGAGGTTCATGTGAAAGCCGCCCTGGCCGAAAAACATGTCCAGAGCGCCGATAGCGCGGGTGATGGACTCCGCTTCACCCTGCCGGGTTTCCTGAGGAACGACAGACAGGGTATAACTGATGCCGTCCTGGGCCTCATCATAGGGCAAGCGCGCGACTGACAGGCAGGAGGCGAGCCAGCCGTGAGAATCCCGACCGTGCATCGGATTTGCCCCCGGGGCGAATGGTTGGCCCGCGCGGCGGCCGTCCGGGGTGCTCCCGGTATTCTTGCCATAGACGACATTGGAGGTAATGGTCAGCACGGATTGGGTATGCACCGCGCGGCGGTAGGTCGGGTGCAGGCGCAGGTGGTCCATGAAACGCTTCACCAGGTCGACCGCCATATCGTCCACGCGCGGGTCGTTATTGCCGAATTGGGGGAAGTCGCCGCTGATCTCAAAGTCAACGATCAGGCCGTCCTCGCGACGGATAGGTTTCACCTTCGCGTATTTAATTGCCGAGAGGCTATCCGCAGCCACCGAGAGCCCGGCGATGCCAAAGGCCATGGTGCGAACGATGTCGCGGTCGTGCAGCGCCATCATCAAACGTTCGTAGTTGTGGCGGTCATGCGAGTAATGAATACAGTTCATCGCGTGAACGTAGGTTCGCGCGAGCCAGGCCATCATGTCGTCGAACTTGGCCATCACGTCCTGGAATTCGAGCACGTCCCCGGCTACAGGGCGGAAAGCGGGGCCCACCTGTTGGCCTTTAATCTCGTCCCGCCCGCCGTTAAGGGCGTAGAGGAGGCATTTGGCGAGG
>Ga0105240_10004286_pt1 | contig 21797 bp, 20 predicted proteins | sample KBSC54metaG_FD_80426 | JGI IMG/M metagenome (GOLD analysis project Ga0105240, IMG submission 80426) | Corn rhizosphere microbial communities from Kellogg Biological Station, Michigan, USA - KBS C5-4 metaG | ecosystem: Host-associated > Plants > Roots > Rhizosphere > Soil | place: Michigan, USA... | reverse complement strand
CCAGCAGCTCGCGCGAGGCCGGGTGCCGCGCCGTGTATTCGCCGGGGGCGAACGCCACGTCGCTGCCGAGGGTGAGGGCGCGTGCGCCAAGGTCTTGCGCGGCCTGCGCGGCGGCGCCCTCGGTGTGCAGGCGCACGGCACTGAAGTCGGCGCGCAGCGCGGCCTCCATCGGGGCCCGTTCCGTGCCGGTCAACGGGCGTCCAGCGCCGTGCAGCGCGGCGGCGTCGTGGGTGCGAGGAAGCGGCGTCGACGCGGCGGGCTGGCGCGCCTCGGCAGTACCCTGGACAAGCCGACGCGCCTGCTTGCGCGCGCCCGCCTCCGCCGTCGCCGGCGCCTGCCAGTTGCCGCCGCGGCGGTTGGCGCCGTGGACGAGCTCGCGCGTGGTCGATCTCATGCGAGCCCCAGGCTGTCGAAGACGCTGTGGGCGACCTGGCGCCCGAGCTGCGCCGGCGACGCCGACGCGCCGCCTGCCGACGGCGCGCGCAGCGCCGGCGCGGCGTGGCCGGCCGGCGTGGCGCCCGCGTCGCGCGCCTGCCAGAGCCGCGCCAGTTCCTGCTCCATCGCGCGCTGCAGGCGAAGACCGTCCGCGTGCGTCAGCGCGAGGCCGTCGATCACCAGGCGGTCGATGTGCAGGGTCAGTGGCGCGCTCATCGGAACTCCGCCTCGTTGACCGGCTTGTCGAGCTTGCGCAGCTCGGTGCGCACGGCCGACAGCAGCAGCGGCTGCGTGATGACGCCGTCGCGGTCGGCGGCGGCGAAGGCCGCGTTGAGCGCGATGCTGTGGATGTTCCCGCCGGACAGGTTGAAGCGCGCCAGCTGCGCATAGTCGAGGTCGCGCTGCGGCAGCTCGCGCGGGAAGACCTTGCGCCACATCTGCTGGCGCTGCGCCGGCCCGGGGAACGGGAAGTTGACGACGAAGCGCAGGCGCCGCATGAAGGCGGGGTCGAGCGCCGTCTTCATGTTGGTGGCGAGGACGGCCAGGCCGCCGAACGCCTCCATGCGCTGCAGCAGGTAGTTGATCTCGATGTTGGCGTAGCGGTCGTGGCTGTCCTTGACCTCGCTGCGTTTGCCGAACAGCGCGTCGGCCTCGTCGAAGAAGAGGATCGCCCCACCTTGCTCGGCGGCATCGAACAGCCTGCGCAGGTTCTTCTCGGTTTCGCCGATGTACTTGCTGACGACGGCGGACAGGTCGATCCGGTACAGGTGGAGCCGCAGCTCGTTGGCGAGGACCTCGGCGGCCATCGTCTTGCCCGTGCCGCTCTCGCCCGCGAACAACGCACCGAGGCCGAAGCCGCGCGCCATCTTGCGGGCATAGCCCCAGTCCTCGAAGACCTGGAAGCGGCCGCGCACGTGCGCGACGATCTGGTTGAGCAGGCGCAGCGACTCGTCGGACAGCACGAGGTCGTCCCAGGTCGCCTTGGGCACGATGCGCTGCGCGAGCGCGTCGAGGCGCGGCCGCGCGAGGCTGCGGCAGCTGTCCCACGCGCGGTCGGCCAACGTGGCGTCGCCGGCGGCCTGCTGCGCGAGCGACGCGGCCAGCGCGATGTCGTCGAGGTTGAAGTCGAACTGGCCCGCGAGGCGCCGCGCGCCGGCCGCGGCCTGATCGGCGGGCAGGGCGCCGGCGAACAGCTCGTTCCAGCTCGCGCGCTGCTCGTCGGCCGTCGGCCTGCCGACGTCGATCGCCGGCGAGGCTCCCGGCAGCGACGCGACGCCGTCACGCACCCCGACGAACACCAGGGCGGGGCCGGCGGCGACGAATGCGGCGAGCGCGGCGCCCGCCTCGGCGGACGCGCCATCGAGGCCCTCGGCGTCGACGTACAGCGCCACGGCCAGCAGGGCGCTCTCGCGCCGCCACAGTCGGGCCAGATTCTCGGCCTCGGCGCGTTGGACCGGCAGGGCCTCCAGGCCCAGCCGGTAGAGCTGCCGATCGATGGCCTGGCAGACCGCCGTCGCCACCGCCAGCTTGCTCGCCGGATCGGGGCCGGCAAGCACGAGAGTTGGAGTCCTCGCCTCCGGCGAATCGCTGCGCAGCCGCGCCAGCGCGTCGTCGACCGCGGTCCGCTGCGAGGCCGACAGGCCGGCCGCGCGCGCGGCCGGCACCGCGCTGGCCAGCGCCGCGAGGCGCTCGTCCAGCGCGTTCAGGCCCTTGATGTAGTTGACGATGCGCTCGTCGGCGCGAAGCGGGCTGGCCGTCATTGGCGTGGCCTCGGCCTGGACGACCTCGACGAGCCGCAGGCCGCGCAGCGGATGCTGCGGCGCCAGCGAGTCCCATGTCGGCTCGTCGAACGCATGCATGGCGAGCGCGAAGGTCGGGTAGCTGCGTGCGGGATGGCCTGCGGCCGCGGCGAACAGCGGCCCGATCGCGGGATCGAGTTCAGCGGCGGCGCACATCAGCAGCGTGTCGCGCTCGAAGCTGCTGAGGCGCAATCGAGCGGCCAGCAGCAGCAGTGCCGGCGGCGGATCGCATCGGGCCGCGGCCTCGCGCTCGTTCGCGGCGGCGTCAAGCAGCTGCGCATCGCGGTCGGCCGCCGCCTCGGGCGGGAGCAGGACGTCGGCGCTGCCGGCCGTCGGTGCGGCGGCCGGCGAGGGCGCGGGTGCGGCCTGCTTCTGGCCGAACCAGGTGCGCACCGGCGCGGCCGCGGGCCCGGCCACGACGACCGCGGTGGTGGCGATCGGGGCGGGGCTGGCCTGTGCCGCGGCGGGCGAGGACGGTGGTGTCGCGAGCTCCTGCAGCCGCAGCCGCAGCCATTGCAGCGAGGCCGCAAGGTAGCGGTTGTTGTCGGCGATCCAGCTCTCCGCGCTCATGCCACGCTCACCGTTTGTTGGGCATCGAAATCGAATCGCGGCGGCGATCCGCCGTAAGTCACCGGCAAGCTGTCGACGCCGTCGACGCGCAGGCGCACCGGATAGCGGCCGGCCACGACGTCCGGCACGCTGAAGGCGAGCGTGGTCGGCTGCGTGGGATCGGCGGGCGTGTCGATGGCGTCGGGCGCCACCTCGGTCGATCCGAACAGCAGCCGGGTGCGTGCGTGCTGCTCGTCGCGCAGGCGCGGCGTGCAGGTGATGTTCAAGCCGACGGTGCCGGCCGCGTGCGCCAGCGGGGACACCTGGATCAGCGGTGCGAGGGCCATCGGCACGCTGTTCGTTCCCCAGGCCGGCCGGCCCGGCGCGGCGACGCGCAGCGACACGCTGTAGACGCCGATCGCCCAGCCGTCCATGGCGGTCGCGTCATCGAGCGCTCCGGGCAGGTGCAGGCCCAGCTGCGCGCCGCTGGCCGCGGTCGGGGCGAGGTCGTGCACGATGTCGAAGCGAGCGAGTTCCAGCCGGACGCCCACGCTGTCCTGCAACAGTCCGTTGCCGGCGACGAGCGCGTCCTCGCCCAGTCGCAGCGCGGGCTGGAGCGGGCTCGCCGCGGCGCGCACGGCCGTCACCAGCGGCGCCGGCGACGCCTGGGCCACCGCGCCGCGGTCGTCCGGGCCGCGCTTGAGCACCGGCAGCGCAGTGGCCGACGCGCCGGTGCCCTGGATCAGCACGACGGACAGGACGTAGGCCATCGACGGCCGGTAGCGCGCCTGCATCGCCGTCCAGAGCTTGGAAAGATCCTCCGTGCCGAGGTAGACGGGCGTGATCTTGATCGATTCGACCTGGTCGGCGAGGTCGGTCGCGGACAACGCGCCGAACGGGCCGGGCAGGAGCGTGCCGTCCAGCGGCGCCGGGGCCCCGAGCGCGGTGCGCAACTGCTGGCGCGAGAGCACCGGGGTCTCGTGCAGCACCTGCATCGCGTAGCCGAGGAGGATCTCCGCATTCAGGTCCTGCGCGCCATAGGCCGTCAGCAGGTAGTGCAGGTCGAGCGCGAGCGGTGGGTTGGTCAACGGGCGGCCCGTGCGGTCGCGCGAGGGCAGGTCGACGTTGCGCCAGCCGCTGTTGGGCGTGACCTGGTAGAGAAACAGGTTGAGCTGGTTGTTCTCGGTCGCGCCCGTCGTGACGCGATCGGGCGGCTGCGCCGTGACGGCGAAGCTGCCGATCGTCGACAGGTCGTGGTCGATCAGGCCGTCGTTGAGCAGGTCCTTCAGCGAGGCGGTGACGGCCGCGATGGCCAGTGCGCCGCTCATCGTGCCGCTCCGTTGCGACTGCGCAGATAGTTGTCGAGCGACAGCCTCGGGGCGGCCGGGCCCGCCGGGCGCGGGCGATCCGCGGCCGCGGGTGGCGCGGCGCGCACTTCGAGGCGGCCGATGCTGATCTGCACGGGCACGGGCGCCGCCGCGGCCCTCGCGAACCCCGGCGCCTGCGCCGGCGAACGGGCCTGCGCGCGCGCCAGCAGCATCACGGACGGCGCCGCCTGCGCCGCTTGCGGCCGCAGGACTCCGGCGGGCGAGGCGGTCTCGACCGGACGCGGGCGCGGCGCCGCGCGCGCCTCGACCGGGTCGGCGCCCGGCTGCCGCAGCGCGGGCCGCAGCGGCGACCGCTGCGGGGCGTCGGTGGCGGTCGATCCAGCCGCGGCATGCGGCGTGGACGCGGGAGTCGCGAGCAGCGCAGCCGGACGGTTGGAGGCCGCCGCCGGCGGGGGCGGCAGGGGCGTCGAGCGTGACAGCAGGCCCTGCACCGGCGCCGGTTCGCGGATCGGCGCGGCGCGATGCTCCGCCGACGCGGGCATCGCCGCTGCCGGGCCGGAGGGCCGTGCCGCGGCCGCGCGCCCGGGAGCGAGCAGCGGCGCATCCCCGAGAGCGGAAGGCGCGGCGGGCCGAACGACCGCCATCGCCTCGACCTCCGGCATGCCGGGTGCGTGCACCGTCTGGCCGGGCGCGGGCTCGAACAGCGCACGGGGGCGCCGTTCGAGCACCGGCAAGCGGCCTTCGGCGCGTGCCACCAGCGATCGCAGGAAGTCGCTCATGCCTGCACCATGTCGACATAGAGCTGCCGCCGCGCCGGGGTCAGCGCGAGGATCTCGTCCTCGCTCCAGCCATAGGCGCAGGCGAGGGTGTGGATGTCAGACAGCGTGCGCTGTGCCCAGTCGTCGAGCTCGCTCCAGAGGTAGGAAACGACGTCGAAGTGCGTGGACGACGCGCCGCCACAGGCCGGGCACGCCAGCTCGATCCGCAGGTCGGCCGCCGGGTCGCGCCGCGCCATCTCGCCGGCGAGGCGTTCGACGACGTCGTCCGGCAGAACGGCCGCGGCGACGTCCTCGCCGCCGTGCCGCGCCCGGAGGATGCATCGCTGCATCAGCAGGCGCGCGGCAGTGTCGTCGTCACGGCGTTGCGCGGCCACCTGCAGCAGGTCGTCGCTGGTCGGCAGGTGGCAGGCGATCGCCCAGCGGTCGTGCGCGAGCTCGAACGTGGCCTCGACCTGCCGGCCGTCGTCGTCGGCAGCGGCAGCGGCTGCATCGCACAGGTCCCGCACGTCGAAGCGGGACTCGAGCCGCTCGCCGCAATGCGGGCAAGTGGTCGCGGTGTGCAGTTCGCCGCCGAACAGCGTCTCGCAAAGATGCATCAGCGCGCCGTCGCGCACGCCGATGGGCGCGTGCAGCCAGCCGTCGAGGCCGAGCGGGGGGGCGACCTCGGACAGCAATTGCACGGCGCGTTGCACGGGGTGCGCGCGCTGCTGCGCTTCCCAAACGCGCAGCAGGCCCTGGGCGGTGACGGCGAACATGGTCGTCGGGAGGAAGGATTCTCAGGACGGCGACGTGAACGAGATCTCGGTCGGCTCGGACGTCTCGGTGTCGCGCTCCCAGCCCTCGTTCTCGAGCTTGATGTGCTGGATGGCCACCGCGTTGGCGTTGGCGTCGAGGTCGGGCAGGGCCTGGAACTCGGAGACCCAGGCGCGATAGACCTTGTACGAGAGCGCGAGCTGGCCGGTCTCGTTGTAGACCTCGATCAGCAGTTCCTTGCGGAAGTCCTTGAGCGAACTCTCGGCGCCGAGGCCGGAACCGAAGTTCCAGACCTTGTTGGCCCACTGCTCGAATTCCTTGTCGTGGGTGACGCCGCGTTCCAGCGTGATCGCCTCGAACTCGGTGCGCCCCGGCGACTTGCGGCTGCTGCTCGGGTCGCCGCCGTCGCGATGCTTGACGACCTCGGTGGTGCGCTTGAGCGCGCTCACCTTGCTCACGCCGGCCACGTAGCGCCCGTCCCACTTCACGCGAAACTTGAAGTTCTTGTAGGGGTCGAAACGCTGCGCGTTGACAGAAAACTGTGCCATTCATGCTCTCCTTGGACGTGTCCGTTCCGGCCGGTCAGGTCGGGATGTCGCCGGCGATCTGCTGCAGCTTGATCACGACGAATTCCGCCGGCTTGAGCGGCGCGAAGCCGACGACGACGTTGACGATGCCCAGGTCGATGTCGTTCTGCGTGGTGGTGCTGCTGTCGCAGCGCACGAAGTAGGCGTCCTTGGGCGACGCGCCCTGGAACGCGCCTTGGCGGAACAGCGTCTGCATGAACGCGCCCACGTTGAGCCGGATCTGCGCCCACAGCGGCTCGTCGTTCGGCTCGAACACGACCCATTGCATGCCGCGGTACAGGCTTTCCTCGAGGAACAGGGCCATGCGGCGCACGCTCAGGTACTTCCACTGGCTGGCGAGGCTGTCGGAGCCCACCAGCGTGCGGGCGCCCCAGACGATCGGCCCGGTGTTCGGGAAGTTGCGCAGGCAGTTGACGCCCTGCTGGTTGATCGCGCCGTTTTCCGGGTCGTTCAGGTTCGGATCGAGCGAGACGACGCCCGACAGCGTCGCCTCGAGTCCCGCCGGCGATTTCCAGACGCCGCGGTTCGCGTCGGTGCGCGCCATGACGCCCGCCACGGCGCCCGCGGGCGCGAACGGCTCGATCCGGTTGTCCTTGAGCGGGTTGCTCAGCTTGATGCGGGGGAAGAACATGGCCGCGTTCTCGTCGCGCGTGGCCACGCCGGTGATCGCCGCGGCGCCGACGTCGCTCGCCTTGCCCCACGCGGAGGGCGCGTCGACCAGCACCATCGCGCGACGGCCCTTGGCATAGCGCACGGCGGTGTCCCAGTCGTTCTTGGCCAGGTCGACGTCGGCGGTGTAGGGCGGGATCACGAGCAGGTTGAACAGGTCGACCAGCTCGAGCAGGTAGAGGCCCTGCTTGTTCTTCTGCAGGTCCGTCCCGGAATACAGCTCCGTCGCCGTGACGGCGATGCCGTCGGCCTTCGTCAGGTCGACCTTGGCCGCGGTGGCGCTCGGGTCGTCGAAGGGATCGCTGGCGGTCGCGGCGGGATCTCCGTTGGCGGTGGGCTGCGCGGTGACGGTGGCGGGGCCGCGCAGCAGGTCGCTGCCTTGCTCCAGCACGTGGGTGATGAAGCGCGGGTGCGACGTCGTGATGGACACGTTGCGGAAGACCTCGACGGTTCCGGTCCCGAGATCCTTGACTCGCAGGTTGAACATCGTGGCCGCCGTGTTCGCGGCGACGACGGACGGGTCGAGGTCGAGATCGACCCGGATGCGCAGCTTCGCGCCCCAGGCGCCCGGCGATGCGGCGCTGAAAGCTGCGGTGGCGCCGCCATTGAGCGGCACGGTCGCCGTGGCCGTCAAGGCGTCCTTGTGGATGCGCGCGACGTAGGCGTCGGCGCCGCCGTTCTGGAAATACTGGTTGACCGCGAACGACATCGTGCTGTCCGCCCACAATCCGCCGAAGCTGCGCTCGTAGTCGGCGAAGCTGTAGATGCGCACCGGCTTGTCGATCGGCCCGCGCAGCGCGCGGCCGACGAACGCGGTGATCGACGTGGCCACGCCGGTGATGGTATGCACGCCGCTGGGCGCCTCCTCGATGTACACCCCGGGGTATGAAACGGCGACAGGCATTGCTGGCTCCTGGTGGTCGGTCTCGGATCTCGTCTCGATCGGCGCCGGTGCGGCTCATTGCCGCGTCGGTGGCACCTGCGAATACAGCTGCGTTCCATCGAGCAACGGCAGTCGCCGCATGACGCCCATCGTGACGAGCCGGTCCAGGGCGCGCTGCACCTGGCCCAGGCTGGCGCCGTCATGCGACGACCCCAACCACCAGCGCGCCACGCCCTGCACCGAGTCGGCGGCGAGCGGATGGCTCTGGAGGTAGCGCGTGACGGTCGTCACGATCGCGTCCACCGAGTCGTCCGCGTTCCCATGCATGTGCCCTCGACCGAGAAATGCCCGCCATGGAACGCAAGGCCGATGCCAGCGATCGCGCGTGCTGCAAGTGCTTGATTCGATTGAACAAAATCGCGACGCCCCAGAACTTGGGGCGTCGCATGAAACCCATGGTCGAGTGCCCGTGCAACCGCGCCGGTGGGCATGCGCTTCCGAGCGCCCGACGGGCCGGGACGGCCTCGTCTGCGCGATGGGTCAGAAGGCACCCGGCCGGAGCGGGCTCGACCCAGCCCGTTTGGGGGAGGGGGCCAGCGCGCGATCAGGTTGGATGGGCCGTCCAGGGCCCGACCTCGACCGTCCCGTGCTGCGTCTGCCAAGCCACCGTCTGCCGCACCTCGAAGCTGCGCCGAGGATCCGGCGACCGAGCCGACGCGAGATGCGCCGTGTCCGTCGACGACCGACTTGGTCGCTGTTGCGGCTTGTTCCGCATGCCGACCACGACGAGGTCTCTTACCGCGTCTGGATGTCGGACTTGGAGTTCGACCCTGTCGAGCGGCACAGGCAACGGGTTTCGAGGGCTTGAAGGCCCGCAGCGCTCACATCGTCGGGAGGTAGTCGGCCAATGCCCGCATGTCGTCGTCACTCAACTTGTGGGCGACGGCGTTCATGAGCGCCCCCATGGGACGATCGTCGGGACTGCTGCGCAGGACGGCCAGTTGCCGCAGCAGGTACGCGCGCTGCTGGTGGGCCAGGCGCGGGATGCCACCATTGCCCTGGCCCCTGTCGCCATGGCAGCCCGCGCAGGCCGGAACGCCGTGCTCGGCGGACCCTTCGGTGAACAGCTGCCTGCCGGCGCGCGGCTCCGCGAGCGCGGCCGGGGCCGCCGCAGCCGCCGGCTGCGCGGCATAGTAGGCCGCCAGCTGCGCGATCTGGGCATCCGTCAGGTCGCGCGCGATGCCCCACATGTAGACCGAGCCCGCCGGATCCCGCCGGTGCTTGTCGCGCAGGCTGCGCAGCTGCGCGTCGATGTAGTCCGCCTGCTGCGCGGCCAGGTGAGGGAAGTTCTCCGAGGACGAGAGGCCCCGCTGCCCGTGGCAGTTCGAGCACACCTGCTCGGCCAGTGCCTGACCGGTGACCTTGGGATCGCCGAGCGCGCGGGAACGCGAGGGATCGGCACACCCGGACAGCAGTACCGTGCACGTGAGCCATGCGATCGAGAAGAGGGGCTTCATCGTGGATCTCCGCTCAGTAGGCGAACCAGGCGTACACGAACAGCGAATCGTTGTCGCTCGCGTTGCGGCCGAAGCCGTCGTAGTTGCGGGCACTGCCGTTGTAGCGCTGATAAAAGGTGTACTGGGCGCCGACGCGCAGGTTCTGCCAGGGCAGCCAGTACGCCTCGAGCGTCTCGCCGGTCGTGCGGGGATTGCCCGTCAGGTTGCCGTTGACGCGGGTCGACGGCGCGGCCGCCGATGTCGCCGTCGTGATGGTGCCCGTCAGCGGGTCGTAGCCCGACGACTGGTTCAGGCTGTTGGTCGTCCCTGACAGGTCGAAGTACGACATGCCGCCGCCGTACGTCGCGCGCCAGGTGTACGACGCCTTCGCTCGCAGCAGGCGCAGGACGTCGGATGGCGAGCTCGGCGGCAAGGCGCCGCCCTGCGGGTCGACGTAGGCGGGCACCTGCCCGATCAGGAAGTCCGGGTATCGATGCTGCTGGCGCGTGGCCACCGCCTGCAGCGTCAGGGCATGCGGATCGAGCAGCCACTGGTACTGCGCATCGATGGAGGAATCGCGGAAGCGATGCAGCGTCCCCGGGTCGGCCACGGACGGATCGTCATACACGCGCGAACGCATCGTGGAGCCGCCGATCATCAGGGTGCTCGCGCCCCAGGCGACGTTCCAGGCCGCACGGACGTACGGCGCGTTGCCCTGCAGCCGGGTCAGGCCGGAAGTCGGCTGCCCCAGTTTCATGAACGCCAGGACACCGCGCGACGACCGGTAGGCGCCGGCCTCGAGGTAGAGGTGTTCGTCGAGGAAGGCATAGGCGGTGAGGCCGGATGTGTTCCCCCCCACGCCGTAGCCCGGATAGGGCGTGGCACCGTCGATGAACTGGCTGCTCGACGGACTGGGCACCGGCACGTACTGCATCCACGCGGCCGCCGTGTTCCAGGGGTCGGCCACCGACGGGTTGTTGTTCGCGCTGACGCCGAACACCAGGTCGTGCCCGCTGCCGACCAAGCGATCGGCATAGCGGATGTCCATGTTGTCGGCCGCCGCATGTCCGTGGTACTTGCCCGATGCGTCCTGGCTCGCATAGGGATCGTAGGTGTACTGGACGAAGGCGCCCAGGTTGTCCGTGATGCGTCCGCCCGCGAACAGGCTGGCCGACGCGAGCACGACCCGGTCGTTCTTCGAGAAGTCCGCGGACGGGTCATCGCTCTTGCTGGTGTTGCGCACGGAGGACACGCTGGCCAGCGCCATCATCGCCAGCGGCACGTCCGTGCGGCGGCCGATGGTGTAGCCGGTCAGCTTGAACATGCGGCCGTAGGGCGTGAGCTCCGGGTACTGTCCGCCCGCATGGCACGCCTGACAGTTCTGTCCCGTCTGTCGATTGAAGACCGGGATGGCGGACGCGGGCAGCGCATACGCCGTGGCCGCGACGGCAACCAGCAGTGCGATGGGACGTCGGTACGCCGACTCCAGTGGCGTCCTCGTGCGGGCAGGCAGTTCGAGCATGGGCACATCTCCGTCGAGAGCTTGTAGCCATTGCATGCCTCGCCGCCAGGCGACGACTTGACGGCGCGCAAACGTCGACTCGAGCTGGCTTGCGCCGGCCTGAATGCGCGAGCCGTCCATGCCGGCTGAGACGTCCATGCCCGCCGCGGCGCGGACGGCCGCGGAAAGGGCTGGCCGCGAAGGCTGCCTGGCCAGACGCTCCGGCGTCGGCGATTCCCTCGCTCAGGTGCCCTGCGCGACGGGGATCGGCCTGCGCTTCGCTGCAGTCATGCCCACGAGCGGCCGCACCAGGAAGACCGAGGCGGCACATGACGCCAGGGTCAGGACCATGTCCAGCGCATCAGGCACCCCGAAGTGGAGCAGCGCGCGCAGCGGTGGCCAGGCGATCGCCGTGGCGAGCGCCCCGGTCGCAAAGAGTGCCACGGCCCAGAATGCCGGGAAATCGCGCGACAGCAGCGCCCGCAGGCCCTTGCCGGCAGTCGCGTTGACGGCCACCAGCAGCAGGTTGCCCAACGTGAGACCGCACATGGCGCTGGTGCGCGCGATGTCCTCGGACCCCGTGTGCGACATTTCCAGCGCGAAGACCAATAGCGTCGCGGCCAGGAGTGCGCCGCCCTGGAGCAGTCCTCGCCACAACATGGGCCATCCGACCAGGCCCGCATCATTGGAGCGCGGCGGGCGATCCATCACATCCGCGTCGTCCGGCGCCCCCTCGAACGCGAGCGAGCACGCCGGGTCGACGACCATTTCGGTCAGCACGACATGCACCGGCAGCAGGAGCGGCGGCAAGCCGAACAACACGGGCAGCAATGCGAGGCCGGCGATGGGGACATGGATGGCGGTGATGTAGATCATCACGCGGCGAAGGTTATCGAAGATGCGCCGCCCCATTCGAACGCCTGCCACGATATGGCCGAAGTCCTCGTCGAGCAGCACCAGGCCCGCGGCTTCACGCGCCACGTCGGTGCCGCGCGCCCCCATGGCGATGCCGATGTGGGCCGCCTTCAGCGCGGGTGCGTCGTTGACGCCGTCGCCGGTCATCGCCACCGTCTCGCCGTTCGCGGACAGGGCGCGAACGAGGCGAAGCTTCTGCTCAGGCTGGACGCGCGCGAACACGCGGACGCGCCGCACCGCCGCGCTCAATTCGGCATCGCCGAGCGCCCCCAGCTGCTTTCCTGTCAGCGCCCCGGCGGCCGTCTCGATACCCGCCTGCCTGGCGATGGCAAGCGCCGTTGCCGCATGGTCCCCGGTGATCATAGCCACGGCGATGCCCGCCGTGCGCGCCTGGGAGACCGCCGCCGGGACGCTCGCGCGCAACGGATCCTCGAATGCAAGCAGGCCCAGCGGTTCGAAGTCGAAGTCATGTTGACGCGATGGCAGCGCTTCCGACGTCGACGCGCCGCGCGCCACGGCCAGGACCCGCAGCCCCGCCTCGGCGAGGTCGTTCGCGCGGCGCAGCAATGCCTGCGCAGCGGCCTCATCCAGGTGACAAAGGTCGCAGATGGCTTCCACGGCTCCCTTGGCGGCGACTCCGCGTCGCCCCGCTGCGTCACGCCAGACGAGCGTCATCGCCAGCAAATCCGGCTGCAGGGCGTAGTCCGATTCGAGGGCGGATTGCCCGTGGGAGACGGCCGACGGCCCGAGCTGGTGGTCGGCGGCCACGAGGATCGCCTGCTCCATCGGATCGGCCGTGCGCGGGCGCGACGCCATCCGTCCCGACTCGAGGAGCTCCCGATGCATCGGCGACAGTTGCGGGTCGTCCGGCGCCGCCAGTTGCCCGTCGAGCGTCGTGAGCCAGCGCAGCTGCATGCGGTTCTCGGTCAGCGTCCCCGTCTTGTCGACACAGAGGATGGTGGCTGCTCCGAGGGCCTCGATGACCGCGGGCCGGCGCGCCAGCACCTGGACGCGCGCCAGGCGCCACGCGCCGAGCGCGAGGAACACGGCGAACACCATCGGGAACTCCTCCGGCAGCATGGCCATCGCGAGCGCCAGGCCGGCCAGCAGGCCCTGCACCCACTGTCCCGAATGTGCGCCGTACCACAGCAGCAGGAAGCCGCTGACGCCCGCCGCGGCGACCCCGAAAGCACGCACCAGCCATCGCAGGTGCAGCTCGAGCGGCGTCGGCGCGGCGGCGATCGACGTGATCGCACTGCCGATGCCGCCGACGCGCGTCGCGCGGCCGATGCTCGTGACCTCGCCCGTGCCATGCCCTGCGACAACCAGCGTGCTGGCGTACGCGAAAGGCTGGTCGTCGCCGCCCGGCATGACGGGCTGCGAGGGCGTCGCCGCCGAATCTGCGCACTTGCGAACGGCGATCGACTCTCCGGTGAGCAGCGATTCGTCGATGGTGAGGCCAGTGGCCTCCTTGAGGGTCACGTCCGCCGGCACGCGTTCGCCTTCGGCGATCAGCACCAGGTCACCGGGCACCAGTTCCAGCGCGGGGATGCGCTCGGTCCGGCCGTCGCGGATGACGCGCGCCTGCGGGGCCGCAAGATCACGCAAGGCGTCGAGCGCCCGCTCGCTGCGACGCTCCTGGTAGATGACCAGTCCGACGGTGACGAGCGCGAAGAACCCGAGCAGCAAGCCCTCGCCCAGGTCACCGATGACCAGGTAGACGCCCGCGGCCAGCAGCAGCAGGTCGAACATCGGCTCCGATGCGACGCTGCGCAGCGTCTGAAGCAGCGTGTGGCTGTCGTGGCTCTCGATCTGGTTCGGTCCGAACTCTGCCCGGCGCCTGCGGGCTTCGGCACTGCTGAGACCTGCGAGGGGGGCATCCATGGCGGCGAGCCGCGTGATTCGATGCGCAGAGTCTGGCCTGGCCATCCCGGCCGGGATTGAGCTTCGTCAATCACCGGGTCGCGACACCTGCTGAGGTGCCGGCGCGGCGGCCCTGCGCGACGCGGCCCGGGCCGGCTCCTCCGGCGTGTGCTTCGCATCTTCAGGGTCGTCGAGCAGCGGAGCGGCGTTCATCGGGAGGGTGGGGCGGTTCGCTTCGGCGGGATCATGCCTTCGATTCCTTGTCGTTTCCTCATTCCCGAGACCCGCGATAAGAAAACGCTAAGACGCACGGCTCACCATGGCGGCATCGACATGGAGCCGACGTGACCACGAGAAAACCCAATTCCCGATCCTGCGCCGCAGCCGTGCTTGCCGCGGCGCTGGGCGCGGCGTGTGCGGGAGCAGCCGCCGCGACGCCACGAGACCTCCTGGCGGACTATTCCGCTCGCGCGTCCGGATCCGCGGACGCCGCGCGCGGCAAGGCCTTCTTCACCACCGCCCATGGACGAGATTGGGCATGCGCGAGTTGCCATGGGCCGACGCCGGTGTCCGACGGCCGGCACGCCGCGACGGGCAAGCCGATCCAACCCCTCGCCCCGAGCGCCAATCCGGCCCGCTTCACGGATCGCGACAAGGTGGAGAAATGGTTCCGGCGCAACTGCACCGACGTGGTCGGGCGCCCATGCACCGACGCCGAGAAGGCGGATGTGCTGGCCTGGTTGATCGCGCTCAAACTCTGAAGACGCCTGGAGACACACCATGCAAGGGAGAAGACGCGCGATGTCATCCGTACTTCGCGGCGCCGCGCTGGCGAGTGCGGCAGCTGCGTTGCAATCTTCCGCACATGCCGCCGGAGCCACGCCCGCCGACACACGGGCAAGGGTCGACCCGGCGGCGCTCTATCGGCAGGAATGCGGGGCATGCCACACCGCCTTTGCGCCGCGCCTGCTACCACCTGCCTCCTGGAATGCCTTGATGAACGACCTGCCGCACCACTTCGGCGCCGACGCATCGGTGGAGCCCGCGACCCGGCGGGCGTTGACCTCCTGGCTGGTCAGCCAGGGCTCGGCGGGCCGGGCGCGTCCCGAGGATGAGCGCATCACGCGTTCGGGCTGGTTCCGGAACGAGCACTCGGAGTTTCCGGCAGGCGTCTGGTCCCGTCCCTCGATCAAGAGCCCATCCAACTGCGGCGCCTGCCATGCCGGCGCCGACTCCGGAGTCTTCGATGAACACGATGTCCGAATCCCGCGCTGAACCGCGACCCGCCCGGCAGCGTCGCATCCTGGTCTGGGACGCACCGGTGCGTGTCTCGCACTGGATGCTCGCCGCCTCGTTCATCGGCGCCTATGTCACTGCCGAGAGCGAGCGATGGCGACTGCTTCACGTCACGCTTGGCTACACCGTGGCAGGCCTGGTGGCCTTTCGCGTGCTGTGGGGGCTGGTCGGCACGCGCCACGCGCGCTTCCGTTCATTCGTGCGGCGGCCCGCTGTCGTTCGCCGATATCTGGCCGCCATGCTCCGCGGCACGCCGCCTCACTCGACCGGCCACAACCCGGTCGGCGCCCTCGCCATCATCGGACTTCTCACGTTGGCCGTCCTGGTCTGCCTCACGGGGTGGGGCACTTACAACGAGGTCGGCGCCCTGTCGCCCGACGAACTGCACGAGTTGCTGGCCAACGCCATGCTGGCGCTCGTGGGCGCGCACGTGGCGGGCGTCCTGGTCGGCAGCTGGCTGGAGCGCGAAAACCTGGTCAAGGCGATGCTCACCGGTCGCAAGTCCGGCCCGGCAAGCAAGGCCATCTCCAGTTCGCGGGCCGGCATTGCGGCACTCGTCCTGATCTCGACCGTCGCGTTCTGGGCATGGCAATGGCAGTCGGCGCCCGCAAGCGCGTCTGCGGGTGCCGCCGCCAGAGTCGGCTCCGGCGAGCACGGGGATCGCGACGACGATTGACTCCACTCCGATTCGACGATGCGAATTCTCATGGCCGAAGACGACAAGCTGCTCGGCGACGGCCTTCGGGCCGGTCTCCGAGGCCTGGGCTTCCAGGTCGACTGGGTCCGCGACGGTCTCGCCGCGGAGAGGGAGCTGCGCGCACAGGCCTATGCGGCATTGGTGCTCGATCTCGGATTGCCGCATCGCGACGGTCTCGAAGTCCTGTCCACGCTGCGAAGGGAAGGGCACGCCATCCCTGTGCTGGTGCTGACCGCGCGCGACGCCATCGGCGAGCGGATTCGCGGCCTCGACGGCGGCGCGGACGACTATGTCGTCAAGCCGGTCGACCTGCATGAGCTTGCCGCACGCTTGCGCGCACTGGTACGGCGAGCGCATGGCCAGCCGCGCGATCGCCTGCAACTGCGCGGGCTCGAGCTCGATCCCGCCGCGCGGCGGGTGGAGCGGGAAGGACAGCCGGTGGCGTTGTCCGCGAGGGAGTTCGACCTGCTGCACGCCTTGATGCTCAACATGGGCCGCGTGCTGTCGCGCGAGCAACTGGAGCAGCATCTCTACAGCTGGGGTCGCGAGGTCGACAGCAACGCGATCGAGGTGCACGTGCACCATCTGCGCCGCAAGCTCGGGCCGGGCACGATCCAGACGGTTCGCGGGATCGGCTACGTGATGCCTGTCGATCCGGCGGTCGCATGACCTCGCCTTTGGCGTCGCTCCGTGGCAGGACCACCCTCCTGGTGGTCGCGATGACGGGCGCCGTCTGGGTCTGCGCGTCGATCGCCATGTGGGTGGACACGCGCCACGAGCTCGACGAACTGCTCGATGCCCATCTATCGCAGGCGGCCTCCTTCCTGGTGATCCGACAGGGCGGCGAGGATGAGGAGTTGGAGCATGGCCGCGGAGCCGCGCTGCATCCGTATGCGCCGCGCGTGGCGTTCCAGGTATGGCACGGAACCGAACTGGTTGCCAAGTCCCCCGATGCACCGGCCACGCCGATGACGGGACTGGCAGCGGGCTTCGGCAACGTGTCGATCGCAGGGGTGCCATGGCGAACCTTCACCGCACCGAATGACGAGCGGGCTGGACGCGTCATCGTGGCCGAGCAGGTGGCGTCGCGCTCGGCGATCGCGAGGGCCGTCCTGCGCGGCACGCTGTGGCCGATGCTCCTCGCGATGCCGCTGCTGGCTGGCGCCATGGCCTGGTCGATACGTCGCGGCCTGCGCCCGCTGACGCAACTTGGAAGCGCCCTTGCGTCCCGCTCCCCGACGGCCCTGGATGCGATCGTGATCGAGCGGGCGCCGTCCGAGATGCGACCGATGCTCGACGCGCTCAACAGCCTGTTCGCCCGAATGGCAAACCTGCTCGATTCCGAGCGTCGATTCACTGCCGACGCCGCGCATGAACTTCGCACGCCGATTGCGGGCATCCGCGCACAGGCCCAGGCCGCGATGACCGTGGCCGACGGCCAAGCTCGCCGACATGCACTGAGAGCCACCCTCGAGGGATGCGACCGGGCGGCGAGGTTGATCGACCAGTTGCTGCTTCTGGCCCGCCTCGAGTCCGGGGTCATGCCCGAGTTCGCTCCCTTGGACCTTTGCGGCCTGGCCCGCCAGGTGCTCGCGGACGCAACGCCCGATGCGCTCGCGAAGCGGCAGTCCCTGGAGTTCGTGGCCCCGGAGCACATTGCGATCCGAGGATCTGCCACCCTCCTGCAGGCGCTGATACGCAACCTTGTGGACAACGCCATCCGCTACGGCCCGAGCGGGGTGGGTATCCGCGTGACAGCGCTGCAGGAGGAGGGTCGAGGCGTCCTCCTCGTCGAGGACGGCGGTCCGGGATTGAGCGAGGCGCAGCGTCGTCAGCTGGGTGACCGCTTCTTTCGCGGCGCCGGCACGCAGGAGGAGGGGAGCGGGCTGGGCTGGTCGATCGTTCGCCGAGTCGCGGAGCTGCACCGGATGGACGTCGAAGTTGATCGGTCGCCCGCCTTGCACGGCCTGAGAATCAGGCTCGGATTTCCAGCATGAGGTTAGGCGTTGACCGTGGGGGAAGCCATGCAGAGCGATCGGTGCGAGACGCGCCCACTTGGCACCAATCTCGTCGAACCGCCCGGCACCGATCCGCGCGGCGTCGAACTGCCCGAGGAGGTCCGACGGAGGATCGAATGTCGCTGACGCGGCGAAGGCGGATGCTGGAATTGTCGAGTCGGCCGAACGTCCGCGCATGCGCCGCGTCAATGAGCAGCGACGTCGCGCCGACAACAATCGGCCATCCTGTCAACGGGCCGACATCATGACCATCCTGCGATCCCTTGTCGGCGTCGTATCGCTCGCGGCGCTGATGGCGGCTTGCGCCGTACGCCTGGAGAACACGGAACCGGCCGAACGACTGGCACGCGAATCGACGCCCTCAGGCTCCGCCTATGAAGGCTGGCAGATCTTCGATCAGCGCTGCGCCGCATGCCATGGAAAGGACGCCGCCTCGCCGGCGCCGATGCCGGACCTGCTGGATCGTGTCGCGCAGATGGGGCCGCGGCGCTTTGCCAACCTTGTCCTGGTGCGCTACGACTGGAGCAAGGCGGTGGCCGAGGACGAAGGCCACGCGGCGATCCCCCGCCTCTACCTGCGCGAGACACCGCTGGGCGGGACGCAGGTGCTGGACATGCCCGCTTGGGCGAACGATCCCGCCGTCGTCGGCCATGTGGCCGATCTGTACGCCTACCTCTCCGCGCGGGCAGATGGCCGCCTGGGGACAGGCAGCCCACCCCGTTGAGACGCTCTGCGCGTGCTCCGCCGGAGGGCGCACTGCGCCGCTCGCGGCGGGACGCGGCGTTCGCCCGGGAGGATTCCGAGCTGCGATTGACGGGGCGCAACCGGCTGTGGAGCAATGGACGCATGCTTCGGACAGACTTCAAGAAAGCCCCACCATGAGAATTCTTCTCGCCGTCGACGGCAGCAGATACAGCCGCCATGCCCTGGAATACCTCGCGGCGCACCAGTGGCTCAACGAGTGCGACGGACTGACGGTGTTCACCGTCGTCCAACCGCTTCCCCAGCGAGCGGTCGCCATCGCAGGCGGCGCATTGACGCATGGCTACTACGCGGACGAAGCCGAGCAGGTGTTTCGACCCGTGCGCGAGGCGCTCGGCGATCCGAAGACCAGGGTCGCCTACGACTGGGCGCTGGGTCGACCCGGCGAGGAGATCGCCCGCAAGGCGCAGGACGAGGAGTTCGATCTGGTCCTCATGGGCTCGCACGGACAGACCGCCCTGGCCAACGTCGCATTGGGCTCCGTGGCGACGCAGGTCCTGGCTCGATGCAAGGTGCCGGTGCTGCTGATCCGATGAGCGCGATGCGCGCAACGGTCGCACCGGACGGCGATCGCGCCGGCGCGACGGTTGAAGTGACAGCGGCTGCCCATCCTGGATGCGCAGCCCTTGACGGCGCTCAACTCCAGATCCCCGGCACCCCCATAGGCTGGGGCGTCATTCCAGGAGGTCCCAGATGAGCCATCGAAAATTGATGCGTCTCCACGGCCGGCGACTCGTTGCCGCGCTCGCGGTACTCGTCTCGGCATGCGCCGCGTCGCAAGCGGCGGCCGCGACACAGGGTCGGTCCCCGCAAGGTTGGGCCTTTCTCGATGGAGGTATCGGTCAGACCGAAACGGAGAGCATGGAGTCCGAGAAGGGCAAGTACAGCCTGTGGATCGTGACCGCGAGCAGAACGTCCGGCGCGCATCTGGCGGACGTGGAGGTGACCATCGTCGACGGCAAGGGCGCGCCGGTCTTCGAGCGGCGGCTGGATGGTCCGTGGCTGATGATCGACCTTCCGTTGGGGCGCTACGAAGTACGTTCGCGTTATGGCCAAGAAGTCCAGAGCCGGGTCACGACGATCCACCCCGGCGACCATCACCAGATCGTGTTCCATTTCAACGTCGATGCCGAGGTGCTGCCCAAGCAGTAGGGCGCTTGCGGCCGGCCCACGCGTGTGATCCGGCAACCGTCCCGCGCGGCTCGCGGGTCGCGGCTCTCGTTCAGACCCGGCGCTGCCGGATGCTCGTGCCGTCCCGCACCGTGGAGGGCGGATAGACGATGACGGTGTTGCCCGCCTGGAGGCCCTGCCTGATCCAGGCGTCAGCGCCGTTGCGGGCGGCCACGTCCACGGCCGCGAGCCGGGCGTGCCCATGATCGAGCACGAAGACCGCCATGCCTGCGTTGTCGCTGCGAGGAAAGACCGCGCTCACGGGCACCTTCAGCACCTGATCCTGCGACTGGTTCACGATGCGCACGCCCACGCGATAGCCGTCTCCGAGCGCCTTCCACTTGTCGGCGGGACTCGTCAGGTCGATGAGAACGCGCACGCGCTGCTCCTCGACGCCGAGCGCGGAGACCTTCGTGAACGCCTCCGGTTCGACCAGTCGGACCCGTCCCTCGAGCGCGCCGTCACCGCCCCAGCGCTCGATCTTCACGACGCTGCCCGGGCGCGCCTGCAGCGCGTCGGTGGTCAGCAGTTCGGCGACCACTTCCATGCGGGAGACATCGCCAAGTTCCACCAGTGCGGCCCCCAGGGGCACGCTGGCCTCGCTCGTCTGTGCGACGCGCAGGACGCGCCCGCTCACGGGCGCCTCGAGCACGAAGGCGCGTGCCTCGCGCGGGCGCGTCACGGCGGCGACCGCGGCGCGCGCTTCTTCCACTTCGTGCAGCGTCACATGCCGCTCCTGGATGGCGGCGTCCAGCTCCTTCTGCGCCGCCAGCACGGCGAGGCGGTCAGTGTCCAGCTTCGTGGGCGAGACGAAGCCCTGTGTCGCCAGTTGCTCGCTGCGAGACGCTTCGTTTCGGGCCTGCTGCAGGCCCACCCGCGCGCCCTCGATGCGCGCGTCGGCGCGCTGCACGCTGGCTTGCGCGATGTCGACCCGCACCTGCTGCGCGCGCAGCGTGCGTTCATCCAGGAAGGGCGACAGGACGGGCGTGAGCGTCGCCACCGGATCGCCGGCGCGCACCGCGTCTCCTTCGCGCAGCGAGATCCGGCTCACGACGCCGGACAACGGCGCCGATACCAGGTAGCGGTCACGCAATCGCGTCTTGCCGTCCTCGTCGATGGTCGCCTCGAAGTGGCCGCGCGTCACCGCGGCCACCTCGACCTCGACCGGCCGCGGCGCGAACGCCCAGGCGATCAACCCGACGGTCGCCGCAACGGCCACGCCGCCGCCAATCCAGGTACTCTTTTTCATCTCATTCCCTCGTCTTCAGTACCGCCAGCATGTCGAGCCTGTCGACCCGGCGCCGGACGACCAGGCCGCTGCCCACACCTGCGACCAGTACGCACAGCGCCGCCCACGCGTAGGTGCGCGGCTGGATCGCGACGGGAAAGAAGAACTGGTCCGACTTCAGCATTTCGCTCACGCCGTGGACGAGACCCCAGCCGAGCAACATGCCCACGGGCAACGCAATGGCGATGGAGATGGCCATCTCGCCCAGCAGCAGGGCGGACACTTCGGCCCGCGTGAAGCCGAGCACGCGCAGGCTGGCCAATTCCCAGCCGCGTTCGGCCAGGGCGATGCGCGCGTTGTTGTAGACCACCCCCACCGAGATCACCGCGGCGAACGCGGTGAGGACGGTGCTCATGATCCGCACGTTGCGTGCGCTGATCTCCTGCATGTTGCGCAGCATCGTGGCCTTGCTGAACGCACCGGCCACCTGGGGCAGCCTCTTCGAGGCGTCGAGCAACGCCGGCTCCTGGCCGCGCTCGACCGACAGCACCCAGCCGGTGGCCACGTCGCCGTCGCCGAGCAGGCGGTTCAGCGTGTCGCGATCCAGGTAGGCATTGAGGCCCATCATCTCCCGCACGGTGCCTGCCACCTTCAACGGCAAGGTGCGCGCCTCGCCGGTCAGCACCTCGACGAGGACGGTGTCGCCCGGCGAGACGGCGAGCTTGTCGGCGAGCCGGTCAGTGAGGATCAAGCCTCGGCCCTCGAGGAGCGTCTGGCGGCGATCCATGTCGATGACGCGGTACAGCTCGGCCCGCGGCGCGTAGCCTCGCACGAGGCTTCGTTCCCGCAGGTGACCGTGCACCAGCATGACTGGCAGGAAGCGGGTGGACTCGACCTGGGTGACGCCGGGAAGCCGCGCCAGCTCGAGGCGCGCTTGATCGTCGACGGGCTCGTATGTCCATACCGAGACGTCGCCCCGCAACGACAGCGTGAACTGGGTGTCCACCACCATGTCGATCGCGTCGCGCAGGAAGTTGCCCATGATCGTGATCGCCACGGCCGAGGCGAT
>Ga0105240_10004278_pt1 | contig 21813 bp, 20 predicted proteins | sample KBSC54metaG_FD_80426 | JGI IMG/M metagenome (GOLD analysis project Ga0105240, IMG submission 80426) | Corn rhizosphere microbial communities from Kellogg Biological Station, Michigan, USA - KBS C5-4 metaG | ecosystem: Host-associated > Plants > Roots > Rhizosphere > Soil | place: Michigan, USA... | reverse complement strand
TGCGCATGATCCCGGCGTTGTTGACCAGGATGTCGATGCGGCCGAAGCGCTGCATCGCGGCGTCGACTGTTGCCAGGACCTGCGACTCGTCGGTCACGTCGACGCCGATGGCCAAGCCTTCCTCGCCGTAAGCGGTCGCCGCGTCCTTCGCCTTCTGCGCATCGACATCGGCGACGACGATGCGCGCGCCCTCGGCATGGAACGCGGCGGCGATTGCGGCGCCGATGCCGGAGGCGCCGCCGGTGACGATCGCGACGCGTCCCTGCAGGCGATTGCCGCGCGAGCGACGCTGGGTTCCCGCGTTCGCGGGAACGACATCGTGGTCAGGCGAGCTCATGGAGCTTCGGATAGTCGATGTTCAGCAGGTAATTCGGCGCCACGTCTTCTTCGATCGGGATGAAGCGCCTCGCGTTGCCGCCGAAACGGTTGTCGGTCTTCGGCACCGAAATCGTCGAGATCTCGCCGCCGACCAGCACGCCGCCGCCCTCCTTCGCCCAGAAGCGGTGATAGAGCTTCGGCGTGATCGAAAGACTGCCGCCGTGCGGAATCTCGAAGATCTGTCCGGCGGTGAAATGCTTTTCGACGCCGTCGCAGAACACGGTGCCGGGCAGTTCCTCGTTCATCGTCTCGTCTTCGTTCGCCATGTAGAGCTGGATCATCAGCGTGCCGCCGCAGTAGCTGATGATGTCTTCCTTCTTCTTCCAGTGGAAGTGATACGGCAGCCGCTGGCCCGGCTTCAGGATGAAAATCTTCTCGCCGTACGGCGTGCCTTCTTCCGGATGCTCCGGCGTCCCGTTGCGGACGTCGAACATCGTGATGCCCATGTTGTCGAAATCGCCCGAGCCGAAATCGGTGACCGCCCAGCCGAGCGCGTTCAGCATGATCCGCCGGTATTCCGGTCCCGCCTTCCGCCATTGCTCGGGCTTCCAGTAGCCCCATTCGGGCAGGCGGATGTCGTGCTGCTTAAGCGCCTGCTGCGCGTTGTCGATCGCGGCATTGATTTGTGAGCGTTTCATGATTGCATTCCGTTGGTGATTGAAAATTGCACGGTTGTCATTACCGCATAAGCGGGGATCCAGCGGCGCTGGAAGGAAGTTTCTGGGTTCCCGCGTGCGCGGGAACGACGGTAATCAGGGGATTGGCGGCAAGCGCATTCCGTCCGAAGACAGCATCGACGTCGTCCCGACCCAGCCCGCGCCGCTGCAGGAACGCCTCGACCCAGCGCACCCACGATGCGTAGTCGGTGAAGCGCACCATCATCGGCCAGTCACTGGCGAAAAGCAGCCGCTGCGCGCCGAAGATGTCGAGCGCATCGTCGAGCAGCCGCTGCGGTTCCGGCTCCTGCCAGCGCGCGCCGACGAGAAACGGCAGGCCGGATAGCTGCAGGTACGTCTGCGGCCTTTGCGCGAAACGCCGCATCGCGCGACGCCAGTCGTCTTGCGGCACGTCGGCGAACGCCATGCCGAGGTGATTGAGCGTGACCGGGCCGGACGGCAGCTGATCGAAGACCGCCGCGACGTGATCGTAGTGACGATGCTCGGCCAGCAGCGTGACGCCGAGCCTCGCATCGAGCGCCGCGCCGATGTTGCGCACGACGAGCGGCCGGCGAATGAACTCCGCGTCGGCGATCCGGCGCAGTTGCGCGCGGATGCCGACGATCTTCGGCGCCGCCAGCAGCGACGGCCAGTCGACGCGCTCGCTGTCCAGATCGACCCAGCCGGTGATGCCGGCAATCCACTCGACGTCGCGGACCAGGTCGACCAGCCATGCAGTCTCCTCGACCTGCGGCGCCGCCTGCACCAGCAGCGCGGCGTCGATACCGCTGGCGATCATCGCGGGCCGCACATCGGAAGGCAGGAAATCGCGCCGATACGCTTCGTTGTCGGCGATCGGGCGGTTGTCGAATCCGCACGAAGGTCGCCAGAAGTGCAGGTGCGCGTCAATGCGCATCGACTGCCCCGGATTGCGCCGGCGCGTTTCGGCGATTCGTGCCGACCGGCAGCAAACCGGCTGCTTCGAGATCGGTCCACAGCGCATCCGGTATCGGATGCCCGGCCGCTGCCAGGTTCTGCTCGAGCTCGGCGATGGTGCGCGGGCCGATCAGCACCGTCGTAACCGCCGGATGCCGCATCACGAACTGCAACGCCGCAGCGCCGATTGGAACTGCGTGCTTCGCGCAGATTCGCGCGACGCGTCCGGTGCGCTCGATCACTTCGGCCGGCGCGGGCTCGTAATGAAAGCTCGGCGCCGCCGATGACGCGGGCGGTGGCCACGCAGCCAGCACGCCGGAATTGAACACGCCGCCGGCGACGACGCGAATGCGCTGTCGTTGCGCGCGATTGAGCAACGCCGCGCCCGCCTGCGTCAGCAGCGTGTAGCAGCCGGCGAGCAGGAACGCGTCGAACTGCGCTCGATCGAGCAGCGCAGCGACCGGCTCCGGAAGATTCGAGCCGATGCCGATGCCGCCGACGATGCCTTCGCGGCGCATCACGTCGAGCGCGTGCCATGCTTCGAGGCACGTATCGAGATGGTTCTCCGCGTCATGGAGGTGAACGATATCCAGGCGTTCTACGCCGAGGCGCTCGAGGCTGCGCCGCACCGAATCGCGCGTGGCCCGCCCGCTGTAATCCCACGTGTCGCCCTCGCGGCGGCGCGTGCCGCCGGGTGGAATCGGTCCCTGCGCGAACGGGCGCGTGACGCCGGTCTTCGTGCAGAGCACGTACTCGTCGCGCGGCAATCCGCTCGCACGGAGCGCCCTTCCCAACCGGCATTCGGCAACGCCTCCGCCGTACAAGGGCGCGACGTCGAAGAAACGTATCCCGCGCTCGATTGCCGCGGCAATCACCGCTTCGGAATCGGCATCGGCGAGACCCGGTGGCGGTGTTCCGAGCGTCGCGCAGCCGAGACCCAGACGGGGCCACTGTGGCATCGCGCGCGTCATTTGGCCTGCGCTTCCAGCTGGTTCAGCGCCGGCTCCATGTGCCAGCGGAATTCATCGGCGGGGCCGACGGTCCGCGCCCATTGGTCGATCAGGTTCTTGTCGAGCCTGCGCTCGCGAATGCGCGCTGCGATGTGATCGGGATTCCAGCCGTCGAGCACGCGCGCGAGCAGGCGCTCGCGAACGTCGGCGTGCGCCGGATCCTGCGCGAGGTCGTTGCGCTCGAACGGATCGTTGGCCAGGTCGAACAGTTGCAGCGGCTCGCCGTGGTAGTAGATCAGCTTCCAGTCGCCGTCGCGCACCATCCGCTGCTGGACGGAGCGGCCGCCGGTCCACGCCGGCGTCGTGTCGGTGCAATGTTCGACGAATGTCTCGTTGCTCCACGGCGCGCCCGCATCGCGCGCGACGTCGAGGAAGCTCCTGCCCTGCGCATGCGGCAGCGCCGGCGCGCCCATCGCGTCGAGCATCGTCGCTGCGACGTCGATCAGGTTGACGACCTGCGCGCGCCGCTCCGACGCCGGCAGCTTCCCGGGCCAGCGCATCAAGAGCGGCACTTTCACCGAATCTTCGAACAATGTGTGCTTCCACCACAGCCCCCGCTCGCCCAGCTGGTCGCCATGATCGGTCGAATAGACGACCAGCGTGTTGTGGTCGAGCCCCAGGCTCTCGAGGCAGCGCAGGACCTGCCCGATCAGCGCGTCGGTGCGATGGACGAGGCCGTAATACGCGGTGCGCGCGCGCATCGTCTCTTCGTCGCTGACGGTGGCGATGCCGCGGTTCTCGCGCCACCACGCCTCCCATGCATGATCGGTCGCGGTCGGCCGGCCGTATTTCGGCGGCGGCACGCGCCCGGCGAAGCGCTCGTAGTCCTCGCGCCATGCGACGTACGGCGGATGCGGCAGCAGGAAGCCCACTGTGAGGCAGAACGGATCGACGCTGCCGGCGCGCCGCCGTTCGGCGACGCCGCGCAGGATGTCGCATGCGGATTCCGTGGTCGCCATGTCCTTCACCTGGTATGCCGACTGGCCGATCCCCGAGCGCTGCAGGCTCTCGCGCCACGGATCGTTCGCGCGGTCGAGGACGCCGAGGTCATGGCGTGGTACGCCGCCCCAGTTCGGGCTGTGATCCCCGATCGTGCGCTCGGCGTAACCGTGCAGCTGGTCGGGGCCCATCGAATGCAGCCGGCCGGCGAGCGCGGGACGATAGCCGGCAGCCCCTAGCGCATGGAGCCATGTCGCTGCGTCGGAGCGCAGATAGTCGTCGTTGGTCCAGCATTCCTGCGCGTACGGATGCCGCGCGGTCAGCATCGACATCCGGCTCGGCACGCAGAGCGGCGACGGGCAATACGCGTTGTCGAACGCGACGCCCTCGCGCGCCAGGCGATCGAGGTTCGGCGTCTCGGCAACCGGATCGCCATAGCAGCCGGCGACCCGCTGCGTGTGCTGGTCCGAGAAAAGAAACAGCAGGTTCGGGCGCATCGCGGTCATCGCTTCGTCACCCTCGCATGCGGCGCGAATCAGGGCAGCCGCTTGTCGGGCGGGATCGCCGGCAGGTCGGCGAACGCGGACGGGTCGGCCTTCATCGCCGCTGCGACGAAGCGGTTGTCGACCACCGGCGCCGGATCGAATTCCTTCGGGATCCGCTTTTCGCGCGCGAGCAGCGGGATGCTGTACTGGGCGAAGCCGTCGACGGTGTTCTTCGACAACCGCACATCCATCGGGATGTTCTTGATCGACAGGCTCATCGTTTCGTTGTCCATCCCGGGAATCCAGCGCGTCGAGATCTTCGCCGCTTCCTCGCGATTGGCGCGCGTCCATGCGCCGCCCTGCGCATAGCCGAGGATGAACTGCTCGAGCTGTTTCGGCTTCTCCGCGATCGCCGCCTTCGTCGTCACGATGGTGCCCGCGTCGTAGCAGCTCTGGCAGCCGCCGTAGATGACCTTGTACGAGCCCTTGACCTTGGTCAGCGCGGCGCTCGGCCACGGCTCCCACGCGGTGATCACGTCGACGTCCTTGTTGGCGAGCGCCGTCGCCATGTTGGCCGGCGCGGTATTGACCAGCGTCACGTCGTCGGCCGACAGCCCGGACTGCTTCAGCAGGCCGACGATGTACGGCTCGCCGCCGGCGCCGCGCGTGACGCCGATCTTCTTTCCCTTCAGCTTCGTCAGGTCGCCCGCGGGAACGCCCGAGCCTTCGCGCGCGATGATCGACAGCACTTCGCTCTGCGGATTCTTCACCGCGCTGTTCCAGGTGTGGCCGATCAATACCAGCGGCACGCCGCGCGAGACCGCGGTCAGGAACGGGAACGTCCCGAACAACCCGACGTCGGCGGTGCCGCTCGAGAGCGCGTTGACGATCTCGACGCCGCTCGGCATCACGTCGACCTTCACGTCGAGCCCCGCCTTCGAGAACAGGCCGCGCTCCATCGCGGCGAAGAACGGCGCGCCTTCGGCCGCCGATGTGACGGCGACGCGCAACTGCTGCGCCGATGCCGGGCCGGTTGCGGATATCGCGATTGCGGCGAAGACGGTCGCCACCAGCGCACGTGCTCTGATCATGTCGTTTCCTCCGGTTGTTCGTTGTCCGCCCCGTGGAACGCGGGCGGCGACGATCTGGGTAATGAGTGATATCTCACGCGAATCCTAGCAGTGTTATGATCGGCTTGGCAACAATTGCCGCGGCAAGCCCGCGCTGGAACCGCCGAATTTCAGAATCGAACGATGAGAAAACCCAAGCCGAAATCGCTGATGCGGGAAGTGGCCTACGAGCGGTTCAAGTCGGAGCTGTTCAAGCGCAACCTGGCGCCCGGGCAGTTCGTGTCGCAGATCGAGCTCTGCACGCTGCTCGACGTTCCACTCGGCCCGACGCGCGAGGCGCTCAAGCGGCTCGAAGCGGAGAGCCTCGTCCGCCTGATACCGCAGCGCGGAATCCAGATCGCCGACATCGGCGTCACGCTGATCCACGAGGCGTTCGAATTCCGCGCGGTGCTCGAGACCGCCGCGATCCGCCGCTTCGTCAAGACGGCCGACGATTCGGTGCTCGACGAGCTCGAGCGCTCGACGACGGCGATCCAGAAAAAAATGGCCGGCAGGTCGGACGTCGACACGAAGCTGCTCGATGCGGCGCTGCAGGTCGACTGGGCGATGCACAACCTGATCGTCGAATCGGTGGGCAATCGCATCATGATGTCGGCGCACCAGCAGAATTTCGACAAGATCAAGATGATCCGGCTGCACGGACGCTCGCCGCGCTACCTGCCGCTGGCGATGGAGGAGCACCTCGGCGTGATCGCCGCATTGAAGGCACGCGACGCCGACAAGGCCGCCGCGGCGCTCGAATATCACCTGCACAGCGCGGAGCGCCGCGCGCTGGGATTGTGACCGCGGTGGCAGGCAGCAGCGCGACGATTGCGAAGGCCAAGGTCGCCATCGCCGGGCTTGTCCTCGACTACACGAATCCGGAAACCGGCGCCAGCCATCGCGCGGTCGATGGCCTCGATCTCGACGTCGCCGCCAACGAATTTCTCTGCGTGCTGGGCCCGAGCGGCTGCGGCAAGTCGACGCTGCTCTCCGCGATCGCCGGGTTCATCGCGCCGACCCACGGCAGCATCCAGATGAACGGCGCGCCGGTCACGGGTCCGGGGGCCGAGCGCGGCGTCGTGTTCCAGGAATATGCATTGCTGCCGTGGATGAACGTGCTCGACAACGCGGCGCTCGGACTGAAGCTGCGCGGGATGCCGAAGCAGCAGCGCTACGAGGAAGCGCGCCGGTTCCTGGCGATTGCCAACCTGCACGGCGCCGAGCACAAGTATCCGCACGAGCTTTCGGGCGGAATGAAGCAGCGTGTCGCGGTCGCGCGCACGCTCGCCAATGCGCCGGAAGTGATGCTGATGGACGAGCCGTTCGCCGCGGTCGACGCGCAGACGCGGATGGTGCTGCAGGAAGAGCTGGTGCGCATCGTCGCGCGCGCGAACGTGACGGTGATCTTCATCACGCACAGCGTCGAAGAGGCGATCTTCCTCGGCGATCGCGTTGCCGTGATGTCGCCGGGGCCGGGCCGCATCCGCGAAATCGTCGAAGTTCCGTTTCCGAAATCGACACGCACGTGGTCGGCGCTGAACGCCGATCCCGGATTCGCGGCGCTCCGCGAGCGCCTTCTCGGCCTCGTCCGCGTGCCGGGCGACGCGAACGCAGCCGCGCCAGCGGCCGGCATCGCAACGGGATGATGCTCCGCCAGCCGGCGATCGCGACAGTCTGCGTGATCGCCGCGATCCTCGCCTACTGGCTGTCCGGCGTCGCGGCCGCGGGCCGCAAGCTCGCCGCGCTCGAGCCGCTGCCGCCGCGCGCAAGTTACGCGGTGACGCTCGCCTTTCCGCCCGAACAATTCCACCAGTTGCGGCTGCAGGACAAGGGGCGCGTCGTCGAGGTGCGCGAGCGTACCGTCTACATCATGGACGTGAGCCCATCCGCGGCGCACGACATCGCGCACGAGTACTGGGTCGACTCGGTGACGCCGTGGGCGGGTCGATGAGCGCCGCGATCACAGCGGCGCCGCCGCGCGCGCGCCCGTTCGGCCGCCGCTTCGGCCGCGGGCTCAAGGGACTGGCCGGCGTGCTGCTGCTGCTCGGCGCCTGGCAGGCGTCGGTGCCGCTGGTGGGGATGTCGAGCTATTTCTATCCGTCGCCCGCCGACGTGATCGTCGCGTTCGCCGACCTGGTACGCAAGGGAATCCTGCCGGTGTACCTGGCCGACAGCATGATCCGCTACCTGACGGGACTCACCATCGGCGCGCTGCTCGGCGTCGGCCTCGGCGTGCTGATCGGCCTGCATCGCACCGCGTCGCTGGCGCTGTCGCCGCTCTTCCGGTTCCTGTTCGCCATCGTCGAGGTCGCCTGGATTCCGATCTTCGTCGTGTGGTTCGGCTATGGCGTGAAGACGATCGTGCTGGCGCTGATCTACGTGGTGTTCTTTCCGGTGCTCTACAACACGCTGCTCGGCGTGCGCACCGCGCCGCAACTGCTGGTCAATGCGGTGCGCTCGCTCGGCGGCAGCCGGCTGCAGGTGCTGCGGCTGGTGATCCTGCCCTCGGCGCTGCCGGGAATCATCACCGGCCTGCGCGTGGGCGCCGGCTTCGCGTTTCGCGGACTCGTCTTCGCCGAGATCGTCGCTGCGAAGACCGGCATCGGCTACCTGATCTTCGAGGGCACGCAGTCACAGCAGACCGCGCGGACAATCGTCGGGATGATCGTGATGGGCCTCTTGTGGCTGGCGATCGACCAGTTCTACCTGCGGCCGATCGAGCGCGCGACGATCCAGCGCTGGGGCCTGACCGTCGACGCGGAGCAGCAGGCGTGACTGCCGCGACCGGCACGCAGCACGCGCGGCGAGGTCCGGCGCCGATCGCGCAGCGCAGGCGTGAAGCGCTGTGGCTGGGCACGCTGCCGTTCGCCGTCGCGCTCGCCATCTGGTGGGTGTTGCCGAAGCTCGTCGACTATCCGCCGTACATGCTGCCGTCGATTGCGATGGTGCTCGACTATGCGAAGGAGTCGGTGCTCGATGGGTCGCTCGCGAAGAACATCGGCGCGAGCCTCGGCCGGCTGCTGCTGGGCTTCGTCATCGGAATGGCGCTGGCGATCCCGGCCGGCCTCGCGATCGCGCTGAACCGCCACGTCGCCGACATGTTCCGGCCGGTGCTGTCGTTCCTGCAGGCGATCGCGGGCATCGCATGGGTGCCGCTGACGATCATCTGGTTCGGCGTCGGCAACGGCTCGGTGATCTTCGTGATCGCCAACACGATCTTCTTCGCGTCGCTGTACAACACGGTGATCGGCGTGCAGTCGATTCCGCTGGCTCTGCATCGCGCGGTGCGCAGCCACGGCGGCAGCGGCCTGTCGCTCCTGACCAACCTGATCCTGCCCGGAGCGCTGGTGCAGATCCTGCTCGGCATCCGCACGTCGATGGCGTATGGCTGGCGTGCCCTGGTCGCCTCGGAGATGATCGCCGGCAGCAACGGCCTCGGCTTCATGACGATGGAAGCGGTGCAGTGGCAGCGCACCGAAGTCATCATCCTCGGGATGATCGTGATCGGGTTGATCTGGGTCGTAATGGATCGCACGGTGTTCACGACGATCGAGCGCCGAACCGTCGGACGATGGGGATTGTTGCAACGATGACGGCTTCCGGCAGCGGCGCGCTTCGCCCGCTGTCGTCGATCCGCTCGAAAATTCAGGAGAATTGCCTTGCCACGCAGCACCGCTTCAGTTTTGGCCTCTGTCGCAATGTCCGCAGCGATTGCCGCGCTGGCCGCGATTGCGCTTGCCGCTTCGACGGGCGCGGCGCTCGCGCAGCCCGCATGGCCCACGAAGCCGATCCGGCTGATCGTCCCGTTTCCGGTCGGCGGCCAGCTCGACATCGTCGCGCGAATCGTCGGCGAGCGGCTTTCGCCGGTGCTGGGCCAGCCGATCGTCATCGAGCCGAAGCCGGGCGCCGACGGCAATATCGGCACCGAGCTCGCGGCGAAGAGCGCGCCCGACGGCTATACGTGGATCGCCGTCAGCCCGCCGACGACGATCCAGCCGAGCGTGCGGCCGAAGACGCTGCACTACGATCCGCTGAAAGACTTCGAGCCGGTCGTGTTCCTGGGCACGAGCCCGTTCCTGTTCGTCGTGCCGGCGTCGTTGCCGGTGACCTCGCTCGACGATTTCGTCGCGTATGCAAAGGCGCAGGCTGGCAAGCTCTCGTATGCGGGCTCGGCGCGCGGCACCGTCGTCCATCTGGCGACGGAACTGTTCATGCACGATGCGGGAATCAAGATGGAGATGATCAGCTATCCGGGCCAGCCGAACGCGATTGCCGACCTGGTCACGGGCCGCGTGCAGTTCATGACGCTGGGACTGATCCTTGCCGAGCCGCAGATCAAGGCGGGCAAGCTGAAGGCACTGGCGGTTCTCGACCAGAAGCGCCACAGCCATCTCCCCGACGTGCCGAGCGTCGTCGAGCGCGGACATCCGGAGCTGGCGATGACGACTTGGTTCGGCATTGCGATGCCGGCAGGGACCCCGCGCGCCATCGTCGATCGCGTCAATGCCGAAGTGAACAAGGTGCTGCAGGCGCCCGATGTCGTGCAGAAGCTCGCGGAGATCGGCATCGACGCGGCGAAGCCCAACACGCCGGATGAGTTCGCGAAGTTCATGCGCGACGATGTGGCGCGGTGGAAGAAGGTGGTCGGGGACGCCAGCATCGCAACCGACTGAGCAAACGCGATACCAGTGCCATGATCCAACGCGACGACATCCCGCCCGGCAACCTGCTCTCCGGCGATCCCGGCGACGGCTACCAGGGGAAGATCGGCCGCACGCTCGCCGACTCGACGCCATGGTGGCCGCCCAGGCGCGAGCCGCCGTCCGGCGCGCCGAACGTCATCATCGTCCTGCTCGACGATCTGGGCTTCTCCGACTTCGGCTGCTTCGGCGCGGAGATCCGGACGCCGAACATCGATGCGCTCGCCGCGGGCGGCCTGCGCTTCGCGAACTACACGACGGTGCCGATGTGCACGCCGGCGCGCGCCGCATTGTTGTCGGGCAAGAACCCGCATGCGGTCGGCTGCGGCTGGCTCACCTTCAACACGCCGGGCTATCCCGGCTATCGCGCAGGGGAGATCACGCTCGACGCGCCGACGATTCCCGAGCTCTTGCGCGCGCAAGGCTACTCGACGTATGCCGCCGGCAAGTGGCACAACACCGCCGAATACAACGTGACGCCGGCGGGCGATCGCGCGTCGTGGCCGCTGCAACGCGGGTTCGACCGCTTCTATGGCTTCATCGGCGGCGAGACGCACTACTTCGCGCCGGCACAACTGTTCGAGGACAACGCGATCGTCGAGCGCGACAGCTACGCGCCCGGCTACTACTGCACCGACGACTGGACCGGCAAGGCGATCGGCTGGCTGAAGGCGCATCGCTCGTCGGAGCCCGGCAAGCCGTTCTTCCTCTATCTGCCGTACAACACGCCGCATGCGCCACTGCATGCGAAGCCGGAAGACCTCGCGCGCTACGCAGGCGTCTACGATGCCGGATGGGATGCGATCCGCGCAGCGCGGATGGCGAAACAGAAAGCGTCGGGCATTCTTCATGACGAAACGCGCTTGCCGCCGCGCAGCCACGGCGTCCCCGCGTGGGAGAGCGTCGCGCTAGCGCAGCGCAGGGTGCACGCGCGCTTCATGGAATTGTATGCGGCGATGATCGACAACCTCGACCAGAACATCGGGCGCATCGCCGCATTCCTGAACGAGGCAGGCATGTTCGACAACACGCTGATCGTCGTCACGTCGGACAACGGCGCGAACGGCATCGGCGGCGTCGAGGGCGCGGTCAATAACCTTTCGAAGCGCCTGACGCGCACCGAAGATCCGGCAATGGTCGAGCGCATCGTCGCCAGCGGCGGCCTGGGCGGCCACGCTTCGTGGCCAGCCTATCCGCTCGGCTGGACCGACGTTTCGTCGACGCCGTTCCGCCTGTACAAGACGACGACGATGAATGGCGGCATCCGCGTGCCGATGGTGGTCCACTGGCCGGCAGGCATCACTGAAGCCGGCGCGATCCGCAACCAGTGGGTGCATGTCACCGACACGCTGCCGACGCTGCTCGACGTGCTGGGCGTCGAATATCCTGCTGCATTCAATGGCTACCGGACCCGCGGTCTCGATGGCGTGAGCTTCCGGGCGGCATTCAGCAATGCCGAAGCCAGGGTCCACCGGTCGCGCCAGCATTACGAGCTTGCCGGAAATCGCGGCTACATCATGGACGGCTGGAAGATCGTGTCGCTGCAACCGCCGGGGAAGAAAATCGATCTCGACAACTGGATGCTGTTCGACATCATCAACGATCCGACCGAGCTCGACGATCGTGCAGGCGAGATGCCGGACAAGGTCGCGGACCTGGTCGCCGCGTTCGAAGCGGATGCGAAGGCGAATTACGTCTATCCGCTCGACAATCGCGACATCCGCCGCGCGCTGACCGTGCCGCCGTTCCGCGAAGCGAGCGTAGCGCAGCCGCGCACGTTCTATCCCGGCGCAGGGACCGCGGCGCTCGCGGTGGTGAGCCCGCTCATCGCCGATCGCGATTTCCGGCTGGAATGCCGGTTCACGTTCGAGCCTGCGGATTCAGGCGTGATCCTTGCGATCGGCGATCCGATCGCGGGAATGGCGCTGTTCGCGCGCAATGGCCGGGTGGCGTTCGCGTATCACGGCGGAACCGGCGTCCACGTCGGGCACGACAACCTGCCCGTCGCCGCCGGCGAGAATGATTTCGTCCTCGAGCATCGCGCACTCGGCAATCGCGCCGGGTCTGGCACGATCACGATCAATGGCGTTGCCGTCGAGCCGGCCATCGACATGTCACCGACGCTGATCCTCGGCTGGGTCGGTGAAGGACTCGATATCGGCATCGATCGCAAACAGCATGTCACGGCTGCCTACGCCGAGGGCGGCCCGTTCCGCTATACCGGCGCGATCTCCCATGTGCGCATCGAGCCCGGGGCGCATCCGGCGGGAAGCTACGCGAACAGACCCGAGCGCGAATCGCAACGCGACTGAGCCGATCCGTCGCTCTCGCTTCAAACGCCGGCGGACGCTATCCCGGCCTCAATGCAGGACCGATGCGACTCCGATTGCGCACGCGGCGAGCGCGGCGATCGCCGTGAGCGCCGGAGCGAGCGTCGGCGGGGCGATATCTCCGGTCGCATGGAGCAGCTTTCGCCGGCGCCAGGCACTGAATGCGAACAGCAAACCCGCGGCGACCAGCAGCATGATCGCGAGCGCCGTGATCGCAATGCGGTCGCTCGACAGGCCCGAGCGCAGCACCAGCAACGAGTTGACCAGCACCGCGAAGGCGGTCCGGCTCCAGGCGAGCGCCGTTCGTTCGCCCTGGAGGCCCGGGTCGCGCGGCGCCGGCAGTCGGTCGTTCGATCCCATCGCGCTCTACGTCATGAGCGAAGCATCAGGAATGCGATCACCGCGCCGACCGCGCAAAGAGCGGCCGCCAGCAACGGCGTGGCAATCGTCCCGGGCAGACCGCGCGAATGCCGCATCGCGATTTCGTTGTCCCGCCAGCGGAAGTAGGCGAGCACGCTGAGCACGGCCGCGAGCAGGCAGAGCGCCACGGCGAGTAGGACCACCACGATCGGCGGACTCAACCGGGTGGAGAACTGGTCGAGCAGCACGCCCCCGGCGAGCAGTGCCAGCGCGGTGCGGATCCAGGCGAGGAAGGTGCGTTCGTTGGCGAGCGAGAACCGGTAATCGGGCTCGCTGCCCTGTTGACGCCACGATGGTTTGCGCATTGCGGGTTCCCGTGCCGAAGATCGATTACGCGAAACGCCCGGCAGCATCGCATTTCGCGCCGTTGGAAAACGGGTTGTGATAGCGTCTTATAGCGCCTGCGGTGACCGCAGGCAAGGCTCCGTGAAAGCTGGGCGGATCGCAGGGAGCAGTGGCGCGCCGGAACGCCGGCCGTCCGCCGTGCATCTAATGTTCGAAAGCGATCAAAAAAGAACGGACCGGATAATGATTCCACAGCCATCGCCCAATCCGCCGCCCGACGATGTCGAGCTGGCGCGGCGCATCGTCCAGGGCGACACGAGCGCCTTCGAGCCGGTGATGCGGCGCCACAACCAGATGCTGTACAGGCTCGCGCGGTCGATCCTGAAAGACGATGCGGAGGCGGAAGATGCGGTGCAGGAAGCCTATCTGTCCGCATTCCGGCACTTCGCCACCTTCCGCGGCGATTCCGCGCTGTCGACATGGCTTGCGCGCATCGTCGTCAACGAGTCGTACGCGCGGCTGCGCAAGCGGAAGCGCAGCGCTACGGTCGTCGCCCTCGACAGCCGGTGGCCGGACATGCGCGCAGGCGATGGAGGCTTCATCGGAGGTGAGATGGCGAATGACAGACCCGACGAATCGACCGAATCGCCGGAGACCGCGGCGATGCGCGCCGAATTGCGCGATTTGCTCGAGCGCAGGATCGACGGCCTGCCCGACCAGTTCCGCGCCGTGTTCATGCTCCGCGATGTGCAGGATCTTTCGGTCGAAGAGACCGCGGCCTGCCTCGATATCCCGGTCGCGACGGTCCGCTCCCGCGCGTTCCGGGCCCGGGCGCTGTTACGCGAATCGCTGTCGCGCGACATCGACACCGCCACCGTCAACGCGTTCGGCTTCGCGGGCGAGCGTTGTGACCGGATCGTAGCCGGCGTGCTTGGCCGGCTGGGCGAAGTCGAGACAGGAGGCATCCCTCGAAGCAGCTGACCGAGATGCCTGTTTGCATGCAACCACACTTATACAAAGGACCTATCATGAACAGTTTGAAAAGCGTAATCGCCGGCGCAATGTCGCTGGCTGCAGCCTTCGCGTTCGGGCAGACTCCCGCGCCCGCCAGCGGACCCAATGACGCGCAGATCGCGCATATCGTGGTGACGGCGAACCAGGTCGACATCGACGCCGGGAAGCTGGCCGAGAAAAAAGGCAGCAGCAAGGAAGTCAGGGCGTTCGGCAAGCAGATGGTCACCGACCATAGCGGCGTAAACAAGCAGGCGGTGGCGCTGGTCAGTAAGCTCAAGGTCAAGCCGGAGGACAACCCGACCAGCCAGAGCCTCAAGTCCGGCGGAGCGGACAACGTCAAGAAGCTGCGCGGCCTGAAAGGCGCGGCATTCGACAAGGCATACGTCGATCACGAAGTGGCTTACCACGAGCAGGTGCTCGACGCGATCGACAAGGTGCTCGTCCCGAATGCGAAGAATGAAGAGCTGAAGGGACTGATCGTCAAGGTGCGCCCGGCGTTCGTCGCGCACCTCGAGCACGCGAAGATGATCCAGTCGTCGCTGAAGGGCTGATGCGAAATCGATTCATCGTGCTCGCGCTGGCGTGCGTCGCTGCGAGCACCGCCTTTACACCGGCGGTCGTTGCCGCCGCCCCTGCGGCGAAGCCCGTCACGCACACCGTGACCATCGAAGGGACGCAGTTCGCGCCGGCGTCGCTGACGGTCAATCGCGGCGATACCGTCGTGTGGGTCAACAAGGATCCGTTTCCGCACACCGCGACGGCAAAAGGCGTGTTCGACTCGAAGATCATCGCCGCCGGCAAGTCGTGGCGATACAAGGCGACCAGGGCCGGCGAATTCCAGTACGTCTGCACCCTGCATCCGACGATGAAGGGGACGCTGGCTGTCCATTGATCGCGGTTGCAACGCGCCTGCGGGATCGGCTTTCGCGGCGCCCGGCGCAACCGCGTTGCAGGTGACCGCGGACCCGCATTCCGGCCCCCGTCCGCTGCATTTCGTCGCAAGCGGCTGTACGCCGGCCGCGGCAGGGTTTATCTTTCGCGGATGTTCACGCCGCCGATCCGGTGGCGGATTCACATTCGCGAAGAAAGACCGACATGACCATGGCTGACGAACTGCAGAAGCTCCATACGCTCCACGAGCAGGGCGGGCTCACCGACGTTGAGTTCACGCTGGCGAAGAAGCGGCTGATCGAAGCGCAGCCGGAAGATTCCCGGCCGCAAGTCGAGAAGCCGAGCGAGCCCGGATCGTCGCTCAGGCAACTGCGCCGCTCGCAGACCGATCGCTGGATCGGCGGCGTCTGTGGCGGCCTGGCCGAGATCACCGGTATTCCGTCGTGGTCGTGGCGCATCCTGTTCGTGCTGACCGCGCTGCTGCACGGGCTGGGACTGGTCATGTACATCCTGCTGTGGATCTTCGTGCCGCCGCAGACCGACATGCGGCAACCGGTGACGCCCGCCCGCTGAACGGCGGCGATCAATCGGCCTGCGTCACCTCGCGCAACGCCGCGATCAGCCGCCGCGGCTCCAGCGGCTTCGTCAGGTGGCGGTCGAAGCCCGACGTCTCCGCGCGGCGCACGTCGTCGGGTTGACCGTAGCCGGACATCGCGACGAGCTTCACGCTGGCGCCAAGCTTTTGGCGCACGGCCTTCGCCAGGTCGAGCCCGTTCATTTCGGGAAGACCGACGTCGAGCAGGCAGACCTGCGGCCGCTGCTCGAGGATCAGCGCCAGTCCCTCCTTGCCGTTCTTCGCGGCGGCCACCTCATGACCTTCGAGCTCCAGCAATAGCCGCACCGTCTCGCGCGCATCTTCCTGATCCTCGACGACGACGATCCGGAGCTTCCCGTTGTGATTCGCCGGCGACGACTCGACAATCCTTGCGCCAGTGTCGAGCATCAGGCGAATCGTGAACACGGACCCCTTGCCGAGCCCGTCGCTGCGGGCGACCAGCGTCCCGCCGTGCGCGGCGACGATGCGCTCGGCGATTGTCAGCCCCAGGCCCAGGCCACCCTCGGAACGGGCGAGGCCCTGCCGCGCCTGCGTGAACATGTTGAAGATCGAGACCAGGTCGCCGGCGTCGATGCCGCGGCCCTCGTCGCTGACGTCGACTTCGCAGGTAAGGCCCTGGCGGCGGCACGTGACCTTGACCTCGCGGCCTTCCGGCGTGAAGCGCAGCGCATTGCTGAGCAGGTTGGCGAATACCTGCTGCAGGCGGCCGGCATCGCCGAACATCGGCAGCGGCAATTCCAGTCCCTCGCTGACGAGGCGCAGTCCCTTCGCGTGGAAGCCGGGAGCCGCCGCATCGAGCGCGGCGCGCGCGACTTCGGCCAGGTCGAGCGGCGCGCGCTCGAGCTGCAGCTTGTCGTGGGTGATGCGCGCGACATCGAGCAGGTCGTCGACCAGCCGGATCATCTGCCGCGTCTGCCTGCGCACGACCGCCTCGGACCTTGCCCGGTTCGTCGCATCGATTCCCGGCGAATCGATGATCTGGAACGCCGCGTTGATCGCGTGCAGCGGGCTGCGCAGCTCGTGCGACACCATCGCCAGGAATTGCTCGCGCATCTGCGCCGCTTCGGCGAGCCTGGTTTCGGCGAGACGGCGCTCGCTGACGTCGCGCAACACGGTGCGCGAGCCGATGACGCTGCCGTCCGGCGCGACCATCGGCGTCGCGGAGAGCGTGACGTCGAGATGGCCGGCGTTGTTGCGCCGGATGGTGAGCGGCGCGTCGTTGACCGGCAGGCCGCTGCGGATGGTGTCGAGGCATTGCCGGGCCGCGGCCTGCGATTCGTGCGGGAACAGGTCGAGCACGTGCATCGATTGCGCTTCCTCGCGCGCGAATCCGCAGGTCCTGAGGAACGTCTCGTTGAATTCGACGATGCGGCCGGTGCGCGTGTCGATCGCGAGATAGATGTCGGGCGCGTTGTTGTACAGGTCCGCATAGCGGCGGTCGCTCTCGCGCAGCCGCCGCTCCATCTCCTTCTGCTCGCGCACGTCGCGGTCGATCGTCGCGATGCCGACCCGGACGCCTTGCGCATCGCGTATCGGCGACATCGTCTTCGCGATCTCGAGCACGGTTCCCGACTTGCTCACGCGCCGGGCGGCGATGTTGACCAGTTCGGCTCCGGCGGCGATCTGCGCGAGCATCCCGGCCATCGCTTCACGCTCGTCCTCGGGCACCAGGGTCATGATCGACTGGCCGATCATCTCGTCGGCGGTGTAGCCGTAGATCCGCGTGGCGGCCGCGTTCCAGCTGGTGATCGTGCCGTCGAGCGACTGGCCGATCACCGCATCGCCGGTCGATTCGACGATCGACGACAGCTGCAGCGCATGCGCCCTGGCCGCCGCCAGCGCGCTCGCGTCGGTCAGCGTGACGACGACGCCGTCGATGCCGGCGCCGATCCGGTACGGCAACAGCCGCGCGAAAAACCACCGGCCCTCGTGGCTGCGCACTTCCTTCTCGATGCGCCCGACCCCGTCGCGCACGGCCTTCACGTCGTCCATCAGCGCCGCGTAGTGCAGCTGGTGGTTGAAGCTCGCCAGGAAGCGCCCGACGTCGTGCTCGACCAGCCCGAAGATCGCGGCGGCGCGCGGCGTGTACTTGCGGATCCGGAGGTCGCGGTCCAGGTAGATCGTCGCGACGTCGATCGATTCGAGCAGGTGGCTGATGTCGCGATTGAGCTCCATCAGCTCGCCGATCTTGAGCTGATGCTCGGCGTTCACCGTGTGCAGTTCCTCGTTGACGCTGTGGAGCTCTTCGTTGACGCTCTGCAGCTCTTCGTTGGACGCGACGAGCTCCTCGTTGGTCGCCTGCAGCTCCTCGTTGCTTGCCTCCAGCTCCTCGACCGTCGCCTGCAGGCTGATCCGCGTGCTGGCGAGCTCGTGCTCGAGGTCGCTCATCCGCTCGGCGTCGCCCATCCCTGCCTGTGCATCCGTCGCATTCGGCGCATCCGCTGCAACGGCCGGCCGCTGCTCGACGAGTGTCAGCACATACGCGGGCTCGGCGTTCGCCAGCATCAGTCGCTCGGCTTCGATCCGGTACGGGACCGACCTGCCGTCGGGCATCGTCCAGGCGACCGCGGTGGAGCTCGTCGGGCCGGCTTCGCGCTGTGCGCGCGAGAGGACGCCCGATACGCCGAGCCGCGCCGCTTCCGGCACGAGGTCGAGAAAGTCGCCCATCGGCCGCCGCCTGCCGACCTGCAGCAGCTTCTCGGCGCCGGCATAGGAATCGAGCAGCACGCGCTGCTCGTTCAGCAGGAAGCCAGGTGGCATGAAGCGATCGAGGAGCGCGTCGTACAGCGGCAACAGGCGGGACTCGGCGCGTGCCGGCTCGGCGCCCGGGGAAGGACGGCGCGGCACGCGCACGGGCTGCGCCGGGCGCTGCATCGCGCGGCTATGGATCCGCTTGCGAAACAGCCGGCCGGTTTCGTCGACCACGTCGAAATGAAGGTTCATCTCGCCGGGCGTCTCGCTCGACCCGAGGAAGAGCAGGCCGCCGACACGAAGGCCGTAGGCGAGGCTGGCCAGCGCGCGCCGCTGCGCCTGCGCCTTGAAGTAGATCAGCAGGTTGCGGCAGCTCACCAGGTCGAGATTGGTGAACGGCGTGTCGACGAGCACGTCGTGGCGCGCGAACACGACACGCTGGCGCAGTTCCGGCGCGATCTGGAAGGTGCCGTCGCTGCGCGCACGAAAATGCGCATCGCGCCGCGCCGCGCTCACATGCTCGAGGCGGTCCGGCCCGTAGACGCCGGCGCCGGCCGCTTCGAGCGCCGACGGATGCACGTCGGTGGCGAAGACCTTGAACGAGCGCGTCGATCCAGCCTTCCTGATCGCCTCGTCCATCAGGATCGCCACCGAGTACGCTTCCTCTCCGCTGGCGCAGCCGGCGACCCATGCGCGCAGCTCGCGGCCGGGCTCGATCGGGCTGGCGACGAGGCCGTCGATCTCGCGGGCGAGCACCGCGAACCAGTCGGGATCGCGGAAGAACGAGGTGACGCCGATCAGCAGGTCGTGATGCAGCGCGGTCAGCTCCGCCGGATCGCGGTCGAGCAGCGCACGGTACGACTGCAGGTCGGCGGCATCCAGCAATTTTGCGCGGCGCGCGACGCGACGGAAGATCGTCCCCCGCTTGTACTCGCCGAAGTCGACGCCCTGCTTGCGCTGCAGGAGCCGCACGATGTCCTCGACCGCCGCCGCATCGTCTCCGGCCGGCAGCGCGCCGGTGTTGGCGTGATCGACGATCGCCCCGGCCAGCGCCTCGGCGCTCATCACCGCGGCCGCGACGCCGGTCTCGATCGCCGCGCGCGGCATGCCGTCGAACGCGGCCAGCGCCGGATCCTCGACCAGCACGAGGCCGCCCATGTCCTCGATGCGGCGGACGCCGCGCGTGCCGTCGGATCCGCTGCCGGAGAGAATGACGCCGATCGCGTATGGACCGCAGGATTCGGCGAGCGACACGAGCAGGCGGTCGATCGGAAAAGCCAGCGCGCGTTCCGGATCGCGATCGAACACGCGCAGGTGATCGCCTTCGATCTCCAGCTCCTTTCCGGGAGACAGAAGGTAGATGTGATCCGGCGCCATCACGTCGCCGTCGCGGGCGATCGAAATCGGCAGCCGCGTGAACCGGCCGAGCAGCTCGTCCATCAGGCTCTTGTGGTCGGCCGACAGATGCTGGACGACCACATAAGAGACGCCCGAATCGAGGGGCACGCCCCGGAAGAACTGCTCCAGAGACTCGAGTCCCCCGGCGGAGGCGCCCACACCGGCGATGAATCTTTGTGCAGACATGGACATGATTTCTTTTACTGATTCAAGCCAGGGGTCGATGGTTGCAAAGCTGGCCAGCCGGCACTACCGGAATCTGCCTACAGCATCTGTAATCCATCTTCCCGTTTTCACGGGGACGTCGCCGGGTCACGACGGCCAAGGCGCAAGTTCCATTCGCAGGTACTATCCGGCCTCACTCCCCTTATCCACGCACACAAAAAGCTGTCGACCATGCAGACTGAACCCCACGAAAAGCGCAAGGCCGCCGTCATCGCGGCCGTGCAGTTGCCGAGCGTCAACGACGTCGAATTCCAGGCATCGATCGCCGAATTGCGCGACCTCGCGAAGACGCTGGGCTTCGACATCGTCCGGACGTTCACGCAGAAGCGGATCCGCTTCGACGCGGGCGCGTACCTGGGCGACGGGAAGCGCGACGAGATGCGCCGGTTCATCAGTGGCGAGCCGGCGGTGGACGAAGAGGCAGGCGAAAGCCCTGCCGATGGCAGCGCCGATGGCAGCGTCCGCGTCGAAGCCGTGTTCGTCGACCACGAGATCTCGCCGTCGCAGGCGCGCAACCTGGAGAAGGAAGTCGGCGCCGAGGTATCGGACCGCACGATGGTCATCCTCGAGATCTTCCATCGCAACGCACGCTCGCGCGCCGCGCGCGCTCAGGTGGAGATCGCCCGGCTCGCCTACATGGCTCCGCGTTTGCGCGAGGCGGCGAAGATCGCCGGGCCGCAGGGACGCCAGCGCAGCGGCACCGGCGGCCGCGGCGCCGGAGAATCGCATACCGAGCTCGACCGGCGGAAGCTCCGCGACCGTATCTCCGAGCTGAAGAAGGAGATCGCCGCGATGGACGCCGAGCGCAAGACGCAGCGCTCGCGGCGCAACGAGCGCGAGGAGCTCGCCACCGTCGCGCTCGTCGGCTACACGAATGCGGGCAAGTCGACGCTGATGCGCGCGCTGACGGGCAGCGACGTGCTCGTCGCCGACAAGCTCTTCGCGACGCTCGATACTACGGTGCGCGCGTTGCAGCCGGAGAGCACGCCGCGCATCCTGGTCACCGACACGGTCGGCTTCATCAAGAACCTGCCGCACGGGCTCGTCGCGTCGTTCAAGTCGACGCTCGAGGAAGCGCTCGATGCGTCGCTGCTGCTGCACGTGATCGATGCCAGCGATCCCGGCCTCGAACGGCAGCTCGAAGTCACCGACGGCGTCCTCGCCGAGATCGGCGCAGCGGAGGTGCCGAAGATCCGCGTGTTCAACAAGATCGACCAGGTCGGCGATGCGGCGGCCCAGGCGGAGCGGGAAGCGGCGTTGCGTGAACGCTATCCGGAGTGCATCGTGATGAGCGCGCGCCGCGCGGACGACGTTGCGACGCTGCACGCGGCGATCGTCGGATTCTTCCGGAAGAGCCTCGTCGAGGTCGAGCTGTTCCTGCCGTGGTCGGCGCAGCAGCTGCGCGGAGAAATTTTCGCGCGCTGCGAGGTGGTCGAAGAGCGGGCCGACAATGACGGCGCGTTCTTCCTGGTCCGCAGCGACCAGGCGACGTTGAACGGCTTGCGCGCGCAGATCGGGCAGGCGCCGTAGGTTGATTGCGCGAGCCTGCCGCCGGTTGCTGCGGCCGCAGGCTGAATGCTGCAGCGAACCGGCGATGCCGCGTTTCAGTGCACGAACCGGAACACGATCGTCGAGCGCCCATCCTTCCACGCGACCGACACGCGGTCGGCGAATTTCCGCAGCATGAAGCCCGCCAGCTTGCGCTCGCCGTCTTCCGATTCGAGCAC
>Ga0105240_10004276_pt1 | contig 21816 bp, 18 predicted proteins | sample KBSC54metaG_FD_80426 | JGI IMG/M metagenome (GOLD analysis project Ga0105240, IMG submission 80426) | Corn rhizosphere microbial communities from Kellogg Biological Station, Michigan, USA - KBS C5-4 metaG | ecosystem: Host-associated > Plants > Roots > Rhizosphere > Soil | place: Michigan, USA... | reverse complement strand
GCCCCTGCCCGCGGTTTCCTGCGGACTCCGAACGGCAACAACATGGGCACACGGGCACGATAGGCACCGTACTGCTCACCGTGGGCGTGCATCAGGTCGCGCTCCTCGAGTGCGATGCCTATCAGGATGTATCCCGTGGTCGCGATCGAGAAGATGAGGTGCCCGACTGACATACGCGGCGCTGCCCAGAAGGAAATCACGAAGCCGAGCATGATCGGGTGGCGCACGAGCTTGTAGAGCGCGCGCTGCGTGAACTTTGGCGGCGAGTATTCGAGTCCGCGCAGCCGCAGGAAGACCTGGCGCAGCCCGAACAGGTCGAAGTGATTGACCATGAAGGTAGCGAGGAAAAGGATCGCCCACCCGAGCCAGAAGAGGCCTCGGAGCAAGCCGGCGGCGATGGGCGAGCCGGATACATCCCATACCGTGGCCGGAATGGGCCGCCACTGCCAGCAGATCAGTCCCAGGAGCAGGCTCGACAGGAGGACGTAGGTGCTGCGCTCGACGGACCGGGGGACGATGCGGGTCCAGACTGCCTTGAATCCCGGGCGGGCCATGAGACTGTGCTGTATGGCGAAAGCACCGAGCACCAGCAGGTCGATGATCAGCGCCTCGGTAAAGGGTGCGCTCGGACCGGAGTCGATCGTGCGGGGCACGTTGAGATTGCCCACGAACGCGACCGCGTAGACGAATGAACATACAAAGGCGATGTAGGCGATGACGCCGTATAGGGCAGCAATGAAACCCATGGTGCACCTCGTTTATTCGGTTTTAGCCCAGGGGATCCTCCTCCCTCCCGCCGCGCATCCGGGATTCCGATCTCGATGGCTGTTAGGAGCGCGATGCGCTCTATTGCCGCCGGCGCATTCCCCGAGGGGAGCGGGAAGTGCGCATTCTGCGCGCATTGCAGGGTGCAGGCCAGTGCTGATGGCGATGCGAGAGTGCCTTAGACTTAAGCTTAGCTACCATCGCGATAGGCCCGCGGAGAAGGGACTGGCCACCAGCCTGGTGGCCCGTTTTGGATTCCCGGATTCGGGCGGATGGGCTCCGGGCGGAAGCGACGCCCTACACGCGGTTGGACTGCGTGCGCGCCCGACCGCCCAACAGTACGTTAGGCGCCCTCGGGTCGTGGTTGATCTGATGTGCTAAAATAGACCGGTGGATAAGCGACTTACGCGGTTCACCAGCCTGGACGCAATGAAGCGCGCGGAACGTGACGCTTGGCGGAAACTCTCGCCGACGGAGCGAATTCGTGCAGTCACGGAAATTACGATGGCATTGTATGCGATGAAGGGATCGATGCCGGATGTTCCGAGACTTCAAAGAACTCTTATCCGCGTTAAACGCGCACCGTGTTAGATATCTCATCGTCGGCGGATACGCGGTTTCGCTTCATGCCGAGCCGCGAGCGACGAAAGATCTTGATGTCCTAATAGGCTCGACCGCAGAGAATAGTAAAGCCCTTTTTGCTGCTCTCAAGGAATTCGGCGCTCCCCTAGAGGGGATGAGCCATAAGGATTTCATGGAGCCTGGGAACTTCTTTCGTATGGGCACGCCGCAGCTCTTGCGATATGGGAACAGTCTTTAAACAAGACGCTACGGTTGTGCCCGTGATCTGCCAGCGGCCCCTGATCGTTCTAACCTGCAAGTTCCTTGCGAGGCGCAGGCGCTTCTAGTCTCCGTCTCGCGGTGGCATTGGCCGATCGCGGCCTTTCAAATTTGCTGCGACCCGGCGGTAAGCCTCACGGAAGGGGATGCCCTCGCTCACCACCAGTCTGTTGGCCTCCTCGGCCGCGTGGATCGCCGGGTCGAGGCGGATTCGGTCAGGACGGAAGCGCATCGCATCGAGGGCAGCCGGCAGAATATCGAGAGTCTGTTGTGCGAGATCGATGCCGCGGAAGAGGGGCGCTTTCAGAAGCTGTAGGTCACGTTGGTAACCGGATGGAAGCTTGGCGCAGAGGCCGAGCGCTTCCGTGAGGCATGCCTGCGCAGTGGCGGAGCGCCCGCGGATGAGCTCGAAGACGTCCGGGTTACGCTTCTGCGGCATGATGGAGGAGCCGGTGGTGAAGGCTTCGGGCAGCTCGAGAAAGGCGAACTCCTGTGTGTAGAACAGGAGTACGTCGGCGGCGAGCCGGCCCAGGTCCTGCATGAGAAGGGCAATCTCGAACAGGAGGCTCGCCTCTGCCTTGCCGCGTGAGAGTTGCACCGCGGTGACCGGCTCCTGGACTTCGGCGAACCCGAGCTTCTGTTGAGTCGACCGGCGATCCAGCGGCAGCCCTGGGGTGCCGTACCCGGCCGCCGAGCCCAATGGCGATTTGCCGAGTCGGCGCTGAACCTGTCCCAACCCTTCGGCGTCATCCCGAATTTCCGCCGCGAAGCCGCCTGCCCAGAGCGGCACCGAGCTCGGCATCGCCTGCTGCATGTGGGTGTAGCCCGGGAGCGCCGTACTTTTCTCGCGTTGCCTCAGACGCTCGAGAGCTTCTGCGACTCCAAGCGCACCACCGCCCAACTCGCGAGCCACATCCTGCAGATATAGACGGAGCGCCGTCAGCACCTGATCGTTGCGCGAGCGTCCCAAGTGGACGCGGCCTCCCGCAGCCCCGATCCGCTCTGTGAGCCGCCGCTCGAGGGCCGTCTGCCCATCCTCGTCCGCCAACTCGATGTGCCACTCCCCCCGCGCGTGCTCCTCGCAGAGAGCCGTGAGTCCGTGACGGATGGCTTCAAGGTCCGCCTCAGCGAGAAGCTTCTGCTCGTGCAGCATCTCTGCGTGAGCAATCGATGCCTGCACGTCGTAGCGTACGAGCCGCTGATCGAGCGCAAAGTCCTCCCCCGCCGTATATCGCAGCACGCGATCATCGAGAGGCGTCCCTTTGTCCCACAGATGTGTCATGACAGGCTCCCGGGCCGGCTCAGAGCGGGCGTGTTTTCGCATCCCGCAGCGACTTCGGTGCAATGTACCCATTGCACCGAGCCGATGGCTGGGACAGGAATTGCATCCTCGTCATGAGCTCTGCGACCCCTGCTGTTCGGCGGGCGTCAGCGCATTGATGTCCGCGACGATGAGCGTCCCGGTCCCCTCATTCGTAAACACCTCGCCGAGAATCCCTTCCGGCGCCTGGTAAGACACCACGTGCACCCGCCGCACGCCGCCGCGGATCGCCTCCTCGATGGCCTTGGCCTTCGGCAGCATGCCGTCGGCAATTTGCCCCTCATCGCGCAGCCGCTTCAGGCCCCGCAGGTCCAAGTAGGAAATGAGCGAGCCCTGGTCCGTCACGCTGCCGAGTATCCCCGGCGCTCCCGTGCAGAGGATCAGCTTCTCCGCGCCAAGTGCGGCGCCGAGAGCCGCCGCAACGGTGTCTGCATTGATATTGAGGAGCACCCCGTTGTCATCGGCTGAGAGCGGGCTCACCACGGGCATGAGTCCATTGTCGAGGAGCTTGCGTACCGCGTTCGGGTCGACCGCATCGATGTCGCCGACGAAGCCGTAGTCCACCATCTCGCCGCTCGAATCGAGCTTCACCGGCGGCCGCTTGTGCGCCCGCACGAGGCCCGCATCCACCCCGCTGATCCCCACGGCCTCGATGTTGAGATCGCGGCAGATGGCGAGAATGCGCGTGTTGATGAGGCCGTTGAGCACCATCGCCGTCACATCGATGGATTTCTGGTCCGTGACCCGCCGGCCCTCCACCATGCGCGTCGGCACGCCGAGCGCGGCCGACAGTTCCGTGAGCTGCGGGCCGCCGCCGTGTACGAACACCACGCGGACCCCGAAATAGTGCAGGATCGCGATCTGCTCGATGAGGACCCGCGTGGAGTCGACGTCGGCGAACACCCCGCCGCCGGCCTTGATGACGAAGGTCTTGCCCTTGTACATGCGGATGTACGGGGCGGCGTTCTTGAGCGCCCGGATCGCCAGGGCCTGATCGCCAGCATGCATGATCATTCGGTATTTCCCTCAGAGGCTTTTCAACATGCGATAGAGGACCGCCATCTGTGCTGGGAGGCGGTTGTAGGCTTCCCGCTGCACGATGCTGCGGGGGCTGTCGAGCACTTCATCGGCGACGGCAACGTTGCGCCGCACGGGCAGGCAGTGCATCAGGTGGCAATCCGCGGCAGCGTTCGTGAACCAGTCACCACGCACGCACCAACGCTTCAGCTCGCTGCGCAGTCGCGCATCCGCCGCCATATCTCCGTAGCAGGAGGTCGCGCCCCACTCCTTCGCATAGATGATGTGCGCGCCGGGCAGTGCCTCGGAAGGGTCGGAGGTCTCGCGCACGGAGCCGCCTGAGAGATCGGCAGCACGTCGCGCCTTCTCCATGATCTCTCGCGGCAGCGCGAAACCTTCGGGCCGCAGCACGATGACTTCCATGCCGCGCATGGCGGCCATGTGGGCCGCGGTTGCCGGCACGGCAAGCGGCAGGGCGCGCGGATGATACGCCCAGGACAGGACGAAGCGGCCGTTGCGCGGCACTCCGAGATCATCCATGGTCTTCCAGTCAGCGAGCGCCTGACAGGGATGGCTGATCGCCGACTCCAGGTTGATCAGCGGCTTCTCGACGAGGCTCGCCATCGCGCTGAACGCCGTCTCCGCAAGGTCCGCGGCGAGATCCTTGCCGTCCGCGAACGCGCGCAGTCCCAGAGCGTCGCAGTACGAGGCGAGCACCGGAATCCCCTCGCGGACATGCTCTGCCGCCGCCCCGCTCATGACGGCACCGAGCCGCGTCTCGAGCTGCCAGGTGCCTTGTCCCGGAGTGATCACGAACGAGCTGCCGCCGAGCCGCGCCATGCCAGCCTGGAAGGAAGCCAGCGTGCGCAGCGATGGGTTGAGGAAAAGGAGCCCCAGTATCCGGCCGGCGAGCGCATGCGGCTCCGGGCGAGTCTCGAGGCGGCGCGCCAGCTCGAGCAGCGCCAACACCTCCTCGCGCTCGAGGTCCGCGAGATCGAGGAAGCGCTTCATCTAGGCAGGCTCGCGAGCGCATCGCGCAGCATGTCGACGTGCTCCTCCTGCAGGATGAAGGGCGGCAGGAGCCTGAGGATGTGGCTGTCGTTTGCGGTGCCGGCGAGAATGCCGCCTTCGAGGAGCTCGGCCTGGATCTGCTTGGCGGGTCGGCTGGTGCGCAGCCCGAGGAGAAAGCCCTCACCCTGACTCGCCGTCACGGGGCCGACGATGCAGGTGCGGCGGATGTATTCCGACACGCGCTGCACATTCTCGAGCAGCCGCTGAGACTCGATGGCCTCGATCACCGCCTCGATCGCGGCACAGGCCATGGGGCCACCGCCGTAGGTCGTGCCGAGAAGCCCGATACCCAGCGTCGCCGACACCTTGGGGGAAGTCAGCAGTGCCGCACAGGGAAAGCCATTTCCGAGCGCCTTTGCGACCGTGATCATGTCCGGCGTGACGCCGTAGAGATTGGCGGCGAAGGGATGCCCCACGCGGCCGAGGCCGCACTGAATCTCATCGAAGATGAGCTGCGCCCCGACCTCATCGCAGCGCCGACGCAGCGCTGCGAGATAACTCCTGCCGAGGTCGACTGCGCCCGCGAGGCCCTGCACGGGCTCGACGATCACTGCGGCGGTCCGGTCGGTGATCTGTTCGGCGATGGCTGCGGCATCGCCCCTCGGCATGAAGCTGACATCGAACGGCTTGCGCGGCAGGCCGTACCAGCCCTCGGAGCCCCAGGTGACTGCGCCCGCCGCCGCGGTGCGGCCGTGGAAGGCGCCCTCGACGGCCGCGACGTGGGGCCGGGAAGTCATGCGGAATGCCAGCCGCAGCGCGTTCTCGTTCGCCTCCGCGCCGCTGTTGACGAAGAATACGCTGCTGAAGTCGAGCTTCGAGAAGCGCATCAGGCGCTCTGCCGCCCGCACGCGAACGCGCATGGGAATGGCGTTCGTCTGAAAGTTGCAGGAGCGCGCCTGAGCGGTGAGCGCCTCGGTCCAGCCGACATGCCCATAGCCGAGCGCCGCGACCGCATGGCCGCCGTAGAGATCGAGCACCCGCTCGCCGCGGCTGTTCAACAGCCAGACGCCGTTGGCGGAGGCGACCTCGAAAGGGTACTGCGCGAACACCGGCGCGAGGAAATCCCTCGTCGGGCCATCGTCGGTAACGTCTATTGCGGCGCTCATCACATCTCCCGTCAGGTCCAGCCGGGCGCGCAGGCCGTGAGGCCTGTCGTCTCGGGTAGACCGAACATCCGGTTCATCCACTGCACGGCGCCGCCGGCGGCGCCCTTGTTGAGGTTGTCGACCGCGCACATCACGGCCAGGGTGCGGCCGTTGGCGACGGCGGAAAGGTGTGCGTAGTTGGTGGTCGCGACCTCTTTGAGCCGGGGGGCGGAATCCGTAACCCGCACGAAGGGCGAGCCTGCGTAGAACTCACGCAACGCGTCCAGCAACCGCGGAGTGTCGATCGCGGTCTTCAGGGGGGCCTGCACGGTGATGTGAATGCCGCGGGCGAACGGCCCGGAGTGCGGCACGAACGCTATGTCAGCCTCCACGCCCGTTACCGCAAGCGCGCAAGCCGCGATCTCCGGCGCGTGCCGGTGTGCAAGCGCGTTGTAAGAATAGAGATCGCTGTGGCGAAGCGGATGGTGCGTGCCCTCCACGGGCTTGCGCCCGGCACCGGTGCTGCCGGTGGTTCCGCTGACGAACAACACCGGAGGCGTGAGACCCAGGGAAAGGATCGGCACGCTGGCGAGGAGCGTTGCGGTGGCGAAGCAGCCCGGGTGCGCAACGTGCGGCGTCTCGAGTTTTCGCAGGTGCTCCGGCACTGCACAGGTGAATTCCGCCAGCCGCCCCGGAGCCTCGTGGGCGTGTTTGTAGACTGCCTCGTACGCTGCTGCGGAGCGGAAGCGGAAGTCGGCAGAGATGTCGACGACCCGGGGCCGGGCTCCCCTCTGCGAAGCGGCCTCGAGAACGGAGTCGATCAACGCCGCCGAGACGCCGTGCGGGGCCGCGGAGAACACGGCGCACTCCGGCGAGCCGGCAACCAGCGACTGTACTTCGGCCTGCGACTTGAAGCGCGTATCGCCGTATGCGGCCGCAAGATGCGGGAATGCTTTGGCAACGAGCCCGCCCGGCTGGCTGTCGGACATCACGGCAGCGAGCCCGAAGCGCGGATGTCCCGTGAGCAGGCGCAGGAGCTCACCGGCCACGTAACCCGTGCCACCGAGCACGACTGTCGGAATGGGTGGGTTCACGCGGCGGATTCCCGCACGAGACCGATCGTCTCCATGACTCGATCGCCGAGCGCTGCGCCCGCGCTCAGCGCGTTGAAGGCGGGCACACCCAGCTGGGTCGTGATGATCTCCACCCCGACCTGATTGTCGGTGGACGGTCCCGTGACCACGCAGGGCTCGATGCCGAAGCGCTCGCGCAACAGCTTCACGCCGCCCCAGGCCGCGACGGGATCGTTGGCCGAGAGCACGACTCCCGTGAGTGCCGCCCGGATGTCGGGACACTCCAGGATGGCATCGACCCCGTAGGTGCCAAGAATGCCGTCGCCGAGCTCAAACACGATCGCATCGGGCTTGCCGGCCGAGAGCTCGGTCAGCATGGTGCGCGTGAGCGCCGGGCCATTGGCGCGGGTGGTGGTAATGACGCCGAGGTCGGTGAAGATGGCGGAGCGGCGCGCACCGGCATCCTCCATCGCTAGAACGTCGCGGCGCAGTGACACGCCAGTTGCCTTGAATGCGTCGATCGCGAGTCCGCGATGGCGCATCCGGCTGATGATGGCGCAGGCCGCGGCTGTCTTGCCCGCCTCCATGCAGGTCCCCGCCAGGGCCACCACCGGTATCTGCCGTGACTCCAGCTTCGCCTCGAGATCGAGCCGGCGATGACCTGCCCGCGCCGGCACACCGATGCGCTCGCCGAGATAAGGAAAGTGCAGCGCCACTCCGAGCACCCGGCAGTCGAAGGGCTTGCCCTTGTCCGGATTGATCGAGTCGCAGATCCCGAGCACGCCGCCGATGTTGAGCATCTGGATGACATCCCCGGCCTGGACCGAAGGTGGCACATGGCCCGAGTAGCCGAAGAGCGCCTTGCGGTGACCGAGTGCGCCCACCACGATGTCGCCTTTGCCCACCTTGGCCATACGGCCGCTGGTGAGCTCCAGCGTGTTGTAGGTCGACTTGTTGGTCAGGACCTCAACCACGACCACCACGCCTTCCTCGGATGGGATGTCGGTCGAGATCCGGACTTCATGCGAGAGGCCGCAGGCCTGCGCCACGGAGGCGATTTTGTCGACGACCACACTTCTCATGTCGCTGACCATGTCAGATATCCTTCGTATGCTGATCCGCGCGCCGGTGAAAAACGCCCGTCAGGGCGACGATCTTGGAGAAGCCGAGCGCGTCGGTCGGGGTCCACTCACCCGCTGCCTCACCGTAGACGCCCTTCGAGGCGGCCATGAGAGAGTAGGGCGACTCGACGCCTTCGATGAAGAGATTGCCGGGGCGAAGCTGGACGTGCACCTGACCGGTCACCCGCTCCTGAGAGGAGAGGAGCAGGGCCTCGATGTCACGGCAGACGGGGTCGAGGAGCTGACCCTCATGCACGAGGTCGCCGTAAGGTTGCGCCACCGTTTCCTTGATGCGCTGCTGGCGACCGGTGAGCACGAGCTTCTCGAGCTCCCGGTGTGCGGAGAGCAGCACCTCGGCAGCAGGCGCCTCGAAGGCGACGCGTCCCTTGGTCCCGATGATGGTATCGCCGAGATGAATGCCGCGGCCGATGCCGAACGGCGCTGCGAGTGCCTCCAGTGCCTCGATGATGGCCACTGGTGAGAGCATGCGGCCGTCGAGCCCCACCGGGCGGCCCTGCTTGAACTCGATGACATGGGACTGCGCGGCACGCGGCTGCGTGAACGCATCGCGTGTCAGCACCCACGCATGATCGGGGATGGTACCCGATGAAGTCAGCGTCTCCTTGCCGCCGATCGTGACACCCCAGAGACCCCTGTTGACGGAATAGGCTGCGCCGAAAGGTGGCACGGGCAGGCCGCGAGCCTGCAGGTAGTCGAGCTCCTCCTGCCGCTTGAATGCGCGGTCGCGTACGGGCGCCAGCACTTCGAGCTCCGGAGCCAGCGTGCGCATCGCGACCTCGAAGCGCACCTGGTCATTGCCCGCAGCGGTGCAGCCGTGGGCGACCATGTTGGTACCGAGCTTGCGGGCCATGTGCGCGATGGTCTGTGCCTGCATGACCCGTTCCGCGCCCACGCAGAGCGGGTACATCTGGCCGCGCTTCACGTTGCCCATGATGAGGAAGCGCAGCACCTGCTCGAAATAATCCGCGCGCGCATCGATCTGATGGTGGTCCACGGCGCCCAGCGCTCGGGCACGCTCCGCCAGCGTACGCGCGGCGGCCGCATCGATTCCGCCGGTGTCGACCGTGACGGTGATGACGGGACGACCCTGGTTCTCCCTCAGCCAGGGCACGAGGAAAGAGGTATCGAGACCGCCGGAATATGCGAGAACGATGGGCTGGTCGCCCTTCATGGGGACGGGGTTGGACATGGTCAAACTCGGAAAATGGCCTGAAGCCGCGCGACGAGGGCGTCCTGCGCGCCGGCGTGGGCGGTTGCGATGAAGATGGTATCGTCGCCGGAGATGGTGCCGGCGACCTCGGGCCACTCGGCCCGATCGATCGCGACCGCGACGCTTTGCGCCGCGCCGATCGTGGTCCTGACCACTGTCAGCGACGGGCCGGCGCGCCTCAGCCCGCGCACGAACTGCGTGAGCATGCCGAAGTCGCCGTTGGCCCGGGAGACCTCATCCGGCGGCAGCACATACCGCCCGCTCGCCTTGAGTACGCCGAGATCGCGAAGATCACGGCTCACGGACGACTGGGTCACCTCGAATCCCTCGGTCTTCAGCAGGCGCGCCAGGTCTTCCTGCCGGCGAACGTGTCCGTCGCGCAGGATACGCACGATGGCCTGACGGCGCTCGAGCTGCTGGACGTCCATCGGGACTCAATAGGGCATGAGGCTATGCATAAAATTGCGCAAAGTATGAATATTAATGCGCAATGCTGTCAAGGTATCCGAGCCCGGATTTCAGGCCACGCCCAAGGCATCGGCGCAGTCGGGCGGTCCGCGTTAAGCTTGGCGCATGAAGCCAAACGTCCGCCTGCTGTTCGGCCCGCTGGCCACGGCCATTTTCGTGGTCGGTCTTCTGTGCCTGCCGTGGATGGTTCCGGGCTATAGCCAGGTTCATCAGACCGTCAGCGAGATCGGTGAGTTGGGATCGCCCGCGAGGATTCCCTTCACCCTGATGTTGTGCGCAGTCGCCCTTTGCATCCTGGTATTCGCGTACGCGCTGCGGGATCTGTCGCTGAAGGCCGGACGCTCTGCCGCTCCGGCATACCTCAGCGGCTGCCTGGCGGTCTCGTGCGTCGGGGTCGCCATCTTCGCCTTCCCTCACCCGCTCCACAATTGGTTCGGCCTCTCGGAGTTGGTGGGCTACCAGGCCCCGCTCGCCATGGCGCTCGCATGGCGCAGAGAGCCCAGGGTGGGAGGCGTGGTGGCTTTCTCGTGGATCATGTACGCGGTGACCTGTGCGGCGATCGTGGCCAACCTGAGCGTGCTCGATCGAACCGGCGCCCTATGGGCGCTCGAGCGGCCGGTCTACGGGCTCGTCCAGAGGAGCCTGTTCCTGGTCTGGTTCGTGTGGTGCGCCGGTGTGGGATTTGCGCTCTATGGGGCATCAGGCAAAGCCTGGGGTCCGCGCTTCGCGAGCTCCGGCTACTGACCGCCTTCCTTACTTCTCGACGCTGAACACCAGGTCTGCGCCGCGGATCTGACCGGCCTCGGTGCGGATCGTCCAATGGTCGCCGAGGCTGTAGCGAAGGCGGATAGCGTTCAACTGCTGGGTGAGCCCGACACCGTAGCTCACGTAGAGCCGTGGCGAGAGATACTTGCCGAGGACGAGCGACGTCGAATTGTTGAGATCGGTCTCCAGGCTGATGTCGGGCAGTCCGATGCGCGAGCCGAGCTGCTGCGCGAGGATGGCTCCGCCCTGTGTCAGCAGCTCGTTGGCCGCGGTCGCCTGCTGACTCTGGGGCGAGGAGCCCGCCTGCAGCATCTGCAGCGAGCTGCTGCCGCCGCCGCCGGAGAGAATCAGCGACACGATCTGCGATTGCGGCAGCGACGGGTCCGAAAAGAAGGAGATCCGCGGCCGCTGCAGCGTGCCGCGGACGTTGACTCCGACGGTGACGTCGGGATAGCGCTTGATGGCACGGAGCTCGATACCGGGATCGCCGATGGGGCCGCCCGTAAAGATCAGACGGCCGCGCTGGATCTCGAGCTTGCGTCCATAGGCCGAATACTGGCCCTTCTGAACCGAGAGCTCCCCGGTGGCATGCGTGATCGGATCGTAGCCGCTGCGCACCGTGATACCGCCCCCGAGTCTCCCTGTCAGCCCCGTCGTGTCGATGTTCACGTCGGACCCCAGCGTCATGGTGATCTGGGTCCTGACCTTGAACTGGTTGGCGGGGTTCTCCGATGTCTCACCGACGATGACTTCGTCGGACGAGGATGTCACGGCTCCCGTGAGATCGGTTGGTACAATCTTCGCGTGGGGCACAACCACCGTGCCTGTGATGTCGATTTGGCGCGCGGCCACCTTGAAGTCGAGATTCGGCGAGGCATCGATCTGCGCTTCCGGGATGTCCACGACCCGCAGGTTGGCGCCATCGAGATGCAGCTGGCCGTAGGGCAGCGACTCACGCCACTGAAGCTGCCCGTTGGCGTGCACCTTTCCCTTACCCGCCTGCGCGGTGCCATCGAATGACAAGCCGTCGTCCGTCAGGCGCGCCGTCAGACCGACTTCGCGCAACCGCAGATTGGTCTGATAGAAGTCGACCTCGCCATCCGCGACGCTGAGCGTTCCGCTCAGGCGCGGGTCGGCCACTGTGCCGGCAATCCGCGCATCCGCGGTCAGCTTGCCGGCGGCCCGGTCGATGTCAGGAATGTAGACCGAAACGAGATCGAGCTTGGCGGACTGAGCATGCAGCTCGCCCGCGACCGGCATGTCCTGCCAACGGTGTGCTTTGCGATCGGCCTTCAGGGTGGCCGCGAGCGTGCCGATCTCCCCGGACGTGAGTGACGCCTGGGCATCGATCGAGTCAGGCGTGGCCGTAGCGGTGAGAACGCCGGACCCTATGGAGGTATGCTCGATGCGCCCGCTCACCAGTCGACGGGAGAGCGTGGCATCGTTCAGCTCCACGCGCAGTCCTCCCTCCGCGGGCTTGCCGTCGCCGCCGAACAGCTTGGCGCCGAGGCTGATGGCTCCTTGATATTCCACTGCGGCCGTCACTCCTGCCGTGAGTGTGCTCAGCGGCAGGTGGCTCGCTGTCAACATCGTCGACCACGCAGCCGGGGTCCAACTCGCCTCCGTGCAGAGATCGCCGGGTGTGCCGGTGAGGCACAGTCGTCCGACGCTGCTGCTCACATGGGATAAAGTCACTGGCACCGGCTGCCCGAGATGGAGCCGCAGCGATTCATCACCCGAGAGCGTGAGTGCCTCGAGTTGCCCCGCGAAGGTGCCGCGGTTGAAACTGCCGCTCGCGGCCGCCGTCAAATGCAGCCCGCGCGCCTGAGCATCGAGGTGGACACTCGCAGCCGATGCAGGCCCGTCGAGCGTGAGCTCCAGGCTGCGCAGCGTCCGGCCGCGAAATTGGAGTTGGTGCAGGTGCGCGGCTGCGGCGGAGCGGCGCTGCGAGGTGGGATCGAAGTCGACCGTGGCATCGAATCCCGCGAGGGCCACGCCCTGGTAGAGAATGTCCGTTCCCTGGGCGGTCGCCTTGATATCGGGCGCATCGAGGGGGCCGCGGATCGTCCCCGATGCCTCCAGCCGGCCGCGGCTGCCGGCCGAGAGCAGACTGAGATCCTCGGCCGTCACACTAAATCGCAGATCGGCTGCGCGGTCGATGCGGCCATCGAGTGCAAGTCGCGTATGGCCGAGCCCCACGCGGACCTGTTGGAACGTCCAAGTGTCACCCGCGTGCATGAGCTGGCCGCCGCCGCTGGCGGGAACGCCGCGCAGCCGCCCGCCGAGGCCGTGGATCTGCACACTGAGCGCGTCGCTCGCCTTGAAGCCACGCCCCGCCACCTCGAGCCCAAAATCGAGGCTGCCGGGCAGATCCGGCCGGATTTGCCCCGGATCGATTCCAGTCGCGTGACCGCTGACGGCCCAGCGCTGCACCGGCGCCCAGGTCACTTGCCCGTGCACGTCCGCCTGTCCATGGTAGAGATCGACTTGCGCGCGGCTCAGCGTGACCCCGGTGTTGTCCAACTTGCCGGTGATGTCCGCGGGCACCGGGGTGAGGGCTGCGACCTGAGCCAATCCCCTGGTGTGGAACTGGTAGGGGCGGACGCCCGCCAGCTCGAAGCTTCCCGCGCTGCTGCGAAACGGGACGTTGCGCCCTGCGAGCGGCCAGCGAAAATTGCTCCAACTGCCCTTCAGGTCGAGACGCGGCCCGCCCGGGACGATTCCGATCGTACCGGCGGCGATCGCCCGCGCCCCCGAGCCCTGGTGGGTGACGTCGATTCGACTTGCGGAGAGCACCTGCCGGGCAAAGCCGCCGTCGAACCGTACATCGAACGAGCCCGCCTTCAGTCCAGCCGGGTCGAGTGAGCCTCGTGCGCCGAATGTCCGCCCATCGCCATACAGGGCCAGCTTGCCGCTGATGAGGCCGAGTGCGCCGGTGAGGTGCCAGGCGCGCAGGTCGAAATCCTGGACGAGCGCCTCACCCTGCCAGTGAAAGTGTCGGGTGAGATCGAGCATCTCGCCGCTGATCCCACTCTGAAAGGGAGTCAGGATCCTGCCGCTGATCGCCAGCTTGTTCAGATCGCCGGCGGCATCGGCGGCGAGCGTCCACGTCGGTTGGCCGTGCGGTTGCCAGGCGATGCGGCCATTCGCTCCGAGTCGCAGCGGATCGCTGGCGTGGAGGCTCCCGTCAAGGGCAAAGTGCAGCTCGCCCATCTGCAGAACCACCTGACGGAAGCTGATATCCCGGTGCCGCAGCAGTGCCGAGCCGCTGATCCCGCTGCCGGCCACGCGCGCGCCGTTCGGTACGACCACGAGCGCCCTCCCGACGCTGGCATGTCCGACATCGACGGTGAGCCAGCGGGGCAGGAATTGAGGCTCATGAATGAAGCGGCTGGTGGGCAGCCGCGTCGGCCGCTTGACCTCGACATAGACGCTGTCGACTGCCGCATCAGGCGTGCTGATGGTCTGCCAGAGAAGCGGCTCCAGGCGCAGCCTGGTATGCATGCCTCGGATCTCGAGGTGCACGTGCCCCTCATCGATCTCGACCAGGGTCGCGCGGACGCCGCCGGCAATCGTGCCGCTGACATTCTCGATCCTCACGCCCACGTTGCCGAAGCGTTGCGGCAGATGGCGCACGACGAACTGCAGGCCGCTCTGGGTGAAGAGGACGGAATAGAGTGCCGCGCACGGCAGCGCGATCGCGACCAGGACGAAGACGAGGGCGGCGAGCAGGAGGATTCGGCGCATCGGCGGCTACCGCACTCTCATAGCTTCGGCGAAAAGTTGATGTAGAGGCGTGGGCTGCCCGATTGCGACAGGGGCTGCCCGATGTCGATGCCGAGCGTCAATACCGGCAGGCGGACGCGAAATCCGATACCGGCACCGTACTCCAGAAGCCTATGACACTTCTCCTGCGATGGGCTCGCATTGGCCACGGGATCGCATTGCGCGCCGAGATGATTGAAGGCATTGCCGTAATCGAAGAACGCGGCGATACCAAAGTTCCGCGGCAGGTCGCGGTCGAATTCCACTGTTCCCGTGAGCACGTCCTTGCCGCCTGCTTTGGCCGCAGGATCGCAGATCACAGTACCGGAGATGTTGGCGCAGTACTGCTGCGTCGGCGAAAGATCGTTGTAGGCGAAGCCGCGGACGCTGCCCTCGCCGCCCGCGAAGAAGCGCATGACCGGTGGCATGGTCTCGAAGTGCGAGGCCACGGTCGCGCCGGCCTCATCGCGCAGCAGCAGGTGCCATTTCGGTGCGAGATCGAGCACCCGCTCGAACTGGACGTGGATCTGCAGGAAGTTGGACCGGGAGCCGAAGGCGCCCTCGGAGCCGCGGACCTCGGCAAAGAAACCGTGCTGGAACATCGGCTCGCCGAGATAGCCCTTGGGCACAGAGGCAAAATCGACCCCGGGCACCAGCATGTCGGTGGTCGGTATGCCGATCGTGACGTTGGTGGTGCAGGCTGCGCCCGGCGCCAAGCTCTCCGGAATGCATTGTTTCGCGGAGTTGAGGGTGCCGGCCACGGGGGTCTGCACCGTGCCGCTCGAGTGGACGCCGTTGACGAACCAAACCATCTGCCAGCGCCCCGTCACTCGGGTCACGCTCGGACCGATCGACATGGTGCGCGCCTCCACGTCTGCGAGTTGGCGCTGCTCCACGGTGCCGGCGAGAGTCAGATTCTCGACCGCGGGGTCGCCTATCGGAATGATATAGCGGCTCTGCAGGCTGTACTTCGTCACCTGGGCGGCCTCGAGGTCGACGCTCATCTTGTGGCCGTAGGAATTGACGCGTCGGTCCTGCCAGCTGATGATGCCGCGCGCTCCGGTATCGGTGGCGTAGCCGCCGGCGAAGGAATAGACGTTGGGGCGACTGGGGTCCCCATGGATGCTCACCGGCACGGTGTGATTCACCCGGTCAGGTGTCCCCGTCAACACCTCCAGGTTGGAGAAGTACTCAGCATCATCGAGGGCGAACTGGGTACGCAGGACTTGCGTCAGGTCGAACGGGGCGCCTTCGCGATAGCGTAGATACCTGCGCACGAGTTTCTCGCTCACCACGTGCTGCTCGATAGTGGTGGCGCCGAAGCGATAGCGAACGCCGGTCTGCAACTCGAGCGAGATACTGGCTGTGCGCGCGCTGGGGTCGACCAGGAGCTGGTGGCGGGTCAGCGTTGCATCGAGATAGCCGTAGGTGGCCGCCGTGCGCAACAGATCGTTCTTGACGCTGTCGTACTCGGCCTGATTGAGCCGCTTTCCCGGATGGAACGGCAGGTTGGACGTGATGCGTTTGAAGAGCCGGCGCCCGGCGCCCGGCCCCACGACCTGGACGTTGACTTTCGTCAGGATCACCGGCTGACCGGCCTTGATGGCAATCGCCACTTTCCAGTCGCCAGGTCCGGCGGCAGTAACCGTGGACCGCACGGTCGGCTGATAGTATCCGAACGGACGCAGCGCCGACTGAACCTCCCTGGGGATGCGGCTTTCCAGCCTGTCGGCGGTGTCCTGCGTCAGATGCTTGGTGCGCTGGTAGCGGGCGAAGCTCAGGTACACGAGCACGTTGCTGCGCAAAGAGTTGCTGACGCCACTGATGGTGATGGTCACGCCGGCCCGGGCCAGCGGACAGGCAATGAGCAGTGCGAGGACGCCCGAGGCCCGCCAAAGCAGCCGAACCCCGTGCGACGAATTGCCCTGCCTATTCTCTATTGGCGCAAAGTCGGCATCCTGCCGCTTTACGCGGCCAGCCCAATGACATGGATTCATCCCGTGGCCCAGGGAGCGGCCCTGGGCCGCTGATTCATTTGCTTTCGAACGGCGCAGACCCCAGGCCGCTGACTCATTTTGGGTTTCTTTCGCCGGCTTAAACGTGAATTGTAGACGTGACCGTTTCCTGGGGCGCGGGTTCCTTGCCTACGTGGCCGGCCAGTCGCCGGGTGCCAGGCGATACTCGGTTTCGCCGCTGAGGGTGCCGCGCGCATCGAAGCGCCGCTCGGCGAGGTAACAGGCGCCCCCCGGCTCGATGGCGAGGAGGGTCGAGCATCGGGTGCCGTAGCTCTCATTGAGGACGAAGGGGGAGGACAGGGTTCGCTCCCATTCGGGCGAGAGCCCGCGCGGCAGCCCTTCTTCCGCCGTTGCGGGGTTGCGATCGGCGAGCAGAGCAAAGAGCTCGCGGCTCTCCACGCCGATGCCGCCGCGAAGCCACTCCTCGAAGCCCCGCCGTACCCGGCGGAGTTTGGGCCAGGGGGTATCGAGGCTCTCGTTCGACAATCCGTGCACACCCGGGGACAGGGCACGCGCGAACGGTGCGCCACGGTTCGAGGCATACCAGAGGGATGCACCGTCGGCCAACAGTAGGTTGAAGCCACCGTATCCACCCGCTTCGCGCTCCAGGGTGGCCAGATACTCGCCTGGACCGGCGGCACCGGTGAGATACCCGGGAATGAGTTGCCCACGCGAGGGCGCCTCGGGCGGCGCGCGCATGAGATCGCGGAAATTGGTGACGATGCCGAAGCGCCGACGCTGGTCTATGCCAAGCCAGGTGCCCCCCGCCCGCAGATCCCGCCCGGCGAGGAGGCCATCTGGAGCCGGCCAGCGACCGAGCGCGGCCGTCGGCCGATCGTGGTACTCGTCGCGATTGGCTGCGACCACCAGCCGATAGCGCGGGTGTGTGTTCCACGCGAGCACGAGCAGGCACATGCAGGAGTCCTAGGTCGTGGCTTCTGTGGACGAGGTCTGCTCCTCGAGCCAGTTGACGATGAGGCGGCGCGAGATCGAATGTGAGAAAGGCAGGAGCGCGTTGCCCCCGGAGCGGACCTCCTCGCGGGTGAACCAGCGGGCATCCTCCAGCTCGCCATTGACGCGCGCGGGAGAGCCGGGTCGTGCCCGGGCCCGAAAGCCGATCATGATCGAGGCGGGGAAGGGCCAGGGCTGGGAGGAATCATAGCGGGCGTCGGCCACCGGTACGGCGGTCTCTTCCATCACCTCCCGTGCAACGGCATCCTCCAGACTTTCGCCGGGCTCCACGAAGCCGGCGATGGTGGAGTAGCGTCCCGGCGGCCAAGTCGCCTGCCGCCCGAGGAGGGCACGCTCCCCATCAGTGACCAGCACGATGATGGCCGGGTCGAGTCGGGGGAAGAACTGCTGCGCGCAACCCTCCTTCGAGCAGCGCATGGAATGACCTGCATGTTGGGGCACCGTGGCGGCGCCGCATGCGCCACAGAACCGCTGGCGTCCGCGCCAGATCGAGAGCCCGCGCGCATAGGCGAGAAGACCCGCCTCTTCCGCGGCGAGGAGCGGTGAGAGCGAGCGCAGCTCCTCGAAAGAGCCATCTTGCGGCAATTCGACGGAAGCGTCGTCCGCGAGCTCCACGAGCACGCAGCGTCGGCCTTTGAACCAGCCGAGCAGCACCAGCCGAGTCTCGTCCACGCCGGCGACGGCAGCCTCCCGCGCAGCCAGAAGGGCGATACGCGGCTCGGGCCGGGTATAGACCAGATGGCGCGTGCCGCTGCTCAGCAGATAGAGCGTCTCGGGATCCTCGAGCGCGGCCCGTGCCCAGCCCGCCTGCTCACGCTCTTCGGCGCGGCGGTCGATGTAGGGACCTGAGAAGAAGTTCGGCTGATCCGTGCGCATGGCCGGATTGTAGTATGAAGCGCTGGATCCGGGCTCCTGCCGGGCGAAGCTCCGCCACCTGCGGCGGCGGGGCAGCTCCTTGTGTCTGATGCGCCTGATGAGGCCGCGGTCGCTGCCTGCCGAGACGGAGCTGGCGCAAGGACGATGCCGTCCGTCTTCACTTCACCCAACAAACATATCACGAGGGTTCAGATCTCGGCGAACAGCATTCCATGCCGCGCAACCTGTCGAAGTCAGCGGGCGGCTGCGGGCTGAGGCTGCGTTTTGAGCGCGGCTTGGTCGAGCGACGCTGCAGCGCGCATACTGCCGGGAAAAATATGATCCGGGAGGCTCCCGTGGAAGCGACCATTTTGCAGGGCGCACCTGCGCGGGTTCAGCCACGACGCTTTTTCGTGGTGATGGGGTGCGTATTCGTCCTCATTGCCTTCCTTGGCTTCATCCCCTCTTACTGGGCGCGCTTGGCGTCGGGAGACTTCCATCTCCCGCCGATCGTGCACATCCATGGGGCGCTGCTCTTCAGCTGGACTCTTTTCTATCTGCTGCAGACCGGCTGGGTGGCCTCCGGCAGGGTGGCGCGGCACCGTAACTGGGGGCTGGCGGGAATCTCATTGTTCACGCTGCTGATCTGCTCCATCGCGATAACCAAAATCACGGTCATGAGGCTCGATGATCTGCACGGCCTGGGCGATGCCAGCCGGCGCTTTGCTGCGGTCATTTTCTGCGCGATCCCGGTGCTGATCGGGCTGTTCGTCGCTGCTATCGCCAATGTGCAGCGGCCGGAGGTCCACAAGCGCCTGATGTATTCTCTGCTGGCCGGCATGATGACTCCCGCCATCGCGCGGGTTTTCCTGTGGCTGTTCGCTCCTCCGGGGGCGCTGCAGGCTGGACCGCCGCCGCCCTTCGTCGCGATTCCGCCGAGCTTTGTCGCCGCGCTCCTGATCGTGGCCGCAATAATCTACGACTGGCGCACGCAGCGCCGCCTGCACCGCGTCTATCTGTACGGCGTCGTGCTGACCATCCTGCCGAACGTGGTTGCTGCCATGATCGCGCCAACCCACGCATGGCTGGCAATCGCAGGGTTTCTCGAGCACCTCGGCGGCTGAGCCCGGGAGTTTGGCTCAATTGCCGGGGCGAACGGCCCGAGCCGTCAGCCGCGCTGCCCCGAGGCCGAGCAGTGATGGCAGCGCTTCTCCCGGATGGGGAAGCGCTCGACGACAATGAGGCCGCCGCAATCGCTGCACCGGCCGAGGCGCAGCTGATCGCCGCGCGCCAGGCATGCCGCGAGAAAGACCGCGTACTCGAACGAGATCGAGGCCGTTGGAACCATGGTGGTGTAGGTTTCGAACGCAGTGCAGAGCGAGTCCCCGCGGACGATGTCGGGGAGGGCGGCACCGGCGGCGGCCGACGGGTCTGACGGCACCAGGCCGGAGAGCGCGAAAAGGCTAGCCAGAACGGCAGTTTCCTGTTGGATCCTCAGCGAGCGCATGAAGTAGGCGGCTTGGTGGGGCGACTTGCCGCGATGGCGCGGAACATAACAGGCGGCGCGTCCGAGGTACGATCGATAGAGTTTGCGGATGCGGTCGTCGCTGAGCCCGGTCCAGGTACGAATGGTCTGCGTGCGCGCCTCGTGAGTCAGAAAACGCAATGCCAGCTCGAGGCGCTGCCGATCGCGATCGTACCGATCTTCCGAGATGCGCATGGCCGGTTCCCCCCGCCGTCTGTCATTCGCCGGGCCTGGGGCCCGAGGCTATGAAGCCGGACTATTGTTGGGAATAATTCTGCAAAACACAACTGGCTCATTTTGGGCAAAAATTCCCAATTTCACCTGTTGCCTCCGGCGAGGCACCGCGTACCATGAGGTAGAGAGTCGGGGAAAGGAGCCGTCGTGTTGACCAACGAAGTGCTTGTCGCGCTGGATCTGCGCGCTCTGAGCCGCGCCGCGTGCTGGTTGCGGCGGGACATGCTCGAAGGCCTGGCCGAGGTCAATCACCATTGCCTCGGGCTGCTCTCGGAGCAGGCCGTCGCCCTGGGGCCGCACGGCCAGCCGGCGCTGCGCCAGGTCGGGGAGCTCTGGCGCGCCCTCGACGAGCGCTCCCGCTGGCGGGCGGCCGCCTGCCCCTATCTGCTGATCGATGCCTGCTTCGCGGAGCCGCAGCGCTGGCAGTGGCTGAGTGATGCGCGCGTCAGCGAGGGCCACGGCGCCCCGCAGGCCTCATTCTTCACCGTACCCCAGACCGCGACGGTCGCCCGAATGGTCTTCGTTTACGCCTGGTCGCTGGTCCTCAGTCATTCGGCCGGGGCGCGGCTGGTCCTCGGCATTCATCCGCAGTGCGCGCGACTGCTCGGCGGATGCACGGTGCCGCAGGTCCATGAGCTCGCGGAGCGCAACTCGGGGTGGCTGCGCCCGCGATGGCTGAAACGGGTGAGGCTGTGGCGCGAGATGCTGGTGGCGGCGGCGGAGGACGATGTCGTGACGCTGGAGCGCTCACGCATGCAGGGATTACAGATGCTGGCGGCGGAGGCCTGGGATGCCGGGCACGATGGCCGGATCCCGCGTTTCAACTAATGCAGCTGCAGCGAGTCGATCAGATCGCGCAGTGCGTCGGGTGCGACCGGCTTCACCAGATGATGATCGATACCCGCCCGCTGCGAGCGGCGGCGATCGTCTTCCTGGCCGTAGCCGGTGATGGCGATGAGCACGGCATCCTTGGCCTGGGGTAGCTCGCGAAGCCGCTCGGCCACTTCGTAGCCATCCATTCCCGGCAGTCCGATATCGAGGAATACGGCTTGGGGCTGCCACTGCTCCGCCGTTTCGATGGCGCTCGGGCCGTCATAGGCGTAAGCCACCTCGTGGCCCCACATCTCGAGGAGCATCGACATGCTCTCGGCCGCGTCCTTGTTGTCATCGACCACCAGTAACCGGCGCTTCTGTGGGGGTCCAGCGGCGCCCTCCCTCGCAAATGCCATCAGTCTCTCCTTATTCAATAAATGTCGATTTTCCGCAGCCCGCTCGAGTCCCGGGTGCCGCGAAACATGCCTTCGGTACTGAATTCCGTGACGATCCGTCCGCTGCCGTCGATTGCGATGACACCACCGGTCCCGCCCAGCTCACGGAGCCTGCCATGCAGCAATTCACGTACCGCCTCCTGCAGCCCGAGACCGCGAAACTCCACCATTGCACTGATGTGGTGCGCCGCGACCGTGCGAATGAAGTACTCGCCATGGCCTGTCGCGGAGACCGCGCAGACTCCATTCTTTGCATAGGTCCCGGCTCCGATGATGGGTGAGTCGCCCACGCGGCCTTGGCGCTTGTTCGTCATTCCGCCGGTGGAGGTGGCGGCGGCGAGATTGCCCGCCGCATCGAACGCGACCGCCCCGACCGTGCCCTGTGAGGAGGGAATGAGATCGGAGACCGATTGACCGCGGCGCTC
>Ga0105240_10004273_pt1 | contig 21832 bp, 17 predicted proteins | sample KBSC54metaG_FD_80426 | JGI IMG/M metagenome (GOLD analysis project Ga0105240, IMG submission 80426) | Corn rhizosphere microbial communities from Kellogg Biological Station, Michigan, USA - KBS C5-4 metaG | ecosystem: Host-associated > Plants > Roots > Rhizosphere > Soil | place: Michigan, USA... | reverse complement strand
GTTATTCGTGAGTTGAAAGAACTTTTCTCTCCAGCAAATAACGCTGCGGTTGTTCCTCCATTCGAATATAACTATGTCGAGAGTACTGCTTCGGTGGTATTAGGATTTTATGGTAATCCTATTAATAACGATACTGTTACGATTGGACTTAACATAATTACATTTGTTACTGGTGTTCCAGCTGGCATGCAAGTTAAGATTGGCGCAACTCAACAGATCACTCTGGCTAATTTCGTCACATTTGTAAACACAAATAGCTCAACGCTACTTGTTTCAGCTTCTACGAATACAATTCCAAATCAGGTTATACTCACAGCTGTTGTTTCTGGTCCAGCAGCAAATGCTATAGTCCTTGCAACTAGTTCTAAGGTGCTACGTTTCACAGCTCCCAGACTTACACAAGGTGGACTTTGGGATCATGACGCCTCAGATATCTTCATTGGTGACGCTGTTCCTCAGGACTTCCAAGATTGGCCCATGATTATTGTTGATACTGCTAGTGCTGGAGAAAATCGATACCTTGGACCAGAAGATAGCTTCCAAGCAAAGAATTTCGCAAATGTTGTAACAACTGATGAGATCTTCACAAGTTTAGTTGTCAATGTGAATATTAAGGTATACACGATTGATGACACGCTTGCTCGAGATAAAATCATCGACTTAATCTATAATAATCTATCTGAGATTCGAACACAGCTTGCTATCAACGGCATGGAAATGATTGATAGAACGTTGCCTACGGAGACAAGGCTTGTCCAGAATCAACGAGTTTACATTGAGAATCACTTTATCCTTCGTCTTTATTGCGAATGGTCTGATGCTCTTCCAATAACCAATATCACCAGCCTAAGTGTCACGGTTCCAGTAAATACTAACGCTGTTCCAGTTATAAATAGTCCTTTGAGCGCACATTATAATTATGGAATGCAATTTGTAGTAGATAACGTTGTTGACGCCACACATCTTGCTATTGAGAGCGCAAATGGTATATCTGCAGGAAATACAATAAAACAAGGCGTACATTCAACCGTTGTTGTTACAGTAGTAGATAACAATCATCTACAGGTTACATCTACAGCAGGTTGGGTCCCAGGAATGGCTACGGATATCTCAGTTAACTTACCATTTAATTATGTAATTTCAGCCACCAATTCACCTTCTACCTATTCCGCAGTAGGATTGCCCACTGGATTGACAGTAGATTCAGCCAATGGTTTAATTAGTGGAATTCCAACCCCAGCTGGGACTTATTATATAACACTTACAGCAACCAATGCAACTGGTGCTGGGACACAAAGTTTGACTCTCACAGTTTCATAAGTAGATAACAATAAATACGAAGAAAAAGTATAATATTTCAGCATTATAATAGGAGCACTACGTTCATAGCGTAGCCTATTCTTGTTTACTGAAAATTTTTAGACTAAATCGATTTAAAATCTTTGTCAAGGAGATTCACCCATGCCTTCAATTAATGGACAACCAGTTTTACCAGGAGTTTACGATCAGGTGCAGCAACAGTTACTCGCCTCTGTAACGGGAGGAGTACGTATCGCTGCATTCATTGGAACTGGTCGCTTAACCAATTTAGTTACGGGTGAAACCGTAACGCGTGGTTCAGGAAACAATGATGCTCTTGCTCACACAGCTACTGTTCTTGATGGAACAACTATCACTGATCAGAACTACGCCGTTTACAAATCTGGTGTTGATTATTCAGCAACCCCAGTGTCCGGTGGAATTGGTTGGTTGTCTGGTCCAGCTGCTCTTACTGGAACTACATCAGCTCCTTACGCAGATCAAGATACAAAAACTTTTTCGTTTAAAGTTGGTAACGCAGCAGCTACTGTCGTAACATTCTCTGGTGCAACAACCTCGCTCGCATCGATTGTTTCTCAGATTAACACTGCTTATGGTGATACGATTGCTTCTGCAAATGGTTCCAGCTTAGAACTTAGCACAGGAACGTTGACTGTTCCAGTGTTGTTTAATACTTCTATTACGATTGAAAACGGAACAGCAGCTGCAGCTCTTGGATTTACTCCAGGATCGTTAGTTTCTGCTCCTTCTCGTCCAGCACTTGGTGTTAAGTACTTCGTCAATTATGAATGGGCCAAAGCATTAGGTGATGGACAGAATTCATTCCAACCTCAGTTTTACTTTACACAAAACTTTGGTACAATTACAAATGCAATGGGAACAGTCGGTGGCGGTGATAGCCAAACAGCCAATATGAATGGCTCTTGGACATTGCCAATCGCTGCTCAGTTAGCTCAATTGAATGGTGCAAGCATCATCTGTCTCATGCAGATGAATCCTGCAGATGGTTCGAACGCTTCTCAGGTTCGCGCTGCTCTTCAGAAACTGTTCATTCCAAATATCAATATCATCGTTTCTCTGGATGCAGCAGATAACGCATTGCTCATCCCAGACCTCACAGCTCACGTTCAAACAGCTTCTAGCACGATTAACCGCTTAGAATGCACAACCTTCATTGGTTTCCAAGCTGGTTCAAATCCAAGCGATGCAACAATGCTTGGTTATGCAACAGCAGCATCTAGCAATCGTGTTGTAGTTGTTAACCAAACAAACACAACCTATAATATGTTCGTTGGTACAAACACACTTCCTTCAGTTGTCGACGGAACAATGATGGCTGCAGCTTTGGCTGCTCTTCGTACAAATCCAGCATTTGACGTTGCACAGCCTTTGACACGTTCAATCGTATCAGGTATCTCTACTACGAATACCTTGGCTCAAGCTGAAAAAGTAATCTTGTCTAACGGCGGAGTCTTGATCGTTGATAATATCAGTGGTTCACCCAAAGTTGTATTTGGAACAACCACAGCATTTGACACGATTCTTAATCAGCTCTATCAGGTTACGGAAATCACAGACTATTGTGCACAAACTCTTCGTGGTCTTCTCGATCCAATCTTCATCGGTCAGAAATTGCTTGCAAATACTCCTTCGCAGGTTGAAACTGTTTCAGGAGCTATCATGCAGGCTGTTCAGAACGCTGATATCATTGAATCGTTCGTTCCACCAACAGCTACAGTAAATCCAACACAGCCTACACAGATTCTGCTTCAAGTAGGTATTCAACCAGTGCTGGAACTTGACACAATTCTAATAACACTTGGTTTGAACTTAGCATAAGAATTAAAATTTAAGGAGAATCACAATGGCTGAATTAGGAAATACAATTGCAAGGCTATCAACTAGCGTATCACTCTTCGTGTTGCCCAAGACTCTTGATGCAACCACATTAAATAACCCCGCAGCTCTTTTGGCTCTAGCTACACAGAGTGCAAAGATCGGTGGTGTACAGTCATTCTCCCAAACTCAACGCAGAAACACAGATTTCCGCTTTGAATTGGACAGTGACACACAAGGTAAGCCAGTAGAACGCTTGCCTCGTACAGTAGATGAATATTCGCTTCATGCTGATCGCGTCATGCTTTATGTCTCTGACGTGCTCGAAACCCTTGGTATCTCTGGGGATGACATTGTTAATAACAATGCTCCAATCGGTATCTTGAAACAAGAAATCGCTCCAGCAGGTTCAGGTATCCCAACGAAATCAACCATCTTCACTGGTGTTTGGATTCACAGCGTTGGTGCAACGTACAACATCAATGGCGGCGATCTTCGCGTCATGGAAGCAGTTGACTTTGGTTACACGGGTTCAGTAGTGGTTGGAGAACCAGCTTAATAAAGTAGTTGCCGATTAGCAAAAGAAATGATATAAGAAGTTAAGATAAGTATAAGGAGTTCCAAAATGGACTTGAAAAGCTTTAGTGCTTTGAATCGCGTTGAAAAAGAATTTGATGTTGTAAATGGTCTGAAAGTCTCGATGCACACCTTGTCTGTTCTTCAGCAACAGCAAGCTCTCGCCGAATTACCTCCCTCGACTCTTGCCATGGATACAGCACTCCGTGCGGTTATCCTTCAGCAAGCACTGCTCATCTACGCAATCGATGCAATCAATGGAGCGAAGGTAACTACGCAAGAAGCAAAGAGTTTTATTCAGGATTTACAGGCACCAATTTTTAACGCTATTTATAATTGTTATGATCTTATGGCTCAAGAACAGGATCAGACATTAGAAGAACTTAAAAAAAAAGTGAGCTAATCCCCTTCCGCGATCTTTGGATCGTAGCTAAATCTCTCCGTGTTTCCCCGTTTTCTCAAGAAATCAAAGATCTTCCTCAATCTCAATATTTGTGGGTTTTAATGAACCATTATGAAGATGAGAAAGAAGATTTTGAGAAGACTAAATTATTATGCCGATTTTTGAATCCTGATGCTGCTGCAACAATCTTTGACAAGAAACAGGTAGAAGTCACTGTAAGCACAGAATCAGTCTTGTTTGATCAGATGTCAAAAGACTTGAAAGGCAAATATACACCTGAAGAGCTCGAAGCGATAATGAAAGATCCAAAACATTACTCTTCACTCGACAAAATTCAATCAGTTTAACATAAATTAACATAGGCCTAAAGACCTATGTACATTCTTAACTACTTGTGATATAATATAGTATGGTATTCATCTTCTTGTTCGCCATATTGATGTACACATGGGCAATCTTAAGCAAGGTGTTTCATTTGCGTAAGGATAGCTCTGACACATTAGGCAAGATTATTTTTGTTGCTGCATTTCTTGGTTTAGCAGTTTTCCTGCTCTAACCTTCCAACTCAGTCTCACAATCCAGAGGTATACACTTGGCTGATTCTCCTTTATTAGGCCCTAATGGGCAACCGCTTCCTAATCCATTTGCAGCACAAGCGAGCACGAGTACAAATTTAAATATTAATACTCAGTCAGCTCAGGCTGCACTTGCTGATTTTTCTAAGCTATTAGAGAACCTTACCCATAAATTCAGCATTGATTGGGATAAGGCTACAAATGAAAGTCTCTCTAAGCAGGAACGTTTCTATCGTGCCATTGGTGATAAAGAGAATGAGCGTAGAGCAAGTATTGCTCGCTATAAGAATGAAGCTATCTCAGCCATTGATGCTGAAACAAAGGCGAAGCTTGCAAGCATTGATGAACAGATGCGAGCTGGAAAGCTAGCTCACGATCAAGCTGAGAAAGAGAAAACTACGCTCACGATGAAAGCTGCTGAAGAGCGTAAGCAGATTGAAAAGAAAAGTGGTAGTGCTATTGCTCGAGAGGGTGGAATTGGTGGTTTTCTTAGGAATACAGCCGCTGATTTTGGTAGTAAGGTTGGCGGACCAATTGGAAGCACCATTTCAAGTGCAGGTGCACTCTTAACCAACCCATATGCTTTAGGAGCTATGGCAATTCTTGAGATGTTTAATACAAGAGCTGCTTTCGCATCCACTGGTGCAAATCTAGCCAATGCTGGACGACGTCTTGGTTCAAGCACAGGCGCTGGATTAGACTTTACAACAGATTTATTTGGGATGAATGCTTTCAGTAAGCTTGGACAAGCATTATCTCAGGGTGAACAACGTCAGCTCGTAGAGAAGATGACTGGTTCACGCACCATGATTGATCAAACTGGACGTCGTGGTGGTTTTGAAGCCGTCCGTAATAATCTAGGCTTATTTGCCAATATTTTACCGGATGCTTCTAAAGAGATGGACCTATTTGTAGATGCCACGAAAGATCTTGGTATGTCTCAGAAGGATATCACCAATACGTTTATTTCTACAAGGGTAAATGCTGAGAAGCTTAAGATTACTCAATTAGACGCAATCAAGACTCAGATGGACATGGCCAGAGCACTTCGTAACATCACAAATGATGGTGCTGTGGCTGCAAGTCTTTTATTTAATCTTTCTGGTGCACTTAAGAATCTAGGTACCAGCGAAAATGAACGTCAACGAATTGGTGTAAGCATCGCGCAAGGCGGAGCTAACCTTTCTTTATCTACAATTGCTGGAATGTCAGCCTTTGTTAATAATGGAAAGATCCCAACCCCAGAAGCTATGTTTGGTACCGGTGCGATGGGTGTTTCTGGTAGTAAGGTTGGTATCTTACCTAACGTATTTGGTTTGATGGGTCAATTTATCTCTAAGGTTGGTGGTCAGTTTCATGATCCAACCCAACGCATGTTTGCTGCTGATGCTTTAAGACAGCAGTTTATGCCTGGACTTCGTTTGCAAGATGTACCTCAATTTTTCAAGATCGCAGAAGCGCTACAAAAGCCTGGTGCAAATGTTGGAGAGCTTTCTAAGCAGTTTCAAACGCTTGAAGGTAAAACGCCTCAAGCTGCTATGGCTGATGGTATCCAGATGCTTACTCAGATTGTTGATCCTATTAAACGACTTGAGAATGTGTTCAGCAACTTCTGGACGATGGTTGATGCAAAGATCAATAAGATCTTTCAATCTCTTGGTAAGAGTGTTCTTCCATTTAGGGTTGAACACTGGGTCAATAAAAATATTCTACATAAACCAGATGCCACTCATCCCGCAGATAATCACGGGGCAAGTGGAAGCTTTAAATAAGGATAACAAATGGCAACGATTTATCCACTCAGAATTAACAACTTAAACTTTTATGTAAATCCTCGCAATATGAAGATCACCAAGGCTGTTAGCTTTGGTACACTTCCTACTCAAGGTGGAGTTCAGTATCAAATTTGGTACAACTCACCAGAGATGCTAGTTCTTACAGGTGCTTCCGCAGGCCAAACAGCTTACCAGGAGCTTTTATTCTTAAAACAACAGTTTGAGAATAACAACAAGCTTTCTACGCTGTTCTATAAGACTCAGGTATATCAAGGATTTCTTACATTGCTAGATGTTGAGGCTTCAACCCAGCATCTTGGCGAATACACATATACTATCAACTTCCAATTGCTATTCGGACAGCAATTTGCTATTGAAGACTTTTCTATTTCTACAACGAATAATGGAGTTATCGAGGGAGCAATCGGTCGTTTAGAGACTATCTTGAATATTCCTTTGAATAAGGCAAGTGCAAACGTTTCTAATCTACTGCAGAAGTTCTAATTATGGCAAACGATCAGGTAAGTCAAGAGTATTTAGCTATCAAATGCTTTCTGTATAAGTATACCCCCGAATTTACTGCTGCTTCGGGTGTAACATCTGCTCTATCTACATTTAAGCCATATTCCATTGATCTAGATGATACAAAATACTTTACGAAGTATGATATCTCGCAATTCGTAGCTTCTTATTCGTTTGAGCAGCGTATTGATGAAACAACATATTCTTGGGCTCTTGAATTGCAAGATCTTGCTTTAAGCTATGCCACGATTAATAATAAACTGAAAGTACTTCCTCCATCTGGTGGTACAATGCGTGGTGGGTTATCATTCTCTAACTCATCTGATTCACTTGATCTAGTTTCAAAGTATGAAACGAACGCTAACACATTTGCTAACAATGACGCAACGTCGGATACGTCTGCTAACCCAATTTTGAATGCTAAGTTTCAACGTGGTAAAACACCAGGACCATTGACAGTACAGAACACCAACTTGACAAATGTTTTGTCTACGATCCCAGGGCTTCGTCTTAGCGATTTGATTCAAGAGTATGATTTCATTTCAGTATATCTTTATAAAAGCACAACGCCGCTGACCAATATTTGGGGCGTATTCACAGTGGATGACTCAATTGATAATAATCCACTTCAGATTTTTAATTATAAGACTACAAATGATGTTCCACCAGTAGGATTGCAGAATCCACTTGATCCATATCTTCAGTATGAATCAGTTCTTCTTACGAAGATGCCAAATGGTCGTACGCTTTTTTCAAATGAATTTAATGGTTTCGTTATAAAGAAGAATGTCTCTAGTTCGCAAAGCCAAGTAGATAGAATCACAATCAGTGGAAATGGTTGGACTCGATTATTCGGATCTACACGCCGTGCAATGAAACCATCGCTCTTCCAAAATTCATTATATGAAACTGGACAGCTTTTGGGTGCATCTGATGTCTCAGCTTTCGAGAATGTGTATGCTGGTCGTACAATTCCTCAGATCATACGAGATTTATTTGACTTAGTTTATAGGATTGACTTTAACACAAGCACAAATGTCGTTGTTCCTAATACGACTGTTCCAGCTAATCCTAATAACTCAACGAATTTAGCTACATCAACGCAGACACAATCACAGTTTTTTACTCCACCCACTGGAGCAGCAACAACAATTAATAGTACACCTAAGGTGAGTAATCAGCTTATTTTGCAGAATAGCTTTTATAATATCACGTCGTTGATCGTTGCAAATTCGTATCCAGCTAACTTGTTCAATTTGCCTCAATACTTGCTTGCATCTGTTATGAAGCTTCGTCCTTTTGCTTATATTGAACCAATTAACGTCCCAGCGTCAGATGCTTTTATAACGAATGCTACAAATACAGCATCACTATTTGCTTCTGCTGGAAGTGCATCAACAACCGATGTTAAGGTTCCGCCTGAAACGTTCCAAACTGCTATTCAAACATTGGGTGGACAAGTTCTTAACTACACAGGAACTAATCCTGTATTTGTTGATCCTAATCTACAGAATCTTATCGCTTACTTCCAATTTTTAGCAGATGTATTTCAACCATTCAGTCCTGACTTACAGACACCTTTTGAGATTTTAGATGTAATTAGGGGTCAAGCATTCGTAGAAGTTTATGAGCAACCAAACGGGCAATTCGTAGTCCGTGCTCCTCAATATAACAATATGACTGAGGTTGTTGCTGGTCGTCCTGATATTGGTATGATCCGCAGCAGTAATTTAAATATTATCTCAACACTTTATGGTAGCACAGTAGAAAATCTAGTTACAAAGCTGTTTGCTGGGTATTCACCTAATATTACACCCATTTCCGTGTTTCAGCAGTTTGCCTATTGTGATGGTAAGCTTTTGATCCAAGATGGACTGTTAGAAATGACAACAGCTGCTAATCCTAATACTGCAACTGCTTCTATTTCAAATACAACTACAAATAACAGTAAAACAACTGGTATCTTTGGCTATGCTGAGTATCTTATGGAATTAGCTAATGCCAAATTAAAAAGCGGACAGCTTACTTGTGATCTTGATAACACAGTACAGGTTGGTCAAACTATCATAGATGAAAACAAGTTTAAATTCAGCTATATCGTAGGGATTAATAAACAGGTTTCTGTTACTGGCACAGCTACAATGCAGCTTGCCTTATCCTATGTACGAGATGCTGTTCCTTTATATTCTGTTAACAACGATATTACAAGCATCAACGTGGATCTTTTACCAGTTCTGACAGATATTGAAAATTCGTTCTCCACGGGATCATAATATGTCAGACTATAAAATTTTTCAAGCTCAACTTTTAGCAAAAGATCCAACAACTCCTAGAGCATACTCTGTAGTTCAGATTCCTAATGGTCAAAAACTTGTAGGTGTGCAACTTGGGAATGCCTTAAAGGATCAAAGCGCTCCATTGCTTGGAAGCATCGTACTTGTGCTTCAGCTTGATTCATTTAGATCATACATCATCATGATCTTACGTGAACCATTTGATTTCGTTTCAACAAACAATCAATACAGAGGATTTATCCCATCCACTGGTAACGCCAGCCAGGATATTGCAATAGGTGCTAACCCAATTCAAGATGGCGAAATCTTCATGGAAGCCACTGGACCAGGTTCACCAGTTAATGGACAAGGTACCCCAGGATTTGGCGCTCATCTGTATCTTGGAAACAGTGGTGTTGCTCAGATCGAATCTGGTTCTATGTCTGAACGCCTGATTATTGGTGGAACAGGCACAGCTGATGACCACGAGGTTATCCTTTCAGCTGATAATGGATTCGTTGAAAGCAATCCTCATCAAAGTACGTTTATTCAAAGTACGTATAACTGGGATAGCCTTGGAAATATAGAATTTGGAAATGTAATTGCCAACCCAGTAAGTGATATTACAATTCCAGTAGCTACAATGACCATTGACGCACTAGGTAACATTGAGTTATTTAATACAACTTTCGGTACAGGTTTGGCTGCTGGTTCATTAATTATAGATCAAACTGGTGGTGTCTCAATTTCATCTGGTACCTCTGGTGTTCCTAAGGCAACATTGACACTTGATCCAGTAGGTAACGTTAATTTAAACAATGGTGTTAATGGTGTTGCAAGGCTTAATGATTTGGCTGTTTCTTCAACAACCGTTGATCCTCAATTTTGGTTATTTATAAATGCCATTCAGAACTTTTTTACAGTTTTATCAGGGTTTCAAGGTGGTAGTCCTGTCGTCCAGTCACAATTGGGAGCGCTCGGAGCAGCCTTCTTGACACAAAGTCCAATCGCGCCACCATCTGCTACCAGTATCATCACGACGGCGTCCTTAACTGTTAAAGCTGGAGGATAATTATGCCTTCTACCCCAGTTGCTCTATCAATTTGCGTAGTTAACTTTATTAGACAGATCCTTTGTAATAATCCTGCTCTTAAGGCTACGTTTAAAACATTTTTACAGACCCAAATTGCCGCAGCCGATGCAGAGATCGCTATTTTAGGGGCGCAGCTTGTTCGTTTGGATATCCTTAATTCTTTTGCACAATTAGAGATTCAAACATTGGCTGCTGTCCAAAATAAAATTCAAGCAGACCTCAATGTTGTGTTTGGACCAATGCAGAGTTATGCCACTTGTCCTACAATTAGTCAGTTTATTTCACAGGCCGAGAGTGGTGCAACTGCAAAAGCGCTTGCGGGAATACAGAATTTGATATATACTTATAACAGACGTGCTTATGTGGCCAATGCTATAAGTTCACAAGTAAAGAGCCTACAGAATTTCGTTAATACAGCTCAGTCATTTTTAAATCTACTTGATCAAATTTGTGGGTCGTAAGGAGAAACAATGGCTGATTTACTTTTAATTACTGTGAATGTTCCTGGTCAACAGCAATTTCCTCCTCAACAGGGAAATCCACCTGCTTATTTCGGTGAGCAAACAAATGATTTACAGATCGGAACTAATAATGATTTTCTGTTGGTTAGTGGATTAGATGAAACGACTCAAGACGTACAGAAGATTTTGCTTACTGAACAAGGTGCAAATACACTTTTCCCTCTTTATGGTACAACCTTGCAATCGTTAATTGGTGGTAAGGTCAACATCAATGTAGTTAGTGGTGATGTTCAACAGCAGATCACACAGGCGTTACAGATTTTGTTTCTATTAACACAGAATAGAACAGACCCAGCAGAGATCGTACAAACTCTTTACTCACTTAAGACAGAATTGAGTAGTGGAACGAATTTATCATCTCTCTTGACAGTTATTGCAGCCAATGGTAAGGAAATCACCACTGGTATAAATATCTCAAGTATCGTATAAGGATATTATTATGGCTCTTCCTACATTTAGTCAAATCGTTCAATCGATGATCACATTTCTCCAGGGCTCACGTCCTGATATTGCTACACAACCTGGAAGTGTAGTTAACGACGTTGTTATATCAACCGTTGCTAATCAGCTTTCTGCAGAAAATGGTACTGATCCAAGTGTTTATTCATCGATTCAATATGCTCAAAATTTACAAGCTTTCGTCGCCAATGCAGCTACCATTCTTCCAGCTGATCTTGATGCTATTGGAAACAACTATGGATTAACACGTCTTCCAGGTACGCAGGCAACTGGTACTCTTACGTTAAGGATTCGCAATTATACAACTTCTAGTCCTATCGTAACAGTTCCTTCTGGCACAACAGTTTCTACACTTTCAACATCTTCTTCTCCAGCTGTTTCATTCGCAACCACTGCAACCGCCACTTTCGTACCATCGCTCGCTCCTTCCTATTACAATCCTGTTTCAGGCTTCTATGAACAAACAGTCGGTATTATTTGTCAAACTATTGGGACAGTAGGAAACGTCGCAGCTAATACTATTACATCTTTGACTGGTTCAGGACTTGGTATTGATGCTGTAACCAATACAACAGCAACCTTTGGTGGTTCTAATATTGAGAGCAACACAGCTTTTGCAGCACGTATCCAGATCAAGCTAGAAGGTAACAATGTAGGAACAGCAGATGGTATCATCAGCCTTGTTGATACTAATTCTAACGTTATTCAATCAATCATTGTTGGTCCTAATGATCCAACCATGCTTCGAAATCAATATGGTGGTTCTGTAAATGTCTATATCCGTGGTCAAGTGCCAGTAACACTAACTGAACAGTTTACTTATACAACAACCGGAAGCCAACAATATACATTGTTGAATCAACCAGCATTATCCGTAGGTTCTGTATCTGGAATCGTTAACTCTGTTCCTTATACATTTGTACCCGGTACTGATTATGATTTTTTGCTTAATCCCAATGCCTTATTTGCAGGAAGCGTTGAAGCTGGAAGCTATGTTGATTTTAGTGCTACTACATCTTTTACGATTCAAACGGTTGGTCTTCCTTTCACTGTTACTTCAGTAACTGATGCCATTCATTTGGTTGTTTCATCCACAGTAGGTATGACTGCTGGCGATACGATTACACAATCACCTGTTTCTACAACCATTACAACTGTTACAGATGCGACTCATCTTGTTGTTGCTTCTACTTCAGGTTGGACCGGTGGTGGAGCAGGAGCAATTGATATCTCTGTTAATCAATTTATTGTAGATACAACCTCTGGTATGAATGTTGGAAATACTATCACACAAGGCGCATTTACAACTACGATCACATCTGTTCCTAGTTCTTCTATTGTGGATGTGTCAAGCACAAATGGTTTCGGCGCTGGCGTAGCGACATTCTCTGGATTTAAGCCAGATAATAATACGGTTGTTTCAATCCAATATACGTATGATAGTCTAATTCCTACATTACAAGCCCTTCTTGATAGCAATTCGAATCATATCGTAGCATCTGATGTTTTAATCATCGAAGCTGTTCAAGCTTTGATCGACGTAGCAGTTTCAATCTTGGTTGTTCCAGGATATGTTCCAGCTACGGTCGTTAATAATGTAAATACAGCTCTTTCTAATTACATAAATGGTCTTGGTTTGGGAGCTGTCATTATTTTGAGCGAACTCGTTACAGTTATGCAAGAAGTTGCTGGTGTTGCTGAAGTCGACTTAGATACGTTAACATTGTCTTCAACGATTAGTGGTATTACTACAACTATTCCTCCAGGACAACAGATTTCTATTGGAAAACAAGCTTATTCCGTTGCAAATAGCATTGTTGTCACTGTAGAATCTTAATAGGATAAACACATGAGCATTCCCTATTCAACAAAAGTTAACGAACGACTGATCAGTCAACCCATTGTAAATGAAAGTCATACAGTGGGAATTGTAGGCACATCTACATATGCCTCTTCTCAGATTCGTTTAATTGAGGTTCCTCAAGGTCCTGCGCCAGCTGTTTTCGTTACAGGAATTGGTGGACCTTATAATGAAATTCTTGTTGGTACACCAACAGGTGGTCAATATTTAGTAGATTATACAACCGGTGCTGTTACTTTCGCTTCTTCTCAGAACGGCAATGTGGTTTTAGTAACATATAGCGGAACTGGTTCAGAGATTTCAGCTGAAGATATTAATGAGTTGCAAACTCCAGTTAGCACAATCATGTCTTTGGCCCTTACGTATAATCCTCCTTATACATCAGCCTCTGCAACATGGACTTTGAATCCTGGAATTGCTGTAACAACCCTAAATGGTTTACAGGATGCAGTAACCTTAGCAGCAGGTGCGAATATAACGATTACACCTTCTGGTAATTCATTGATTATCGCTTCAACTGGTGGCGGTGGTTCACCAGCAGGTACAGCAGGTGCTGTACAGTTTAATAATGGTCTTGTATTTGGTGGTGACGCAACACATTTTACCTGGAATCCAACTAATTTTCAATTGTGGCTTAATACAAATACCCCAGGATCTACATTAGATAATAATGGTTCATTTGCACAAGCTATAGCCACTGTTTCAATGAACTATACAGCAACTGCTACTGATTATTCAATTTTTATGAATGCTTCAGCTGGTAATAGAACTGTTACACTTCCAGCAGCGTCATCTGTACCTCGTAGGATTTATGAAGTTAAGAAACTTGATGCAACAGTGAATCTAGTAACTGTTATTCCCAATGGTTCAGATACCATTGATGGAGCTTCAACATTCCCCATGTCGGATCAGTATCAGGCCGTAACGATACAGAGCAATGGCGTGAACGGATGGTACATTCTCTAATATGACATATACACCGCTTACAAAAATTACACAAGCAATTGGTAGTCCTGAAGCAGACAATCTTAAAACGCCTACTCAGATTGCCAATGACATTATTTATGATAAGACTGTTTTGATCAATGTTTTACACAGCTTTGGTGTGCCAGCAGATTTAAGTGATGATCTTATTACTCTAATCAATAAGGTTGCACCAATCTCAATCAATTATGTTGAGAATTTTTCTGATACGTGGCTTGATCATACATCTACATTTACAGGAAATGGAGATTCAGTTGTTGCTACACTCAATTCTCTTGTGACACCTTCAGTGCCTAGTGAAACATTTATTGATCTAAGTGCATCCTTTACAGGAAATGGAATGTCGGGAAATGTGTATTTGGGTGGAGATGCGACAAACACAACAAAGAGTAAACCTTTCGTAATCATTGATGTTATTGATAGCGTTACATTGCAGATAGATAGTACAGCAAGTTTTACGTTCGGAGACACCTTGGTTCAGGGTGTAAATACAACTACGATTAATAATGTAATCGACAGCACGCACCTAATTGTTGTAAGCACAACAGGATTTGTTGCGAGTTCGTTAGTTTCAACTTTTTAAGGAGAATTACCATGCAAGAAACATTTGATAATTTAGATTTACCCACTCTACCTAAGAATACAGTTAAGGTTACTTTGACTAATGAAGAAACCGGAGCTGTTGATTATGAAAAAGAGTTTACTAACACTGTTGGACTTATAGCAACTCAGAAAGCAAACATGTCCTATAAGGGATTTGCTTTTGACGGTCGCTCTTCAGGTGTTTTTAATTCTCCCTATCCTGGAGTTAATAACATCAATTTACAGTTGTACAATTATAATCCTGGTGTAACAGCTGATAATGCTTATACGAATCTATTGCAATATACGCTGAATGGATCAATTAATTACGATGCTACAAATACAACTCGAAATTCTACATTCCATGTGTATAACGTATTTCCTACGTATACAACGTTCAGCAACGTTTTAGGAACATCTACGTTTAATAACGGATCAAATGTCATGGTAGCTGGTGACTCAATCACTCAGGGTGTTAACACAACAACCATTGTTCAGGTCATTGATGCAAATCATATCCAAGTAGCAAGTATCTCTGGTTGGATTGGTCAAAATGATCCAGGACAAACAGGAACATCTGAAACAGCATTTTGTCTTTTGAACGCTATTACAACCTCTGGAACACAAGGCGGAGTTTATCTTCCACAGTTAAGTGGTTTCCAACGCAATCGTGCTTACACATGGACATATGAGTGGGGTACGACACAAGGAAATGGAACAATTTCCTCTCTTGGATTCTTTGAAAATGGAGCTGTACCAATCGCGGTTGGAAATGGTGGTGGTATTTGTCAGGTTGCAGCAGTTCCTGAAATGTACAATGGAAACAGCTCTTGGTCTTACGCAGGTTATAAAACATCTGGTGCGCAAAAGCAGCTTCACTTCGTTAGCCGAACAACAAATGCAAATAACGTCGTGGTTGTTAATCATGACGATTTCTCATTAGTTACACAAGCGACTATTACAAATCCTACAGGATTGTGGGGATCAACTTCTCATGATATTATCTACACACCTGTGAGCGGCGGTCAATATTATGGTATCGTTAGTGTTACGAGTACCTCAATTACGCTTAAGAAATGCAATGAATCTGGTTCAATGACATTTGGAAGTCCATTCACAGTGACAGTTCCCGCAGTTCCAGGATGGTATCCAAATAATGGTACAAGCGTTGTTAACTTTTATAACTGGACGGCTGATGAAACATTCATCTACGCCTTAGTTTATGATAACAACAACTATCAATCAGCTGTATTGAAATATGATCCAGCAACAGATACAGTTGTTTCAATTACTAAGAATCCAGCAGGATTCGGCGGTGTAGGCGGAATTGGTGATTCAAATCTGTTTAACATTTGTCCAGTAACAGGTAAATTGATCACATTGAATGGACCTTATGTCATTGAGTGGAATTCAATCACTACTCCAGCTACAAACAATTACATTGCTCGTTGGGATGTTGGTGTATATCTCAATGATCCTCGTGACTTTATGATGCACCAAACAACAACCCCAACTGATCGTCTCGTTGGTTTTTATCAAACAGGTAACGGAACATATATTGGTGCATTCTTTGAATTTACTCGAGGTAACTTCTACACGTATGCAGAATTGCCTGTTCCAATTACTAAAACAAATACGCAGTCTTTACGAGTATCATACACGCTTAACTTTATTTAAGGAATAAACCGATGAGTATACCATATACAAATAAGGTAAACGAGCAATCAGCTACACCGGTTATCAATGAGCTTCATACCATTGGTATCCTGGGAACAGCTACATTTGCTTCAGGATTAATCAGATTAATCCAAGTACCACAAGGTCCAGCTCCAGCAGTTAATATTCCTGGGTATGTTGAGATTTTATCTGGTTCGCCATCAGGCGTTCAATTCCTAGTAAATTATACCACTGGTGTTATTTCCTTTGATCCTTCTAATAACGGAAACACAGTTATCGTTGCTTCATATGATGGCTTGGGATCAGAAATTGCTGCTGAAGATGTAAATGAACTTCAGAATCCAGTTTCCGCAGTAGTTCAACAGACAACGCTATACAATTGGCCTTCTCCCCCATCAACTTCTTGGACCCTAACACCAGGTATTGTTAATAATGCAGCTATATCAAATACTGCTGCTATTTCTTTGGCAAAACTTCAACCGCTTAATCCTTCAATTGTTCCAGTAAGTGACGGATCGGGTGTATTAACCTCTTCATCTGTTACCGCAACAACCTTAAGTTATTTGGATGCTACCTCTTCAATTCAGACTCAACTTAATGGCAAACAACCATCTGGTACATATATCTCGTCTCTTACTGGTGATGTATCTGCTACTGGACCTGGAGCTGCTTCAGCAACAGTGAATAGTGTTGGTGGTTCTAGCGCGACAGCAGTAAATACTGCAACGATCGCTGCTAACGCAGCTACGAATTTAGATACAGTTTCTACAATTGTTAAACGTGACTCTTTTGGTAACTTTGCTACATCTTCGATTAATTTAAAGAATGAAGGAGCCTTAGTATTTGAAGATACACAGGTTGTGCCTGCTTCTGTTTCAATTGAAGCACCATCTACTGTTACTGCTTCATATACTGTTAAATTACCTCCAGCTCAAGGAACCAACGGAACGGTTCTTACTAATGATGGTCTTGGTAATTTAAGTTGGAGTGGCGGAAGTGGAAGTGGTTCACCAGGTGGTGTGACAGGTGATATCCAATATAATAACGCCGGGAATTTCGCCGGTGCTACAATCACAACAAATGGCAATACGATCCAATTTCCAAATCCCATCTTAAACCAGATTCAATTCTTAGATAATATCCATGCTTCACTTGGTTCTGATCCAACTGGTAACACATTATATCTGCTTGGTCCTATCACACTTCAGCTTGCTACGATCAATGGAAATGTATTCATTAAGGATAACGGATTTAACACGCAAATCACAACTAATCCATCAGGTGTTCCTGATGCGTCTGCAGTCTTAGATTTAAGTACTTCAAATCCAAGTAACTTCTTAGGATTCTTACCTCCTAAGATGACAACAGCCCAAAGAGATACGATTGGTACTCCTGCTTCTGGAACGGCTACAGTTGTTAATTACGCAGCTTTAAGCGGCGCTGTTTTAACTGTTGGTGGTACAGCATTAACTGAAGGTGTTGATTGGTTCGCTACTGTAGATAATACGACTACTGCAAGTTCTCTTGCAACAGCTATTAACTCGTTGGCTAGCGTTAATGCAACCTTTAATCTAAACGTCGTTAATATTGTAGCACAGGTGGTTGTTGGAAGTAACTCAATCACATTGACTACCTCTAATCCATCAAATCTTCCAGTTTCAGGTGTTACGTTAATGGGTGAAATTGATCCTACCCCCGGTCTTGAGATTTACAATACGGATAACAATCAATGGGAAGGTTGGAACATGTCAAGTTGGGTCATTCTCGGATAATGGTGAATAATAATGGTATTCTATAATCAGGGAATTTTTTACGGAGCCGGAGCAAAGTATACCGGCGGTGCTTCAACAGCTGAACAAGCAATTCCGCTTGATCTTCGTTTCTATAGAACCAGCCAAGATGGTATTTATGTATTTTGGTGGGGCTTTGATCCCGCATTCATTACTCCTAGTTTAGCATCAGCTGGATTTGATCTTGAGTTAGATACTGATTCTTCATTTACGTCTCCTAATTTGGTTACTTGGACACAGGTTACAGCTATTACATATCAGAACGGCAATGTACGAAAAGGTTTTGCTGTACCAGTTGCTCCTCGTCAAAATGGTGTTATTCAAACTTGGTATGCACGTGTTAGAACGCATACACCTTCTCTTATCTCAGATTGGTCTGTAGTTTTGACCTGGACAATTCCAATGAGCGTTCAGCAGCTTGATGCAGAAGCATTGATGAATGCTTTACCAGATTATCACGTTTATGGTAAGGGTGATCTTTTAAAACCACTTGATCAACGTAATACGAATCTTTGGCAAGTTGAGTATATGTATGGAAACCAATTAGATCAGGTTTACTATGCAAATTACTTAACTCAAACAAACAATTTTGTAGATTTGGCCGTTGATGAGGTTTTGGCTCAGAATTTTGGCGTTTTGTTTAACTTTCCCAAGCCAAACAGCATGCAGTATGTTGATTATCGTTGGATTCTAATGAATCTATACCTTGCTTCCTTAGTAGGTGGAACGAATCAGGCTGTTTATCTCATTGGACAAGCTTTTACGGGCGTTACACCAGCTATTAACAATATTCGAGATACAAATAACTTTGTTATAAATACAGTACAAGATCCTGTAATTATTCCTTCAGCTCCTCAATCGACATTCTATACATCCACCCCATTTGTAAGCGGCTTAGTTGTTGAAGATATTACAACAGGACAATTTGTTCCACCTAGTTCTTATACAGCCAACCCTCTTATTGGTTCATGGACGATGAATGTTCCTACAACTGATCAATTACAAGCAACGTTTAACGTTGGAGTACCAATTGAAGTATTTGATTCATTGCAAGGTGCAACACCATTGACCGGAACAGTGACATTTACAAATGGAAGCACAGCTGTTACAGGAACAGGAACATTATTCTTAGGTCAATTGACATTAAACTGTCAAATCACTGATCCAGTTGGTGTTTATTTAGGAACCGTTGAACAGATAACTGATAATACGCATGCCACATTGTTGACACAATGGTATGGTCCAACAGAAACTGTTAGCGCTTTCAAATTACAGTACACAGATACACAACTAAACATCCCAGTTCTTTGGGATCAGTCAACCCTCGCGTGGGGTGTTATTATCACGTTTTTCAATCCAGGCAATGTACCACAAGCATTTATCGACTCAGCGGAAGCACTAGTATTAGGCCTTCTTCCAGCCGTTGTAAAAGCATACTTCCAGGTAATCAATTAAGGAAAAGTAAAAGGAGACGTTTATGGCTTCAGTAATTTTTAGCAATGCTCAAAGAATCATCGCACAGGTATTTCAATGGCTACAGTCTAGTGGACAAACCAAAACTAGCAATGTAGTTGTTGATACATTTTCACCTGGTATTAATAATGCTACCTCAGCAGGGGAAGGATTCCTCGTTATCCCTGGTAATAACAATACCAGTGCTAATCCCTCTGTTAATATTACACTTGGTGGAATTGCATATGATAAGGTGGGAAACAGAATTTTCGTCTCCTCTTCTGATATCTCCTTATATAATGCCTCAAATCCAACAACCACAACCAATGATGGATTAGGAAACTTCCTATTAACACCCAAATCAAGCGGCGTTGTTAACATTCCATTGACTCAATTCTCACAGAACTATCTTTGGATTGATTATCTTGCAACCATTGATACGACTGCGTACACACTGAACCAAGAAACAAATGCAAAGATCTTCTACAAGCAGACAGATGGTTATCTCATTACGATAACTACCACAAATGTAGCTCCTTTCGCAAATTCAGTGTTTCTAGCTTCAATTAATATGACTGGTGGCGGTGCAGTTGCAAACTCGAACATCTCACAGGTTGGTCGAGCTTACTACCAAGTTCTTCCAAACGTTGTTCCAATTACAACGCCCTTAGCAAATCTTTCAGATCGTACGCCTCAGTATAATCCAGCTACGACATACACGCTGGAAGCACATATTAAATCAGTAGGAACAGGTACTGGTATTAGTCCCTTCAATCCTCACAACATGTCATTAAATGACTTGGGTATCTCAACATTGGATACTGTTACAGGACGAAGTCAGATTGAAGGAAACGGTAACGTAATTATTGCTGGTACACCTTCAGATCCATATCCAACTACCTCGGCTATGTTTTGTGCAGTCGCAGCCAATGCTTCCCCAACAGCTCATATCTTAGTACGCCAGCTTCTCGTTAATGAGTTCGCTATTGTAAACGGAGCAGCTTATTCAGTTACAAATATCTTCGGGGTCGTACCAGTAGATGCAAGCGTGTTCTTCCCTGCGCTTTCAGGTGTTTATAACGTTTATTGGGATTCAGTTCTTCAAACATTTGGTGTTACTACATCATCTGTTGCTGCTGATGTTACTAAATTATGGCTTTGTAACGCTACTTACAACTACGTAGGAAGCGGCCCACTTGATGCTAACACGATTGTTAACGTTTTAGATAAACGTATCGTTGGTGGTACGAACGCCTTAACAGAAAGATGGACAAACACGTCACGACCTCCTACACCACTGGCTGGAGAGTATGGTTTCAATCTAACAAGTGGTAGTTTCGAATACTGGGATGGATTCGCGTGGCAAACTCCAGTTACAGCATCATCTAATACAACTGTTCCAACTGGTGCGGTTCTTCCTTATGCAGGTACACCACTTCCTGGCGGATTCTTATTCTGCGATGGTTCGTCTTATTTGACAACTCAGTATCCAGCGCTATTCGCTGCTATCGGATATGCTTTCGGTGGAAGCGGTGGTAACTTCAATGTCCCTAATATGGCCGGTCTTGTTCCAGCAGGCGTTGGTGGAACACTTGGCTTAAGTCGTGGTGGTGTGTTTGGAGAAGTAACACATACATTAACCTCTGCAGAAATGCCAACACATAGTCACAGTGCTTCGTCTTCATCGTCTTCATCCGTAAGCGATCCTGGACACCATCATGCATCTGGTTCAGGCGGTGGATTCGTAAACGGTGGTTCAGGAAACGGAGGCGTAGGACAAGGTGTGTACCAAGTTCAGTTTAATACGTTCTCAGCAAGTTCGGGAACAGGTATCGGTGTTTCAACTGGTACTAGCACGAGCATTGGAAATACCGGCGGCGGTGGAGCACATAATAACGTTCAACCTTCGATCGGTTTGAATTATATTATTAAGAACTAAGGAGAATATCATGGCTGACCAAATTCTAAAATTTACTATCTGCAATACACCACTTGGAGCACTAGATCATTATGAGGTTTCATTTCAAATTGATCCAGCTGTGTTTCCATGTGGATTCACAGTGCTTCCTTCAGAGATGTCTGATCCAAGTGATTTAAATGAGGCTAAAACTATTGCAATCACGAAAGCAGCAG
>Ga0105240_10004272_pt1 | contig 21843 bp, 20 predicted proteins | sample KBSC54metaG_FD_80426 | JGI IMG/M metagenome (GOLD analysis project Ga0105240, IMG submission 80426) | Corn rhizosphere microbial communities from Kellogg Biological Station, Michigan, USA - KBS C5-4 metaG | ecosystem: Host-associated > Plants > Roots > Rhizosphere > Soil | place: Michigan, USA... | reverse complement strand
TCATCGGTCCGTTACGCGGACCCGTCGGATGAAACGTTTTCTTCCCTGGTTATGTGCCTGGCTGATCCGTCTACCCGGCTATACTTTGCGCCTCACAACGGACGACAGCGCGGGTGCCTTTAACAAGCCGGATCGCAAACCGGCCATTTACGCCTTCTGGCATAACCGGATTGCGCTCATGCCTTTGTTTTACGAACGGTTTTTTGGCGGGCGGGTCGCGTTGTTCCTGATCAGCCGGAGTCGTGACGGCCAGTTCATCACCGAGGTTGCTTCCCACTTTGGCGTCGGCGCTCTCCGGGGAAGCAGCTCGCGCCATGGCATGGCCGCAATGCTCGCCGCCGTGCATGCCGCGAAGGACCCGCGGGTCGATATCGGCCTCACGCCCGACGGTCCCCGCGGCCCGCGCTATGTCGTCCAACCAGGCTTGATCCGACTCGCCCAGCTTACGCAACGGCCCATCGTCACGATGACCTACCATTTGGGATGGAAGATTGAGCTCAAGAGTTGGGATCGCTTTCAGATTCCGCTCCCTTTCTCGACTTGCCATCTGGTCATAGGTGAGCGTATTTTTGTTCCGGAGGAAGCCACTGAAGTGGAGCTGGCCGCCATTGATAAAAAAATTACCGCGGCTTTGGGTGCGGATTAGAAATTTATCAGATTAAGGAGTAACCCCTCATGATTATCACACCCTTCGCGACAAATCTGATTGCAAACAGTCCAATACATGTTAAGTGTATAGCCTTGAGGAAAATAACTCTGCTTAACAGCATACAAAGTATTTTGGTTGCGCTCCTCCTTATCGGTGGCGGATCTTTATGCGCTCAAGCAGCCGACAGCTTTGCCCTCGCTCCCTCCGGTAATGATAGTCTGGTGGTATTTGGTCCCAAAGGAGAGCGGGTTGCCGAACTTTCGGTCCCGACCATTTCCAAGGAAGTTACCGTCGGCTCAACCTCATTTCAAATCAGCTATGGCCGTGACGCCAGCAATGATCTGACGGCCATTCTGGCCCCGAGTTCGACCAAGCCGGAGGAACTTCAATTTACGGTCCTGAACAAGACCATTACCGCCAGCAAACAAGCTGTCATCACGCTGACCTTTCCTGATGCCAAGCATGTCACCGTCGACCCTGGTTACGTTGGCACGGTCAGTGTCAATTCGCATACGCTGCGCCACCGTGAACTCGTCGAATCGACTCCGCCTCCGGCACCTCGCCCCCGCCCGACTGTCACTCAGTCGGCTCCTGCTCCGGTAGTCCAGCAGTCAGCACCCATACCGGCCAAGCCCGCAGCGCCCCGTGTGGCGACAACTTCCACCACGACCACTCTTCCTTCAAATGATGTGGAACCGACCCCCACTTCCGATGGTCCCACGGCGCACGAGCAGACGGGCAGCTTGCAGCCTTCCGCCTTGACCCCTCCGCCTTTGGTCGGTTCCTTGATGGCCCAGCCGCCGATGCCCACGCCCAAGGGTATTACCGGTGCCAAGCCGCCGCCAAACGGCAAGCTTTTTTGGGCCGAGCCGATCACTCCTCCTTCGGGCAATCCTCCCACGGTGGGTATCGACCAGATGAAACTGGTGGCCGTGCACGGCCCGGTTACCCTGAAATTGCCCAACGGCGAAACGAAGACCGGCTCCAATGGCATGATCGTTCCCTCGGGAACTTCCATCACGACAGCGGACAAGGGTTCTGCCGCCGTGTTCATGGGTGGTGTTGATTCCGTCCGTCTGCTTCCCGATACGCAAGCGAAGGTAACGCAAAAACTTAACGGTTCCACCCGGCAGTCGAATGTTGACTTGAAGGTCGGCACGATTTTCTCCCGGGTTGGTCACCGTCCAGGTGAAGCGCAAGACTTTCAAGTCCATACTCCGGAAGGTGTCGCCGCCGCGCGCGGAACCTCCTTCTCCGTTACGGTCACCACCACGGGCGGGCATGAAGTGACGATCTGCGCCACGCAGGAAGGGGTGGTCACCCTGACAGACTCCTCGAATGGTCACGTCATCACCATTACTCCCTTGAACTCGGGCCAGGTCTCGATTGGTTCCGTTCCGGGACTTCCGATCAGCACACTGCGCGATATTTTTGTCGCCTTCATGACCGACCTTCAGCAGTTCAATACGAACATGCTCGCCATCGCCGCCAATCCGAACCCGACGGCTGCCGAACAGGCCTATTACGCCAATAATTTTGGTTTCGATTCCAACAGCCAATTTTACGATGTGAATGCCGGGTCCCTGGCCATCCTGTACCTGAATCCGATCGATACCAATTTGATGGATCGCACCGATGCGATCAACTATGTCGTTCCGGGGGCGCGTCGCGCCATGAATCAGCAACTGGAACCTTTCGGCAACGTGCCGATCACTCCTTTCTAGGAGTTTCCAGCAATCTTTATTTTTCATAAGCAGTTGGGTCTGATTTAAAAACGACTAAATCAATAGATTTAGCTTTAATTTGAGGGAGTGCTTTTCTAGCCTCTCGTGATGAACGCGGTATCAACTCTCCCGCCGGAGATCCACGGCTATGCGCCAGATGGGCCCGTGCAGCCTGCGCCCGCGCGTTCCGGTCGTCGTCGGCATATTCTTCCCGGCTTTCATCTGACCTTGGGCTATACCCTCATCTATCTCAGTTTAATCGTCCTGTTACCTCTGCTGGCCTTGGTGCTCAAGACCGTGACGCCCACCAAGGATTTTCCCAGCATCAGCCAGGTGGTCAGCCATGTCTTCGAGGTGGCGATTGATCCGCGTTCCGTCGACAGCTATTGGCTGAGCTTCGGCATCTCCTTTGCGGCCGCTTTGCTCAATGGCGTTTTCGGTTTCATCGCCGCATGGGCCTTGGTGCGTTATGAGTTTCCCGGCAAGAAGGCCTTCGATGCCCTGGTCGACCTGCCGTTCGCCATGCCGACGGCCGTGGCGGGACTGGCCTTGTGCCAGATTTTTTCACTCAAGGGCGGTTATCTCGGCGGCCCGCTCTACGAATGGTTTCATTGGAAGGTCGCCTACACCCAATGGGGCATCCTGGTCGCACTCACTTTCATCGGTTTTCCCTTTGTGGTGCGCACGCTCCAGCCGGTGTTGTCGGACCTGGCGGCTGAAGTTGAGGAGGCTGCGGCGTGCCTGGGGGCCAATCGGTGGCAGACTTTTCGGCGCGTGATTTTTCCCGCCGTCAGCCCGGCTCTTTTGACGGGTGTCATGCTGGCATTCGGTCGCGGGGTGGGGGAGTACGGCAGCGTCGTTTTCATTTCCAGCATGCTGCCCTATCGCACCGAAATCACCCCCCACCTTATCATCATCAAGCTTGATGAGAGTGACTATGTAGGGGCCGCCGGCTTGGGGCTGGTCATGCTTCTCATGTCCCTGGCGATCGTGGTAACGGTCAATGTCCTGCAATACTTTTCGGCCCGCCGACGGGGGCGCGCGTGAAACGGGCGACGACTGATCCATGGCTGGCCCGCTACCTCCTTATCGGGGTGACGCTGGGCTTCATCCTGGTCTTTCTCATTTTTCCCGTTTGCGTGATCCTGATTGAGGCGCTTCGCCATGGGCTCGCAGTCTATTTCTCCGCACTGTCGGCTGATCACAGCATCAATGCCATCCGCATGACTCTCATGGTCGCGGTGACGGTGGTGCCGCTCAACACCGTCTTCGGTGTCTGCGCCGCGTGGGCGATCACGCATTTTAAATTTCCCGGCAAATCCCTTCTGGTCTCCATGATCGAAATTCCGCTGTGGGTTTCGCCCGTGGTCGGGGGGCTCGTCTTCGCCCTGATTTTCGGCCGGCAGGGGTGGTTGGGGAAATGGCTGGAAGCCCACGAAATCCAGATCATGTTCGCCTTTCCGGGCATCGTGCTGGCCACGGCTTTTGTCACGTTTCCCTTCGTGGCGAGGGGATTGATTCCGCTCATGCAGGCCCAGGGTTGTGCGGAGGAGGAAGCGGCCCTGACGCTCGGCGCCAACGGCTGGCAGCTCTTCTGGCGGGTCACTTTTCCCAAGATCAAATGGGGCGTGCTCTATGGGATGATTTTGTGCAACGCCCGCGCGATGGGCGAATTCGGCGCGGTTTCCGTGATGGCGGGGAGTGTCGACGACAAGATGACCATGCCGCTCCAGATCGAGAATTACTATCAGGCGCTGGGGCCGGACTCACTTTCCCGCGCGTTTGCCCTGGCTTCGCTTCTCCTGCTTTTGTCCGCCGTCACCCTGGCCATCAAGATCGGCCTGGAGTGGCGGCGTCTCGCCCCGAGCTACGCTCGTCCCCCCAAACCGGAACTGGTCCATTAATCATGAGTGTTGCCGTCAGCCATATTTCCAAGCGATTTGAAACCCGCGGCCATCGGTCCGTGCCCGCCCTGCGCGACGTTTCTCTTGAGGTAAAAACCGGAGAGCTGCTGGCGTTGCTGGGTCCGAGCGGCAGTGGCAAGACCACGCTTTTGCGCATCATTGCCGGGCTGGAAATTGCCGATGTCGGCCAGGTCTTCTTTAGTGAGGAGGACGTGACCGAGAAGAGTGCATACGCGCGGAAGGCCGGCTTCGTTTTCCAGGCCTATGCGCTGTTTCAGCACATGAGTGTTTTCGAGAACATCGCTTTCGGCCTGCGTGTCCTGCCCCGGGCCAAACGGCCGGATGCCGCCGCCATCACAAAGCGGGTCACGGACCTGCTCCAGTTGATCCAGCTGGATGGCTATGAGAAACGGTTGCCCTCGCAACTCTCCGGTGGGCAGCGCCAGCGTGTCGCGCTCGCGCGCGCACTGGCGGTCGAGCCGCGCGTGCTGCTTCTGGACGAACCGTTCGGCGCGCTCGATGCCAAGGTGCGTCGCGACCTGCGCAAATGGCTGCGTCAGTTTCACGACAAAACCCATCTCACCTCGCTTTTTGTCACGCATGACCAGGACGAGGCTTTCGAGCTTGCCGACCGGGTGGTGATCTTCAATGAGGGCCGCATCCAGCAGATCGGCCTGCCTTCCGAGTTGCGGCAGAATCCCGCCAACGAGTTTGTCCGGGACTTCCTGGAATTGTGACCGAGTCCTGATGATGGATGCCGACGCTCTAACGACCGAGGCTACAAGTACTGCGTCAGTGCCCGGCCCAGATCGGCACCGAAAGCGCGCGCGGTTTCACGATTGACTTCGCCGCCGTTTGCCGTGGCGTAGGGAACTTCGATACTGGCCGCGAGACGGAGCTCCGGCATTTCCGTGATCCAGTCGCAAAAGGAACAGCCCTGGTTGAAATTGGAGGCAATATTCCAGCCATGCCCGAAGGGGAGGTTGTCTGACGCTTGGTAGCGCAAGGGGCCCCTCTGGACCCGTTCGAGAATCTCTCCGAATCGTTGTTGCTGCTCCCAGATGTGGGGTAGCTGGGAACCAACAAGGTAGAGTTTTTCGTTCAAGCCGTCCGCTATCCAGGGACAGTGGAGATCGAGTGCCATCGTCAAGAGGCCATGGGACCAGGAGGGAAGGAGGGCGCGAAGGGCAGCGGTTTCCGAATAAAGGCCGTGAGCGTCGTAGTCGCGATTGTGGTCACGGGGATGGCGGTTCTTGCCTTGATCGCCAGCTTCGACACCGTCTTTGTCCATAAACGGAACGATGAGAAATTCGGTTCGTTCGCGGAGCTGAACGGCCTCCGCGTCATCCGACAGGATGTATTCGACCAAGCCTTCGAGCGTATAACTTCCCATGGTCTCGCAACTGTGGTGGCGAGCGGTGATGACGACACGGTGCTGTGGCGCCTGACCGAGGCAGCCCAGCCACATCGTTTCGACCGGGCAGCCCAAGCGGGAGAAGCCCAAATTGCCGACTTCCACCCGCGGGCGGGGAGGGCCAAGTCTGCACAGGAACGCGTACCAATCACTTCCCGTGTAAGGAATGGTCATCGAAAAGAGCGTTATTTTTTCGGCGAGGCCGAAGGTGTAAGTGAACGAATTTTCCTCGAACGAATCGGCGCCGAGCCAGCGCCAGGTCTGGCCCTGGTCGGTGCTTACAGCAGGGCCACGGGCGGCGAAGGCGCGCATGCCGGTGAAATTGAAGCGGACTTTACGACCCTCGGCGTCATGGACGGAAAAATACCAGTAGAACCAGTTGCCATCGCTGTCGCGAAGATCCTGATGGACGTTGACCGTGTCGTGATCAATGCTTTCGACCACGATGTTTCCACCCGGAAAATTGGACGAGATATACATACAGTAAGCGACCCCCGACGAATCTTGTTACGAGATGCGCCGTCTTTACTTTGTCAAAGTAGAGACTGGATAGGCTTTATAAAAACACCAGAAAGAAACAATAAACATTCCCAAATGTTCAAATTGGGAAAAAGAAGCCTCTGCTAAGAGGCTTAAGGGAGAAGGGCTCTCGCCTTGGCAATATCGGCGCTAATCTGGGCTTTCAGCGCGTTCAGGTCGGGGAAAGCCTGTTCGTCGCGAAGCCAGACGAAGTCGGAGACCCAGAGGCGCTGGTCGTAGAGGTCGGCGTTGAAATCGAGGAGATGGACTTCGAGGGAGTCGGTGCCGTTGGAGGTGAAGGTAGGGCGCTGGCCGAGGTTCATGACGGCGCGATATTTGGTCAGATTGGCAGCCACGCGGGCCTTGACGGCGTAGACACCGCGGGGAGGCAGGAGTTGCGCCACCTCAGTGAGATTGGCGGTGGGAAAGCCCATGGTGCGGCCCCGCTCGTCGCCGTGGACGACGAGGCCCCGGACGGCGTGGGAACGGCCCAGAAGCCGGGTGGCGTCGGCAAAACGGCGTTGGGTGATCGCCTCGCGGATGCGGGTACTGCTGACGGGCGCGCCATCGAGCATGACGGGGGGGATGGCCTTGACGGTGAAGCCGTAGGCCCGGGCCAGCTCGGCCAATCGCGCGGCGTTGCCTTCGCGGTTGCGGCCGAAGGACCAGTTTTCGCCAATGGCGACCTGCTGCAAGTCGGGAAAGATGCGGGCGATTTCATTGACGAAGGCGGCGGGGGAAAGTTTTCTCAGTTCCTCGTCGAATTTCACGGCAACGAGGGCGACGGTGCCCTGCGAACGGAGGTAGGCGACTTTTTGCTCGAGCGTGGTCAGGCGCGGCGGGACGCGGTCGGGGGCGATGATGGCGAGGGGATGAGGCTCGAAGGTGAGCGCGGCGACTTTGCCTTCCAGGCTTTTCACGACGGCCTGATGACCGAGATGGACGCCGTCGAAGACACCGATGGCCAGTCCGGCGACGCCGGGATGCGGTTTCAGTTCGGTGAGGGGAACGGGGCCGATGAGCACTTTAGTAAAGGCCAGCGCGGGGCTGGCCCTCCAGTGGTTACCTGCGTCGCAGGCGCGAGACTTCCGGCAGGGTCAGCAACGAGGGAAGCAGTTCGCGGGCGTCGGTGGTCTGCTGCAGTTTCTCCCAACTGAGGGCGCGGTCGAGAGAGAAGTTGCCGGACTTGAGGCGGCTCAGCTGGACGAGGTGCGCGCCGCAGCCGAGGTCCTGCCCGATGTCGTGGCAATAGGTGCGGACATAGAATCCCTTGCTGCACTGGATGCGAAACTTGATCAATGGCAGGGCCACTTCGTCGATGGCGTAGCTGTTGATGTGAACGAGGCGCGGCTCGCGTTCGACGGTCTTGCCGGCGCGGGCGAGTTTGTAGAGGGGGACGCCGCCCTGCTTGAGCGCGGAGACCATCGGCGGCACCTGGTAAAAATCGCCGGTGTATTTTTTGAAGGCGGTGTCGAGTTGTTCGCGGGTGAGTTCGGGAACCGGTTTTTCCTCGAGAATCTTGCCGTCGGAATCCTGCGAATCGGTCGTCGCGCCGAGCTTCATCGTTCCGGCGTATTCCTTGTCCTCGGCCATGAGGAGGTCCTGGATCTTGGTGGCCTTGCCGATGACGAGCATGAGCAGGCCGGTGGCGAGGGGATCGAGCGTGCCGCAGTGGCCGACTTTCTTGAAGTGAAAGCGGTTGCGCACGTAATCGACCACGTCGTGCGAGGTGCACCCGGTCGGTTTATCAATGAGGAGGACTCCGTCTGCTTCGATCATAAATTTTAGTCTGTTGGCCGTGAAAGGATACGTTAACCGCAAAAGTGCGCCGAGCGCACAAAGAAATTATTCCGGCAATTGTTTGGCGATGAGCTCCTGCAGTTTGCTTTCGAGTTCGGCGGGAGGAAGCTTGGAGCGCAGGCCGGCGGCGAGGCGATGGCCGCCGCCGCCGAATTCCTGGCAGATTTTCTGCACATCGACGTGGCCGCGCGAGCGCATGCTGCCGCGGGTCAGGCCATCGGGTAGGGCCTCGAGCATGAAGGCGACCTCGACGGTCTGGACCATCTGAAGATATTCGATCAGGCCCTCGGTTTCGTCCGGGATGGCGCCGCTGCGGGCGTACATCTCGGGGGTGAGGTAGAACGAGGCGATCCGTCCGCGGTTGGCGAACTTGATGCCGTTGAAGACTTCCTTCATCAGGAGTAGTCGCTCGGGGCGGAAGCTCTGGTAACAGGACTGGGCGAGGTCGGTCGGATCGGCCCCGGCTTCGACGAGACGCGCCGCGACCTCGAAGGTGCGGACGGTTGTCTGGCGGAAACGGAAATTACCGGTGTCAGTCATGAGGCCGACATACAGATTGGCGGCGACCCCGGCGGTGAGCGGCCACTTCAACCCGGTGATGATGTCGTAGAGGACCTGCGCGGTCGCGGGCGACTCGGCATCGATGAGGTTCACCTTGGCGTAGCCGGGATTGCTGACGTGGTGATCGATGTTGGCATCGGGCTGGCGCTTCCATTGGTCGAAGGCGGGGCCGAGACGCTTTTGGTCGGCGCAATCGACGGAGATGACGAGGCGGTCGGCCTCGGGTGGAATGGGGGCGGTAGCGGTCAGGTCCTTGCTGCCGGGAAGGAACTCGAACATGGGCGAGAGACCATCCGCGTTGGTGACCTGCACGTCCTTGCCTTGGGCGCGGAGGCTCAACGCGAGGCCGAGGGTGGAACCGTAGGCGTCGCCATCCGGGCGGACATGGGAGATGACCAGGAAGCGCTCATGCTGCGAGCAGAGTTTCTGGAACGAGGCGATCAGGTCAGGATTGAGCATAAGCGGAAAACGACAAGCTTACGGAGAGAGGGGGAGGGGAGTCTATCTCAAAACAAGCGGAGGTATATTCGCCAAGACAAAGTATTGCGGGAAATTTCTGCGAGAGCAAACTGACTGGATTGATATGAAGAGAGGACTTTCGGCGTTATTCTGCCTCTTCACCATCTCGGTTGCCCAGGCCGTGCCGGTCAATCTTTCGTATATCAATAAAATCCCTTCAATCCGCCTCCAGGCCTCTCTAGAGGCGAAAAAGCATGAAGGGGATTCAGGGCCCGGCCTTATGGCGGCGCGATGGAAATATTACGCAGACATGGACAAGATCGTGCGGGAACTGATCAGGCGGTATTATCGCAAAGAAGATTTTTCGGAGGAAACGATCCGCAGCATTGAGTCGCATGCCACCTTCGTGACGAATATCGAGTATCCTGCGACCATTGCCCAGGGAGCGAGTGGGTACGATTTGATTCTCGTGGAGAAAAAGACCACTGACATCGAGATCCTGATACCGAAAATGGTCAAAGCCGTGACCGATGAAGCCTGGGACTGGGATGCCCAAAAATTGGCCAAATTTGACTTCACAAAATGGCTGAAGGAATGGAAGAAAGCGGACAAGAATCTGGAAAACATCTTTAGACCGTACCCTGGCTAACCTTGGTATCATCTTAGCCTTGGTCATGCGGCGAAAAGGTGATAAGACAGGAGATGCCGCAAGAGATGCAGACCACGGCCTGGCTGGAGACGGAACGGGGGGACAAGATTCCCCTGCAGGGCCTTTGCACCATTGGACGGGGTGAGAGCAATCACATCATCCTGAATACGTCGGCGATGTCGCGGCACCATGCGGTCATTCACGAGCGTGACAAGGAATTCTGGATGGTCGACCTGGGCAGCATCAATGGACTGCAGGTCAATGGTCACCGGGTGGTGCAGCCGGTCAAGCTCCGGGCGGGAGACCTCATCCGGTTGCCTTCGGCTGTCTTCACTTTTCATCAGGGAACCGAACTGATCACGTTGCCCACACACTCGGAAGACCGGAGCCCTCTGGTTCCGGAGACCACGGCCACGCCCGATCCTGTCGCCGCCCAATCGCTGGTGACGCAGCCGCTGCCGAAGATTGTCGCGGAGAAAGTGGGGCACGCACCCGTCGAGAAGGAAGTGACGCAGGCCTTGCCTGTCATCGCGGCAATGCCGAAGGAAATGCCGACTGCGCCACCGGTCGCCGCAGCCCCCGCGGTCCCGGTGATTCTGCCACCAGAAGACAAGAAGCAGCTTCCACCTGCGCCTACGGTTTCGTCCGCGACGTCGGAAGAGAAAAAGGAAACTCCGACAGTGACCACGAAGGTCACCCCGGCGGCGGTCTTGCCATTCGAGGAAAAGAAGACACCTTCGGCGGAACCAGCGGAATCGGGGAACAAACCCATTCGCGGACGAAAGCAACGCCGCGAGGCCTGGAAGAAAAAACAGGCAGCGCAGGTGGAAACCGCCCCGGAAAAGCAGGGAATCAAGGTCACACCGGTGATGGTCTCAGCCGAGGAAAAAAAGGAACTGCTTGCAGCCATGGTTTCCCAAGGCCAGCCGCTGGTCGAATCACCTGAAGAAAAAAAGAATCTGCTGACGTCTTCGCGGTCCGGTTCGTTGCTCACGCCTTCGGACGAAAAGGGAGAATCGACGCCGGCGCGGGAGAGTCGAGCGCCGCGCGTCTATGTTTTGCCCAGCGATACCAAAGAGTCGGCTTCTGTCATTTCGCCGACGGCACCGCCGGTATCGCGGCAACTTGAAAATCCGATGGGAGAAGCGAAGCCCGCGCCGGTGATCATGCCCTTAAGGAAAGAGTCATCGGCGACCGGCCCGGCGGCTTCCGTGGTGGTGTCGGGAAAGAGCGACAAAAAAGAAGAAGTCACTCCGATTGCCATGGCCCGACCTGAGCCGTCCACGCCTCCTTCACTTCTGGCAAGCGAGGCCAAGTCCAGTCCGGAGGCTGCCAAGCTCGAGGAAAAGAAGGGGCCGTCATTTGTCACCGTGACCAAGCTTTCGACCGTGGCCGTCAAGCCGGACGAAAAGAGCGAAGAGCAGGCGACCATCGAGCCGAAGCCTGCGATAGAGGCGAAAAAATCCGGGCCGCCACCGCTTCCTATAGCGACGAACAAGGCGACAGCGGAATCGGTGCCTGCGATGGAAAAAGCGCCGCTGCAGAAGAGTGAGTCTGCCAAGGAGACCGAGTCCAAACCTGAACCGAAGATTGCAAAGCCGGGCGAGCAGGGTGAATTGGCCTTGGACGCCATGACGATTTCCGTAAAACCGGAAGTAGCCAAGGTATCTGGGCCTGCAGCCGCGGTATCGACGGAAGCTTCGGTCGAATCGCCCGCGAAGAAGGAAGCTCCGCTGGCGATCACGGCAAAAGAGGCATCGAAGCCTCACGTCGGGGAGGAAAAGAAACCGGTCACGGTTGCCGAGCCAGTTTCGTCACCGACGATTGTAACGGAAACAACCAAGACCGCCTCTCCTTTGCAGGAAGAGAAGTTGATCGTCGAGACAACGAAGGAGGAGGAAAAAACCAAGCGACAAGCCGACGTGAAAGTGGCGCAGCCCTTTCAGGACAGGACGAAGCCTGCCAAGGTGTATCCCTTGGCGAAGCAGAGCATGTACGTGGGGTTGGTCAGCATCTTTCTACCCTTCGTGGGACTGCTCACAGCCATCGCGGCCGTTGTCATGGGACACCGGGCGCTCCGGATCATCAAGCAATCCAGGGGCGAGTTGGCGGGGAGGGACCCGGCGATGATGGGGCTCTATTTCGGCTACATTACGATGGGAATTATTCTCGCTTATTCGACCGTCGTCGTTCTCGTTTATACGACTCCCTCGGCGAATGATTTTGCGGCGAGCTCGCAGGAGGCCATTCCCCTGAATCTGGGGACGCCAGGCCAGAAACGGCAGGGCCTCGCGCCGTCCATGCTCACGCCGGGAGGGCAGAAGCCGAGTCCTTCCGTGCCGCCCGTCGCGGTGGCGAGTCGACCAAATCCACCGGCTCCATTGCCGACCGCAGCAATCCCCAGCAGCCAGGATGTGGCAAGCGTTCTCGCGCCGGTCGAGCCGGCGAAAAGCCCCGATGTCCCGAGCACGCCATCGCCGACACCTCAGCCCCCGCCCGCACCTGCCCCGTCGAATGATGTTGCGACGGACACCACTGTCCCCGCTGCTCCAGTCAATCCTCCCGACAAAAATGAGGTGCCGCCCGCGGCTCCGGAGACGGAGAAAACGGCGGTGGCGGACAATGCGCCGGCGGTCTTTTCCTATGACCAACAATTCAAACTCCGTGACGAGATGCTCGCGATGCCAATGCCGAACGACAGCATCGATTCCGCCAGCTTCATGGATGCGGAAGCTTTCAATGACTCGGCCCGGATCCTTGCGCGCAAACCGGAGCAAAAGTATGCGGACTCAGTGGAGGAATTTCTCGATGGAGTGAAGGACCGGAACCCGGACCAAGCCCGGCTGAAAATCCTGTCGCGGATGTTTGAGAACTATCGGGCCGGACTGGAAACGCAATGAGCTGAGGCCGGGGCAAGTCGGGACACTTGCTTATTTTAAAAGGAAGAAATAAATGCAGGAGCCCGCCACCAGAACCGTGATCACGAGACCGATAAGGAGCATCGTCGAGGAGCTTTGTTTCTCTGCCTCGGGTTTGGCCAAGTCTGAATAATTGATGGCGGAGACGCCTCTCACGTAGGCCGCGTCGTTCTTGACCTTGGCTGGCGCCCCCTGCCCAGAGGGGCGGGCCCCGGGGAGCTTGACGGTGGTGCCGGTGACGGTCGGGGTGCTGGGGACTTCCTTGAGCGATTCGGGGCCGCGAGGAGCCGGGACTTCGGCGCCGCCGTTACCGGCCCGCAGCTTGGGGCGTTTCATACCGGCCTCGAACTTGATTTCGACAACTCCGGTCCGGACGATGTCGCCGGGAAGCAGGACTGCTTCGTTGATGGGCTCGTCGTTGACGAGGGTGCCGTTGGAGGAGTTGAGATCGCGCAGGACGACGTCAGGTCCGCTGAGGATGAAAATACAGTGGCGCGAGGAAATCGAGGGGTAGGGGAGGTGAATCTCGTTATTGGCGGCACGCCCGAGATGAGTGTATTCCTGCACCAGTTCGACGGTGATCTGCGGAAGGTCGGGACGGGTCACGATCAGCTTGGGCTGGCTGTCCTGGGCGCGGGTGCTGATGACGGGTTCAGCGGTGAAAATTGGCGTCGAGGGGGGAGCGCTGATGCCTTCGTCCGCGCGGCGGGCGCCTTCAAAGAGGAGCTGTTCCCAAGTCAGGGTCACCGTCTTTTTATGGGGCAGGATGTCCTCGTTGAGGGAAAAACCGCCGCCGGGCCAGGTGAGCATGGTGAAGACCGCTTCCTCGCCCTCGATCGGGCCGCACATAGCGTGGAGGACATGGCCCTGTTGGATGAAGACAAAACCCTGGGAATCGCCTGACCGGAAGGTGACCTGGCCGCTACGACGGCTCAGGCAACACATTTGGAGAACTTCCGCGAGACCCATGTCGGAATGGGCATTAAAACCGGAGGAAATCGGATTATTGGAAGCCGGGGAAGGGGAGCTGTTGGGTTGACTCATTGCGACGATATTTGCTGTTGCAAGTGAAAGATAATAGTGCACCATCAAACAGGCTTGACAAGCTTTCCACGAAAATACCCGTCATATGGCATTCTCTTTCTTCGGTAAAAAAGATAAAAACCCCCCCGAAGCTGCTGCGCCAGTGGCAAAAGCACCTCCGGCTCCTCCCAAGATACAGACCCCTCCAGCGGCTGCAACCGTCCCCACGGTCAAGCCTCCACAACCTTCTGGATTGATCCCCACTTCGGGCATGGCGGCGGGCGCGGCAACGACCCAGCCGATGGTCATGCCCCGGACCGCAGGGGGCCTGAAGCCGACCCGTCCCGGTGTGGTGCAATCGACGCGGTCAACGCAGCGGATTGTCCTGCCTGGCGGTGCACCGGGCAAGCCGGCGGGAACCAAATCTCTTTCGATGGCGGCAACGCCTCCTCCCGCAGGCCGGATCAATCTGCCGATGGGCATGATCCTGCGCTGTCTTCCTGCGGAGGTTTTGGCCGGCGACATCGCCCAATTCGAGGCAGCGGGAACCGCTGCGACGGAAATCGGGCTGCCGATGAATATGATCCTGAGCCAGCTTCCCTCCGGCAAGGTGGAGATTTCATTGGGGGACCTGATACCTCATTTCCCCCCGGGTTTTCTCCAGCCGACGGCTTCGATCACAAATTACCTGCCGACGATGATCAACCTGCCGCTGATGGATGTCGTCATGCGGATTCCGCCGGACCTTCTGGCGCTGCGACCGGATCAAAAAGGAGTTGATGCCTCCGTGATCAACATGGCGGATCCTTTCACCGAGGAGATTTTGCGCGAGCAGGCCGAAGCTGCACGCCGGCAACAGGCCCAGGCCAACATCATCGACGAAAGCCAGGTCCGCCCCACGGAAGAGTTTGTTCCCCAGGAACAGGCGAGTTTGGCCAAGACGATCGCGCCGCCTCCGCGGCCGACGATGCCTGGAATGTCGACCTCTGCCAGCGGCCAATTGCCGATGCCAGCGGCACCGGCTGCGCGTCTGCCCGGGTCGGTGGTTCCGTCTGCGCCCAGCATTAGCGCACGCACGATTTCGCCTTCCGGCGGCATGGCGGCCCCAACGCGGGCGACGACGGCCATTCCCGCCCGCCCCCAAGGATCCATAACGGGACAATTGCAGGGATCACTTCCCCCGCAACCGGCCAAGCCGATTCCGACCGCTGCGCCGATTCCGCGTCAAACTGCATCGATGCCTGCGGCGCCGGTTCCGCCCGTGCCGCGGCAAACGACTTCGCTGCCGATGCCTTTGCCTCCCGCTCAACCGTCATTGCCTCCAGCCGCGGCGGTGGCGCCCTCTGTGCCTGCTCCGGCGGCGCCGGCGCCCGTCGAGGCACCACAGCCCCCGCTTGCCCCAAATGTACCTGATGCGGCAGCGGATGATCTCCAGCGTCTAGCGGCCCTGGCCATGGCCCAAATGGGTGAAGGTGATGAGCCCAGCGATGCGACCGCGGCTTTGCCTGAAAATACGCCGACCGTTCCCGTCCACGAGCCCCTACGTCCTCCTGAGCCTGAAGCGACCGTGCCCATCCCGACAGCGCCTCCGGCCCCGGTGGCCTTCACGCCTCCTCCACCGGCTCCGGTGGCAGCCGCTCCCGCGCCTGTTCCAGCGCCTTTGCCGGTGGCGCCAGCCCCGATTGCTGCTCCCGCTCCCATGGCCCCGGTGCCCGCGGCTCCGAAGCCTGTGCCCGCGGCCTTTACGCCCCCTGCTCCTGTTCCAGCGCCTGTTGCCCCGACACCGGTTCCTGCGCCGACGCCAGTTCCGGTCGCCGTTACACCGGCTCCGACGCCAGCTGTTGCAGCTCCGGTGGCAGCCGCTCCCACACCTCAGCCAGCTCAGGCCTCTCACGAGCAAGAGCCCGAAGGTTTCAATCTGAATACTTGCACGATCGAGGACTTGCTCCAGATTCCCGGCTGCTACCGCGATTTGGCCGAATCGATTATCCGGTACCGCGGGACAATCGGGTCCTATCAAAAAGTCGAGGACTTGCTGGATGTGCCCGGCATGTCGAAGGAGGCCTACGTCAGCCTGACAGGCGAAGAGCCGCCACCGAACCGGATTCCGCTGACATTGAACGAATTGCTCGGCTTCCCGGCGGACCAGCACGCCTCACTCAAGGATGTCACCGAGCGCATTTGCTGCTGGCCCGATATCGTGGGTTGCGTCCTGAGCCAAGGCAGCGGTCTCTCCCTGGTTGGCCAAACACCCAAGGGACTGGACAAGGCGGCCCTGGTCGCTTTTGTTCCCAAGATGTTTGAGTCGCTCAACAAGTCCTTCTCGGAAGTTTCCGGCAAGGAGACCAACGACCTGATCATCCCGACCCCGGGGATCAGTTTTCATATCTTGCGCAATAACGATCTTTATCTGATTATACTCAGCCGATTGCCCCAGATGCCGGATCGTCATCTCAAAGTTGCCCGCTTTGTGCTGTCCGCCTTGAGCATTCGGAAAGATTAGTACCCTCTTTGTCCCACGTATGGCGTTCATCAATTATTCGAGCCGCGAAATCCAGTTGAAGATTGTCTACTACGGAGCCGCGCTCTGTGGGAAGACAACCAACCTGGTTACGCTGCACAAGCAGATCACTCATGCGCAAAAGGGCGAGCTGGTTTCGCTCGCCACTGATGCGGACCGCACGCTCTTCTTCGACTTTCTCTCTCTCAATACCAAGACGCTGCCCGGTTTCACGACACGGTTCCAGCTCTACACCGTGCCGGGACAGGCCATCTACAACACCACCCGGCAGTTGGTGCTCAAGGGCGTGGACGGCATCATCTTTTGCGTCGACTCCCACTGGGAAAAGATGGCGGACAACGTCGAGTCCTTTGCCAATCTCCAGGAAAACCTGATCGAGAATCACCTGAGTCTTGTCCAGATTCCCTACGTCCTGCAGTACAACAAGCGGGATATCCCGAATGCCGCTCCCGTCAATTATCTCGAGTTTACCTTCAACAACCGGGCGAACCGGACGCTCGCTTTCGAGGCCGTGGCCTCCACCGGAGCCGGTGTGCTGGAAACATTGAATGCCGCCGCGCGCCTGCTTCTCGCCAAGTACTCGAAAACCCCCAACGCCAATGTGACAGGCTTGGCCCAACCTAATGCCGCGGCCACCGTGCCTCCGCCTGCGGATGATCCCCAGGCCCAACCGGGTAAAGCCGTCGCCTGAACCATGAAACGCGTATGACTGGAATTGGAATGCTCACGGCCGAAGATCAAATGGCCATCGAACAAAAGCTGGCCGAATTTCTGACGAAATCGGAAGCGCAATGGTCAGCCCTGGTCGACAAGGGGGGCAACCTCTTCGCCCAATGCGGTGAAACGGGTTCGCTTGATCTCAGCATCCTGTCCGCCCTCGCGGCGGGCTCGTTTGCCGCGACCCATGAACTCGCCAAGCGGCTGGGTGAATCGGAATTCAGCGCTCTCTATCACGAAGGACATGGTCAGCACATCCTGATGAGCGCCCTTCACCATGAGTGTCTGCTGGTCACGATTTTTGGGGAAAAGACCAATATCGGACTGGTGCGCTTCTATTCCCAGCAGGTGACCGTCATTCTGAACGAGCTTCTGAAGCTGGCGAGTGAGAAGGAAGCCACCTCCGGTCCTCTCCTGCTCGACGGTGACTTCCTAAACGACAAGGCAGCAATTACCTAAGGATCCCGAAGACCCCGGCAAAAAAAGCCCATGCGTTAGCATTCAAGACAGTCGCGAATTCCGGTTACACACTTTTAGTTTATTTGGGAAAGGCACGAGATAGAATCGTGATCCGATTGATGAATACAAGTTGTTTTAATCAAATGGTTTATGGTTGAAGAAGGCGGAGAGAAACTTGAGCAAGAAAATGAGCCGAACAGCGGTTTAAGATTGGCACGCGAAATGATCTGAGGTAGACCAATTACAGGTGGTGAGTTAACTCAGGGGATTTAAAATTTTTTGGTACGCTTTTTTATTGAGAGGAGGTGAAAAAAACAATGATCAACAAAGTTATTACTAGCGCCAAAGCAGCGCTGCGCCGTCTGAAGAGCAAGAAAGGCCAAACTCTCGTGGAGTACGCCTTGATTCTCGCCTTCATTTCCGTGGTCGCCATCTCGGTTCTGATTGCCTTGGGCAATCAGGTCAAGGGGGTGTTCACGACGATTAGCAGCCAGCTGTCGTATGCCGGAAGCAGCCACTAATTCTCACATTGGCTCAGAGTCTTGAGAAGTTCCATTCTCTCAAGTCTCTTCCCGTTTTTCTCTCTGGCTATTTTGCCGCATTTCCCCTTTTCTTCCGTTGTGAAGATCCACTGAGGGGTCTAGGTTTGGATATCAAATTTTGCTTACTCTTTTAACCATGAACGCCTGGATCCGTAATTTTCTGGCACGCCGCCGTGCCTCCCGGGCCTGGAAACGGGGACAGACCCTGACCGAGTATGCCCTGATCATGGTGGTGATCTCCCTCGTGGCGGTGGCCGTTTACGGGTTGATGAACACCCAGATCGCGAAGATTTTCAGCGGAATCGACAACATCATCGACACCGCGCAGAGCAGCCACTAGCTCCCATCCGGGACAGGGGATTGAAAAGGTACTTGATCCCGTCCGAAATTAAGCTACGGTTCACGACTCCCATGAAACCTAATATCCACCCCGAATATGTGGAAAGCCAGATTGTCTGCGCCTGCGGCGCGGTCTATCACACTCGCTCCACCAAGCAGAACATCCGCCTCGGCATTTGCGCGGCGTGCCATCCTTTCTTCACCGGACAGCAGAAGTTCGTCGATACGGCCGGCCGCGTCGAGAAATTCACCCGCCGTTTCGGTACGAGCAAGATGACCGAAAAGCGCCTCGCCGGGACCACTCCCGCGCCGGCCAAGAAGAAATAGCTTACTTTTAAAGGGCGCAGACTGCCGGTATCCGGCACCTGCGCCCTTTTTGTATTCACGCCCCGCCACCTCCCGCCATGGACTTAATGCCGCATCTTGACCGGTTTGCGCGCCGCTTTGCCGAGCTGGAGGAGGAATTGTCGCGCCCGGACCTGTACGACAATCCCAAGCGCGCGCAGGACTTGACGCGGGAGCACTCACGCCTGAAGCAGTCGCTGGCCGACGGGCAGAACTGGCTCAAGTTGAAGAAGGACCTGGCCGAGGCCGAGACGATGGCAAAAAATACGGCCGAGCCCGAACTGGCCGAGATGGCGCAAGAGGAACTGGCGACCCTTCGCCCCGCCAGCGAGAAGGCCGAGCAGACGCTGCGATTCGCCATCGTGCCGCCGGATGAAAACGACTCGCGCAATACCATCGTGGAAATTCGCGCCGGTGTCGGCGGGGACGAGGCGGGACTTTTTGCCGCCGAACTGGCCCGGATGTACACGCGTTACGCGGAGAAGGTGGGCTGGAAAGTGGAGACGATGGAGTTGAGCCCTTCCGAAAAGGGCGGCGTGAAGGAAATGATTTTTCAGATCAACGGGACGGATGTCTTCAAGAAGCTGCGTTACGAAAGCGGCGTGCATCGCGTCCAGCGCGTTCCGGCGACCGAAGCCCAGGGACGGGTGCATACCTCCACGGCGACCGTGGCGGTCCTGCCTGAGGCGAACGAAGTCGATGTCGTGATTCGCCCGGACGAACTCGAAATCAGTGTCTGCCGTTCCGGCGGTCCGGGCGGGCAGGGGGTCAACACTACCGACTCGGCGGTGCAGATCACGCACAAACCCAGCGGGCTGACGGTGCGCTGCCAGGATGGGCGTTCCCAGTTAAAGAACAAGGAGAAGGCGATGGGCATCCTGCGGTCACGCCTCCTGGAAAAGCGCCAGGAGGAGGAAGAGGCGAAATACGCGGAGCACCGGAAGACCCAGATCGGCAAGGGCGACCGCAACGAGAAGATCCGCACCTATAATTTTCCGGACAACCGGCTGACGGATCATCGGGTGCGCTATACGGCGCATAACCTGACCTCGGTCATGGAGGGCGACCTGGACGAGATTTTCGACGTGCTGGCGACCAACGCGTTGGAGCAAAAGCTGGCGGAACTCGAAACCGCGACGCCATGACCGTCCTGGAACTGATCAACAACACGACCGCCTATTTTACCAAGCATCAGGTCCAGTCGCCGCGTTTGACGGTGGAGCTGATGCTGGCCGACGTCCTCCAAAAAACCCGCATGCAACTCTATCTCGACTATGACAAGGAGATCGACGAGCCGGTCCTGGACCGTTTGCGCCCTCTGGTGAAGCGACGGGCGGAGGGTGAGCCGCTGGAATATTTGCTCGGCGCGACGATGTTTGCCGGACATCGCGTGCAGGTCTCGCCGGATGTGCTGATTCCCCGTCCCGAGACGGAAATCCTTCTGGAGGCGGCCAGTGAATTGATCGACCCCGGGGCGGGCTTGCCGGTGCTGGACGTGGGAACAGGGTCGGGCATTCTCAGCATGGCGCTGGCCAGGAAATTTCCCGAACTCGAAATCGTGGCAGTGGATGTGAGCCCGGCGGCCCTGGTCATGGCCAAGCGCAACTGCGAGGGCTGCGGTAATATCCGGCACGTCGAAAGCGATCTTTTAGAGGACAAGGCTTTACCGGAACGGTTCCAGATGATCGTGGCGAATCTTCCCTACATCCCGAGTGGCCAGATTGACGGCCTGATGCGCGAGGTGCGCCATGAGCCACGGCTTGCGCTGGATGGGGGCGTGGACGGGCTCGACGTGGTGCGACGTCTGGTTGCGCAGAGCAAGGGAAGGACCCGTTATCTCGCTCTTGAACTGGGAGACGGGCAGGTAGAGGCCGCGAAAACGCTTTGTTTGGCTGCTGGTTACGCTTTAATGCGTATCTTGCCCGATTTAACCGGGCAGGAGAGAATCTTGGTGATGGAATATTATGGATAAACTCGTTGTCAAAGGTGGGGCCCGTCTGACGGGACGCGTGGAAATCAGCGGTTCAAAGAACTCGGCTTTGCCTATCCTGGCGGCGACTCTCCTGACCCCGGAAAAATGCGTCATCAAGAACGTGCCGGATTTGTCCGATATCCGTTTCATGATCGAGATCATGAAGAGGCTCGGGGCGCAGGTGACATTCGAGAATGGCGTTGTCACCACCACGGCCGAGAAGATCATTTCCGAGGTCCCGTATGATCTCGTGCGGAAGATGCGCGCGTCGATCTGTTTCCTGGGGCCGATCATTGCCCGTTGCGGGCAGGCGACTTTTTCCGAACCGGGCGGATGCTCCATCGGTGATCGGCCGATTGATCTCCACCTCAAGGGCCTGGCTGAATTGGGCGCGCCTTCGCACACCGAAGGCGGCAACGTTTACATTCCGAAGGCGGACCTGGTCGGCAAGGAGATCTTTCTCGGAGGCAAATCGGGTTCGACCGTCCTGGGTACCGACAACATCATGATGGCGGCGACGCGGGCCAAGGGGCTGACGATCATCGAAAGCGCCGCCTGTGAGCCCGAGGTACGCGACCTGGCCGATTTCCTGAACAAGATGGGCGCCAAGATTGTCGGGCATGGAACGCGCCGGCTCGAAATTGAAGGCGTGGACGCACTGCACGGCGCGGAGCACACCGTCATTCCGGACCGGATCGAGGCGGGCACGTTCATGGTTTCCGCGCTCATCACGCTGGGCGATGTTTTTCTTGCCGGGGCAAATGCCAGCCATCTGGTCAATGTCATCGACCGGATGAAGAGTTGCGGGGCGGAGATCACGAGCGATGCCAAAGGTATCCAGGTGGCGGCGAAGCGGAAGCTGAGTTCCATTGATCTCGTGACCGAGACCTATCCCGGCTTTCCGACGGACATGCAGGCGCAGCTTTGCGCATTGATGTCGGTGACCCCGGGAATCAGTGCGATCACAGAGAAGATTTATCCGAGCCGGTTCATGCACTTGAGCGAAATCCGCCGCATGGGCGCGCGGGTGGAACTGGAAGGCGCGACGGCGATCATCCACGGCGTGGAATATCTGAAGACGCTGGACGACGTGGACCCGGACAATTTCGGGATCACGGGCACGAGCTATGGTGGCATCATGAGCATGTCGGCCGTCGCGTTCGCGCCGCCGGGGGTCTTCAAGGCCGCCATTCCCTGCTCCGGCTACGGCGACTTCATGCACATGGTCGGGGAACAGGAGCTCCGCCACGTCAAGCTGCTGGAGTACGAGCTTGGCGATCCCGAGAAGGATCAGGACGTCTACCGCCACGTCTCGTCGATCTATCACC
>Ga0105240_10004271_pt1 | contig 21844 bp, 24 predicted proteins | sample KBSC54metaG_FD_80426 | JGI IMG/M metagenome (GOLD analysis project Ga0105240, IMG submission 80426) | Corn rhizosphere microbial communities from Kellogg Biological Station, Michigan, USA - KBS C5-4 metaG | ecosystem: Host-associated > Plants > Roots > Rhizosphere > Soil | place: Michigan, USA... | reverse complement strand
TGGCGAGCGCGGACAACGCCGGTTGCTCCTCCGACCTCACCGTTATCTCTTCGCAAGCTCTGAGCCATCTTCGCGAAATCCTAACCAAGACGCCTTGAACCCATCACATGCGTCTGCCACGCGCACAGCGCCGCCAATCCAGGCGGCGCTGTTGTTTTATCGCCATTTCGCTTTCGCCGAGGCAGTTGCAGAGACACAAGCTCCTTCGAAACCTCTGCCCAGCGCTCCACCCCGAACCCATCCTTTTCAGGGACGCTCATGTCGAATTCGACGATTCATCACCTCAATCATTGCTCCCGTTGTCCGAAGGTCGGAGACAACAGGCAAGACAGCGGGTGCTATCAATTCCTCACGTTGCGCTTCGATATCGCCGTCGCTCGGAAGATGGCCCGGCCCACCATGCTTCATCGCGTGGACCCAATGGCACTAACCAAGTGGCTTGAATGCACCCATATCGTGGAGCAGCATATTGAGCATCTTCCAGAGAGTCTCGACCCTGGTCTGATGGTCACCCTGCCGAACGGATGCGGAAGGCTCGTCATCGATGGAAACCACCGCGCGGCAAGAGCATTGCGACGCGGCGAGGAGTTCACCGCGTACCTTTTGCCTGAACGAAAAACGCACAAGTTGCTTCGTCGAAGCATGGGACGGAGAGCCGCTGATTTCTATTGGCAGAAGCTGTTACAGGCTTAGCTGAGTGCACTCTCGTGCATCAACTATCCACCTTCAGTTCCTTCAAGGAGACTTATGTCCACACTCGTTGTTGCCCCTCTTCGCCGCGAATTTTTCTACAACGGAACGTCACTCCCCGATCCTGACTCTACGATGACGCCGGAGCAGGTGCGGGATACGTTCACCTCGGTCTATCCCGAGATCGCTACGGCAACTCTTGCCGGCCCCGAACCGAAAGGCGATGCTATTCGCTACACCTTCAGCAGAGCCATCGGCAGCAAGGGATAGAAGTGATCTTCGCTGGAGACTTCTCTATGCCGCGAAAAGAACGAACAAGAGAGACCACCGTGGTGGAAGAGCTTCGTGCCATGGCACGCAAGCCTCCCAGTCCCACCAACCGTTTGATTGAGAGGCACCTCAAATGCCAGGAATCGCTCACCCTGTCCCACGCCGTCGCCCAGGCAACGAACGACTCAAACGGCAGATCAAGCCGTCTCCTCGAGCTTCCAAGCGGCTTTCTCCCTCCGCTGGTTTAGCCTCTCTGGGGCGAGGTTGCGGCGATGCACTGCCAACGCTTCAGTCCGTCCCCGCAAGCTTTCGATTGGAGTTGAACGGAGAGCTGCTCTACAGCCTCTGTATCGGGTTGGTCGAACGCAAGCTGGTCGACGAACAGTTGTGGATCGCTTCTGGAAAGATCCCAGTGGTCTTTGCTCGCAACGCGATCCAGAAGAAACTGGAGAGCTTTCTCAAGCTTGAGAACGTCGACTATAGCCTCGAGGTGTGTGACGTGCCCGACTCCAGCTATGGCAGCGCCGACGACGCCCTTCCTTCCTCGTTGTTCGTGATGTTCGAGCTCCAGAGCACCGGCGTCCTTGTCATCGGCGAGGCCATGGAGGCCCTCGATGCACAAGAGGAGAAGCTGGGGGCCGCCTTCTACGTGGTGTTGATCAGTGCGCTCTGGCGTTGGATGTACCTCTATGACCACACGTCCGCCGAACGTTACAGCGAGCAGATGCAGGAGATGCGCGAAGACGATGATCCTGACAACCAGGACCACTACGAAATTCCGGATGTGGAGAAGGCAATTCCTCCAGCCGTGAAGGAAGTCGATAACTGGCCGGTTCACACCGCAAGGCGCCTGCTGCGGAAACATCGAAACAGTCCTTGTGGGGATTGGATTCGGAGGCTCTTTCGAATCGCAACGCTTGCGAGGATTCGGTACAAACCCGCCTCGGTTGAAAACTACTACGACGCGCCTCCAGGCCCCAGCTTCGCCATCGTCTTCAAAGAGCATGACGCCATCCATGCCTGCCTGGATGAAGACCTCCAAAACTACTACGAATCCAGTCACGAGCCGACTTGCGCTGTGCGCTTCCGCCCTGACCGAGCTGAAGAATTCGATCAGGCACTGCGCACGGCTGTGATCTTCCTTCGACTAAATCAGGAGATGTCGGAGTTGGTCGGCATCTTGAACGAATGGGGTGAACAACATGCAAGTCGGGATCAACATCGGCCAGAACCGGCACTACGAGCTGCGTGAGGCGCTTCTGATCTACCGTTCGACCGGCCATCGGAATTGGGACCGTGGTAGCTCATTTGTGACCCACCACATGATTACTGCCGACAATGGGACACGCCCTGAACTCGGCGCTGCCAAGCCGTTGACGGATGGGTTTCTTCGCTCTCTCGTACGATCGCTTGGGGCCATGGTTGCTGCCGAGTTCTTTCCGGAGAACATCCTCGCACGCACGGAGCAGATGGTGACATGGTGGACTCCTGCGCAGTCGCGGACGATGTTCTTCGAAAACACAGAGGAGATCCTGTCCGATCTCAGCGGCAAGACTTTCCCGCAGCCTCCGCTGATCTGGTGTACCCAGGATGGCGGCCTCTGGGTTCGAGCTCTCAAGGAAAACAAGCGTCCCGATCCTGATACGAAGCTTTGCTTTGCTCCGTACTGGAACCTATCCGAGAGCGGAGACGTGTGCCTCGGTTCCATGAAGGCTCCCGGCATCGCGACTATTTCTGCGATCTCGCAGTGGGAGAAAGGCTTCTACGAGAGCGCTTTCACCCATGGCAACGTCGGCCGGATCGTCAGGCATCCGGGCGGCTTCGAGGGACTGTGGCGAGAACTGGTCGAGCAGGAAACATTCCCCGTCGAAAACCTCGTCGACCTACCTCAGACTGTGGCTGAGTTCATCCAGCCGGGCAGGAGCCGCTATGTCTAATGAGCACATTCTCGACAAGACCTGTCAGAACAAGCGCCCCCTCAAGGTGCTCGTCATAGGTGCCGGTGGGAATGGAAGCGGTGTCTTTCTGCAGCTTCCGTATCTCCATCAGGCGCTGCGTGTGTGGGGACACGAAGGGCTGCGGGTCGAGTTGATGGATGGCGACCTGGTATCAGAGACCAACTGCGTGCGCCAGCCGTTTGCGACCTCCGATGTCGGCATCAACAAAGCGCTAGTCCTCGTGAACCGAGTCAACCTCTTCTGGGGGCTCGAGTGGAACGCCGCTCCGCATCACTTCCACGCTGCATCCCTAAAGGACTACAACGGCTCACCAGATGTGGTGATCAGTTGCGTGGATACACGGGCCGCAAGAGCGACGATTGCCAACGCCGTTCGCAGCACGAAGAGCGGCGTGGCCTACTGGCTCGACCTCGGAAACAGTGCAGCCACAGGACAATACATTCTCGGTCAGCCCCTCAATGATCGCAATCGTCGGCGCCGTATGCGGCTTCGCACCGTAGTCGAACTCTATCCGGAGATCGCCTCCCCATGGGCCGGAGAAGAGTCCTTGCCGAGTTGCAGCGCGATCGAAGCCCTTGAACGTCAGGAACCCTACACCAATCAGGTATTAGCAACCAGCGCACTCGCGATGCTGGCTCGACTTCTTCGTTACGGGAAGATCGGTCATCACGGAGCGTTCTATAACGCTGCGACAGGCCGCATGCATTCCATGCCTGTCGATCCTGAACTTTGGAAGAGGACGCAACGGCGTTCGCGAGGATTCTTAAAGGAATCTGCACCCTCAACGTCGTAAGGTTGTCGTGACAGGCGGTGCGTCATGAAGATTCCACTCGATAAGGTTCGTGCCATTGAGGCAAAGGCAATTGTCGTACAGGCGTTTCGCAATGGTCCCATCGAAGACCTCCATGCAGGCAAGGTGTGTCCGGTGTGCAGCGAAGATCCTTCCTTCTCCCGCATCTCTGACGCGGAGATGAAGACAATCATGAAGGCTGCCGTCACGCAGGTTTACAAATTGCTTTGGCTACGCGATCACGATATCGAGAGCTATGCGGAGAAGCTGGCCTACGGTCACCGGTTCTGTCTGCACTGGGATGATCCCGACCTCTAACAACAGGTCCACAACTCGAACAAGAATGACATGCCTGGCTCCGTGAAGCATGGTGACGTGTAAAAAGTCAGGCTTTGATTGCGTTTACCTGCAGTAGAGGCAATCCGCTTCGGCAAACAGCCTCGAAACCTTGGTTGAAACCACATAGCATCCTGGCAACTCATGGAGCCAGGCATGTCATTCGCATTATCAAAGACAGGAAGGTAGCCATGTTCAAAGAACTCGCGCCGCTGCTTCGGCAGCGGCCTGTTGTTTTGCTGCTCAATCCGCTCGAAGGTGAAAGCCTCCGTGTCATCGTTATGCCGAAGAAGCTCAACGATACGGAGGAGGGTGCGCTCGCGACGCCCCTCAGCATTACCGGAACCCCAGAGGAGTTGGACGAACAACTGCCGGCTACTCTCACGCAGTACGTCGGGGCACACCTGGAATTGAAGAACACACTCCAGATGGCCAAGGATGAGATGGATGCCGCCGCCAAGGCCGCGCGCAGCAAGAAGTATCCCAAGGCGGAAACACACACCAAAGCCGAAACGGCTAAGGCGCAGTCATCCACAACCACCGAAACGAAGCCCGGACAAGCATCGGCCAAGCCCGCAGCGGAGAAGAAAGCTGCCCCGCCTATAACGGCCAACCTGTTCAGCTTCGATGAGAGCCCTGTTGCCACGGAACCGGTCGAGCCGGATGCAACGCCGGATGAAAAGGAGAGCGAAATTCTCGCGGAGGTCGATCACTCGGGCTCGGAAGAGAGCCCTCTCGAAGACGCGGCCTGATGGATAGAGGACAGGCGTCGCCCTTCTTCGCCTGTCCTTATCTAAAGATTGCCACAACAATCCCACGGGAGGTGTTCCATGCCTCGATTGCTGCATCGTGTGGAGTCCCCCGCAGAGCCGGACATCAACCGCTTCGTCCTCGAACACGGACGAATGCCGTTCTTGAGCGATCCGATTCCTCCCTGGCACTACGGAGGTTGGCTACTGTTTCAGGTGCAACTCGCAGATGCGCATCCCAATGCGCCCGGCCGATGGCACCACTACATGAGAATGCTCGAGGCAGGGCGACTCCTCGACGAGCCGATCCCACAAGTACAGTTCGCGGCTGTGCCTGATCCAACGGCAATGAAGATTTTGAACCGCTGTGTGGATCTGTTGGCCTACCGCAACTCTTTCTGGAAAGCGTTCGAGGACTTCGTCCAATGGCTCGCCTGGGGTTTGAGTGTCTCGAAGGAACGACCGGAACTCGAAGAGGCAACATGGGAAGCGCTCTATCGGACCTTCGACTTCGAGCATTTGCTCTTGCACCCTCACGACTACCCGGGACAGATGCTATGCGATAGAAGAGGCAAAGGCTGGAACCCCCATGCCTACTATCCAACACCTCATCCTCTCTGCGAATGCATGGTGCAGATGATGTTGCCCAATGCCGGAGGGACCGAGAAAGACCCTCGCCTCCAGCTCATCTGCGAGCCCGCAGCTGGAACCGGAAGAATGCTTCTGCACGCGAGCAATTATTCCTATCGGCTTCACGGAATGGACATCGATCCGTTGGTGGTGACGATATGCCTCATCAACGGAGCCTTCTACGCTCCCTGGCTGTCGTTTCCACTTCCACAAACCATTTTGGAACGATGCTCGGGCCTAGCTTCCGGTGACACCGGCAGAGACAACACTTCATCTGAAGCCGCTTGAATCGTCCAGCTTCTTGACGAAAGGAACCCACCATGGCTGCATCCACGACCACAACCACTGCTGAAGGGCCACAGATGAACTTCAGCGTGGACCGCGATACGATCCTCGCCGAAGTCAGCGTCGTTGCACGCGCGTGCGACAGCAAGACAACCCAACCCATCCTGACTCATCTCCTCATCGACGCGAGTGCTTCAGGAACCATCACGATCGGCGGGAGTGACCACAGCCGCACGCTCCGTTCCGAGTGCACGGCTCAGGTCGCAAGCGCTGGTTCTGTAGCAATCCCGGCCCAGAAGTTCCTCAGCTATCTCAAGCTTCTCCCCTCCGGGCCAGTGCACCTCGAAGGACTCGCGAATCATCACATTCAAATCCAGGCGGGAAAGTCCTGGACGCGAATGACAGGGCGTTCGGCGTCGGAGTTTCCAAACCTGCCTTCCGTGCCGGCTAACTCTATTGAGCTCAGCGCTCGTGTCCTACGTACGCTCGTGCGCCAGAGCGTCTTTGCGGTTGCCACCTCCGATGACCGCTACCTCCTGAAAGCAGCATTGCTTCTGTTGCGGCCAGATCGAGCAGGCATGGTCGCGACCGATGGGCACAGGCTGTCCTTCGTTGTCGTTCCGGATGATTCGATCCCTGTCCAGGGAACCCGAAAGTCGTTACTCCCGCGTGAATGCCTCACGGACCTGCTTGCGCTGCTCTCTGTAGCCAAAGAAGAAACGGTGAGCTTTGGCGAAGACGACACGACGCTCTTCTTTCGCATGGGCACCCGGCTGCTGACAGCGCGGAAGCTATCGGGCACATTCCCGAACTACGAGGCCATTCTCCCGAAAGGAATGTCCACCACAACCGTCGTCCGGTCCGCGGAACTCATGAGTTCCGTTCAACGAGTGCTCGAATTCTCTGACGAACGATCGAAGAAGGTGACATTGGAACTCGCGGACAACGCCCTGCGGATTCGATCCTCCTCTCCGGATCGCGGTGAGTCCGAAGAGATTCTCGACGTGAGCTACGCTGCCAAGCCCGTCACCATCGGTTTCAACGGAACCTATCTGGTCGAGTTCCTGCGCACCATCGGCGAGAAGGGATCCATGCGCTTCTCCTTCAAAGATTCGACATCAGCCGGAGTGCTTATCCCTGAAGTGATGAGCGGCGAATATCAACAGCAGTATGTCCTCATGCCGATGAGGGCCTGACCACCATATCCATCGCAGTATCCCGAAGCCCATTGCCGTCGCTCACCGCGATCGCAATGGGCTTCGGTTTTGAGCGGTGCATCCGCCAAGGAGTTTTCATGAAGCCTGTACAACTTCACCCTGGGCACTACTGGAAGACGGACGATCCTGCTGACCTCGATTTCAATGAAGCCGGAAAAGAGGCGCCGCAGTTCATCCGCTGCTACAGCATGAACGACTACATCAACCGTGGAGAGGCCCGCGATGTTCCGGTCGCGTGGCTTGAATACCTGGCCGCCGGCATCTTCGGGGGACCGCGTCCCAGTGTCACCGCACGCATTCGATGGAGCGGTGACAGTCACCGGTACGGCATCTATCGAAACCTGTCCCCTCATGGCCGACATTCGATCATCTTGCTCGAACGTCATGGAGGCGGCATGGTCGGCTACCAGTTCGACCAGTCCTATGCGATTGAGACTTGGGAAGCCCTGGCCAGAACGCTGGCCCCGGAGATGATCTGGAATCTCTGCAATCAGATTGCGGAGAGCTGCCAGGCGTCCCGAGCAGCGGAACGCAGCAACATGCATCGAGCCTTCCTGGAAGGCCGCATGAAGAAGCGCCGCCGCAACCACCGCCTCTGGGTGGATGTCGAACCGCCGGCTTCAGCCAATCGTAGCGAGGTGCGTCATGGCCTACCGGAAGATTGATCAGGCGATGCGTCGCGGAAAGCGATGGGCAGAGGAACAGATCAAAGCCGGAGTCACGCTTACACCGGACCTCGTCGAGAAAGCTGCCTCAGAAGCATTTCAGCACGTCGGGCAACAGTATCTCTTCATGACCTCGGCGATGGAGGTCATGCTGGAACACAACTCTCCCTTGGAGCAATCAGCTTAAAGACATAGAGGCGAGACCAGGTGCTCTCGCCTCTATGTTCCTGGGGGAGGGACAAGGTTGCTCAGGAGGCCTTGTTTGTTTTCACCTTCTGCGCCCAACGGGCCTTCGCTGCGTCACCTATCTTTTTCTTGGTTTCCGGCGACATAACTCGCTTCTTGGGTGTGGCTGCCTTCAGCGAGGTCGTTGCTCCCTTTGGCGCAGTAGCCTTCTTCGTTCCCGGCTTTGGTCCTGGCTTCTTTTTCGCCCCTGGTTTGGGACCGGGCTTACCTTTTACAGGAACGCTACTCGCAGATGGAGCTTCTGCGCCATCCTCAACGACGAGAGCGTCCCGTAAGGACACGAGGCGAGCTCTTTTCTTATCAATTGCCTGAATCTCTTTGTCTAATGCCGCCACTGCTGCATGGATACTCATTCATCCTCCCTGGATAGAACTAGAGAAAAGCCTACACCAGCCCCGAGAGGTACTTATGGAGTTCTGTCTGTTTTGCGGTGAGATTGCAAGTCTCGAAGTAAGGGAACTCTATATCGAAACACGAGAGATCGTTCTCGATGCATGTTGTGAATGGAATCTTCAAGGATGGATTGATTCCATTCGTGACTTCAGCCGGCGTGAACGTGTGCGATGGATGCGTGAGATGACCGGCCTCATTGTTCACGACATTCTCTTGGACGGCGATACTCTTGGCTGGACCTTGCACTATGGCCTCGAATTCCACCCGATCGAGTTTGCCCAGGCGAAGACATTCATCCACGAGCATCATCGTCACTGCGATCCCCCGCCCGGCTGGAAGTACGGAATCTCTCTCCTCAACGGCACGGAACTGGTCGGAGTCATGACCGCGGGACGTCCCGGTTCCCGCGTGCTTCAAGAGCAGGGGTACATGGAGGTAACACGCGTGTGCGTGAAAGACACGTCGCCCCATGGCCTTGTGGAGAACGCTTGTTCCATCCTGTACGGGTACGCCTGTCGAGAAGCGTTTACACGAGGTTTCCAGCGAGTAGTCACGTATACCAAGATCGATGAATCGGGAGCCTCCTTACGAGCCGCTGGCTTCGTGCCCATAGCCATCTCCAAAGGCGGCGAATGGGACCGCAAGAGTCGGCCCCGGAGTCCGGGCAGAAACACAGGACCAAAGGTCCGTTGGGAGAGATGGAAAGATCGCGTCCTCCCGATGCAGACCAGTTTCCGTTTTGAATCCTTCGAATCATTGCCCATTGCGGCATAGACATAAGCACTTCACCTCATCTTTGGAGGCACTCCATGGAACTTCTTCGCGCAACCATCAGTCCATCCATTCTTTCCAAGGCAGACCGGCTCTTTCGCAACGACGACCGTGGCATCTTCACCGAGTTGCTGCAGAACGCACGCAGGGCAGGAGCAAATCGGGTCGAGGTCACTATCGAACCGTCCCCGGAACACGACCAGGCAACCAGGGTTACGTTTGAGGACAACGGCCATGGCATCGAGGACTTCCAGAAGCTCCTGACATTGGGGGATTCGAACTGGAATCCGGAGGTGCTGGCAATCGAAGACCCTGCCGGCATGGGGTTCTTCTCACTCTGTCACTCGACCGTGGAAGGCTCCAGCGGAGAGAAGAAGACAGTTCTCACGCGCGAGGTCTTTCTAGGACAGGTCCCCGCGGAGGTTGTTCCCAGCGACGCGCACGTCCACGGGACCAGAATCGTCTTCACTCGCCCCACCGTATCGAAGGCGGTCGAAGTTGCCCTCAAGGATGCCAGTGAGTTCAATCCTCTCGACGTCACGCTCAATGGAGAGCGGTTAGAGCGTCATGACTTCCTCGAAGGTGCGCTGCACCGGGAGGTCATCGACGGCATCGAGATAGGTATTTCTACCCTGTTCCGGTGGAAGTTCGGCTGGGATCGGGTTGATTGGAACTTTCATGGCTCCGTAATACGCGAACCATTCGGCCTCATTCATGGCTTTCTCGCGCGCGATGACAAGGGCCAGTGGAGAGAAGAGTATCTCCATGTTCGATTCGACGTCCTGGAGGTCGGCCGCGTGAAACTGCAACTGCCGGATCGCCGAGCCATCGTTCAGGACTCCGAGCTAGTGGCATTCAAGAAGAAGGTCCGTACTGCGGTCTATCGTTTCCTCAGCACGCAGGAACACCACGTCCTCTCATTCGAGCAATGGAAAGAAGCGCAATCTCTTGGTGTCTCCATCGCAGAGGCTTCGCCCTATCTCACCACCTGGCATGCGCAGCCAGCCGATCCGGATGCGCCTCCTTTCTTTGGCCAGACTGAGACGCATTTGCTTCCCACTCTCGACGATGTGCTTCTGGTCGATGCGCATCTCCCGAGCCAGCACACCCTGGAGGCCGCACTCACACCGAGCGCTATCCCAAGCAAGACCTTCTATCAGGTCCAGTCGCGGTTCAGCGGCTACTCCTGGTACGACCGGCTGCCAATTCTTACCGAAGCCGAGGTGCTGGTCGATGGCATACCGCATGAGGAACGGGAAGAAGACAACAAGGAACGGCCTCGAGAGATTCTGGTCAAGGCGACCATTAAGCAGCAAGGGCATGAAGACTTGCGCCTTGATCTTCCTGCCGCCATCCATGTGCTCGACGGGATGGAAGTGTTCGACGGCTACGAGCCGCCGTCATTCCTCGCAGTCCGCGACAGTTCGTGGGACAACGACGCTCTAAGCGGCCCGTTCGATGTTGCGCAATACCTCGTCTCAGCAACCTTCTCTCCAGGCGATGATGTCGAGTGCGACAGCTACGATACACAGCGTTATGAATTCGAGCGACATGTGGACCGCGTCGTAAACGAATACTTCCGCGGGCCGCGAGCTGCCCTCATGGCTGCTCTAGAGGACTCTCTTTCCTGGGAGGCGAGGCGGTACGCAGAGCAGGCCGGGGTCAAGGAGATTCGCTTCCGAAAGCAGGAGGAATCCGATCACGGCTGGGTTCTGGAACTTGCTTGAACCCGAGCCATTTCAAAGGGCGGCACGTTCCGTCCCGATGCCTCTTGGAGAACAAACGGCGAACATGAAACAATCATGAGAACTGGAAATATGGTAGCGATCGCCGATCTTGATTTCAGGAACCTCTTCCCACAAGGGGCGAGAACACCATGCCATGACGGCATGAAGCTCCTACGCGTCTTCGCGGCAGCCCGCCCCAATGATTTCCCCTTTCTTCAGCCTGCTGACCTGAACGATTCCTGTAACTCTGCTTTTATTGGTATCGCTGAATGGGACGCATTTGCAGAGCACTACGCAGGGTGCAGACGGTGTCATGCCCGATGAGATAACCCAACCTGAAGATGTGGGAACGTTCTCCGCGATCGGGTTTCGCAAGATCGTTCACGTCGATATGGACGCTTTCTATGCGTCCGTCGAACAGCGCGACGACCCGTCTCTGCGCGGTAGGCCGGTTGTCGTCGCATGGAAAGGCAAGCGCTCCGTGGTCTGCGCCGCTTCCTACGAGGCGCGGCGATATGGAGTCCGTTCCGCAATTCCGGCCCTTCATGCAGAAAGGCTTTGCCCGGAGGCCGTCTTCCTGCCTCCGGACTTTCCTCGTTATAAGGCCGTCTCCCAGGCTGTCCGCGGGATCTTTCAGCGTCACACGGACCTGATTGAACCCTTGTCACTCGACGAAGCGTATCTCGATGTCACGCAGAACAAGACAGGGCTCCCGACTGCAACCCTCGTCGCAAAGACAATCCGGAAGCAAATATGGGAAGAACTGAACCTCACGGCATCCGCCGGTGTGGCCCCAAACAAGTTCCTTGCCAAAATCGCATCGGACTGGAAGAAGCCGAACGGCCTCTTTGTCATCCAGCCCCATGAAGTCGAGAGTTTTCTCACATCCCTGCCTGTGGGCCGTATCCCAGGCGTGGGGCGAGTCACCGAAGCCCGCATGGAAGCTGCAGGCATCAAGACAGTTGGGGACATCCGTCAGTTGGAACTTGAATCGCTTGAGGCTCAATTCGGACGCTGGGGAACACGGCTCTTTGAACTGGCCCGAGGAATCGATCACCATCCCGTTGTGCCGAACCGAATTCGGAAGCAAATATCCGCGGAAGATACGTTCCCGTCCGACATCCCTCTGACGGCCTGTGAACAGCATATTCGCCAACTCGCTGCGAAGGTATGGCTCGCCTCTCGCGAGAATGCGCGGGGAGCGCGCACGGTCGGATTGAAGCTCAAGACGAAAGACTTCAACTCACTCACCCGCAGCCAAACTCTATCCGCTCCACCGTCATCCTGCGAGGAGTTCACGCGTGTTGCGTTGGAGCTTTGTGGGAGAGTCGAGCTTGGCGTCGACCAGCTGTACAGGCTGGTCGGCGTCGGTCTGAGTAATTGTCAGGACGACGCGAGTCAGGATGAGCCTCTCTTCAAGGGCATAGCCAACTCTGCAACGGAAGAGTCTCAATCAGGGTTGGGTAAGTCACTGTAGCCCAGCTTTTCGATGGCGACGGTTAGCATCCCGTCTGAGCGGAATTGTTTCGCCGCTCATCACGTCTTGGACGATGACTCGGCGAAGTGCGGTCTTGAACTCACAAAACGTCTCGGTGAGGGGATTCACAGCAACGTCCCTCTGCTGAAGTTCCGTCCAGAACTCCTTGTCTTCGCTTGAGAGATACGGCATCACGGCCGCAAGGATCTCTTCATTGTGCGCGCCCGAAAACTGGTCTTCGAAAAGGCTTGCGTTGTCCCGCGCAAGATCGTCGACGATCGCCAAGCGGCACACTCGGTTCAAGGCTTCGGGTGTTGTGAGGATTGTCAGTAGCAGACGTCGCTCCTCAGGTGAGGAGTCTGGTCTTTGCAGGAACTCTGCAGCTGTCGTGATCTCTACGACAAAATCGGCCGTCATGCGAAACGCAACAGAAGGTACAGACGGAGTACCATCCCTTCGCAGATCTGAAACTTCGTTAGTCGTGTTTTGTTGAACCTCATTTTCTGACATAGGCACCTCAAGGCCATCCGAAGGGTTGATGCGAGAGTCTGTGATCTCTCGCTGCGTCCGGTCAACCTGCTATTTGGATGCAGCGTCAGGGCCATGAGAACGGACAGAACATCTACATGCCCTCAAAGCTGACTGCGGAAGTTGCGGTTAGATGTTATGTCACTAGGAACATCCTCTCAGCCCCTTTGATATCAGATTAGTCCGTTTACATACACCCAACGCTGCTGGACCTGGCAGAGGAGATTCGATGCATACCATTTTGTCCTATGGCATGGGCGTGGAATCCAGTGCGGTCCTCGCAAGATGGCTGCTCACTCCGCTGTCTTGCCCCTGCCCGCTCGAAGAACTCATCGTGATCACCTCTCAAACGGGGAACGAATACACAGACACGAAGCATCACGTGGAAGCCTACATCCTGCCTCTTCTGCGCCGGCACAAGGTTCGTTATGTACAGGTGGCGCGCGCCGGACATCTTGAGAGTGATGGCGTTACCGTTCTTTCCGACACACGAGAACCTGAAGCGTTATGGATACAGGGTGACTACAAGCTGTCCGATGAACTGCGCGCCGCTGGGACAGTTCCACAGTTTGGTGGCGTCAGCCACGCTTGCAGTCTCAAATTCAAAGCCTGGGTGATCGAAACATGGATGTCTCTCAACCTTACCGAGCCCATACGCCACGCCTTCGGCTACAACGCCAATGAAGGCGCGCGCAGAACAAAGAGTAACGAGGCTACGGCGAAGCGAGTCGCGTTCGGCTTCAACACAGATGAGCAAGATCGAATCAATCGCGCAATCGCCTACGACTCTCCCTCGCGACAGAGCGTCTATCCGCTGTTCGAATGGGGATGGTCACGGCAGGATTGTCTCGATTATCTGCAGCAGTGCTTTGGTGTGATCTGGCGGAAGAGCGCGTGCGTGGCTTGCCCCTTCAACGCCCTGAAAGAGGACGGAATTCAGCGCCATCGCGAACATCCCGAGCAGGTGGCCGAGGCCATGATGCTCGAGCACCTGAGTCTATCTCTGAACCCGCGTGGCACGCTCTACCGCAACAAATCTCTCATCGATATCACATTGCGGAGCGATAACACAGCTGCGTCAGAAGCCTTTGAGCTAGCGCTCAGACAAGCAGAGTGGGCCGTCTATAGAGTCCGCCGGATCTATCAGGCCGCAAAGGATGGAACCGGCAAACCCAATCCCAATAAAAAAGGTATCGCGTACCGGGCAGTCGAGCAAATTACGGAGACGTCCTCCCAGACCGCTGCGAAGGAACGTCTGCTTTCGTTGCGGGTTGGGCATGAAGTCGCAGAAGCGAGAGGGATCACATACCTGTATGCGCGACGCTGCGGTAGCACCTATCCCGCTCGGGAGGAGTTTCTTGTCGCGCTGCCAGCCTTTGTTGCTACCAAAGCCCGATATGGCCTTGAGTGGTTCGAGGAGAAGTGGGAGGCATCGCAAGGACGCTTGTTTCCTCTCGATTAAGGCACCTGAAACAAATTGCACGTCTGGAGGCTTTCCATGCCCGTTCCTAAGCCTGAGATCGCGGTTGCCGCCGTGATCCTCGAACAACTTGGCGGCCGACACTTTCTTGCCATGACTGGCGCGAAGCACCTGGTCGCTCACCCTTCTGCACTATCCTTTCGGCTGCCATCGAGCTTCGCAAAGAAAGGAATCAACTACGTCCGAATCGAATTGAATTTGATGGACCTCTACGACATGACCTTTTCCCGTGTTCGTGGGACCGAGACCGACCACGTAGAACAACTGCGGGATGTTTATTGCGAGCAGCTACGAGAGGTCTTTACGAGTACGACAGGACTTGAGACCTCTCTCTGAAGTTGTTCACGGACAAGAGTGAATCGTATGACTGCTGGCCATGCAAGCTACGCCACTCGGCCTCATTGACGGTCCCATTCGGAACGAGAGCCATCGTCGTAGGCAAGATCGGCTCAGACATCGGTCCGGTGCGATATCCCACAGAAATTTCGAACCAATCTTCTGGAAGCAACGGCAAAAAGCGATGCTGCATGCTTCGATGACGCCGCAGTCAAACTCTGCGGCCTCCCTTCGCTACCTGGAGAACTCTATGCTGCTGACTATGGAATCCAAGACGGCTGCGACTCACAAGCTTGAACAACTCATCGATAAGGGTCGCAGCAAAGCCGCTGAAGTTGTCGAATACGTGATGAAGCATCAACCCACCGATCGACTCATTCGCGGGGCGCAGGTCGGATTCGAAGCGGATCCGACATTCAATACGGTTACGATTTCCCTGCCTGATGCAGGCGGAGAGATACGTCAGCGTCTGCATCGGCACTCAATTCAACAGATGGCGCAAACCACGGATCTTCCGCTCAAGTTCATCGATTCGCTACAGCAGACATCTGAACCGTGGGGACGCGAACTGCTCGCGCACAATCTGGGCACTGTGTTCCGTAACAGATTTTCGAGAGGACGATACTTGATCCGTTCTGTCAACCGAGAGGTACGCGGCTTTCTCTCTGATCGTTACCGGCGGCTCGATTCCCGTCCAATCATTGAAGCCTTCGCGACCGCGGTTCAAGAGAAGGGTGCCCTTCCTTACAACGGATATGTTACCGACACGAAGGTGGCCCTGCAGGCGATCATGCCTGAGGTCTACGAACCAATACCGGGAGAAATGGTCGCTTACGGTCTCAGCCTTGAAAACTCGGATTTCGGCAACGGCGCTCTGTCGATCCGTGCGTATCTTCTCCGGATCTGGTGCTCCAACCTTGCGATCACGCAAGAGGAGATGCGTCAGGTGCATCTGGGCCGTCGTCTTGACGAGTCGATGCTTTATTCCGAGCGGACATACGAACTCGACGCACAAACCACAGTAAGCGCGCTCCGAGATGTCGTCGCGGGACAACTCAACGCTACGGCACTCAAAGATCGAATGGATTCCATTCGACTGGCGCACGAGCAGCAAGTCGAACCGGGACCTGCACGGGAGATGCTGAAGAAAGCTCTGCTCAAGTCCGAAACGGAGGCTGTGATTGAGGCCTACAACTCGCCCGACACCTACAACCTACCCGCAGGCAACACCACTTGGCGACTCTCCAATGCTATTTCCTGGATCGCCGGGAAGACTGAGGACGCGGAACGTAAGCTGGAACTGATGAAGTTCGCGGGCGAGGTATTGCCAGCACAGGTCCGTCTTCGTAAGGCTGCCTGAAATGACCAGGGCCACCTGCGTGCGATCGAGGGTTCCAGGTGGCCCGCTCAAAGATCAGAAATTAGCGCAGGGATATTCGCCCAATTCGTAACACGATACGGCTGAGTGTTGTCTAGAACGAGACGCATTATTTATGAGGTGGTGCCTCTCCACGCGGCTTGAGCCTATCCATCAATGGTGGCTATTACCCTATGGCCGCCTCCAGCTTCCCGAAAGGAACGCTATGTCGATTACAGCTAGCAATGGCTCACTTTTCGAGCTCGACCGTGAACTCGATCTCCTGCTTGATGAGATTCAGGAGCAGGCTGAGGAAAATGGCGAAGCCAATGTATCGCCGGAACTTGTGTCACGCTTTCAGCAGTTCTGTCTTGCGTTTGACCACAAAGTCGATCGCATCGGAGGATTTCTGATCAACCTGAGCGCCCGCGCAGAGCACTGCCGCAGTGAAGCCGCGAGGCTGACAGATCGAGCTCGAGCGGCAGAAAACAAAATCGTGCGGACAAAGCAGATGGTTCTCTACTTTCTCGCGGGCCGCGGTATGCAAAAGGTTGAAGGTCTTGAAACCACATTGCGGCGCCAGAAGAACAGCCAGGACTCCGTCATCATCCACAACGAATCTCTGGTGCCCATGGAGTACCGTGAGATTGAAGCGAAGATTCCAGGATCTTTCTGGCAGCGGCTTCAGGCCCGAATCTCTAAAGATGACAAACGTGAACTGGATGGTTGCGTTCGCCATTCATTGCCGAGTGTGTCTGCAATCAAAGCTGCGAAGCTTCTGAATGAAGCAGTTCCGGGAACGGAGATCAAGCGGGAGCACCACCTCCGTGTGGCGTGACACTGATGCTTCACGGTGGATACTTTGCGGTGGTGTGCAGAGGCCTCAAAGAATCGGAGTTGTGCCAATAAAATGGCAATACGTGAGTCGATTCAGGGTCCACACAAACTATGAACTTTACGCCAAGCCCGGAGCAGGAAAGAGCTCGCTCTTTCTTTCGTACGGGCGCAAACCTTCGCATTGATGCATATGCCGGTGCAGGCAAGACCTCAACGCTCAAGCTGCTTACACAGGACTGCAGCCGCCGTGGTCTTTACATGGCGTTCAATCGAGTAATCGCCGAGGATGCCAAAAGGAGCTTTCCTGCTTCGGTAAGCTGCGCTACAGCCCATTCTCTGGCATTTCGGGCGATCGCGCGAAGCCTAGGATATCCGGATTGGAAGTTGACAGGGGCTCTCACGCCGAACACCATTCTCGACCAATTTCGCATGCCGCCAATCTTGGAATTCCGCTCGGGCGTCACCTTGACAAAGTGGGCTTATGGCTCAATTCTGCTCCACACCGTCCGGCGGTTTTTGCAGAGCGAGGACGATACTGTCAGGAGCTTGCACATCCCCCGGTACGGCCTCCTGGAGATGCTTCCCGACACTGTCTTTGAGGAGTTCGGAACACAGGCAATGGAACATGCTAATGCGATCTGGAATGCGATGTGCCATAAGAGCGCGGGACTTCCATTGGGCCACGATGGCTACCTGAAGCTCTGGGCACTCTCACGACCCCGAGCTTCTGTCGATTACATCCTTATCGACGAGGCGCAGGACCTCAATCCTGTCCTGCTCGGAGTTCTGCGAAATCAGACCTGCCAGATCGTTTACGTAGGCGACCCCTATCAGCAGATCTACGAATGGAGGGGTGCGGTCAATGCAATGGACCAGGTGGAGATCCGAGATCGCGTGCTCCTATCGCAGTCCTACCGCTTTGGGACAGTCATCGCCGAGGCCGCGACTCGCGTCCTGCGCACTCTAGGGGCTAAGGAGCCGGTGCGGGGAGTGGCGTCTCTGGAATCCAACGTCGCCGCCCTCGTCCCACAGATCATTCTGTCCCGTACGAACTCGGGCGTCATCGGCAATGTTCTCCGGGCCCAGGCCGCTGGCAGGAGGTGCCATGTGCTGGGTGGAACCAAGTCGCTTTCTCTTCTGCTTACCGATGTCCAGCGCGTCAAAGGCGGACAAACAGGAACATCATCCGAGTTGCTTGGCTTCCATAGCTGGAAAGACGTCATGTCGTTCAGCGGGCAGGCGGAAGGAGAACATCTCCGAGCCCTCGTGAACCTCGTTCAGGAGTATGGTGAGGGACCTATGCTACGTGCCCTCGCGGGCTGCGAAGAGAACGAGGCAGATGCACAGGTGATCTGCTCGACGGCACACAAGAGCAAAGGACGAGAGTGGGGTTACGTTGCCATCGATACCGATTTTCTCGAACCGCGTCCACATTCCGACCAGGCGAAACGCCAACAGGAGGAGGCAGCAGAACTGCGCCTCTTGTATGTCGCGATCACGCGCGCAAAGTTTGCGGTCGACCTGCCGCCATCGATTCTGAAGCGGTTTGATCTCAAGAGAACAACGAGTGCAATCCTCAATGCGACCAATATAACTTCGCGTGAGAATGCGGCACCTGCACAGGACCCACGTCTCGAGGGAGTCATCTCTCCATACCACTCTGCAAAGAAGGGTGAGACGAAGGAGATGGTGACCCTTCGCAGGATTCTCGGCTGAAGAAGCTTGAGTCGGAACAGATAGTTTTCATTCAAGATGATTCAAACCGTGGATTGCATCTCACCGACCAAGCTAACCAACCCTGTATTTTCGTTCCACTCCGCTGTTCAACGCCGAGGCCGATGAAAGAAGCGAAGCGATGAGGGGATATTAGCTTCGATTCGGCCCTGGCTTCCTGCTGAAGACAAAGAGTATTGGCAAGAATTGCCTACCGCACCGTCCGATGCACTCGCCTTTGAGTTGATGCCCGTATTCCTCATCTTGTGAGCCATGCTGATACGAGCGGACGTCGAAGGCTTGGGAAGTTTTCCTGATATTCATGCAGCAAAAGTTGGCCCGACAATCGAAAGTCAGAAGTAGTCAGATATGGGCAACTAGGCTAGAAAATCGTCGGGGCTGCGATATCGACTTAGCTACTCGTTTTGGCCTTGTGAATTGTCACGTGGAAGTCGACGCGGGCGACCACTCATAGTTGGCAATAGCAGGAAACCTTTCTGATGCGGGCGCGCAAGCCTGTGAACTGAGGGACAAACACAGCGCGCAGGCTGCTTCGTATCAGCAATTAACCTAATGCCGCCGCTTCGTATGAGAAGCACCCTGAGGGGCCCTAGGTTTGACTCCCATCAGCATGCGGTCAACCTGGTGCAACGTATCTCTATCACTGTTCGTCACTTAGTCGCAGGGCTAGAAGCCAGCAGTCGCATAATGCGCCTATCTCGAGCCAGAATAGTGATGAATTAAAACAAGGCGATCTGCCTGATCAAGCCCTAAGGGTTGACGCAGAGGAAACAGCTCACCACACTTTAGTCACCGTTATCAGTTCCTTGAGACGGCAATGCTTGCGATGCTTACACTTCGTTATCGACAAGGAGGGTTGATCCGCGACAAAAATCCGTAGCGTGCACGGAGTGCCCTCAGATTGGCAGTAATGCCCGCGGTCGATTTCCGACTGCATCTCGAAATATGTCCTGCATGTGGTCGTTACTATACAGCGAATCGGACTGCGCGCGGTTGGCCTCCACAACTACAACTAAATCAGCGAGACAGGTCGCCATACTTTCAGGAGCATGGCGACCCCATAAACCGTCCGTATCCGCAACATGCCTTCACCCGGATTTAGTGACCGGATAAAACGCGGAAACGGAGATGACTCCAACTGGTAGAGTCCACGCTTGAATGCAATAGGTGCTCTTCATGTGTGAGATGAATTCGCACGGACCGAATCGAACTCCATGCCGTACTGCTCACATCCAGCATGCGGAGGCGCCACGCAATGGATAGCGTTCATCTAATGGAAGTAATGCGCCAACTTCGCGCGATCCGCGACGCAACTTTCGAAGACGTTGCAGATGCAATGGCATCCAGGATCATTGAACTAAAACTTGGCCTTTACACCAACGCTGTGCGTCCCATGTCGGCCGACGAGATTCAGCGGCTCGAAGAAACTGGACGATGCGAAGCTACCCACGACACGCTTTACCTTCTTGCACAGGTTTTAGGCGTAAGTGTAGGGTATGCCCCATGGCTCGTTGATCTGATAGATCCTGGTGCGAATATTCTGAGTGATCCCCAATTACGAGCGCTCGATATTCAAGCGGAGAACCTTGCGATTCAGCAACGATACTCTTTTACCCGTATGGGGCTTACCGAACAGATACCATACTCCCAAAAGCAGCTTGAGCATCTCTATGAAAGAACTGGGTTCATTCCGGATACGGAATCGAGTTTGCCTATTCTCAAGCGATTTCTGAGACAACCATTCTCGGAAACTCGTTACAAGATTTTTGTCGTGTCACTGAGGGATGGAGGCCTCTTTCCGTTTCACTCACCCGGATCACTCCTTCTGGTTGACACTTACGAGACGCTTTCGGTTCAATTTCAGCCGAATATGGCTCATCCCTATTACATCTGTTCGATGGAAGATGGGCATCGCTGTGGCTGGCCGATCTTGAAGGAAGGCTCTCTCGTACTCCAAACAGTGGGTAGAGATGGAACTTGGCACCTGTTAAAAGAAGCGACTTCGCTCGGAGTACCTTGTAGTGCCTATTGGAGCCTTAATCCGCTTGATGGGCACGATTTCTGGTTGGACGATCATAGAGACCAGTGGACGCTGAGCTACGTACGCTCATTGCGCCGCAAGTTTCCACCTACGACGATTCAATAGTTCCTGCCATTGCCTTGATTTTCAGAACCCACCACTAGAGTCAAGGTTCGCGGACGCACCTGCTTTCCTTCTGTCACCTCCATTTTCAGATCCTGAACTCGCAGCCAAGACACATGAATCTATACGAGCTGGCGATTCTCTAGTCGCCCCCTGCGGTTCCATCATTGGCATGAACTAGAACTCGCCTATCCGTGCTATGTCCGTTTACTACCTCTTCTTCTCTGTGGGTTCCAAACGAGATATCTCGATTTCCATAGGCACTTTGGTGCGTGTACGCACCAGGACACGCTTTTCACTTGACACGAAGGGCAGCGGCACCGAAAGCCGACATATGCGTATCTAGTGGGAAACGCAGCGGCCTAATCGACAAGCTTTGTCACGCGGTGCCTATGCGCAGCAACATCAACAAACTACAGGGCTTATGCGGCATTTTCTCCTAGTCTCCGCGCAGCGCAACCAGCGCTGCGAAGGAGCACTTCATGAAAAAGCTGGCGAGAAACCTGGCCCTTGCTGCCGTACTCGCGACCACCTGCGGAGCATTTGCCCATGGGGAAGACATACCGACCGGAACCGACCCCGTCCCACCGTCGCATCCATCCAGCGGTAGTTCCTCCACAACGACAACCATCGCTACCATCCTTGCCGTGTTCTACAACGTAGTCCTGTAACATAGGAGTCGGACCGTTCGTGCGAGCCTGCCGTCTGGGAGTTGGTTCTGATGAGTATCACGGAACTCGAGCAGTTTCTCTGGGCGGCAGGATTCGCCGGAAATTGCGCGGTTTTCCTGACCCTCCTCTTCAAAAAGCACATGCAGGTTTTCCCCGTTTTCTCAGCCCTCATCGGCCTCGGGATTCTTCGGACGATATGGCTTCATAGCATACTCAACCATTACGGGGACCCGCTTTACAGTCACACCTACTATGGTCTGGCCCTCGTTGATGCAGCTGTGCAGCTCGTCTTGATCTACGAGATTGCCTGCAAAGTCTTCCGACGTCGCGGAAGTTGGGCGATCGATATCCGATCCAGTCTGATAGTGTGGGCGGTAGTCAGCGTCGCAGGGGCCGCGATTCTGACCTTCTTGCAGCATCCCGATGGCGCAGATACCTTCCAGGTCGTTTCGAAGAAGATTGGGTTCTTCTCGGTAATGCTGAATGCGGCCCTCTTCGTCGGTCTGTTGGCTCTCTCTTTCAAGGCCGGGCTCAACTGGAGAAGTCATGTGGCT